>OLOV01000200.1_pt1 | contig 52588 bp, 47 predicted proteins | sample 1672931 | NCBI WGS metagenome assembly OLOV01 (sample SAMEA3136738, study PRJEB25190) | human gut metagenome | biome: human gut; feature: human-associated habitat; material: faeces | place: Austria | collected 2013 | reverse complement strand
TTACTCTCATTGGTCATCGAAACGTTCTACGACTCCGAAGAAGGCAATGCCCACACGACATTGGGCGCAGCCATCAGCCACTGCGACCAAACAGATTCAGCAACCAAAGAACGCCGACATCTGCCCGGCGCATTGCACGAAACCGTGCGCCTCAACGCCAAACGTCCCGAACTTGTCGCACTGTTCATACGCCTCGCCATCGAAGCGTCCGATCCAGAACACCCAGCCCACAAGTTCTACCAGAACAGACACAGTTCGATTTTGATCGACATGACCGGCGTGGACTGGAGGCCCATCGGCAATATGAACGACATGGAGAACCGCACCACCCTGTTCCTGGGCTCCTTCGACGGACAGGGCCATACGGTGAGCAATCTCACTTATAAAAACGATCAATTCATCGTCGGCGCCGGGCTGTTCGGCATCAGCGTTGGTGAAATCAAAAACGTAAATATCGAAAACGCCGCCGTTCACTGCACCAATGCAGGCTCTATGGCCATCGGCTCACTGGTGGGCTACAGCATAGGCAATAGAATTATGATATCTGCCATGAAAATACAGATGAAGGAGTTTATTGCAAGTCATATCACTATCCAGCTTGCTTACAGCCTCCATCGCTGTTATTAATTCCCCATGTTATCAATCTCTCGCTGAATACGCGCTGCATAAGCCTGCGCAGCAGCAGTGAGCGCATCGGGCGAAAGATAGTCCCCAAGGAAAACGTTTGCCGCTGATTCATTGCGCACGGCGTTGAGCAAACCGCGCTGCAAAGGCAGCAGGCGCGCCACCAAGTCGCTTTCGCCCAGCAAATTCAGCATGGTTATACCATCCAGCAGAAGCGCACGAAATAGCGAATCCATTCGGGAGCGAAGCACTGCAACCGGCATTGTCTCCTGACACAGCATGCAGATTTCTCTCGCGTTTTGTTGCAAAACCGTAATCGAACGGCGCATGCGGCTTATGATATCCTCCGTGCAAGGGGTAACAGGCGCCAAAGTAGCAATGATCACCTTGTCATCCAAATAGGACAAAAGTGCTTGTTCCGTCAGGAGAAGCTGTGTGGGAGCATCCGCGCGCTCCCATTTATTGTTGAGAAACAGCAGCTTCTCCTGTTTGTTTCCGATATATACGACAGCGTGCTTACCGTTTTCTATCCCCCGAATGCCCAGCATCGCCGTGCGCTGCCGCCGCAAATATGCGGCCACGCTTTGTGCGGGTACCTCTGTCTCCCGCATTTCAAGGCCCCGCGGATGCAGATACAGATTAAACCATTGCGCGCCCTGGAGCATTGGCCCCGCGCGGTACTCATCCTCCTCATAGGCAAACAGAAACGGCAGCTTCATATCCCTTGCAATTTCACGATCCTGCGTATCCACGCCATATCGCAGCAGCATATTCGCCAAGCCAGCATAAGAGCACGAGGAATTAAACGTCATATACTTGAACGTGGTATTCATGCACACTTCTCCAATCTGTCATCGGCGCAGGGGATAATAGACTGCGTCTTGGGGTACATGCTCGAGCTGAGAAAGCACGCCAGCATCGCAAGCACACAATTCCAGCAATTCATTTACATCGTTATAATCCTTAGAAGCATCAAATGAAGCAAGGATCGGTTCTGCTTTCTGCAATTCCACTCCAACGCTTCTGTCGTCTTTAGCATAGAATTTAACACCATCATATTCAGAACGCATGCTTTTACCTCTATATTTGTTTGCTGCTCTTGTCTGTTAGTTAATTCAACCGCAAAGGTTTCTGTTCTGATAGCCTGTTCATATAATCTAATCGTTCATATTTTTTCTCCTTAGTAAAATTAAATTTGAGCAGTATACTTTCGCAAGTCATAGTAATTTTGCTTATACAATCATTTTACCATGGTTTTCGTACTAATGCTACCCCAAATAGATATCAAAAAGGCTAAAAACTTTTTACAGCTTTAAGTGCTTATTACGCTTCATTTTATTGAATAAAAGCACCCTGGATAAACTGATTATCCCCTTTATGTACGATTCTCATGATATTGCAAACAAGTACTTATCCAACCAATGTACCCAATATGCAGGCAGCCTCCCACTCCACTTTACAACATGCAAACTACTTCAATGCTCTAATCTCCAGCCGCCACGTCCGCAGATACTGCAGCCTCCATCTTTATAGCGTGGTTATGAATAAACTCATCTGCTTTGTGCAGAATACGCTCCTTATGCCGATATACGGTAGAGCGTGAGTATTGATAATAGGGGCTTTCTGGCATGGCAATAATCTGTCCTATCGTAAGCTCTTGCTCATAATAAGCCTCTACCAGCCAAGCTTCCTTTCGTTTTAGCATGGTTATTATTTTATTATATAGGTCCAGATAGTATTCGCTCTCCCGTAATTCTGCATACAGTTGATTGACCATCAGGTTAACATCTTGTGTAACATTCTTTTTCCAGTAAATGGCTGCATGCTCTGTAGAGCTGCCGCTGTGAGAGCCCTGGGGCAACGATCCGATTTCAGGTCTTGCCAAAGACATACTTAGAATCGCTTCGTCTTTTCGCTGCTGTATAATTTCCGGCAAACGTTCTATTTGCTTTTGCGCATAGGCGGCACGTGCGGCAAACTGGCGATGGTTTTCAAACAGCCACGCAGCGCAAAGTCCAGACTGGTTCACTTTTCCCCCTCCTATAGTTGGTTTTGATTATTAGTGCGTTAAACTGTGATAAATGTGACACGGAACCAAGTAATGGATACAAAAACAATCAAATAAGGCGCAGCCTTTGGATAAACCATTGGCTGCGCCTGTTTGGGTCTCTTCTATGAAGATTGCGGATGAAGCATAAGACGATACAGAGCGCTGTGCATTAGGATTTCACGTTTATTATATTATAACTATCCCAAATGCTATGAATTCGATATAAATGCACCTTGGTATCTCCTCAATAGTCTTGGTCTAAACTGTACACAAGCATAAGAGCGTCATGCCTCCTCATCCCAACAAACATCCGGAATCTCTTTCAATTCATCATATTGATCTTTCAAAGAAGCCGGAATGATAAAACTGCAGTTTGCAGCTTGCTGTACCGCCGTGAGCAATGGCGCATTGCCAACAAAGCTGTAAATGTACTGATACTCAGGCAGTATATCCTGGATGGAAGATGCTGTATATTTCGAAATGTGGTGATGATGCAAGCGTTCAAGCAGCATCGAGGTCTGCATTTTTTGCAATATAGTAACAGCATACCTTCCAGGCAAAATGCGTGTTTCTTTGCCTAAAGCAGTATAAACTGCAAACGGAGTGCGGATATCTGCAGTTGAAATAACCACCATGATTTCTTCAGGCAGTGAAATCGCGCTTATTCTGCCGAACTTCGATACAGAAATGCTATTATTGCAGACAGTAAACCTCTCGCTCATTGCACTGGATATTGAGTAGAGCGATATCGCAGCACAGCCCAGCATGACCACTCCGGCTATAGCACTCCAACCCGATTTCATTGCAAAAAACAATACCGCCAAGAAAACAGAAACGATGTTTTCGCACACAAGCGGCCACAGGTCGCGCAATGAAAGCTCGCCATATCGATGATACATTTCTTTTTACTCCATAAGATAAACCATAGCATCGTCTGCCCATCCCCAAAAGGCTTTATAACATTCTCTAAAGCCAATCGTAAATGTAGGCATCAGCCCGCCAGCACCATCAGTTGCAGCAAGATCTGCGGCATATCCCATATATCCAGTCACTGTACTAGTAACGGCTGCTTTTACCGCAGAAGTAAGGGCATCGTTAACAATTTCATCAGCAGTCAAACTTGCCGAGTCAGGATCCCATGTATTCAACACATCAGTAATTGTTGTACCAAGCGCAACGCCAATAGTGCCGCTAACAATAGTTTTTGCGATTGTTGTTGAACAAGCACCTTGAATCGCACCGCCAACTGCACCGCCGATATAGCCATTCATATAACTGTTTCCCTTTGCTTCGTTTGCCACGCCTCCATTGACCCCACTAAGTGCTGCACCAAGCGCAATGCTAGCCCCATACACTGCAGCCGCGCTGCCAGTACCGGCAGTAAAAGCAGAAACCGTTACGATGGTCGCAACCACCGCAGCAACAACTACTACAGCAGAAATGGCCTTTACTGTATTTTCCAACCATTTCGGCCAATCCCCGATACTATCTTGCATATTAACTGGGTTATTCATACAATAAGCATATAAATTATGTTCTTGTAATGCCCCCACTTGCTTTGAAAGTGCAAGAACATCCGCATTAACAAACCGTCCCCAGCTCGGGTTATAGTACCTGCTCCGCAGATAGTACAGCCCCGTCTCCACATCGTACACGTAGCCACGATAGCGGAATGGATTGTAATAACCGATGGTATTGGCCAGCGAACCCGTGACGGACAGCGGCTTGCCCCAGGCGTCGTAGGTATACTTGACGACCTCGGTGTTGGCGCTGTCAATCAGCCCGATCACGTCGCCCTGCAGGTTATACAGGTAGCCGTACTTCGTGCCGTTGAATTCCACAATCGCCGGGCGGTTCTGCGCATCGTACCAGAAATGCAGCTCCGCGTTGCCCTTGGTCATGTGCACAATGTTCTTGCCGTGCAGCGTGTAATTGGTGGTTACGCCGTTCACGGTTTTCTGCACGCGCAGACCGTCGGCATTGTACACAAACTCGGCAATCGTCGCGTCGCACGCCATGCGCCGCAGCTGGCGGCCGTTCTCCCAGGTATACGTCCACACGCCGTCATGGATGGGATTGCCGATCGCATCGTAGGCGATATCCACGCCGTTGTACCGGGTCAGCTTATCCTTCCAGTCCGCATCGCCGTAAGCGTAGGAAACGATCTGCTGCACCGTGCCCGGCGTGCCGGTGGTGTAGGCATACTGCTTCTTATTGAGAATGTTGCCGCCGCAGTCATACTCATACGTCCAGGTGCCGTCGTTGGGATCGTTCACGCGGATGAGCTGCCCCAGCGCGTCGTAGGCGTAGGTGGTCGTTACGCCGTTGCGGGCGGCGGAGACGATGTTGCCCACGTTGTCGTATGCGTAGCTGTGGTTTTCGCCCGGCTGGGTGATTTCCTGCACCAGCGCGGTGGTCTGCCCGCTTTCCGCGCCGGGAGCATAGGCGTAAGCGGTCGTGTAGGCGCTGCCGTTCACATACACCTTGCGCGTGCTCAGGCGGCCCAGGCCGTCGTAGGCGGTCTCGGTTCTGCTGGCGCTGCTGCCGTAGGTCAGGGCGGTCGGACGGTCCTCGCGGTCGTAGCCGAAGGTCGTCTCATAGGCGGCGCGGGACGCGCCCACCTGCTCGGCGAACCGGGCCAGGCGGCCGCAGGTATCGTAATCCACCCTGGCGGTGTACACGTTCGCGCCGGAAGCGTCCTGCGTGACCATGCTGCGCGGGCGGCCGCCGAAATCGTAATCGCTGCGCGCGATGGTGTTCAGGCGGTTGTTGCGTACCCAGGCCACGCCGCCGCGGGCGTTGTAGGCATACTCGTAGCGCGGCGCGGTATCCCCGCCGAAGCGGACGTCCTTCAGCCGGCGGAAATCATCGTATCCGTACATCACCTCCTGCGCGGAAGCTGCGGAGCTGTTGCCGTAGGTGACCTTCTGCAGCGTGCCGTCGGCGTTGTACACATTGCGCGACAGCAGGCGGCTGCCCACATGGGTTTCGGTGGGGCGGCCCACAGCGTCATACGCAAAGCGATACGTCACGTTATTCGCCGCGCTGCCGTCCGTATTGTGGGATACGGTCTTAAGGCGGTCGTTTTCGTAAGCGTAGGCGTTTTTGTACTGCTTGCCGCCGGCGGAAGCGGATACCTGCGTGACGCGGCGTGCGCTGTCGTAGGCATACTGCACCTGCTGGCCATTGGGATCGGTCACGGCGCGGGTCAGGTCGGTATTCTCATCGATATCGTGCGTGACCGTTTTGCCGCGCGCATCGGTTTGAGACAGGATATGGTTGCCGTTGTGCTGATAGGCGGTGCCGGATACGATCTGCGGGGTCTGCGCATCCGCATGCCGCAGCACGGAACGAACCACGCCTCCATGCTCATTGTACGAAAATTCCTGCAGGGTGTCAAGGGGCGATGTGACCGTTCTTGGCAGATGGCGCTTCTTTTCAGCGTCGGTATCGCCCCAGGTATAGCTGGCTGCATCAGCAGCGGAATGGCCCGGCTGGAAGCTGGTGAGGACGTTGTTGAAATCATCGTAGGTACTGCCGCCCGTCAGCCGCGCGGACGTGGTGCGCGTGATGCAGTTGCCGCGGGAATCGTAGCCCATCAGCGCGCCGTAGGGCTCGCGGTAGAGGAACATGCTGGCGTAGTCGGTGTGGTTGATCTGATCATGATACATCAGCACAAAGCGGACATAGGAATAATCGCGCTCCGCCTGCACACGGCCGCAGGCAAACTGCCAGGTATTATCCTGGGCGTTCCACTGCGCGCTGCCGCCGAAAGTGTAATCGCTGTCGCCCGTATACTTGAACTCCAGGCGCAGCATGTAGATGTAATCATACGAGGGCTGGCGGAAATAACCGCGCGTCCAGCCGCCGAACACCAGCTCGTCGCCCTTCTTGCCGTATACGCGGACCTCCTGCTTCATGCTGTCGCCATAGCCGTCGCGGCCCAGGAAGCGCAGCGCGCGGCCGGACAGATAATCGGGCAGATCGGTCTGGAAGGAGAAATGGTCCGCCGAACCGCCGTAAACCCACTTGGCAGGCGCGGAAGGCGTATCGCCATGGGAGAAATCGCTGTTGACCAGCATGTTATAAGCGTTGCAGGTCAGCCCCTCCTCCAGCTGCAGATCGTCAAACCAGGCAAGGCCAGCCTGCTCAGTGGCAACGATCTGGCAGTTCATGGTATTGGCGGACAGGGCTTCGGGCAGCGTCAGGGACACGCTGAAGCGGTCAAAGTCCGCCTGATTGCGGATGGGCTGGCTGTCAACGGTCTGCAGCGCACCGTCTGCATCGGTATAGGTCAGGCGCAGCAGGGCGGTAACGTCGCCGCTGGTTTTTACATAGCCGGAGAAGGTATAGCTCTTACCGGGCGTGACGGCAACCTCCTGGCGAACATAGGCTTCGCTGTCCGCATTCACATGGATGCGGCGGGAAATCAAACCCGTATGATATACCGTTTCGTCACGGACGATATCGCCCGTTCCGCGCGAGACCCCCGTCACCCATACGGAGCTGTTATCCTCAAAGCCATGATCCAGCAGCAGGTTGTTGACCACCCTGCGACTGAAACAAAAGAATTGGCAAAAAAACTTGCCTCACATTTAAATACAGGAGATATTATTGTTTTATCTCGGAGATTTAGGGTCTGGTAAAACTAAATTTACAGAAGGCTTTTTATCTTTTTGGGGATTAGAAAATGAGATTTCAAGCCCTACATTTACAATCGTTAATGAATATCATGCACCAAGTACTAATATTTATCATTTTGATGTTTATAGATTAGCAGATCTTCAAGAATTTTATGATATTGGTGGTTTAGAATATTTTTCTTCTGGGATTAGCCTTATAGAATGGGGCGAATTAATAGAAGATATTTTGCCACAAAATTATATAAAAATTGAATTTTCTAGAAATCCAGATGATATTAATACTAGATATTTAAATATTTCTACCAAAGATACTAGATTAAAAAATGTAATTAAGGAGCTTAAAGAATGTTAATTTTAGGTATATCAACATCTAGCAATATTGCATCTGTTGCACTTAGCAAAGACGCAGAATGTATAAAAGAATTAAATATTAATAATAACAAAACTCATTCAGAAACACTAGTACCTCTAATTAATGAGCTTTTAAGTGAAACAAATATTAAATTGCAGGATATTAATTTAATTGCATGTGATAATGGTCCTGGTTCTTTTACAGGTATCAGAATTGGAATATCTACTGTAAAAGCAATTGCAGAAAGTCTTAATATTCCTGTAATTGCAGTAAGTTCCTTAGAAGGACTAGCATATAATATAAGTAGCTCAGAATGTATTTGTTCTCTAATAGATGCTAGAAACAATCAAGTATATTGTGGCCTATTTGATTCAAACCACACTTTAATAGGAAATTATATGGCAGATGATATAAATGCTGTTTTAAAAGTAATAAATCAAACCAAAAATGTTACATTTGTTGGAGATGGTGCTGTTGCTCACAAAGATTTATTAAATATTAGTGATTTTAAATCTGACAATCTACTTCATGCTAAAAATATTAATTTATGTGCATTTGACAAATTTAGCAAAGGAGAAATTTTAAATGCAGATTCAATTCTTCCAATGTATTTAAGAAAGTCTCAAGCTGAAAGGATGAGAAATTTAAATGGATAATATTGAAATTTCTAATATGACTCTCCTCGACTTGGATTCAATTTCTGATATACTTACTTGCGAATTTGATGATTTTTGGAATTATAATATATTTAAAAGCGAACTAGAAAATAAAAATTCTAAATATATTGTAGCCAAATTAAATAGTGAAATTGTTGGTTTTGGTGGAATTTGGTTTGCTGTTGATGACATTCATATAACAAATATAGTTGTTAAAAAACGTTATAGAAATAAAAAAATAGGAACGCTTATACTTAATAACCTTATAAAACTATGCGAAAATCAAGCACAAAAATCTATTACTTTAGAAGTTAACTCAAATAATGTTCCTGCACAAAAACTTTATGAAAATTTTGATTTTAAAACGGTTGGAATAAGGAAAAAATATTATAATAATACAGACGATGCAATAATTATGACAAAAATATTATAAATTAAAATGGAGGTAAACAAATGAGAAAAAATGAATTGAGCTACAAAAGTTTGAAAAATATTTATAATCCAAACAACTTCAAATTTGAAACAACTGATGATTTGGATAGTAAAGATTTAATTTATGGACAGGATAGAGGAATTAAAGCACTAGAATTTGGATTAGATGTTGAGTCAAAAGGTTATAACCTTTACTTAGAAGGTCCTTCTGGAGTAGGTAAAACAATGTATACAAAAAACTATGTAACTAAAGTTGCTGCTAAGAAAAAAACTCCTGACGATTGGTGCTATATATATAATTTTGAAGAACCAAATGAACCTATTGCTGTTTCTTTACCTGCTGGAAAAGGCAAGGAATTTAGAGATGATATGAACTCTTTTATACAAGATATAAAAAGAGATATTAAACTAACATTTGGCAACGAAGATTTTGATAAACAAAAGTCATTAATGCAAAGTACTTTTGAGCAAAAGAAAAACTCTTTATTGGAAAAATTAAATAAACAATCTATGAAAAGTGGTTTTCAAGTTAAAACTGCTCAAAATGGCGTATATATGATGCCTATTTTAAATGGCAAAACAATTGAAGAAGAAGAGTTTGAAAAGTTAGATGAAAAGACCAGAAAACAATTTGAAGAAAACTCTATAAAGGTTCAAGAGCAAATTATTGAAGCAATAAATCAAATTAAAGTTTTAGAGAAAGAAAACATAAAGAAAATCGAAGAATGGCAATCTAATATTGCATTAATAACAATTAATTCACATGTAAATCCATTAAAAGCAAAATATAAAAAGAATATCAAAATAGCTCATTTCTTTGATTGTATTAAATCTGACGTATTAAAAAATTTACCTTTATTTATAAAAGATGAAGTTTCAGAAACTAAGGCTCAAGCTTTGAAGCAAGAAGTTGTAAGACCTTGGTTAAATTATAGAGTAAATCTTTTTGTAGATAATAGTAGCTTAACAGGTAGCCCTGTTATAATGGATTCTAATTATTTGTATCATAATTTATTTGGAAAACTAGAATACGAAAATCAATATGGAATGCTTAAAACAGATTTTACTATGTTAAAGTCAGGACTTTTGCATAAGGCAAATGGTGGCTATATTATATTACAAGCTAGTGATTTACTTGCTAATCCAATTTGCTATGATGCATTAAAAAAAGCTCTATTAGTTAAAGAACTAAATATAGAAAATAATATGGAACAACGTTCATATATGGTAATGATTTCTTTAAAACCTGAACCTATTCCTTTAAATGTTAAAGTTTTATTATTAGGAGATTCAAATATTTATCATACTTTACTTTCATTAGATCCTGATTTTAAAAAGCTATTCAAGATTAAAGTTGAGTTTGAAGAAACTGCTCCTAGAACAGATGTTAATGTAATGAAACTTGCTAGATTTGTTCATAGTTTTTCCGAAAAAGAAGGAATGCTTCCATTAGATAAAGGTGCTATGGCAAAACTTGTTGAATATACTTCTAGATTATCAGATAGCCAAGATAAACTTTCTACCAGATTTAATGAAGTTGGTGAAATAGTTGCAGAAGCTTCTACTTGGGCAAGACTTTCTAAAAAGAAACTTGTAACAAGTGAATTTATTGAAAAAACTCTTGCAGAAAGAATTGAAAGAGTTAAAAAATATGATTCTTTGTATATGGAAATGATTAAAGAAAATACACTTATTATAAATACAGATGGTGCTGAGGTCGGTGTAATAAATGGTCTTACAGTATTATCTATTGGAGATTACACATTTGGAAAACCAGCCAAAATTACTGCAAATACTTATATGGGTAAAAATGGTATAATTGACATTGAACGTGAAATAGAAATGTCTGGTACCTCTCATTCAAAAGGTGTACTAATACTTTCTGGATACTTAGGAGAAACATTTGCACAAGACTTTCCTCTTTCACTTACTGCTAGCCTTTGTTTTGAACAATTATACAATGGAGTTGACGGTGATAGTGCTTCTAGTACAGAATTATATGCTATTCTTTCTAGTTTATCAGACATACCAATTAAGCAATCAATTGCTGTTACTGGTTCTGTTGATCAAAAAGGTCATATTCAACCAATTGGTGGAATAAATGAAAAGATAGAAGGATTTTACCAAGTTTGCAAGCAAAGAGGTTTAAATGGTGAGCATGGAGTTGTAATGCCTATACAAAATGTTAAAAACTTAAATCTTTCTGATGAAGTAATTAATAGTGTTAAAGAAGGAAAGTTCCACATATATGCTATTTCTTCTATTGATGAAGGTATAGAAATTTTAACAGGTGTACCTGCTGGTAAAAAGAATAGAGAAGGTAAATTCCCTGCTGGTACAATTAAATATTTAGCTTATGAAAAGTTAAAACGCTATGCAGAAAATGCAAAAGGAAATAAATAAAGTTAGAACAAGGACGACTTAAAGTCGTCCTTTGTTTGCAAAAATTTCTAGTATACAAAAAACCTCCAGTTCTCTGGAGGTTTTTTTGTTTTATTATATGTCTAGTTTTTTGTATTTAAAGTATACTATTGCTGAAGCTGTAGCCAAAATAGTTATTACTACTGGTAAAGCTGATTTTACAACTCCTGTTTTTGCATGTTGTTCTTTGTTAGAAACAGTACCATCTTTTACATTTCCGTTTTTGCCATTGTTATTACCATTATTGTTACCATTATTATTATCACCGTTGTTGTTTCCACCATTATTTTGGTTCGAATCAGCTATAGTTATTTTTACGTTGCTTTCTGTTACACTAATTTCTGAGCCTGCTTCTCCATTTCCTTCTTCTAAAGCCATTTGAAGATTTTTTACACTTATTGTAGTTTCTCCTGCTTTTGCATCTTCTTTTACTTTAAATGTTAGTTTTAGAGTTTGTTCATTTGCTGAGCTAGCTCCTTTTTTGTATGAAGCCATTCCTGTTCCATCAGTTGAAAGAGTAGTTATCCAGCTATTTAAATTTTCGTTTTTTTGTAACTCTAATTTGCTACTGTCAAAACTAATTTTTCCTTCTAGTGCTTTTGTGTTTGATGATGGTATGTTATTAAGTTGTAGTGTTACAGTTATCTCTTCTCCTTTTTTTACTTCGGTTTTACTTGCACTTAAGCTACTAGTTATATTCTCATTGGCGGCCATTACAGGAACCATAATGCACAATGCTAAAATCATACATAAGAATATTTTTAATGTCTTTTTCATTTTTGCATCCTCCTTTTATATTTTTTCATTTTAATCAAATTTTATTTATAATAATTATTGCTATATTTTATTTCTATTTTGTCATTAAATCTGATACTAAATTTAATAAATAAACTATATCTGGTGTTCCTGTTTTTCCGTCTTTGTTAATATCTGCTGCTAATAAATATGCACCTTTTAATATTTTTGATTCATCTCTTTGGTTTGTTGCTTGTGTTTCTGCAACATGTTGTAACAATTTCATTATGTCTAACACATTTACTTTACCATCAGCATTTAAATCTCCTTTAACTACAAGTACATATTCTTTCTCTTCTTGTCCATTCTTTATTTTGATTTTCATGTTTGTTGTAATTTTACTATCTAAATCTTTTAGTTCTTTTCCGTCTAAATCATATATTTTCATTTCTAGTGAAGCATCTGAATTTGCATCTTCTAAATTTTCAATTAATTCATCAGCAGTTAAAGTTTCGTCTGTTCTTAAATATTCTGTATTGTCTTTTTCTATTAATTCTAAGTCTCCAAAGTCTATACCATCTTGTGATTCTGATTTAACTTTAATTTTAAATTTAGTTGTTGCTCCTAAGTAGTTTACTGTTATTTCTATCTCTTTTCCTTCTGCTGCTGTTTTAAACTTATATGTTGTTTCATCTAATAGATTTTTATCAAAAGAAATCATCTTGTTAGTAAGTGGTATTTGTTTTGTTTTGCTTCCATTTTTTATTGTAACTTTATATACAGATGCATTAAATACTTCTTTTACATTATATACCTCTTTCACACTGTTGTCTACTGTTATTGTTAGATTTTCATTTGGTACAAGTATTATTGTTGCATTACTATCATCAGTTTTTACATCTATAATATCATCACTTATTATATCTTTAATTTCTTCATATTCATCTTTTGGTATAGTAATTTCTTTTACTTCTTCTTTTTTGTAAACTTTTATTCCAGTTACTGTTGCTTTTATGTTTTCATCTTTATTGTATTTAACAGTAATTTCTGTTGTTTCTGCTGTCATAGTAGTTGGAGTATATGTATAATCTGTTGTCTTTTCTTTGTTTCCTTCTGAGTATACTAAGCTGATTTCCATACCTTCTGGATTGAATGCATCTCCTTCAACATATTTTTTCTTATTTGGTTGTTTTGTAATTTCTATTGATTCCACAACATTATTTTTAGCTATGTCTAGTTGTATTTCTCCTTTTACTCCGTTATGTGCTGTTGCTGTTATTGTAACTTTTCCACTTTCTTTGCAAGTAACTTTTCCGTTTTCGTCCACTGTTGCAATATTTTCGTCACTTGATTTCCAGCTTAAAGTTTTTATTGTAGCATTTTCTGGAGTTATTTTGCCTTCTAGTTCTACTGTATCTCCTTTTTTGTAATTTGCTGTTTTATTTGATAATGTTACTTCCTTTACAAATATTACTTCTATTTTTCCTACATTTTTTTTATTACCTGCTAAGTCTTTGATTTCTATATTACCTGTATAATCTTCGCTAAATTCTTTTGTAATCTTTGTGTCATCTTCTGATAATGTCCACCCATCTACATTTTGAATTTTTTCATTTGCTGTTATTTCTACTAGTATTTTGTCTTGATTTACACTTGTTTTTCTTTCTATAGCAGGTGCAACATTGTCTACTTTTAATCCTGTTTTTTCGGTTTCTATAGATTTATTTTTTGCATCATCTGCAAACATTCCTTCTGGTAATACTAATGTTGCTTCTCCGTTTCCTGATATTTTAGATACTGTTATTTCCCAAACTTCATTGCTCTTTTGTTCCATTTTTATTTCTGCTTGTATTTCCCCTTCTTTAATTTTTGGAGCAATGTTTTCGTCTTTTGTAGCTCTTTCACTTAATGTTACTGTATATTTTATTTCTGTTTCTTTATTTGCATATTCCTTGTCTGGTCCTGTAATTGTTGCTACTGGTGCTGTTTTGTCTTCTATTGTTTCTATTTTTGTTTGTGATTTTGCTATATTTCCTGCTTTATCTTTAACAAATACATAATAAATTCCGTTTGCTTTTACTTCTCTTTCTATTCCCTCAGCTGTAATAGCTTCCCATTTGTCATATACAGTTAAAGTTTCATTAGTAGTAATTATATAACTATCAATAGAACTTCCTTCATCTGTTGCTGTTACTTTAAATTTTGCACTTTCTTTACTTTCACTTAATTGTAGTTCAGAAATACTTATTGCTGGGGCTGTATTGTCAACTTTTATTACTTTTGTTAATTCAGTTTCTTTTATTTTGTTACCTAAGCTATCTTCAAATAAACCTTCTGGAATAACTACTTGTGCTTCTCCATCTCCTGTTATATTAGATATTTCTATGTTCCAAGTTTTGCTGTCTTCACCTTTAACAACCTTAGCCTCTCCTGTTATTTTTTCTCCTTTTAGTTGAACTGTAACATTTTCATTTAACATTGTATCTTTATCTGTTTTAATAGTATATATTACTTTTTGTTCTTTGTTTACATATTTGTCTTCTGATACTAAGTTTTGCTCAGTAATTACTGGCTTTTTCGTGTCTATTTTTAATCCTGATACTTTTAATTCTTCTGATTTGTTTCCAGCTTCATCTACAAATATTCCTGCTGGTAATACTAATATTGCTTCTCCACTTACTTCGTCTTCTGGTTTAATAGATACTTCTATTATGCATTTTGTTCCTTCTGTTTTTATTGTAGGAGTAACTGTAGGGTTTATTTTTGCTTGTGTTTCATTTTCAATCTTTATTGCTTGTATTTTAGTATTGTCTACATTAACTTTTTTGCCAAATTCTATTTCATATTTTATTGTTTTAGTAGTATTTATTACCTTAGGTTCTACAGAAATATCTCCACTAGGTACTGGTTTATTATTATCTATTGTAATAATGTTTTCTAATACTACATCACTTTCTAGTGTATTTCCTGCATTATCTTTAAACATATCTTTTGGTATTGTTATACTTGCGGTTCCATTACCTTCACCAATTTTAATTTCTATAGTCCATTCTTTTTTATTATTTGGATCCTTTTGTTTTATTGATGCTGTAGCATTTGCTCCGTCTGTATTTTTAATTAATAGTTCTTTTCCAGGTACTACTTCTACATCTTCACTAAATGTTATTTCGTAGTTTTTTGTGTCCCCGTTTTTTCCAATAATACTTTCTGCTGTCTTTGTTGCTATTGTTGGCTTTGTATTGTCAAAAATATATTTATCAGATTTTACAGTTCCTTCTTTATTTTTATTTCCTTCATTATCTTCTAAATTATTTATTTTAATCCATAAGTAATATTCACCTGTTAATTTTGATGCATCTGCTTTGAAACTTACCTTTTTAGTATTTTTTCCTATTTCCAAAGCTACTTTAATATATCCAGTTGTTGGTGCCTTTTCTGAATCTTTACTCCATGCATACTCTATATCTGCTGTTTTTATTCCTGAAAATACATCTTTAATGTTAACAGTTACTTCTTTATTTGTTACATCTCCAAAACTTATTTTTGGCGCTTCTACATCTTCTAGTCCTGTAACTTTAACTTCTTCTATAGCAGTATTTCCATATACGTCTCTTACTTCTACATACCAGTTACCATTACATTCTATTGTTTCTTGTATTGTTGCTTCTATTGGATATTTGCCTTCTACTTTATCGAACTCTTTCCATTCTTTTTCTTGATTTTTTTCATCTTCACTATATATTGCATAATCTTTTAGTCCTATTGGAGAATATCCTTCATCTCCTTTGTCTTTTACCTTTACTTTTATTGTGCATTTATTATCTCTTGTGTCATCTGATGCTGACAAAAATGGTGATACTTTGTCTATTTTAGTTACTTCTTTTGCTTTATTTGTTTTATTTCCTCTTCCATCTAATACAAATAAGTAATATGTTCCATTTTTTGTAACTTCTTCATTTATATTAGCTTCATTACCTGATAATGATTTCCATTCGTCTTCTTTTATGCTATTAATATTAGGATTTTCACTTAAAGCATATTTTGAAAGTTTGCTCTCTCCCTTGTCTGTTACTTTTGTTTTTATTGTGGCTTTTTCATTACCGCCAATTATTTCTATATCTCCTATTTCTGGTGCCTCTTCATCTATTCCTGTTATTTCAATTGTACTTGGTTCATTTACATTTCCAACAGCATCTTCAACTATTATTTCTATTCTGCAATTTTCTGTAATACTTTGTTTTATAACATAGTATTCTCCTTCTTTTTCGAAAGAATCATCTATTAATATCCATTCTCCTTCTAATACTTTATCTTTTTCTACTTCCTTCTCTCCTTCTTTTACTATTTCTTTTTCTATCTTATTTATTTTATATCTATATACACCACTTAGATTATCTGAAGCTTTAATAATTATATCGTTGCTACTGTGTGAAGAAAGTTTAGTACTTGTTTTTACATTTGGTCCTTCATTATCTTTTATTACTTCTATTTTATTTTTTGCATAATTGTTTACTTTTTCATTTTCTCCATCATGATATATTTTTAAATCTTCAGCACAATTTACAAATGCATTGTCCGCAATGCTAGTTATTGCACTACCTTTTCTTATAATTACTCTATTTAGTTTATCACATCCGTAGAAAGCTTTATCTCCTATCTTTTCTACTGATTTTGGTATAAAGATTTCTTTTAAAGAAGTAACGTTATAAAATGCTCTATCTCCTATTTCTTTTAGGTTTTCTGGTAAAACTACTCTTTCTATTTTTGTATTATTTTTAAACATATCATTTTCTATTTTTTCAACTGGTAATCCATATATATAATCTAATATTTCTAATTTTGTACATGTTCCTTTTATATCTTCGTATTTAGTTAGAACAACATTTGCTGAGTTCTTTTGGTATACAATGTATGCTGGTGCAAAGTCTTTTTTTACCATATCTATTATTGTTTGATTATTAGGAGTATATACCACTAAATCTTTATTGCAATCTTTTATTCCTGTATCATCATAAAGTTTATTAATATATTCTGTAAGTTTTTTTATTTCCTCTTCTGTCAAGTCTCCTTTTTCTGTAGTATATTCTTTAATTACTTTATCAAGTATTTGAGGTAAATATTTTTGTATTTGTTTATTTTCAGTGTCTGTATATCCTAATTTAGTTAAGCTATTTGGGACAACTATTGATTTTAGTTCTGTACAGCCATTAAATGTATTTTTATATATTGTCTCTGTACCTTCTGGTATTTCTATTGCTTTTAATGATTTACAATCTGCAAAGCTTCTTAAATTAATAGTTTTCAAATTTGAATTTTCTTCAAATTTTACTTCTTTTAAATTTGTACAACTATTGAATGCATTATTTCCTATTTCAGTAACGTTTTTTGGAATAGTAATTTTTTTAAGATTTGTACAGTTCTCAAATACAACATCATTTATTTTTGTTATTGTTTCTGGTAAGGTTACTGTTTCTAGTCCTACGCATTGTGTAAATGTTCCTGATGGTAATTCTATAAGATTATTTGGTAAGTTTACTTCACTTAGTTTTTCGCATCCATAAAAAAGCCCTTCTCCTAATTTTGTAACTGTGTTTGGAATATCTATTTTAGATATATTTGTTTTGTAAAATGCATAATTTTCTATCTCTTGAACATTGCTAGGAAATACAACTCTCTCTAAGTTATTGTTACCTGCAAATGCATATTTTCCAATTGTTTTTATATCACTTGGTATTGTATACTCAGTTTCTCTTTTATTATTTGGATAAAACACTAATTTTGTTCCATCTTTAGACAAAACCATTCCTTCTTCATTGTCTTTAAATGTTTTATTATTTTCCGAAACTTCTATATACCTTAATTTATCGCATCCTAAAAAACTTCCTCCATCCATTGTTGTTATAGAATCAGGAATTATTATTCTTTCTACATTTGAACATTTGTTAAAAGCGTTAAAAGATACTGTAGTTACATCATAGTTATAGTCAAAACTCATTGCTAGCCATTTTTTGTTTAGAGTAATGAAGCTAGGTATTTCAAATGAATCTATTCCCTCTGGAATTTCTTCAATTGTTATTCTAACTTTTCCATTTCCATACTTTCCTTCTATCCATGCATCTACTTCTAGTATAGTTGCTTTCCATTTTATTCCGTCTTTTGTTTTTCCAGATAATGTATCCCCTACTTCATCATTAAATCCGTTAGTAGCCCATTTTGTGAAATTAGATTCTGTTGCTTCTAATGTGTATGCTTTTACTTCACCTCCTACTCCAATTACTAGTAAAAATGTTGCTATTAAAATTAGTAATAAAAAAACTCTCTTCTTTTGCATAAAAATGTCCTCCTAAAATACTTTTTATTAATTTTACTTTACTATTAAAAAAAAATTAAATCAATATATGTATTTTTTTGTAACAAATTTTTGAAGTTCTATTTACTTACGGTTTTTCAACACCTAGCTGTTTTCTCCTCTTATATTAAAATTTTATTACATTTAAATTACAAATTTCCCCATTTTTTCTCTTTTTCCTTAGGGAGACCTCATTTTTATCTATCCAAGAAAAATGACTCTTCCACACTTTTTAACAAAAAATAAGCCTTTCATAATTGAAAGGCTTATATCTTTTATTATTCTGCTTTTGGTTCTTCTGTTGTAGATTCTGCTGCTGCTTCTGTAACAACTTCTTCTTTAACTTCCTCTGCAGGTTCTTCTGCTAATTCTTCTTTTATAGTAAGCTCTTTAGTTTCAATTCTTGCTCCTACTTTTTCTTTAGTCTTAGCAGATTTTCCTAATCTGTCTCTTAAGTAGTATAGTTTTGCTCTTCTAGCTTTACCTACTCTTACAACTTCTACTTTTTCTACTGCTGGTGAGTGAATTAAAAATGTCTTTTCTACACCTACTCCATAAGAAATTCTTCTTACTGTAAATGTTGCATTTACTCCTCCACCTTGTTTTTTAATTACTATTCCTTCGAAAACTTGTATTCTTTCTCTGTTTCCTTCTTTAACTCTTACATGAACTTTTACTGTATCTCCTACTTTTAAGTAAGGGATTTTGCTTTTCATTTGTTCATGCTCGATTGATTTGATTATGTCCATTATATAATCTCCTTTCTTAATAAATCTGGTCTTTTTTGTTTTGTTATTTCCATGGCCTTTTGTTTACGCCATTTCTCAATTTCTTTATGATTTCCGAGATTTTAAAACCTCTGGTACTTGTTTATTTAAAAATATCTCTGGTCTTGTATATTGTGGATATTCAAGTAATCCATTTGAAAATGATTCTTCTTCTACTGATTCCTTGCTTATAACTCCATCTACATATCTGCTAACAGCATCTACTAATACCATCGCTGGTAATTCCCCTCCTGTTAGTACATAGTCTCCAATTGATATTTCTTCATCAACTATTTCATCTAGTACTCTTTGATCTATGCCTTCATAATGTCCACATAGTAGTATTAAATGCTCTTCATTCGATAGTTCCTGCACTTTATTCTGGTTTAATGTACTTCCCTGTGGTGATAAAAATATTGTTTTTGCATTAGTGGAGTTTAGAGATTTAAATGCATCATATACTACATCTGCTCTAATTACCATTCCTGCGCCTCCACCATAAGGTGTATCGTCTACTTTTTTGTGCTTATCTTTAGAAAAATCTCTAATATTAATTAAATTTATTTCTATTAAATTATTTTCTATTGCTCTTCCCAAAATGCTTTGTTTTAACGGCTCAAACATTTCTGGAAAAAGTGTAAGTATATCAATTTTCATACTAATCCTTCTAATAAATGAACTGTTATAATTTTATTTTTTATATCCACATTTTTTATTACTTGCTTAATTGCTGGTAACAAAATTTGTTTTCCTTGTTCATCTTTTACAACATATACATCATTACTTCCAGTTTGAAAAACATCTACTATCTTTCCTAATTCTTGATTTGCATCAGTATTTACCTTGCATCCCAAGATATCTACAACATAGTAGGAACCTTCTTCTAATTCTTCTTCTTGGTCTCTTAGAACTTTGATATATAAATTTCTGTATTTCTCTGCTTCTTCTACTGTATCTATTCCAGCTAGTTTAAGCATTACCATATTTTTTACATATCTTACTTGTTCTATTTTAAATTCTGTTAAACCATTTTTAGTTTTTATATATATCGTTTTTAAATTACTAAATTTTTTAATATCATCTGTAAATGGTTTTATTTTCAAAATACCTTTTAGTCCAGATGTATTAACTATTTGACCAATTTCAAAATATTCTTCCATATTTTTATACCTTAATCAATAAATTCTATTGTAATTCTTTTTTCTTCTTTTGCTGCTAATGATTTCATAATTGTTCTTATAGCTTTTGCTATTCTTCCTTCTTTACCAATTACTTTACCCATATCATTTTCAGCTACTTTTACTTCAAATATAACAGATTTTTCTCCGTCTATTTCATTAATAGAAACTGCTTCTTTATCGTTTACTAAGCTGTTTATTATTAATTCTAATGTTTCTTTCATATTATTTTGCCTCCTTTTCTATTAAACGTTTTACTGTATCTGTTGGTTTTGCTCCGTTTTTTATCCATTGAGCTACTTTTTCTCTATCTAATACTAATTCAGATGGTTCTGTCATTGGGTTGTATGTTCCTATTTGTTCAATTATTTTTCCATCTCTTGGTGATTTAGAATCAGCAACAACTATGTGATAAAATGGTGCTTTTTTCTTACCTGCCCTTTGTAGTCTTATTTTTACCATTTTTCTTCCTCCTTTTTAAAATTCGATGTTTTAGAACCGTTTTTACGTTTCCTGCATCATTTATTTATTAAAATTTAAAAAATTAATATCAATTAGAATTTCATACCTTTTAATGAATTTGCATCTAAATTTTTCATCATGTTTCTCATTCCGCCTTTATTAGATTGCATTTTTTTCATTAATTTTCTAGTCATTTCGTATGAATTTATAAATTTATTTATATCTTGCACAGTAGTTCCACTGCCGCTTTGCTATTCTTTGTCTTCTACTTGCATTTAATAACTTTGTATTTTGTTTTTCTTTTTTTGTCATTGAGCATATTATTGCTTCAATTTTTACGAATTCTTTATCATCAACTTTTATGTCTCCAAATTTGTTCATACCTGGTATCATTTTTAAAATTGATGAGAATGAACCCATTTTTTTCATTTGCCTTAGTTGAGTTAAATAATCGTCTAAGTCAAATTCTTGTTTTTTTAATTTTTTTTCTAGCTTTTCTGCTTCTTCTAAATCAAATGCTTCTTCTGCTTTTTCTATTACAGAAAGCATATCACCCATTCCAAGTATTCTAGATGTCATTCTGTCTGGATGGAATTCTTCTATATCGCTAAGTTTTTCTCCTGTTGCAGCAAACTTTATTGGTCTTCCTGTAACTTTTTTAACTGAAAGTGCTGCACCACCACGAGTATCACCATCTAATTTTGTAAGTATTACTCCATCTATTCCAAGATTTTCGTTAAAGCTTTGTGCTACATTTACTGCATCTTGACCTGTCATAGAGTCTACTACTAATAATATTTCATGTGGCTTTACATTTAACTTAATATTTTTTAGTTCTTGCATTAATTCTTCATCTATGTGAAGTCTTCCTGCTGTATCTAGTATAACTACATCATTTAACTTTGACATTGCCATACTCATAGCTTGTTTTGCAATTAAAACTACATCTTTTGTATTTTCATTTGCAAAAACTGGTATATTTAATTGACTTCCAACTACTTGTAATTGTTTTATAGCTGCTGGTCTATATACGTCACATGCAACAAGTAATGGTTTTTTGCCTTGTTTTCTTAAAAGATTAGCAAGCTTTCCTGCTGTTGTTGTTTTTCCGAGAACCTTGAAGTCCAACTAGCATTATTATTGTCGGAGGGTTTGGTGTGAAATTAATTTTACTTAAAGTTCCTCCTAAAAGCTCTGTCATTTCATCTCTTACTATTTTAATAACTTGTTGTCCTGGTGTTAAAGATTTTAATACATCTTGACCTAAGGCTTTTTGCTCTACACTTGAAACAAATTCTTTTACTATTTTATAGTTAACATCTGCCTCCAAAAGAGCAAGTTTTACTTCACGCATAACTTCTTTTAGATCGCTTTCTGTTATTCTTGCTTTGCCACCAAGCTTTCTTGTAATTGCTTGTAGCCTTGATGATAGCCCTTCAAATGCCATATTACACCTCCAAACTAATTATAAGCTTCGTCTAGTTGTGTTAGTCTTCACATAAAATTTTTAGTTTAACTGTCTTTCTATACTCGCTTCTAATTTGTTTTATCTTAAGATTAAACTAAACAGTTTAGTTCTTTTTTTACGTGTGTTAAGATTTCTGCAACTTGTTTGTCTGTACTTCTTTTTTGAATTTTTGTAAGCTCTGATAATATAATTGCTATTTTTTCTTCTTGTTTAAATGTCTTTTTCATAATTCCAAGCTTTTCTTCCAATTCGAAAAGTTTATTCTCTCCCTTCTTTATTATATCTCTAACCGCCTGCCTTGTTATTTCTTGATTTTGTGCTATTTCTGATAGAGATAAGTCTTTGTCATAGTAATCTTGCAAAATTGATAATTGTTTTTTAGTTAATAAATTTCCATACACTTCGCAAAGCATACTTACTTTAACATTTTTCTCCATATTACTATTCCTTTTACTTTTTATTTAGGGATACTTGTATTTCCCACTTTTCATTGGTGTACTTGCATTATATTTCATTCTAAAAACGTAATGCTATATTACTTTACACTATTTTTTGTATTTTGTCAAGTATTTACTTAGAAAATTCTAGATTTTAGGCAAAATTTTAGGCGGATTATAATCCGCCTATTAAATCTCTATATAATTGTGCTCGCATGCTCTAATTAATCTGTTCATTATTGCAAGTCCTAAGCCTTTCTTTTCTACTCCTTCAATAATTACTAAATTCACATTATATGAATCTACTTTTCTTAAGAGTGTAAAAATGTTTTGACTTATTTCTTCCAGAGTTTCTCCCATATCTAGTTTATTTTTTGTTTTATACTTTTCTAAATTACTTGTTCTTCCTAAAACTAAAACATTCTTTTCTAATTCTATTTCTTCATTTATTTTATTTATAAGTTTCTCGTTATCACTACTATAAACAAGCAAACATTTTGTATTTGGGGCATAATGCCTATATTTCATTCCTGGTGACATTACTTTTTCATCAGGTTTGCATTCTTCCATTATTTGTTTTTCTACTTCTACCTTTATACCCAATTTTTCCATATCTTCTTTTGTTATTTTACCTGGCCTTAATATATGAACTATATTATCTACCACTCTGATTACTGTTGATTCCACTCCAATATCTGTTATACCTGCATCTAATATATAATCAACTTTTCCATCTAATTCGCCAATTATATCTTCTATTTTTGTTCCACTAGGTTTTCCAGATATATTTGCACTTGGAGCTGCAATTGGTAATTTTGAAAATTCTATTAAATCTTGTGCTATTTTGTTACTTGGAAATCTTATTCCAACTGTTTCTAGCCCTGCTGTTACGTTATATGGTATACATTCTTTTTTATTCAATATTATGGTTAAAGGACCAGGCCAGAAATTTTTCATTAATTTTTTTTCTGTTTCTCCAATATTTTGTACTAAATTTTCTAACATATTTAAATTAGATATATGAACAATCAATGGATTATCTCCAGCTCTACCTTTTGCTTTAAAAATCTTACTTACGGCTTTTTCATCTAATGCATTTGCACCTATTCCATAAACAGTTTCAGTTGGAAATAAAACTAATTCTCCATTTTTTATTGAGTTAGCCGCTTCTTTTATTTTTTCTAAATTTATTTCATTCTTTAAATCTGCATATTTTGATTTCATGTAAATTCTCCTTACTATTTTTTATTATATTACAATTAACTATATTTTGCAATTTTATTTTAATTTGTATAATATTTTGCAATTTTGCCAAAATATATTTAGGTGAATTTATGAGTATTCTAAAAATTATAGGATTATCTTTAGGTTCTTTAGTTATATTATTTTTACTTACAAAACTAATGGGAAATAGGGAAATGTCACAATTAACTATGTTTGATTATATTGTTAGTATTACAATTGGTTCTATTGCAGCAGAAATGTCTACTTCTTTGGAAAATAATTTTATGGAACCAGTTGTTGCAATGCTTGTATATGGTTTTGTAACTTTTTTAATTTCCTATTTAACTTGCAAAAGCCTTAATATTAGAAGGTTTTTTACTGGTAAAACAAAAATTTTATTAGACAATGGGAAATTGTATAGAAAAAATTTTAAATCATCCAAACTAGACTTAAATGAGTTTTTAATGGAATGTAGAATAAATGGCTATTTTAATTTAAGTGATATTCAGACAGCTATACTAGAACCAAATGGTAGAATTAGTTTTCTTCCCAAAAGTGTAAAAAGGTCTGCAACGCCAGAAGATTTAAATCTTAATCCACAGCAGGAAAATGTTACTATTAATGTTATTTTAGATGGAATTCTGTTAAAAGAAAATCTAGAAAAAACAGGTAATAATATTAATTGGTTGGAAAAAAATTTAAAAAAGCAAGGAATAGCAGATATAAAAAACGTATTTCTTGCAACTTGTGATAATCAAAATAATTTAAGTGTATATATTAAATTAGATAAACAAAACAAACACGGATTTTTTGAATAACAAAAAAGATGAGAAGAAATGGAATAATCCCATTTTTTCTCATTTCTTTTCTCTATTCAAATATTTTTCTATAATAATCGTTTTCTAAAATTAGCCTAGACATTTGATATTTTTTATATATTATCGTGTTTATTTTATCAACATATCCCTCTTCTACTGTCGTTCCTTCATTTGCTATGAATTCTCCTGTTACAGCGTTATACCTTCCTTTGTCTGTTATAAAACTTCTATCTGAAAATATTACTAGCGGTTCTGTATCTGACAAAATGTCTCTTCCTATTAGCAATCTGGAATCAAATTCTGCTCCAAATAAGTTTAATACAGTTGGCAACACATCTAAGCTTGAACCTATTTTTTCTACTTTTATTGGTTCTTTCATGCTTCCACTCCATATTAAAAATGGCATCCTATATTTTTCGAACTTATCGTCTCTTTCAAATGTTGATAGTTCGTTTATTTCCTCTAATGTTAGTCCATAAGGATAGTGATCTCCACTAATTACTATAACTGTGTCTTCTAACTTTCCTGCTTCTTCTAATCTTCTTATTAATTCTCCTACAGCTTTGTCCAATTCTATGTTTGCTGCTAAATAGCTTTTTGCCTTATGAGAATATGGCAAATCTTTAACTTGGTCCCAATTTCTATATACCATCATGTTTCCTATTTTTGTATAGTTCATGTGTCCACTTACTGTCATATAATATGCCATAAATTTTTCATTGTTGATATAGTCATCCATTGTAGTTTTTACCATTTCATAATCACTATTCGGCCAATTTGAAGTATCCATTCTATCTTCTAATCCTGTTCCTACTGCTAAATATGAATTATACCCCATTGTTTCTATATATTTATCTCTTTCATAATATGTTGCAGTATGATTGTGATATGCATTCGATGAATATCCTTGTTTTTCAAATACATTTGGATATGAATATGGCATATAGTTTCCTGCTACCTTTAAAAAGCTCCATACTCCTTCTTTTGGTATTAATGATGTATCTGTTATATATTCTCCATCAGCCGTGCTTACTGGAAATATTGGTGTATAAAAATTATCAAACTGGAATCCCTCTTTATATAGTTTATATAGATTTGGCGTTAAATCTTCTCTTATAGCTAATGAGCTAAATGATTCTCCTACAAGAACTATTAAATTTTTTCCTTTAAACATCCCTGTATATTTATTTTTTTTACTTGCCTCTTGTGAAGAAAAATATTCGTGCATTTCTTTTATTGTATTATTCTCTTCATTTTGTATTAGTTTATCAAAATCTATATATGTTACATTGTAGCTATTCTCTTTCTCTTCTATTGGAGTTGTGCTTGTTTCTACTGATAATTTTTCTTCAAATCCAAATATAAATCTTTGTAAATCTAGCCTCATAGTTGTTAAAAGTCCCATTCTGTTTGCTGTTACTTTTGGAATATGTATATTGTAGTATAGGTTTTTATTTGAGTACATCATATTTGTATTTATAAAATTTACACATAATAGTGCAACTAAATGCACTACAACAACACTAGTCATCTTAATTGCTATTTCTTTTAAAGAATTTTTTTCAAATAGTAAAACTTTCTTTTTTGACAATACAATTAATATTACCAAAGGTAATGCAAATAGAGCTATTCCGTACCAATTTCTTAAAACTACATCAATAATTGCTTCCATAAATTCTGTTATCTGTCCACCATGCATCATCGAGAAAAATGATATTATTGCTTCATACATGCTATAATAAACAATTTGTGCACTAAATAATATTATAAAAGCAATAGTTATTATATATGTTAAAAATTTATTTATCTTTGGCTTAAATACACTTGTTATTAAATTTAAAATTACTGCTATCGGTATTGAAAATAATATTATTAACCACAAACTAGTTGGAAAAGTCTTATATACCAAGCAAGAAAATATCAGCTCTTCATATACAATAAATAAAATATAATAAATTAATAAGTTTAGTTTTTTCATACAAATCTCCTTTTATAATTGTATAATATATCTTTTTCAATTATTTGTAAACATATTCTTGCATTATTAATTTTAATCATATATAATATTTTTATCTTATTGTGAGGAGGTTCTTATATGAAAGTATATGATAAAGAAATATATCAAAAACAAGAAAGTATAAAATATACAGTAATAATTATAGTAGTATTCCTACTTGGTTTTGTTGCTGGTTATCTTGCTAGTTCTTTTTCTAGTTTTGAACCAAAAAACAATAATAACACTGTTAAAATAGAAAAAATAAATTAATTTTTATTATAAATATACAAAAGAAGGGGGTATGAAATATGCCAGATAGAAGACAAAATGATAGAAGAGAAGGTTCAAAAAAAGTAGCTATATCTTTAACTAACTTCATATTTATTTTTGTTATTTTCATACTAATTATTGCATCAATCTTTGGTTTTGCATACATGAGCGTATATGGTTATAACATTGGTTATGAAGATGGTTACAATAAGGCTAATGAAGATTTATCTTTAAAATATGCTACACAATATGATGATGGTTTCTCTGATGGTTATAATGCTGCATTAAGCGGATCATCTAGTAATCGATAAATTTAAAACAGAGCATGCTATAAAGCATGCTCCTATTTTTTATTCTACACTTTTTAAACTTTCTATCATGTCTATTTTTCTTAATTCTTTATTCATTATTAAATTTATTAAAAATGCAAAAACCAATGTTAATGTAAATGCAAAGAAATAACTTGAAAATGCTCGTTCTCTACCAAACATTACAATATCCATTTCTGCTGTTGATATTATAAATGTTAGCAAATATACTCCTAATACTAATCCCAAAAGGCCTCCAATAATTGTAAGAATTACATTTTCTCTAAATACATAGTTAGATAATTCGTTATTATAAAAGCCTAACAATTTAATTGTAGCAAGTTCTCTTTTTCTTTCCTCTATATTTATACTATTTAAGTTGTATAGCACAACAAATGCAAGCATTCCGGCACAGGTAATTAATACAATTACTACTGTATCTAAGCTTTTAATCATATCGCTAAAGCTTTCGCTAATACTACTCAATCTCAATACTTGTGCTATATTTTCATTTTTTAGCAAATATTTAGAAATCTCCTCTTCTGCCTGTTTATCTAACTTTTCTTCTATATCCAAATATATGTGATTATCTATCATTTCTTCATCAAAAACGCCCTCATACATTGCTTTATCCATATAAATATAATGATATACATAGTTTTCTATTATTCCAGACACTTTAACATTTTTAGATTTCTCATCATCTATTTTTACTGTTATTTCATCACCTATATGGGCATTTAGTAGTTTTGATAATTTTTCTGTTATTATAACTCCATCATTTTGTATTTTAACTTTTTCTTTTGTTTTTCTATCTTGCATTGTAACAAAATTTGTTAACTCATCTTGATTTTCTACACCTATTATATACACATTTTGTTCTTCTCCATTTGCAATAACATCATTTGTTTGTTGTCTTAAATATGTGTATTTTGAATTATGTCCGTTGTTTTCTATATATTTGTTTAGTTCTTGCTTTTCTTCTTCTGTTAATTCATTTTTTAGTGTTATTTCAAAATCATATCTTCTTATTTGTTCGTATTGTTTGCTTACAATTGTTGCAATAGAATTTCTAAGTCCAAATCCCATAAATATTAAAGCTGTACAACCCGCTATTCCAATTAATGTCATAAATAAACGTTTTTTATATCTAAATACATTCCTTGCAGTAATCTTTTGTGTAAAATTAAAATGTTTCCATATAAAAGGCATTTTTTCTAATAATATTTTTTTACCTTCTTTGGGTGATTTTGGTCTCATAAGTTTTGCTGGAGTTGCTCTTAGCATTCTGTAACATGCAAACATTGTTGCTATTGTAGTTGAAGCAAATGCTGCAATTCCGGCAATTAAAGTATACTTCATATTTACTTCCATTATTACTGTTGGCATTGTATGATATAAAATCTTATATGCTTCCGAAATTACCCATGGTAGTGTATATGAACCAATAACTGAACCTAGCACAATTCCCAATAATGTTGCACTAGTTGAATATGTTAAATATTTTAAAGCAATTTTAGGTCTACTATATCCTAAAGATTTATATGTTCCTATTATTCCTCTATCTTCTTCTACCATTCTTGTCATTGCAGTTAATGAAACTAATGCTGCTACCAAAAAGAAAATTATTGGGAATACTTTACCTATTGTTGCTACACTATTCGAATCTGATTTATATGATACATATCCTTCATTTGTTTCTAGGTTTAACACATATATTTTTACTTTTAGGTCTTCTAGTTTTTTCTCTGCATCTTTTATCTCTTTTTCTGCATCTGCTATTTTCTTGTTTGCTTCTTCTTTTTTATCATTGAACTTGTTCTCATTTTGTTTAAGTTCTTTCCATCCATTATCTATTTTTGTCTGTGCTGAATTTAATTTTTTTTGAGTTGTTTTTTTAGTGTTTTCTAATGTTTGCTTTTGGTTTTCAAAGTTTTTTAATCCCTTGTTGTATTCCTCTAAACCTGAATTCAACTCGTTTTTATATCCCTGAAGTGTACTTTTTTCTTGTTCTAGTTTTGCTTTACCTTGTATTAATGTTTGTATACCTGTAATTGCTTCTTGTGGTGCAGATATACTTTGTAAATACTCTAAATACTGATTTAAATCTGTTAGGCCTGTTCCTTCTAGAGCTTTCTGCTCTGCTAATATTAATTTTTGCTCTTCTGCATTTAGTTGTGCTTCTGCATCATTTAGTTCTTTTTGCTTTTGATCTAAAGTAGATTTTGTTGAATCCAATGTGGTTTTAGCACTATTTATTTGATTATCATATTCCTTCATTTTGTTATTGAAATTCTGCTTTTGAGTATTTAGTTCTTTTTGTGAATCTTCTAGTTTTACTTTTGCATTTGCAATTTCTTGCTCTGCATTTTTTAATTCATCTTTTGCATCTTGAACTTCTTCTTTGGCATCATCAATTTTATTATTTGCTTCTTCATATAAATCTTTGTACTTTGTATCTGCTAATGTATCTGTTTTTTCTTTTACTTCATCCTGAATTTTTTCTATTTCTTCTATATATTCATCTGAGGTTCTATTTTTATTATTTGTTGTTACTTTTGCATATATGTTTGTGTATTCTTCCATAGAAAATGCATCTTCTAAAACTATTGCAAATCCTGATATAGTTCCATCTACAAGTGTTGTGCTGCCTCTGGATATTGCTACATATAAAGGACTATTAGCAAAACCAACTACTGTATATGATTTAACCTTAAATACATCTTCTAACTCTTGGTTTTCTGTATCTATAAATTCTATTGTATCTCCTATTTTGTAATCTGTTTTTAATTTACTATCTAAAACTATTTCATTACTTTGTTTAGGATATTCTCCTTCCACTATTTCAACTTTATTCATAGTATTTTCGGTTACATCATTAGGAGCAGAACTTACACTTAAAACCTTTTCTTTATCTCCTTGTTCTACAACAGCACATATTGATTTTACAGGCTGTATGTAGTCAATTCTATTTATATTTTTTATGGTCTCCACATCATCATTATCAAATCCAACAGTAGAAATTAAATTAAGATCAAAAACATTATAATCATTAATATATTTATTAAAAGTATTTAGCATATCTGGGCATGATGCATTTATTCCAACGAAAAAAGCAACACCTAATATTACAATTGCAATAATAGATATATATCTTTTTCTTGTTCTTTTTATTTCTTTAACAATATCTTTTACGTATGCTTTTTTCATCTTTCCTCCATAAAATTCTGAACAAAAGAGGACAGACCCCTTTTGTTTTTTCTCTGTTTTTTTGTTTCTACCATTCAATTTGGTCTATTGAAACAGGATTTTCGTTAATTCTATTTTCACTAACTTTCCCATTTTTTATTTTTATTATTCTATCTGCCATTGGTGTTATTGCTTGGTTGTGTGTAATTATTATAACTGTTATATTTTTTTGTCTTGCTGTGTTTTGCAACAGCTTTAAAACTTCTTTTCCTGTATTGTAGTCTAATGCCCCAGTTGGCTCATCACATAAAAGTAATTTTGGGTTTTTAGCAATTGCTCTTGCTATTGCAACTCTTTGCTGTTCTCCTCCAGATAATTGTCCAGGGAAATTATTCATTCTCTTTTCAAGTCCTACATCTTTTAAAACTTGTTCTGGATCTAATGCATCTTTGCATATCTGGCTTGCAAGTTCAACATTTTCTTTTGCAGTTAAATTTGGTATTAAATTATAAAATTGAAATACAAATCCAATATCATTTCTTCTATATGTTGTAAGTCCTCTTTCATTATATTTGCTTATATCTTTTCCATCTACAATTATTTTGCCACTAGTTACACTATCCATTCCACCAATTAAATTTAAAACAGTAGTTTTTCCGTGCTCCGGCTTGGTCCTACAACTATTATAATCTCTCCCTTTTCTCCGGAAAAAGATACACCATCTGCAGCCTTTACATTTCCATCACTATATAATTTTGTAACATCTTTTAATTCTATATAACTCATAATTACACTCCTTAACTTTAAAATTATATATTACAATTATTAACATTATATGAACTTTGAGGGAAAAAGGGGTCTGACCCCTTTTCCCCCCATTATTGTTAAGCTGCAAATATTGCACCTACTGCTCCAAATACTCCTGCTGATGCAAGTCCCATTATAATTCCTGCTAAAATTACTCCTAGCATAACGGCTAGAATACTTCTTTTAAAATCCATATCTAATATACTTGCTGCAAGTGTTCCGGTCCATGCTCCTGTCCCAGGAAGTGGAATTCCTACAAATATAAGTAATGCAAAGAATAATCCTGTTTTCCCTGCTTTTTCTTGAAGTTTTTTTCCACCCTTTTCTCCTTTTTCTAAGCACCATTTAAAGAATTTACCTATATATTTTTTATCCGCTCCCCATTCTAAAACTCTTCTAGCAAATAAATAAATAAATGGTACTGGTAGCATATTTCCTAATATGCAAATTATATAAAGTGGAAGTACAGGAATAGGTTCTCCCCATAGTGAGCTCAATCCAATTGGGATTGAACCTCTTAATTCTATTAATGGTACCATTGAAATTAGAAATGTTATTATGTATTTTTTTAGCATTTGTATTCTCCTTTTCTATTGTAATTCTTCTTGTTTTTTCTTTTCTGTTCTATACTCTATAAAGTCATTTGTTATTAATTTTATTACTGCTATTATTGGAACTGCTAAGAACATTCCAAGTACTCCAAAATATGCTCCAAATAACGTTACAGAGAATATTACTAATATAGGACTTAGTTGTAATGCATTTCCTACTATTTTAGGGTTTATTATATTTGCATCTATTTGTTGAAGTATTACTACTACTATAACCATCCATATTGCTTTTGCAAATCCTCCTGTAAATATTGTTATTATAGTAGCAATTACTACTGCAACTATTGCTCCGAAATATGGAATTATATTAAACAATCCTATCATGAATCCTAATAGTACCCAATATTTTACCCCTAGTATCCACATTGCTATTGATACTATTATTCCTACTATTATTCCATCTAATACTTGGCTTGATACAAATTTAAAGAATATATCATTAGCTTTCATAAAATATTTGTCTATAATCTTACAAGTTTTATCTTTAAATATTGCAGAATTTAGTCTTCTTACAAATTTTAATATTTGGCTTCTTTCTGCTAATATGTATACAGACATTATTAGTGTAACAAACACACTAAATATTCCTTGAGCTACTCCAACAACGCCTTTTATATAGCCATATATATTTTCTAGGCTTAAAATTTTTGTTATATCTATTTTTTGTAAGTTTCCTATAATTTCTAAAACATCTGCTTTTTTTATTATTGCATCTTCTGGCATATTTTCTACATATTCCATTGCTGTATTATAATACCCTGGCATACTACTTGCCAATTCAACTACACTTTCCGAAAGTGCTGGTATTATGATATTTATAATTATTACTAGTAACAATATTGCCATTATATACACCGTAACAATTGATAGCCCTCTTGCTTTTTTCTTTATAAACTTTGGCTTTAGCTTTTTGTATAGACTTTCTATTTGCCTACATGGTATATAAAACAAATATGCTACCAATATTCCCATTAAAAATGGCATTAATATTGATAATAGTTTGTTAAACCATATTGAAATGTCATTAAAATTGTCTAGCGTTTTGTATACAAATATCACTGCCACCGCAAATGAAAACCAGTATAACCATTTTGTCCATTTTTTTGTTTCTTTCATTTAATTTCTCCCCTTTATTCTTCTATTTCTAATCCAACTGGGCAATGGTCACTTCCCATTATTTCTGAATAAATATATGCATCTTTTATATTTTTACTTATTCTATCAGATACTAGAAAATAGTCAATACGCCACCCCGCATTATTTGCTCTTGCATTAAACATATATGACCACCACGTATATGCTCCTTCTTTGTCCGGATATATCTTTCTAAATGTATCTGTAAATCCAGAGTTTAACAAACTTTCTATCTTACTTCTTTCTTCGTCTGTAAATCCTGCATTTTTTCTATTTGACTTTGGATTTTTTAAATCTATTTCTGTATGTGCTACATTTAAATCTCCGCATATTATTACTGGTTTTTGTTTGTCTAATTCTATTAAGTATTTTTTAAACGCCTCTTCCCAAGTCATCCTGTATTCAAGTCTTGCAAGTTCTCGCCCTGAATTTGGCGTATAGCAATTTACCATATAAAATCTATCAAATTCTAATGTTATTACTCTACCTTCTTTATCGTGCTCTTCTATTCCTATTCCATATTCTACATTTAATGGCTCTTTTTTTGTAAAAATTGCTGTCCCTGAATATCCTTTTCTTTCTGCATAATTATAGTATTGATAATATCCTTGTAAATCTAACTCTATTTGACCTTCTTGCATTTTTGTTTCTTGAATGCAAAATATATCTGCATCAAGTTTTTTAAATGATTCTTCAAAACCTTTTTTATATATTGCCCTTAATCCATTCACATTCCATGAAACTAATTTCATAAATTTCTCCTTAATTTTCTTTATATACTTTTAATTTTACTAACAAACTATATATTTTTGTTCCAAATGGTATCATATATATATCTTCTTTTGTTAACATCTTCATTGCAAGTACTAATATTAAATATACTAAAATTCCTACACATATAGCTATAATTGTTGAGATTGCATTTCCAAGTGTTCCTACAATTACTTTGTACGCAATATAAACTATAATTCCCATAACTGCTGATGCAAAAGTTGGTTTTAATACATGATCTTTTAAATTCATGTTTAGTTTTATTTCTTTGTTTAAATAGTACATACATATTACAAATAATATAACTTGGCATACTATTGAGCTAATAACAGCTCCTAATATGTTAATTTCTGGCTTACTTATTAGGATGATATTTAATACTAATTTTATTACTCCTCCAATCGCTAATGCTATCGCTGGAATATGTACTTTTCCGAACCCATATAGTCCGCCTTCTACAACATAGTTTAGTGATACAAATATCATTGTAATTGTACTTAAAACTAATATATTGGCTCCATTTGATGCTGCTGGGTAGATTAATTTTAAAACTGGTTCTGCAAGTGCTACTAGCCCTGCTGCACATGGCATTATTAATAAAATTGAAGCAAAGAATGAAAATGATAATCTTTTATTTACTGTTGCATAATCTTTTACTGATATTGCTGATGATATTGCTGGGACCAAAGCTGTGCAAAAAGCTCCTGTAATTGCAAGTGGAAGATGTATTATTGTTACGACCTTTGACAATACACCTGATAGCTCCATTGCTTTTGCTTCTAGTGCTGCCTTTCCGCCTTCTAGGATTCCAGAAAATGCAGTTTGTATACAATTACTTATTGTAACTGTGTCTATCATATTATTAATAACTGATATTAATGAACCAATTGTCATTGGTATTGATATAGCAAATATTGTTTTTATAAGTTTTCCTGTAGTTTTGTCTTCCTGTTCTACTGTTTGAGCCTCACACTCTGCCATAATTCCTTTTTTTCTTCTTTTGTAGAAAATAACCAAATATGTAAAAGAAATTAAAATGGCCAGTGTTGTAGACAAGTTTCCTCCTGCAGCCATAATAGCTGGATCTTTACCTACTAGTGCATATACAAATGTAATTGTTAAAACACAATTAAAAAATTGCTCTAATGTTTGAGAAATACTTGTTGATTTCATGCTTCCAAGTCCTGCAAAATATCCTCTTAAAACAGCAGAAGAAGCAACAAACATTATTGCTGGTGCTAGAACCATTAAAACATATTTTACATCTGGTACATTTAATATGTTTTTTGCTATTATACCAGCTCCAAAGAATAGTACTAATGAGAAAAATGCTCCAATTAATGTAAATATCTTTAAAGAAGTTTTAAAAATTCTATGTGCACCTTTGTGGTCACCTATTGCCACTCTCTCTGATACTAGTTTAGAAATTATTGTAGGTATACCTACTGATGATAGTGTAAGCAGCAACGAATACACTGTGTAACCAGCATCATAATACCCATTTCCTATATCTCCAAAACCATCTATGTTAATTATTACTAGCCTATACACAAAACCTAATATTTTTATAAGGACTTGTGCAATCATAAGCATAGCAACATTTTTCATAAATGATGAACTGTTTTCTTTTTTCATTTTTTCTTGTGCTTCCATTTGTACCTTCCTTTACTTGTTAATATTTATTTTATATCATATATATAATTTTTTTACAATGTTTTTTCTTTTAAATAATGGAAGTGTGAAGTGCGAAGTGAGACGGTTTTTCCTATACAATAAAAAAATAGGGGATTTGTTTTCCCCTATTTTTTGTATTATTTTTATTTTATTACTTCTACGTCTAAGTATCTTACTCCCCATGCTAATGCTTCTGAATGTGAATTCATATAAATATCTATTCTATTACCTTGTATTGCTCCACCTCTGTCTTCTACAACATAAGTTTTTCCGTTTATAACCATTTGTGTTCCAAAAGCAAATGTACTTGGAGCTGCAACTGTATGGTTTGCTGTTGCTCTTCTTCCTGAGGCTGTAATACCATTTGTTTTACCACAACATCTTGCACATGAACAGTATGCTGTAACTTTATATCTTCCACTTGATGCAGTTGTTACTGCATTACCTCTTGATGAACTTCTTGCTGTAACTGTTTGTATTTGAACTACTTTGTTTACTGGCTCTTTTATTACTTTAGAAGATAACTCTATTCTTTCTACTTCTACATCGCCTTTATATCTAACTTTGTAAGTTACTTCTTTTAAACCTTTTTTACCAGCTTGTATAACTTTATTTACTGTACTACTTCCGTTTGAAACATCTTTTGTTATTGTTTCAAATGGTATTTCTTCTTTAACTGTTATTATTTCTTCTATTATGTCTGTATAGCTTTGTGCTCTTTCTTCTATATTTGTTTCTAAACTTTCATTATTTACTTCTGCAATTTGTGTTGGCTCTTGTCCGTTTAGTGAAATTACTATTGCATTTGCAGATGTAAGTTCTTCTTCTAGTGAAGGTGTTACTACTTCATCTGATGAAAGCATTATATGGTTTTCTTCTAATATTTCTGATACTTTTGTTTTTGATGTTAAAACTGTGATTTCGTGGTTGTTTGAAAATTTTATTTTAACACTGTTTACTTTTACATTTCCCGCTAATACCGATATCCCTAAGATTACAACAAATAATATACTTAATGCAATAATCTTTTTATATGATATATGCGAATGTTTTTGTTTATTCATAAGAATATTTAATCCCTCCTTCAAGCGACCTTTTTAATTATACCATTTTTTGAAGGTTTTGTCAAATTTGGAAACTTTTTTGTTATTTCCGTAGTATAATTATATGCTGCTTGTACCAAAAATATGCATAAGGAAACAAGGTTTATATAATATATGATTTAACAGATAAATTGGAATTTGCTTAATTATTTCTTGCTATGCTGTTTTCGGTATGCTATAATGAATTCGTAAATTTATTTTAATAGGAGGTTTTTATTATGTGGATTGCAATAGCCATTGTTGTATTATTAGTAATTCTTGTAATTTCTATGTACAATAATTTAGTTAGACTAAGACAAAAAGTAAAAAATTCTTGGAGTCAAATTGATGTTCAATTACAAAGAAGATTTGATTTAATACCAAATTTAGTAGAAACAGTAAAAGGTTATATGACTCATGAAAGTGATGTATTAACAAAAGTTGCAGAGCTTAGAACATCTTGGGCAAATGCTGGTACTATTCATGAAAAAGCAGAACTTGATAATCAATTATCAGGAGCTTTAAAAACTATTATGGCAGTTTCTGAAAGTTATCCAGATTTAAAAGCTAACCAAAATTTCTCTGAATTACAACAAGAACTACAAAATACAGAAAATAAAATTTCTTTCTCAAGACAATTTTATAATGATAGTGTAACAATGTATAACACTAAATTAGAGGTTTTTCCTTCTAATATTATTGCTTCTATGTTTGGATTTAAAGCAGAAGAGTTCTTTAAAGTAGAAAGCGAAGAAGCTAGAAAAAATGTTAAAGTTGATTTTAACAAATAATAATGCAAACAAAATAAGCTAGTGCTTAAAGCACTAGCTTATTTATTTGCCTGATTATTTTTCAGCCGCTCTATATAAACTATTCATGTGGCTTGTTATTGCTTTTATCCAGTTTTCTGGTGGGTCACAGTAAGTATTCCCTATTTTATAAATACTAGTTTTCGAACTTTTGAAGTATGTATTACCACTTATTAACTTTCCAAATCCTATTATACACTCTTCTGCTGATTTAAAACTCTTTGTTCCATTTTCATTCATTATTCCGAACCAGTTGTTTCTATTTCTAGCAGCTGAAGAGTTTCCAGCTGATGATTCTTGTATAGCTACTGCTATTGCAAATATTGCATTTACATTATAATTTTCCTGAATATACATAAAAGTATCTATATTTTCCATTAAATTATCACTTCTTTTTCTTCCGTTTTGTGATGTTCTTGTTATCCTTGCATTTTTGATTATATATTCTAATTGACTTTTAGTTGGTTTTGGCAAAGCATTAGCATCGTCTGTTTTCACGATTGAATTTATATTAACTCTTGTGTTTTTTAAAGATGTTCCTGTTGTCTCTTGTGCTTTTGCAGAAACTGTAACTTTAGCAGTTGCTTTCTTTCCATTGTATATTGCTGTTATTGTTGCATTTCCTTTCTTTATACCTTTTACTGTTCCTGATGAATCTACTGTTGCTATATTTGTATCGCTTGATTTATATTTTGGTGTTACTGTTCTTTCTTTATATGTTGCTGTTATTTTTTCTGTACTTCCTTCTTTTATTTCTATATTTGTTTTATTCAATACTAAATTATACTCTGGTTTTGCTGTTGATGAAGATGAATCTCCTCTACCTAATCTTCCTAGCAATCCAGAGAAAGCTTTTAATGTAAGCTCTGCTCCTTTTTCTGCCCCTTTAACTGTTAATCTTAGTAGTGCTGCTAATATACTTCCTGATGAACTTGAAGAGCTTGATGGTTTGTTATTTCCTGTACTGCTTATATTTAAAGCTGATTTTTGAACATATCCTGTATCGTAAAATGATACTCTATAATAATTTCCATATAGTTTGTTATCCAAAAATTTTACTTTTCCATGCCTTAAATCACCAATTTTATTTGAATGATTTGCATCAGAATAAATATTAGGTCCTCCGTTTTTTTATTGTACCATCTGACTTATTTATAAAGTTTTTATGTGCATACCCTTCTTTGACTTTCCATTTTACATTACACCAATTTCCATTTGTACTTAGCACTTCCACTTTTTGTCCTGCACATATTTGTGCTCTTATACTCGATTTGCTTGTATCTGCATATAACTCCGTTGTGCTTTTTACTGTTGCTGTTTTTGTTGCTGCAAATATTGGTGTTGTTAATCCTATTAGCAAAATTGCTACAATCATTGAAGCAATTGTTTTTTTATTAGTTATCATATTCATAATAACTACCTCCCTCCATATATATAATTAATGGTTATTTTTATATGCTTTTTAAAAAATGTAATAATCTTCCACTTGTATTATAACATATTTTACATGTTTGTGTCAAATTTTGGCTTTGTAGTGCTTCTTGTATCTCTACCACAATAAAAAAATAGGTTAGATTCTTTTCGAATTCTAACCTATTTTTTATTGTTTATTCACTTTATCTTTCCGAATCATATTCTCCTCTATCTAATGAAGGCTCTTGTATATTGGTTATTTCATTACCATTAAATGAAATTTGTAGCTTTTCTCCATTTTTAGATTTAAACACTATATTGCCAATTCCGTTCTCTTCAAAATACTTATATTCTGTATTATCTAAATTATTAGGCATATATAATTCTTGGTAAACACCATCTTTATCATAGTATGGATCGTTGCTGGCCATTAATATAGCTTTTAATGCCATTTTATTTAATTGCTTATTTTGAGTAAATTCTGGAATTGCATTATACTCTAAAATTTTTGAAATTATTTTATTATCCAAGCTTTCTATGTCAAAGGTTTCATTTGTTATATTGTTTCCATCTGTGTCAATTACCTGAGCTAAATTATTTAATTTGTATCCTCTATATATATTAATGTATGCTTCTACGTCCTTTTTGCTATTTAATGAATCTATGTCTTTTTCTATGCATTTTAAAAATGTTTGTTGTGTTTTTATTGCTTGTTCATATTGAGCATTTGAGTTGTGTGAGTTTTCTAATTTTATTAATTCTGCCAAATTGCTCATTACCTCTGTAGCTAGCTCATTTCCATATCTTTTTGAAATTGCACTTTCAATTTGTGCAGGTATGTTTTGTCCTTTTACAGAATCTAAATTTTTGTATCCAGCAAATAAATTTAGATTCTCGTATAGATTCATATATTTTGCATAGCCTCTTCTTGTTGATTTTCCATATTCTACTGTATCTCCATTATTATTATCTATAATATCATAGTCTACTTTCTCTGAAGATGGACTTTCTGTAAATTTCATATTAAAAGTCGCTTCTCCCTCACATAATGCTGTGCTTAAATCCACTCCATTATAATAGTAATTTTTCTTTTCTGCTGCTGGACTTTCTTCTATATTTTGTTCGGCATGAGCTATCTCATGTAATGCTATCATTGGAACTTGTTGGTTATTATTGATTATTGATATTGTATTATCTTCAGTTGTAATATTTCCCACGCCATATTTTTTTATTAATTTTTCTGCCTCTGGTGAGCCTTCTTCATATATATTAAATTCTTTAATATACTTTATTGAATTTATTAATTTGTCTTCTATAAAATCTTCCCTTGTAGGTAGATCCTTATATAGGCCTTGCCAGTTGTTGTAGTTCTCGTACAATTCATCAAATGCTTTAATCAAAGTATTATTTACATCAGAATCAAACCCTTTTTTAGTTAATTCTGCTTTTAGTTCATTTAAAAGTTTATTATATGAATTTGTATTAGCTTGTACTTTTGTTTCTTCTTGTCTTCCAACTGTTTTAGGTTCTACAAATGTTTTTGTGTCTACTTTTATTCCTTCTCTAAAAGATGTTTCTGTTGTTTTGTTATCTTCATTATTTGAAATGCTGGTAGATGCCATTGTAGTATTATCTGGTTGCTCAATTGCATTTGAATTAGAACATCCAGAAAACATTATTAATGTAGCTCCTGCCACAGCTAGTCCGCCCATAATTTTGCTTTTTATTCCATTCGTTTTTGTTATTTCTATGCTTTTATGATTCTTGTTTACAAGTATTCTCATGTTTCTACTCCTTTACTTGTTTTTCTATTATTTCTTTTAGCATTTCTTTTTCCCTATTAGATAAATTTGTATCCAATTCATTTGTGTGAGGTTTTATTTTTGCAACATATATATCGTCAGCATTATTCTCTTCTCTATATGCTATATATTCATCATCAGAGTTGTCAAGCTTTAAGGCTATTACCGCTTCCATTTTTATTTTTTCTCCATTTTCATTGTATATATAAATATAGTCTTTCATTCTAACCTCCATTTTTTATATCAAAAATCCTTTTTGCATTTTCGTAAGTTACTTTTGCAACTTCTTCTAATGGAATTTGTTTTACTTCTGCAATTTTTTTTGCAATGTATTTTACATTTCTAGAGTCATTTCGTTTTCCTCTTAATGGCTCTGGGCTAAGATATGGCGAGTCTGTTTCTATTAACATTTTATCTAATGGTACCATATTTATTATTTCACCTGCATTTTTACTGTTTTTAAATGTTGTTGGTCCTGCAAAAGATATATAAAAGCCAAGTTTTAGCCCTTCTCTAACCAAATCCACATTAAATGGGCAACAGTGAAAAACTCCCTTTTTATTGCATTCGTTGTTCTTTAATATTTCAAGTGTATCATATATCGCTTCTCTTGTATGAATAACTATTGGCAAGTTAAGTTTATTTGCTATTTCAATTTGAGATATAAAAACCTCTTTTTGCAAATCTTTATTTTCTTTGTTCCAATAATAATCCAATCCAATTTCGCCTATTGCAACCACCTTAGAGCTTTTAGCAAGTTCTTCTATTTCGCGTAAATCTTCCTTTTTATAATCTTCTATATCGTTTGGAGAAATTCCAACTGTTGAATATATAAAATCATGTAAATTTGCTATTTCAATTGCACTTTTAGAAGATTCTAAGCTATAACCTGCATTTACTAATTTTGTTACACCAGATTTATATATTTCTTTTAGAATTTCTTCTCTATCTTCATTAAATTTTTCATCATTATAATGTGCATGTGAATCAAAAAGTTCCATTTTAGTCCTCCACTACTGCAACTACTGTTGCAACTGCATATTCTTTGCAATGTGATATTGATATATCAATACTTTTTAATTTATCAAATTTTATATCTAGAAATTCTATTTGTGGATTTCCGTTTTTATCATTTATTACTTGTGCATTATGCCAAGATATATCGAACTTGTTCTTTAGAAGTACTGATATGGCTTTATATATTGCTTCTTTGGCCGCAAATCTTCCTGCATAATGATAGTATTTTGCATTCTTTTTGCTTTCGCAATATTCAATTTCTGCCGGAGTATAAATTATGTTTAAAAATCTTTCTCCGAGACCTTTCTATTGATTCTTTTATTCTGCTTATTTCTATTATATCTGTTCCACAAAAGGTTTTCATTTTTCCTCCTCGTTTTATAATTACTTTATTTTCATTAGTACAAATAAATTAATTACGTTTAATAACAAAGATACTGCTAATGCAATTAAAATTACTTTATTTACTTTATTTTCTTTTTCTACAGACGAATCCTTGTAAATAACATCATATTTATTTTTTATGTTATTATATATCTCTTCTAGCTCAAAAGTCTTTTTCCATTTACTATAAAATGTGGTTCCTGTAACCGAATTTGTTAACTCTTTTCCCCATATTTCTTTTGTAAATTTAGTAAACATCCTTCGTATACTGTCAATATTCTTTTTGCTTTTTAAATCCATCTCCATCTTTTTTAAATAGATTCTTTGATATAAGCTAAATATTAATGTATATAAATAATCATTATCATACTCAAATAATAATTTTGTATAGTTGTTTGTGTCTATACCAGATGCCAAAAATGTTGCACTTTGCTTTGTAAATCCAAATCTTGCATTTTTAAACTGCTCAACTGTTTCAACTATTTTCTCCAACTTTTCTCCATTAAAAGCAATTGTATTGTTATTTGGTAATACATTTGTAAATTTTATAAAGTCATTTTCTATGTCACTAAATTTTTCCCAATTATCTTGTTCTACACAAGCATACGTATAAACAAAAAATCTTCTGTTATACATATCTATATCTTTTAGCTCTGCAAGTTTGCTGTTTACTCCTATTACTTCTTGAATAAACTGTGGCATTTCTTTCATATTGCTAAATTCGTCTGTTTGTATTTTTATATTGTTATACTCTTTTAATTTTGAAAATTCTGAATTTATGTCTTTAAATTTATAATTAAAGTCTAGTAAATTTGAAAAATTTTGGTTGTTTTCCAAATCTGTCTTTATCAATAAAAAACATATTCCTGAATCAAAACAAACAACTTCTATATTTGTTATATTAAAAAATATCCCTTCATTATCATTTACTTTGCCTTGTGCTTTTTTACTTAATTTATAATTAAATATATTGCAATGTAAATCTGCTAAAAGATTAGATTTAAGCACATTATCCATCTCTTCAAATTCTTTTACTTTTTGTTTATCATAATTAAATGTTGGAAAAATATAATCTCTTATTTCTGGCAAAAAGTATGAATATATATTTAAATCTCTTTCTTTTTCGAAAAACTTTAATTCAAATTTTTCATTCTTTAATAGACTTAATAAATACTTTTTATATTTGTTTTCTTTAATTAAAAACGGTTTTATAAAATATGTATATTGATATTTTACTTTTAACTCCATTTTTCTTCTCCTCTTTTGCAAACTGGTTTTCTTATTTAAGAATAAAAGGGGAATATCCCCCTTTTATTCTGCTATTTTTCATAATATATTCCACTATCATTTAAGTGCCATTTTCCTATAAATACTGTATATATGTTGTTATCTAAATTTACTGATGGCTCTAATGTTACAGCACCTATTTTGTTTATACTACCCCATACTCCGTCTTTTTTTACAGCAGCAAATCCAGATGAATTTTGCTCTGTTCCGTCTTCATATATATAGTCTACTACTACTTTTCCCTCTTTATTTACATATCCATATTTTGCATCTTTTTTGCTTAAGAATAAGCTATTAGTTGTTAATATATCTGAAGATTTTTTCTCTTCAAATTTAAAGTTGTAATATTTGTATTCGTTATTTGTATATACTTTTATATAACCTTTTTCTTGGTTTATCTCAGATACTATTCCATTTATTTTTTCTGATAAGTTATTATCAAATATTACTGTTTCTGTATCTGATACATCTGCTTGTATAAAATCTCCCTTTTCTACATAATTCATATTTACATAGTTAAAATCTTTAACTTGTTCATTGCTTAAATTAATAATTCCATATTTTCCACCAGTTTTAGCTATGTAATATATAGAGAATGTATATTTTATTTCTTCATATTCTACTGGAATTTTCTCTTCATTTTTTGTTGTTACAACTCCGTATTTTCCGCCTTTTTCTACTACTACATTTTCACCTTTTGCCTCTATTATGCTGTCATATCCACCATCTATTAAAATTTCGTTATCTTTATTAACTAATTTCCAAACCCCTGCTTCTTTAACTGCAAATAGTTCAGAGTTGTTTAAGTATTTTACATCTTCATATTTTGGCTCTACAAGTACTGTTCCTGTTGTGCTTATTATTCCATATTGATTATTATCATTTACTATTATGTACTCGTTTTTATATCCTTCTTTTAATGTTTTTATTTCTTTGTATTCTGTATTTATTATAGTTTGTCCTTTTTCGTTTACAAGTCCTACTTTGCCGTCTTTTTTTACTAATAAGTTGTTTGTAACTCCTTTTAGTGCTATTATTTCTTCATAATCGCAAGCTAAAATTTCTTTTCCATCAAAGTTTATTAATCCATATTTTCCGTCTTTTTGAACTCTTAAAACATTGTCTTCATACCAAATATTTTGTTTTGAATCAAAATTGTCTATTGCCTCTACTTTGTCATAATTTTTAAATATTTCTTCATTTTTTTGATTTATTACTTTTGTTTTATATGTTCCATCTTGATCATTTACATCGTATGTACAAACAAATATCGGAACATCTTTATTTGGAATTGCTATTATTTCTGAATACTCTGGATTAATAACTATCTCTCCATCGCTATTTATTACTCCAAATTTTCCATTTTCATAAGCTGTATAGTATGAGTAGCTTTTTACTTTGTTTTTATCTTTTCCATTTTTTATTACATTTACAATTGAAACAATTACCATCACTATTACTAATATTGCTACAATTACTCCCAAGACTTTTTTCATATTAAGTTTTGGTTCTGCATACCTGTTATATCTTCTACCTTTACTACTCATTTTTTACCATCCCTTCATAGACACAGTTTTTACTTTTATAATATATCATAACTTATGCTTTTTTCCAATAGTTTTCATATAGTTTTTTTGCAGTTTCTGGGCTATCTTCACCATTCATATTTTTTACTGGTGCAAAATCTTCCTCTCTTTTTCCTCTTAAAATTGAAATATTATTAAATAACTTAAAACTATCAAATATAAATTTCTCAAATTTATATGCATTTGGTTTTTCTGCTTTTATAAAATCTCCGTTTTCATTTAGGTAATCTGCTCTTTTAAACGCTATATGATACTCTAATTCTTTTGTACTTGCTCTTTTTATAGCATCCAAGCTAAACAAGTTGCACATTATATGCGATTCTCCAAAAACCAATTCTCCTTCATCATCTGTTATGCAAGCAATTTCTTTTGGAAGTTCTGTATATTCAATAACTTTTATCTTGTTGTTTTGTTTACACAAAACTCCTACTCTTTCCTCTGGATCTCTTTTTAATACAGTCCTTGTTCCTATTTGATTTCCTTCACTTACAGTTAACCCTAAAAGTAAGCTGTCTACTGATTTTAATAAAATATTATCAACAGAGCCAATAAAAACCCATTCTACGCCTCTTTTTTCTAAGTCATCAATTACTCCTTTTTTTAGCATAGAATTAAAGATTCCACCATTTCCATTAGAAGCTTCTTTTATTAGTCCTTCTTTATTTAACAAAAGTTTTCCTTGCTCTGTTATTAGTGGAAGCTCTCCTTGTTCAAAAATATATACATATTCTTTTGGATATCCGAAATAGTTCTTTTCCTCTAAAAACTCAACTGTATCTTTATTGTTTTCCCTACTTGTCATTATGTACCAAGGTATAATTACATCATACTTTTTGTTTGCTCTTTCTAATGTATCAACTATAATTTCAAATAAGTATTTTCCATTTTCTCCTATATCTATTTTGTATGTACCTTTTGGAAGTAGGTGTCCGAAGCCTTGTTCCTTGGCCACCTGCCATAGTTGCTACTGCAAATTTATTTTGTTTTATTATTTTTGTTGCAATTTGCTCATACTCATCTAGCTTTTCCTTTGGAAGTTTATCCGGATTTACCCCTCTTATTGGTTCTAATTGTTCCAAATCTACATATATATCTTCAAATGTTTTTTCATATAACTCTTTCAATTCTTCAAAATCTATTTTTAGTACTTGCTCTGCAAGCATTTCTTGTTTTTCCTTTGGCATTTTATCTGCAATAGAAATTATTTGTTGTTGATTATATTTTTCTAATATTTTTTTAGCATTCTCATAATTATTCATTCTGATTCCCCTCTTACTTAATCTCTACATAATATAACATTATTTTTACTTTTTGTCCACTCTTTATTTTCTTGTTATATATTATGCAGAATTTAATATAAATGTAAATAAGAGGTGTGTCCATGAATAAGTTTAAAATGCTTGTATTAAAAGCTAAAAGCCTAATTATTCCTACAATAATCTGTTTATTTACTTTGTTTTTAATTGTTTTTTCAAATACTAATTTGTCTGCTGCTAAAAAAGGACTAAGTTTATGGGCAAACTCCGTTGTTCCATCTCTTTTGCCATTCTTTATTGCCACAGAGCTTTTGGGATATACAAATATAATATCCATATTTGGGAAAATGTTAAATAAATTAATGAGACCAATTTTTAATGTTCCCGGTGAAGGTGCTTTTCCTTTTATAATGGGTATTATTAGTGGTTATCCTGTTGGTGCAAAAATTGTAGCTGATTTTAAAAAGCAAGGTTTGTGTTCAAGCATAGAAGCAGAAAGGCTTATTGCTTTTACAAATAATTCCGGCCCTTTATTTATTGTTGGAACTGTTGGGATTGGCCTTTTTAAAGATACTAAAACCGGAATCTTATTACTTATAACTCATTTACTTGCATGTATAACTGTTGGAATTTTGTTTAGGTGGTGGAAGAGTAGCAAAAATAAAAGAAGTAGTTCTTTTATTGAAGCTTCTAATAAGTTGCCTTCTAGAATATCTTTATCAAATTTGGGAGAAGTTTTGGCTAGCTCTATTATGAATTCGATTAGTACAGTATTTCTTATTGGTGGATTTGTTGTGCTTTTTTCTGTTGTTATTTCAATTTTAAATAGTAGTGGTTGCTTAGAATTAATTGCTAACTTCCTTTCACCAATTCTAAATGCTTTTGGTCTTTCTTCTAAATACATAAAAGGAATTATAATCGGCCTTATAGAACTTACAAATGGAGTTTGTTCTATTGCATTAATTGCAAGTAAAAGCATATCAACTAATATTATTATTTGTGCCTTTTTACTTGGTTTTGGTGGAATTTCTGTAGCTTTGCAAGTACTTAGTATAACCTCTAAAAATGGAATTTCTATAAAGCCTTATTTACTAGGAAAATTTCTGCAAGGATGCTTCGCAGCACTTTATACATATCTGATTTTAAACAATTTTTGTTTTTTAAATTTAGATTTGTAAGTACATAAAATTTTCAATTTTCCCTATTCGACAAAAAAACCGAAGCATAAATTATGCTTCGGTCACTCTTTTTTATTTTTTTGCTGCAGCTATTAATCCTTTAAATAATGGTCCTGGTCTATTTGGTCTTGATTTGAATTCTGGATGGAATTGTCCTGCTATAAAGAATGGATGGTCTTTTAATTCAACTATTTCAACAAGTCTTCCATCTGGTGATGTTCCACTACATATAAGTCCTGCTTCTTCCATTTTTTCTTTGTAATCATTATTATATTCAAATCTATGTCTGTGTCTTTCTGCTATTTCTTTTTTACCATATAATTCAAAAGCCTTTGTTCCTTCTTTTAACACACATGGATAACTTCCAAGCCTCATTGTTCCACCTTTGTTTTCTATATTCTTTTGGTCATCCATAATATGAATTACAGGATTCTTTGTATTCTCGTCAAATTCTTCTGAATTTGCATCTTTTAATCCTAACACATCTCTTGCAAATTCAACAACTGCCATTTGCATTCCTAAACATATTCCTAAAAATGGTATTTTATTTTCTCTTGCATATTTTATTGTTGCTATTTTACCTTCTATTCCTCTATTTCCAAATCCTCCTGGAACTAAAAGTGCATCATATTTGCCTAGTTTTTCTTTTGCATTGTTATCATTTATCTCTTCTGAATCAACAAAATCAATATCAACTTTTACATTGTTTGCAAATCCTGCGTGTCTTAAGCTTTCTGCAACTGAAAGATATGAATCTTCTAATGCTACATATTTTCCTACAATTGCAACTTTTACTGGACCTGCTTCTATTTGTCTTATATGGTCAATCATTGCTTGCCATTCTTCATTTTTTGGTTCAACTTTGTCCAAATTTAAGCATCTGCATACTTCTCTTGTAAGTCCCTCTTCTTCTAGCATTAGTGGTACTGCATACAAATTGTCTACTGTGCTATTTTGAATTACACTCTCTGGTCTTACATTGCAATATAAAGCTATTTTTTGCTTCATATTATCTAGTATTGGTAATTCTGATCTGCAAACTAATATATCTGGTTTTATTCCTAGTGATTGTAATTCTTTTACAGAATGTTGAGTTGGTTTTGATTTTAGCTCATTTGAACCAGAAATGTATGGAAGTAAAGTTACATGTATGTATATTACATCTCCTTTTGGTTTTTCTATTCCAACTTGACGTATAGCTTCTATAAAAGATAATCCCTCTATATCTCCTATAGTTCCACCAATCTCTGTAATTACAATGTCAACATCTTCGTTTTCAAAGCTATATATATTTTCTTTTATTTCGTTTGTAATGTGAGGAATCACTTGAACAGTTTTTCCTAAATATTCTCCTCTTCTTTCTTTTTCTATTACACTAGAATAAATCTTTCCTGTTGTAATGCTAGAATTTTTAGTTAAATTCTCATCTATAAATCTTTCATAATGACCTAAATCTAAATCTGTTTCTGCTCCATCATCTGTTACAAAAACCTCTCCATGCTCAATTGGGCTCATTGTTCCTGGGTCTACATTTATATATGGATCCATTTTTTGAATTGTTACTTTATATCCTCTATTTTTTAAAAGTCTACCTAAAGATGCAGCTGTTATTCCCTTTCCTAATCCAGATACTACTCCACCTGTTACAAAAATATACTTTGTGTTCATTTACATTTTCCTCCTAAATTCCAAAAACAAAAATAGATTTAAAAAACTTGCCCTAAAATTGGGGTTTTTTTTAAATCTATTATTTATTATTATTAATATGTAAATATATTATCATTTTTTGTTATATTTTGCAAGAGATTTTTTAAATTAATTGTTCTATTTTTGTCGTTGACAAAACTTTAGTTTATGATCTCTTTATTTAACTCATCTCTCATTCTTATTGCTTCTGCTCTAGTTGCTTTACCAAATTCTTTTTCTGAATATTTATCTTTCCATCTATCAGACTTATATGCTGACATTAAACTTCTAGAAGCATTTACTATTCCACCAATTCCATCTTTAAATCCTAATGCTATGTCTTCTGCCTTTCCACCTTGTGCACCATATCCTGGAATTAAAAAATATGTTTTAGGCATAATTTCTCTTAATTCTTTTATTTGAATAGGATATGTTGCACCAACTACTGCTCCCACACTACTATATCCATATTCTCCAACTAGATCTTCTCCCCAAGAGTTTACTAATTCTGCAACTTTTTCATATATTGTTGTACCATTTTCTAATTTTAAATCTTGTAATTCCCCAGAAGATTTGTTAGATGTTTTCACTAGTATAAATATTCCTTTACCATATTCTTTACAATCATCTATAAATGGTTTTACTCCATCAATACCTAAATATGGATTAACAGTTACAAAATCAACATCATATATTGATACTTTTTCTTCTCCTATTGGAGTTTTACCTAAATATGCATTTGAATATCCTGCTGCTGTTGAACCAATATCTCCTCTTTTAACGTCTGCTATTATAATCATTCCTTTTTGTTTAGCATATTTACATGTTTCGTTGAATACTTTTATACCTTCTGTCCCAAACATCTCATAAAAAGCAATTTGAGGTTTTACTGCTGGAACTATGTCATAAACACTATCAATTAATTCTTTGTTAAATTCTAGTATAGCTTTGCAAGCCCCTTCAATATCTTCTGAATACTTTGTCCTAATACTTTCTGGTATCATGTCATATCTTGGATCTAACCCCATAACAGTTGGATTATTTGTTTCTTTAATCCTATTAATCAATTTATCCATTGCATTTTTCATTTTTATCTTTCCTTTTTACATTTTTTACAATATTATCATGTTTTAACATCTTTTTCAATATATTCATTTGACTTTATAATACTTTTGATTTATCATTTAAGAAAATATTAGGAGGTTTTTTATGAATAATATAATATCAAATTTATTTGAAACACATGCTTTAAAAATTTGTCCAGACAATAAACCCTTTTGGTATACATCTCGGTAAAATTGGTCCATATTATATAAACACACACTTTTTATATGGAAGCGAACAAGATGCAGTAGAGCTTTTAGAATTTATAGATTATGAAAAACAAAATAAAGATAGTCTTCCAAGGAAAGTATTTGAAAAAACTTTTGAACATTATAACGAAAATAAAATTTACAAATCTGTAATAGACGAAATGATTAGTTTTATTAAGAAAAACATTAATATTTGCGAAATAGACTATATCTCTGGTGGTGAAAGAAGAGATTGGTTTTTCTCTAACATAATAGCAAACAAACTTAACAAACCACATATAACAATATATAAAGACTTAAGTATGGTAATAACAGACAGCGAATTCGAAACTACAATTGATTTATCAGAAGTAAAAAATGCAAAAGTATTGCACATAGCAGACTTAATTACAGAAGCCTCAAGCTATATACGTGCATGGATTCCAGCAATAGAAAATTTAGGTGCAAAAATATGTTGGAGCACAGTAGTTGTAGACAGAATGCAAGGTGGAAAAGAAAAACTAGAAGCCTCAAATGTAAAATCCTTTTCAATGATAAACATAGATGAAACTTTATTTGAAAAAGCACTTAATATGAAAATAATAAACCTTACTCAATACGAAATGCTAAAAAGCTTTTATGAAAACCCGGATAAAACAATGAGAACATTTTTAATAAACCATCCTGAATTCTTAGAAAATGCTCTTAAATCAGATGAAAAAACAGCTTCAAGAGCAAAACTATGCATAGATAATAACTTATATGATTTATAATTTAACTAAATGAGGGAAAAAGGGGACAGGCCCCTTTTTCCCTCATTTTTATTTCATAAATGCTTGGTAAGTTCTGTATGCTTGGTATATATCGTATTTGCTTGTTACTTCATAAGGTGAGTGCATTGATAATACCGGCACACCACAATCTATTACGTCTATTCCCTTGTTTGCTAGAATATAGGCTATTGTTCCGCCTCCTCCTACGTCTACTTTTCCTAATTCTCCTATTTGGTATGGGATTTCATTTCTTTCTAGCAATGCTCTTACTTGTGCTACGTATTCTGCATTTGCATCTGATGCTCCTGATTTTCCTCTTGCACCTGTATATTTATTTAGTCCTATTCCATGTCCTAGGAATGATGCATTATTTCTTTCTGATACACTTGCATATATTGGATCTAGTCCTGCATCAACGTCTGCTGATAGCATCTTAGAATTGCAGAATACTTTATCTAATTGGTTTGGTCTGTTTTCTGCCTTTTTGTTTAATAATTCTGCTACAAATGTGTCAAATACATTTGATTCCATTCCTGTGTTTCCCATACTTCCTATTTCTTCTTTATCTGCTAATATACATACTGCTGTTTTTTTAGGATTATTTACATTTAATATTGCTCTTAAAGCTGTAAATGCACATATTCTATCATCTTGTCCATAACCTGCTACCATACTGCTGTCAAATCCTAAGCTCCTTGCTTTAAATGCTGGTACTAATTCTAACTCTGAACTTAATAAGTCTTTTTCTGTTATTCCGTATTTTTCATTTAATATTCTTAAAATATTTAATTTTACTCTTTCAGTTGTTTTTTCATCTCCATAAGGAATACTTCCTATAAGTAAATTTAAGTCTTCTCCTGCAATCCCCTCTTTTAGTTTTTTCTCCATTTGATCTTGTGCTAAGTGTGGAAGTAAATCTGTTATTGTAAATATTGGTTCTGTTTCATCTTCCCCTATGTTTATTCTTATTTTTTCTCCTGTTGTTTTTACTATAACTCCATGTATGCTAAGTGGAATTGTTGTCCATTGATATTTCTTTATTCCTCCATAGTAATGTGTTTTAAAATATGCAAATCCTGAATCTTCATATAATGGATTTGGTTTTAAATCTAATCTTGGAGAATCTATATGTGCTCCTACTATATTTAATCCAGTTTCTAATGTATCTGTTCCTATTACTGCAACATATACACTTTTAGCTCTATTTATATAGTATACTTTATCTCCTGGCATTAATGTTGGTTTTTCTCTTAAATCCATAAAACCATTTTTTTGTAATATTTCTTTACTAAATTCTACTGCTTCTCTTTCTGTTTTGCATTTATTTAAAAAATAAATGTATTCATTTCCAAATGTATCTATTTTTGTTTTTTCTTCTTCTCTTAAGTTCTCCCATCCGCATTCCTTTTTGTTAAATAGTCTTGCTTTTAGCTCTTCATATTCTGACATAAGCTTATGCTCCTTTCTTTTGTTATATATTTGGTTTTACCCATTTTTATAAATTATATCACAAGCATTTTTTTCATACAATATCTACCAATAATTTTATTATATCTATTTTTAAAATTTATATGCATTAATTGTTTTGGAAATACGGGTCGCCGAGGACTGCGACCCCTACAATGTTTGCAATATGTTTTTTATAGT
>OLOV01000199.1_pt1 | contig 52820 bp, 45 predicted proteins | sample 1672931 | NCBI WGS metagenome assembly OLOV01 (sample SAMEA3136738, study PRJEB25190) | human gut metagenome | biome: human gut; feature: human-associated habitat; material: faeces | place: Austria | collected 2013 | reverse complement strand
CTCCACGATTTTGACGTCGGGCAGCCAAAAGGCGGACGGATTTTTCACCACGATGTTGCCCTTTTCATCGAAAGAAAACTCCCTCTTGGGGGCATCGTCGGGGCGTGGCTTGACCTTGGCATACGGGTCAGGATTGGAGAAATGAAACGAGCGGATTTCGCCGTCCTCCTCACCGTTATCAAAATCATCATCGGTAAAAATCTCGTCCAGTTCCTCGTCAGTCAGTTCGATGATCTCATTATCTTTTTCTTTCGGATTCACTTCGTCAAGCCTCCTTCACTTCAGCTCATTTTATGTAAAAATTCAGTCGGAGTAGCAAAACGGACGAACGCCGTCAATGGTCAAGATGAACGGCTGCGCCGCCATTGACAGCGCCCGTCCGTTTCGCTTTTTGGCAGACAAGGCGGCGGTTGCCGCCGATTTCCATTTAAGGAAATGGCGCTTGCTAACATGGGAAACGGAGAATAGCAAGCACAGCAAGTGTATGTACACTTGCGAAATCCGGCGTGGTACGACCGGGATTTCCTTGCAGAATAGCAAGCAAATCCGGTGAGTACCCACACCGGAGCTTGCCATTCCGGCAAGCAATGCACGGCGGTACCCACTCGTGCGTTTTGCAAAATTTCAGCCTTGCTGACCTTTTGCAAAATCTTGTTGGGAAACATCCCAAACCCTTTAACGATTTCTAAGAAATTGGCTACGCTCCTGCGGAGCTGAATATCAATCTATCTTCGGAAAGTGAGTCATGGATTTTTGGGTTCACGGCGTTCAGGCAAATCCGGTTTTGCTGCATATCCGTCGATCGCCATTTTCCGAAGGTAAGCGCTCATATTCTCTATACCAAGCTGCGCCATTCTCGTCTTTATCAAGCCGAGTTCTCTTTCGTCTACGAAAAATTTGACCTGTATCGGTCGCTTGCGATTCCTGTTGTCGGGCATCTGGATTCCTCTTTACTCCTACGGATTATTTCTGATCAAAACCGATCAATTATTGATATGCAGTTCTGTGTTCACCTACAAAATCACGCATAGAATACGCTTGTAAATTCCTGCTCCTGAACCTTCATCTTTGCTGTAAACTCTGAATAATTCTGCGCATCTATGGGAATTTTCAAGCCATGCTTGGTAATGCTGATGTCATCACGCGGCACGACATTTTCCTCATAGGTCGAACCACGATTCAACCACAATTTCAAATCGTCAGACCCTTCCGCTTCTGGATAGAGATAGTAACCAGCCTTTGCATCAAAACGGAACATATAGGCAAGTACTTGTAAATAATCTCGATTTCCAATATTATCAATCGGCTTATACTTTGCATCGGCAATAATTCTCATTTCGCTGTTCCGGCTGATGAAATCAGGATAGATCAATCCCACATTTCCATCAAACAATCTCTGCGCGCCTTTACCGCCTTTATTCATTGGGTGATAAAACACATCTTCTATCAGCGAATTGACGTATTCCTCCCATAACCATGCTCCATCGAACAGGATGCCATATATCTGTCTCGCCCCTGCCCCGATTTGGTGTTTCTGATGTTGGAGAATCAAAAGGCACAACCGCTGCAATGCAAGATACTCTCTGAAATAAGCGTGTCGGACAGTATTCTTTTTGTTTTGCTCAATAATTTTCTGTCTGTCACACGGCTCATATTCTGAAGTCGCATCTATAACGAGTTTTACCTCGTCTTTCACTTTGATAAGAAGTTTATTTCCGTAAGGCTTTCTTTTGATAAACTCTACGGTATGCCGTACCAGTTCCATCAGGCTGTTATCGTAGGAAAATTCTCTCTGGCTGTATGCAACATTTCCTACAAATGGGGTGTTCTTCTCTATATGTCTTGCGACATCAATCGTGCCTTTTACATTTCCATCATTGTACCTGTGGCGGATATACTTTTTGAACAAGCCCTTCCGCATCGCTGCTTTGAGGTAATACGGAAACAGAAACAGCAGAAAATTGAACAGCCGATTGTCTTGATTGGCATCTGCATCCAAATCTACGATGTTTGGAAAGTCCAGAACTTTGTCTAAAAGATACTGGAAAAAGTAATCCTCACCCTCTCCGCAAAAACGGGATGCGATCACAAGCCGCTCATCACCGTAGCCAAGAAAGCCCATCACATTGCCGGAGCGATAGGTGTCATTGACGCTTTGGAGGATCATTTGATCTTGCGTAATATCCTCTGCATCTTTTACGGTTTCAGGAAATACGAACACACCTTCGCGCTCAAGCTGTTCCAATGTCTTATCTGCAATTTTGCCTGTCAGCCTCGCTACTTGAGAAAAGGCATCTTTTTTCTGCTGGGAGTTATCCTTGATCCTGAGCAGCTTCATTCGCATCACCTCTGGCAGGTTTCTGATAGCCGTATGCCCTTGCGAACCGATTCATAATTCCTTCCTCATCGTACATTCCCTGAATGTATTCCTGTAGGAGCGGTTGCAGATAATCAGTCCAAAGCTGGTCAAAATCAAGTGTTTTCAACTTCAGGAAGTAAGACGCTCCGATCTGATAATTTTCATTCAGATCCTCGACCTCTGCGATTGCCTTATTGAGCGCAGCCATCCTTCTGATTGCCTCAGCCTCCAACTCCTCGTTTTCCAGCGACGCAAGCATCTCAAGGCGCTCATCCGCTCTGAGTTCTACGAAACGGAAGCGACGACGCATGGCAAAATCAAAGCTGTCCACAGAGCGGTCGATATCGTTCATGGTGCCGATGATATAGACATTTTCAGGAATATAGAACTTTTCGCCGGGGTCAGAGTGCAGATTGGAATACTGCGTGGAGATCTCTCCGGCTTTACCGCGATAACCGGGATCTATTGCAAAGAACAATTCACCGAAAATCTTTGAAATCTCACCGCGGTTGATTTCATCTATGATGAATATGTATTTTTTCAGTTCCTCCTGTTTTGCCTTTGCTTTTGAAATTGTACTTTTCTTTGCTTTGATTGCTTTATAGATGGCAAAGTCATAGGAATATCCTTGCGTAGCAAACGTCTTTCCGAAAAAGGACGTGATATCCTTTATTTTTTCAAACTTCTGCCCGGATTCCAGCATCTTCCGAACTTCATCCAAACTCAGAGCAAGCCTGTTGACAGATGCGTTTCCGGGAATAGAAATGCGGATATGCCCGTCATCCACGCCGGTAATGGTAAATTCATTTCCATTGATCGTCTTAAATGTGTCAACGCCAAACTCAACGCCGGAGAAAAACTCTGTCATGGATTCTTGAACCGTGACTTCCTTTTCTACGGTTTCTCTGGATTTTTGGGAGTCCTCATAGTTCTTTCTGGCACGGGCAACAAACTTCTTGAAAATGCCATCCTGCAATTCAAAGCCCATTGTCCCATCATCATTGATTTTCGGTCTTAGTCCTTCAACAAAATCAGAGTAGTCATAACTCGGATGGAACTGAACGAACTCAACCTGTTTTTTCTGCTCGTCAGTAAGAAGTGTGTAATCGTCAAAGTACCCATTGCTGATGATGTCCGCAGCGATTTCTTTGGCAAGATAAGATTTTCCGGTACCGGGCGCACCTCTGAAAATTAGATTTTTTGATTCAATCAGCATGGAAGAAAACGGATTTCGGTATCCCTTGAACTGTTGAACAAGCTCTTCCTGAACAGCAGCTTCCGTTTCTGCCGCTGCGGTTTCCTTCTCATCTTTTTCGCGGTATGTCAAAATAAACTGATCTCCCGGTTCACCGAAACGTTTCAAACATTCCTGAACGAAGATAATCGTAGAGAAGATATTCCAGCAATAGATAACAAACTGCCGTCCGTTGTCATAGCCGTATGTCAGGTACTCTATTGTGTTGCGGTGCTTCTTGAAATCGTCAACACTCGCATAAATACCTCTGATTACGTCGCTGTCCGGGTTATATTTGCAGACAGGGAAGTTCTCCTTGTCCTCAACCGATAATGCAGCAAGCTGCTTCTCGAACACCTGACAGGCAATGCGGGGCAAGGTTTGATTGGAATTTCTTCTTTCGCCTTTGCTGTAGGCTCGCTTGATTACGTCTCCATTTGCCCTCTTGAAACAGGCATCCAGCGGCTTATAGTTATCACCGAGGCTCAGATTATCCATTGTAAAGCGTTCATCTGTTGACTCGACGCTTTCGGCAGTAATAGATAACTCAAATTTTTCTTGCTGCTTAGTCTCGATGGAGAAGCCCAGACTTTCCAGATAGTTCTTTGCGTCAACGCTGTTAAAGGATTCTGTCGAAATATCCGTGCTGTTTGCCAAATGGTCAGCAACGGCTACCACATACTTCGGCGGATATTTTTTCCCATCCTCAGACACAAGTACATATTTTACGCTTGTATTATGTTCGGGAACTCCGTTCTCGTCGATAAATTTCAGGGCATCAATAACATCCTGCTTTTTCAGCTTTGGTATAGCCATGCTGCACCTCCTCAAAAGTGTGTACACACATTATACCACAAGGAGTGGTCTGTTTTCAATATGATACCTGAAATTTACCGCCTTAAAATGTAACTTTTCTGCGAATACAAGCTGATTTTCAGTTTCCACAGTGTCGAACATACTCTGTATCGAAATACCCGCCTATCGACTTTGCGGCTTTGTGGTGTTTTTTGCACAACCGCAAATATACGCACTCCCCAGCGAGTGGTATTCACTCCGTAGCAATTCACTGTTTCACAAAGGAATCGCACAAAGGCGACAACTATTTCACCCTTTTCACTATCCTTACCTTACAGAACAGAAAATAGGCGATTTTCAACCCTTAGCTGTACAAAAACAGGCAGCACCCAACCGAAGTTGAGTGCCGCCTGTTTTGTTGTCCAATCCTGCTTGGCAGATGCCGATTTTGTAGTTTCCTCAAATTACTGTCTTATCGGCACACGGCTAAACGGGAAGCCTTTTTCAGTGCCTACTGTTTAATTAATACATGCCCATGTCGCCGGCGGGTGCGGCAGGTGCGGGATTCTTCTCGGGGATGTCGGTCACGAGGCTCTCGGTGGTCAGGACCATCGAAGCGACGGATGCGGCATTCTCAAGAGCAGAGCGGCAGACCTTGGTCGGGTCGATGATGCCCATCTTGATCATGTTGCCGTAGACATCCTTGGCTGCGTCGTAGCCGAAGTTTGCCTCATCGCTGCCGTAGACCTTGTCGAGGATGACTGCGCCCTGCAGGCCGGCGTTTGCGGCGATCTGCATGATGGGTGCCTTCAGAGCCTTTGCTATCATGGCAGCGCCGGTCTTTTCGTCGCCATCAAGGGTTGCGACGAGTGCGTCGGCTGCCTTGGAGGCTGCGACATATGCGGTGCCGCCGCCTGCAACGATGCCTTCCTCAACCGCTGCACGGGTGGCGTTGAGAGCGTCCTCGATGCGCAGCTTCTTTTCCTTCATCTCGGTCTCGGTTGCGGCGCCGACCTTGATGACAGCAACGCCGCCGGAGAGCTTTGCAAGGCGCTCCTGGAGCTTTTCCTTGTCATACTCGGAGGTGGTGGTCTCGATCTGAGCGCTTATCTGGCCGATGCGGGCCTTGATATCCTCGGATGCACCTGCGCCGTCGACGATGACGGTGTTCTCCTTGGTGACCTTGACCTGGCGAGCCTGGCCGAGCATTGCGATGTCGGCATCCTTGAGCTCCATGCCGAGGTCTGCGGAAATGACCTGACCGCCGGTGAGGATGGCGATATCCTGAAGCATCTCCTTGCGTCTGTCACCGAAGCCGGGAGCCTTTACGCAAACACAAGTGAAGGTGCCGCGGAGTTTATTAAGAACAATAGTCGCAAGAGCTTCGCCCTCGACATCCTCTGCGATGATGAGAAGCTTTCTGCCGGCCTTGACGATCTGCTCGAGCAGGGGCAGGATCTCCTGGATGTTGGTGACCTTCTTATCGGTGATGAGGATGAGAGCGTCGTCCAAAACGGCCTCCATCTTCTCGGTATCGGTTGCCATGTACGGAGACAGGTAGCCACGGTCGAACTGCATGCCTTCGACGACCTCGCTGTAGGTCTCGGCGGTCTTGGACTCCTCGATGGTGATAACGCCGTTCTGCGACACCTTCTCCATAGCCTCGGCGATAAGAGAGCCGATGACCTCGTCGCCGGAGGAGATAGCGCCTACACGGGCGATATCACCCGAGCCGGAAACGGGCTGGGAGTTTTTACGAATTGCGCCGACGGCGGCCTCGGTGGCCTTGGTGATGCCACGCTTCATGGTCATGGGATTTGCGCCCGCTGCGAGGTTCTTAAGACCCTCGTTTATCATTGCCTGTGCAAGCACGGTAGCGCTGGTGGTGCCGTCGCCTGCGACATCATTCGTCTTGGTGGAGACTTCCTTGATAAGCTGAGCGCCCATGTTCTCGAACGGATCCTCAAGCTCGATCTCCTTTGCGATGGTAACGCCGTCATTGGTGATCAGCGGTGCGCCGAACTTCTTGTCGAGCACAACATTGCGGCCCTTGGGGCCGAGGGTGATCTTAACGGTATCTGCAAGCTGATTTACGCCGCGCTCAATTGCCTTGCGGGCGTCTTCGCCGAAAATAATCTGTTTTGCCATGATTCAATCGCTCCTTTTTAACTTACTGTGCAATTCACTCTACGATTGCGAGAATATCGCTCTGGCGGACGATGGTGTAATCAACATCGTCGAGCTTTATCTTGCTGCCGCTGTACTTGCCGACGAGAACCTTGTCGCCGACTGCGACCTCCATCTTGACCTCGTTGCCGTCGACTACGCCGCCGGGGCCTACCTCGACGACCTCATAGATTTCGGGCTTCTCCTGAGCGGAAGCGGTGAGGAAAATGCCGCTCTGGGTCTTTTCCTCGGCAGCACGCTGCACGAGCACGATCCTGTCTGCCAAAGGTTTCAGCTTCATATATATTACCTCCAAATGTTTTATACAAAAAAATTCATCGAATTAGCACTCTTTAGCCCTGAGTGCTAATTCGATTATTATAATAACACACTTTTCGGATTTTGCAATAGCAAAAACACAAAAATTTTATGAATTTTTATATATATTTCGACACAAGTTTCAGAAATACATAAATAAATCACACTTTATCATGCCGTTATACAGCTTACGCTTTTTGTCGGCGGTCTTGCCGAAGGTGCGCTCGAACTCGGTGTGTGAGGACAAAAGGTACAGCTTCCAGTTTTCTGTTTTGCGCCACGCCTCGCCGAACAGGCGGTACAGCGTCTCGGCCTCCCGCTTTTCCATGATGCGCTCACCGTAGGGCGGGTTCGTGACGATAATGCCGTTTTCGGTCTTGCGGTCGAACTTTGTCGCATCGGCTTTTTCAAAGCGCACGATATCCGCAACTCCGGCACGCTCGGCGTTTTCACGGGCGATAACAAGTGCGTTGGGGTCTATATCCGCACCCACGATGCGGTAGTCGCCGTGAAACTCCTTTGAGCGAGCCTCCTCACGGGCAAGGTTCCACACACTGCCGTCAAGGCTGCGCCACTCCATTGCCGAGAAGCGGCGGTCAAGCCCGGGAGCACGGTTTTTGGCGATAAGGGCGGCTTCGATGGGGATGGTTCCGCTGCCGCAGAACGGGTCGCAGAAATCCTCCCTGCCACGGTAGCGGGAGAGCGTGACCATAGCGGCGGCCATGGTCTCCTTGAGCGGTGCTGCGTTGTGCGCCGGACGGTAGCCGCGCTTATGAAGCCCCGCTCCGGAGGTATCGATGCACAAAGACGCAACATCCTTCATTATGGAAAACTGTATCTGATATGTTTCCGCCGTCTCGTCGAACCACTCGATGCCGTACACGCTTTTTAAGCGCTCCACGACCGCCTTTTTAATTATCTTCTGGCAATCGGATACGGAAAACAGCTTTGAGTTAAGGCTGTACCCCTTGACAGGGAAGGCAGCATCCCGTGGAATGAGCATCTCCCACGGCAGCGCCTTGGTCTTTTCAAAAAGCTCGTCGAAGCTGCGTGCTTCAAATCTGCCGAGCTCAACGAGCACCCGCTCGCCTATCCTTAGATTTATATTTGCCTTGGCGATCGCTTGAGCGCCGCCCTTAAAATACACTCTGCCGTTTTCCGAGCGCACATTGTCAAGCTTCATCCTCTTGAGCTCGTCGGCTATCGGCCCTTCAAGGCCGAGCAGGCAGGGCACGCATAGGTCAAAATTATTATTCATGCCGAAATCTCCTTTTCCAGAATAGATAATAACCGAAAACCGCTATAATGTAAATGAAAAAATATACATTGCCGTATCTTGTTTTACATTTTATTCACCTTTATTGTTTTGCTTGATGTATAATCGATTTGTATCTATAATAGTATCAAAATCCACCTAAGGGGGAAGAATTATGAATAAAAGAGCCCTCATTGTAGAAGACGATGTCAACATCGCCGAGCTGCTGATGCTCTATCTTGAAAAGGACGGCTTCGATGTCAGCATCGCTCACGACGGCGGCAAGGGCATGGCCATGTTCAACGAGCTTAATCCCGACCTCGTGCTGCTTGATGTCATGATGCCGGTCATGGACGGCGTTCAGGTCTGCCGTGAGATACGCAAGACCTCCTCCGTGCCTATCATCATGCTCACCGCTAAGGGTGAGACCTCCGACAAGGTCACGGGGCTCGACTCGGGTGCAGATGATTATATCACCAAGCCCTTTGAGGTCAAGGAGCTGCTTGCCCGCATCCACGCCGTAATGCGCCGCACCGAGGATAACGATGCTCCCAAGGAGAAGAAGCTTTGCTATGACAAGCTCATCGTAAACCTCGATTCCTATGAGCTCATTGTAAACGGCAAAAAGGTCGACACGCCGCCTAAGGAGATGGAGCTTCTGTACCATCTCGCCGCCTCGCCGAACATCGTGTTCACGAGAAACCAGCTTCTTGACGAGGTCTGGGGCTTTGACTACTTCGGCGATTCGAGAACCGTCGATGTCCACATCAAGCGCCTGCGTGAAAAGCTTGAAGGCGTTTCCGACCAGTGGTCGCTGCAGACCGTTTGGGGCGTAGGCTATAAGTTTGAAGTTGCAAGATAAATGAAAAGTATCTATTTCAGAAACTTTCTTGCTACCGCAGCTTTGGTTTTATGCTGCTTCACCATTATCGGTGCGGCCTTCTTCTTTCTCGGGCGCAGCTATCTTATTAACAGCACCCGTGAGAGCATGAACGCCAGTGCCGATGAGGTCGTGCGTGCCGCAGCCGCCGTCAGCCGTGAGCAGTCGCTGTCCTCGTGGAGCCTGCGCATGACGATAAGCCCCATCGCAAACAGCACCTCGTGCCATATATTCATAAGCGATCAGGACGGTCTTGTGCTGTCCTGTTCCGATTTGGTGCCATACTGCGAGCATACGGGCAAAAAGCTCGATCAAACGGTGGTGAACACCCTGCATGTCGAGAAAAAGCTCGACCGGCTCACCACGCTTGCCGGCTTTTATCACGAGCAGCGGCTCGTTGTGGCAAAGCCCATCGAGACCGACGGCAGTGTCATAGGCTATGTGTTCGTATCCTCGGACAACGCTTCCGTTCTCGATACATGGAAGACATTTATCGGCGTTGCGCTCACCGTGGGCGTTGCCGTTATGCTTATTGCAATGCTCATGTCGCTTATATTTTCAAAGAAGATGGCAGAGCCGCTTGACCAGCTGACGGTCGCTTCGAGGAAATTTGCTTTGGGCGACTTTTCGGTGCGTGTGGAAAATCCGGAGCGGCGTGACGACGAGATCGGCACACTGCTTGACTCGTTCAACAACATGGCCGACACGCTTGAAAAATCCGACCGCAAGCGTCAGGAGCTCATTGCGAATATATCCCACGAGCTGCGCACCCCCATGACCACGATAGCCGGCTTTGCAGACGGCATCATCGACGGTACGATACCCCGCGAGCAGGAGGATAAGTACCTGCGCAAGATAGCGGATGAGACGAGACGGCTTGCCCGCCTGGTGCGCAATATGCTCGACCTTTCGCAGGCCGAGACCAAGGCGGTCGACAAATCAAAGCGCATTAAATTTGACCTTTCCGAGCTTCTGCTGCAAACGCTTTTGAGCTTTGAAAGCCGGGCAAAGGAAAAAAATCTCGATGTCGACCCTCAGCTTCCCGAGGATCCGATCATCGTTTTTGCCGAGCGTGACTCGATAACGCAGGTGCTTTATAATCTCACAGACAACGCCGTTAAATTTGCCTCGCCCGGCAGCACGATAAAGATCTTACTGTATAAGCGTGGCGGCAAAGCATATGTATCTATAAAGGACAAAGGGGAGACTATTCCGCCGGATGACCTGCCGTACATCTTCGACCGTTTCCACAAGTCCGACCGCTCCCGCAGCATGGATAAGGACGGCGTGGGGCTCGGGCTGTACCTCGTCAAGAGGATCATAAACAGCCACGACGAGGATATTGCGGTCACGAGCCGTGACGGCGTCACCGAATTCGTGTTCACCCTGCCTTTGGCATAGAAAGAGGATCTTATGAGCTGGTACGATAACAACGATAATTGGTATAAACCAAACTACACACAGCAGGCTTCGGCAGTGCAGCGCCCGCAGGCAAAGCTCCCGGGCAATCGCCGCACCCGCATAATCGCACTGATACTGTGCGCAGTTTTGCTGCTCGGCGGTATGATCTATGCCGCTCTTACAGCCGATTGGAGCGGCGAACAGACGAACGCCGACGGTATGCCCAAAAGCTACATGACCTATTTTGAGGACTATTACTCGACGGCGTCAAAGACCCCGTCGAGCATCAAGCTCGAAAAGGTCGCAGACCGTGGCTCGCTCACGCTGCAAACGGGCTCATCCGGCGCAGCGAAGCTCGGCTACAATGAGATATTCCAAAAATGTTCGCCCTCTGTCGTCGGTATCAAGTCCTTTGACGGCAAAAGCAGCGACTCGTATAGCTGGGGCAGCGGAATCGTCGTCTCCTCGGACGGCTACATTCTCACAAACACCCATGTCATCGACGAAGGCGAGCGTGCGACCGTACAGCTTTACGACGGAACGACCTGTGCCGCTAAGCTCGTTGCCGCCGACTCGCAGAGCGATGTTGCGATATTGAAGATAGAAAAAACCGGCCTCACGCCGGCGGTGTTCGCAAGCTCGAAGAATATCCGCACGGGCGATGCCGTCTGTGCTATCGGCAACCCACTCAGCCCCGATTACAGTCTCACGATGACAAGCGGTATCATCTCCGCAACAAGCCGTGAGGTCAGCTACAACGGCGCCGTCATGAAGCTTTTACAGACCGACACCTCCATCAATGAGGGCAACTCCGGCGGTCCGCTGTTCAACGACCGTGGGCAGGTCATCGGCATCACTAACATGAAGATCGTCTCAAGCTTCTCGAACATCGAGGGCATCGGCTTTGCCATTCCGTCGGACACTCTGCAAAGCATCGTTGCTGCTCTCATGAATGACGGTGCGGTGTACGGCCGCTCGACCATCGGCGTGACGGTCGGACCCATAAGCGAGGACATCGCCGATTACTACGACATCCCCGTAGGGCTGTATGTCTCTGAGGTGCTGGATAACTCCGATGCGCAGAAGCAGGGCATCAAAAAGGGCGATATCATTATAAAGGTCAACGGCAAGGATGCGCACTCGACCTCCGATATCGCCGAGGAAAAATCTAAGCTCGACATCGGCGATGAAATATCCTTCACCGTCTGGCGCAGCGGCTCGACCTTCAAAGTCTCCGTCAAAATCATGGACTCGGTAGACATCTACAATGCGAAATAAAACAACCCGGCTCACCTGACAAGGTGAGCCGGTTTTTTCATGTGTGGGCGATTATCTATAATAAAACATCAACAACAAAAACTTTACCTGTCGGAGCGGAAGCCGGGCTTGCCGACAAAGAAGAGGGCGAGGGTGTCCGGGCCGACATGGGCGCCGGTCACGGGTTCGTAGCACTCGATGATAATGTCCTTGGGCGGAGCAATCTCACGCAGGCGTGCGGCCAGATGCTCGGCATCCTCGGCACAGTCGGCGTGGGCGATCCCGACGATATTCTCGCCGGCGTTTTCAACATACTTCTCGTACACCTTGGCGAGCCCCTCGATGGCTCTGCGTCTGCCGCGCTCTTTTTTGATGCAGACTATCTTGCCCTGCTCGTCGCCGATGAGCAGCGGCTTTATCTGCAAAACCGAGCCTGCCAGAGCAACGGCGTTTGAGAGCCTGCCGGTGCGCCTGAGGTGCATAAGGTCGTCGACCATGAATATCTGACACATGCTGTAGCTCAGCTCATTGAGCTTGCGCTCTATCTCGTCAATATCCATGCCCGCATTGACATACTCGACCGCCTTGAGCACGACTATACCCTCGGCGAGCGAGGCGCTGAGCGTGTCGACGGCACGCAGATCTCTCTCGGGGTACTTTGCCTTGAGCTGTTCGATGGCCATTTTCGCCGAAGCGAACGAGCCGCTGATGCCCGAGGACATACCGACATACAAAATGTCGTCACCGGCCTGCAGGGCGGGCTCCATGTACTCCTCAAATCTGTAGGGGTTGACCTGCGAGGTGTTGACGCTTGCGTGCTTTCTTATCGCACCGTAGTAGCCGGCGCCGTCAAATTTGCGGGTGTCGGTGCACATAAGCTCCTCGCCGTTGAGGATATACGACAGCGGGACGACGGTGATGCCGAGCGCCTCGGTCGTATCTGTGGACAGGTTTGCGGATGTATCGGTAAAAATGCGGTAACTCATAGTAACTCCTTATTATGCAATCTAATCTGCCAGATTAGATTATCACGGTATTAAGATTATGTCAAGCCTAAAAAGTTAAACTTGTCATTGACTGCCGAATTAGTTGTGTGCTAAAATAGCAGGCGAAAGAAATAGGAGTGGTTTTGATGACATTGGACAAGGCTCTCGTTGCTGCCAAGCTGCGCAGATGGGAGAAGTATCTGAATAACTACCGGCTGCCGATGTGGGAGGACATCCCGGACATCGGGCTTTACATGGAGCAGATAGTGACGCTGCTCAAGGGCTATCTGGACTACCTGCCGCCGGAGCTCAAGGAGGAGCAGTTTATTTCGGCGGCGACGGTGAATAATTATGTCCGCAAGAGGATAATGCCCGAGCCGATAAAAAAGCGCTACTACCGCACGCACATTGCGTACCTTATCATGATCTGCTCGCTCAAGCACTGTCTTAGTATTCCCACCTTGCAGACGATGATACCCATGGGGCTGTCCGAGGACGAGCTGCGGGATATATACAACTCCTACGCCAGGCAGCACAGCCGTGCGGCGGTGTATTTCACAAATCAGGTGCGCCTTGCGGCGGCGGACATTCTCGACCGCGAGGAGACGACCGACATCTCTACCGAGAATGCCGAGGATCTCATCACGGCGGCGGCGGTGATAAGCGGATTTTCGAGACTTTTTGCGGAAAAGATGCTGCTGCTCGACGGCAAGACCATCGAGACCGGCGGCGACATTTCGCTGGACAGATGAAAAATCAAAGCACTGTTTCACCGAAAGGTCGAAACGGTGCTTTTTCTGTAGATATGACCAAAGAACTCGGCGCTTTTTCGGCACATTGCCCATTGGAAAAGGCAGGCTGGCTTGGTATGATACAATCAGTTAAAATTTTAAAAATGATAGGAGAGACAATGAGAAAGAAAATTTTGAGCATACTTCTTGCGGCGTGCCTGATATTCAGCCTGCTGCCCGTCTCGGCAATGGCGGATACGGCGGAAAGCGGCAGCTGCGGATACAATCTCACATGGACGCTTGAAAACGGCGTTCTGACCATCTCCGGCACGGGCAAGATGGACAGATATGGTTACAACTCAAAGCCGGACGGGAGCGGTGTAACCAGTGCGCCTTGGGGCGAATACTACGAAGCGATAGAGCGTGTGGTAATCGAAAACGGCGTAACGAGCATCGGGTACTATGCATTCTCAGGCTGCACCAGCCTTGCTAGCATCGTTATCCCTGACAGCGTTGAGCTCATCGGCAACGACGCATTTTCTGGATGCAGCAGCCTTGAGACGGTAACGCTGGGTAACGGGCTTAAGACTATTGGAGGAAATGCGTTTAAAGACTGTACCGGTCTTAAGAGCATCGTTATCCCCGATAGCGTTGAGTTCATCTACGGCTCATTTTCTGGATGCAGCGGTCTTGAGACGGTAACGCTGGGTACCGGACTTAAGACCATCGGAGGAAATGCGTTTGAATATTGCACCGGCCTCACGAGTATCGTTATACCCGACGGTGTTGAGAGCATCGGCAGCAAAGCATTTTATTTTTGTGACAAGATTGAGACAGTGACGCTGGGCAAGGGCGTAAAGACCCTCGGAAGCATGGCTTTCTATGGATGCGAAAAAGTCACGGATGTATATTACACCGGCGATATAAGCTCGTGGCTCGGCATAAAGTTCGGATTTGACTCAAAACCCAGCAATACCGCCAGCCGTGTAGTTAACCTTTACTTCGGCGGTCAGCTTGTAACATCGGTCGTTATCCCGAACGGCGTAACGAGCATTGGAGACTATGCGTTCGCAGGCTGTGCCAGAATTGAGAGCGTGACCATACCCGACAGCGTAACAAGTATCGGCAAAGAAGCGTTCAGTTATTGCGAAGGGCTTAAAACTATCGATATTCCCAACAGCGTGACAAGCATCGGTGAAGATGCGTTTGAGTGCTGCACCGGTCTTAAAAGCGCAAAGCTTTCGGACAACTTAAATAGCATCAGCGATAGGATGTTCATTGGCTGTAGAAACCTCAAGAGCGTAAACATACCCGACGGTGTAACAAGCATCGGCAAAGAAGCGTTCGACGGTTGCAAGAGGCTCACGAGCATCGATATCCCCGACGGCGTGACCAGCATCGGCGACGAAGCGTTCAGATATTGCAGCAGCCTGACGAGTATTGTTATCCCTGACAGCGTGAAGAGCATCGGCAACGAAGCATTTGAATACTGTGACAAGCTTGAGACGCTGACGCTAGGCAAGGGAATAACAGATATCGGAAGAGCGGCATTTCCCAACAGCATTTCGAAAATGTATTACACCGGTGATATAAACTCATGGCTCGGCATAAAATTTGCAATCAATGCGAAACCTAGCAATTGCGACTTATATTTTGACGGGCAGCTTGTGACCTCCATCGTCATTCCCGACGGTGTAAAGAGCATCGGAGACTATGCATTTAGCGACTGCGACAGCATTGTAAGTGTGACCATCTCCAGTAGCGTGACAAGCATCGGATACTATGCATTCAGTTACTGCGATAGCATTGTAAGCGTTACCATTCCCGGCAGCGTAACCAACATCGGAAGCGGCGCATTCAAAGGTTGTAGCAAACTCACAAATATTGTCATCCCCAACAGCGTGACGAATATCGGCGAGAATGCACTCGGCTACAGTATTAAGGACATTGCGTTCGGTGGTACGGCGGACGAATGGGACGATATCGGCTATACCTTTGATTCTGGAGCACAGTCGGTGAATGTGCACTACAACTGCACTACGCTTGACGGACACTATGTCCAAACCGAAAAAGTGGAGCCGACCTGCACCGTGGACGGTTATATCAAATATCGATGCGCCTGCGGATATGAGTACACGGAAACGCTCACGCTGGAGCACAACTATGTCCTCGTGAGAACGGAGGCACCCACCTGCACCGCACATGGCTATGACATTTATAAGTGCACCTACTGCGGCAACGAAAAGAAAGAGTATCACGATGATGTGATAAAAGGCCACAATTATATCGACACCGTCATACAGCCGACCTGCACCTCTGACGGCTACACGCTGCACAAGTGCAGCAATTGTGGCGACAGCTACACCGATACTTATCAGTACGCCCTCGGCCACAGCTACGGTAATTGGACGGTAACGACCGCACCCACCTGCACCGCAAGGGGTGTGGAGACCAGAATCTGCACTCGCTGCAATGCGGCGCAGACTAGAGATGTAAGCACCATTGGCCACAATTATGTTGATACCGTCGTACAGCCTACCTGCACTTCCGGCGGCTATACAGTGCGCAAGTGCAGCAATTGCGGTGACAGCTCTACCTACGCCTACATTGCGGCCCTCGGTCACAGCTACGCAAACGGTAAGTGCACACGCTGCGGTGCGGCTGACCCCAATTACAAGCCTGCACCCAAGGCTCCCGAGCTCAAGATAACCACCTCGGCGGGCAAGCCGAAGATATATTGGAACGCAGTTGACGGTGCGGATAAGTACTGGGTGTACCGCTCCACGGACGGCAAGAATTTTAAATATTACGACAGCACGACAAAGACAAGCTACACCAATAACTCGACATCCATCGGCTCGACCTATTACTACAAGGTCAAGGCCATCGGCACAAACGGCGCTAAGTCCGATTACAGCGTGCCCAAGGGCATCCTGTGCAAGCCCGCAGCTCCGACCGTGAGCATCAATCGCTCAAACGGCAAGCCGAAGCTCAGCTGGAAAGCCGTTTCCGGTGCAACGAAGTATTGGATATACCGCTCGACCGACGGCAAGAATTTCAAGTATTGGGACAGCACCACCAAGACCAGCTACACCAACTCCGGCGCAGCATCCGGTACGAAGTATTACTACCGTGTCAAGGCCGTTGCTGTTGTGAACGGTAAGAATGTCGCTTCCGCCAACAGCAGCACAAAGAGCCTGTTCACCTCACTTGCAAAGCCCTCGGTGAGCATCACGACCTCGAACGGCAAACCGAAGCTGACTTGGAAAGCGGTCACGGGTGCGGACAAATACTATGTCTATCGTTCGACCGACGGCAAAAATTTCAGCTATTGGGACAGCACGACCAAAACCACCTACATAAACAGCGGCGCAAAGAAGAATACCAAGTATTATTACAAGGTCAAGGCCGTCTGCGCATCAAACTCCAATGCAAACTCCGCCCAGAGCTCGACCGTCAGCATCAAGGCAACAAAATAAGCATATAGACCCAAACGCCCCCGTGCCGATATGACCCCATAGCGCAGCCTTGAAACATTTTCGGGTTTTCAAGTGTCTACTATATGTGGCTTATATTTGACGCACGGGGGCTTTTTTCGTTTTCGACAGGAAAATTGCAAAATCGACAGTTGTGCTTCGGGCGCTTTGAAGATATAATGCAAGACATGAATAAAAAAAGAAGGATCTATTGAGCGTGAGAAAGAGAATATTAAGCGGGATAATTGCGCTTTTGATGGTCGTGTCGCTGCTGCCGGTGAGCGCATCGGCCGATAGCGAGTGCAGCGAGCACAGCTTCGGCGAGTGGACGGTCGTAAGCGAGGCCGACTGCACCGAGGTCGGCGTTGAGATGAGAACATGCGAAAGCTGCGGCGAGACCGAGAACCGCCAAACGCCCGCACTCGGCCATGTCTACATACTCGGCAAGTGCTCCCGCTGCGGCTTGGAGGACGCAAGCTACATTGCACCGCCCGAGCTTAGGATAACCACCGCATCCGGCCACCCCAAGCTCAGCTGGGACGCAGTCGACGGCGTGTATAAATACTGGCTTTACCGCTCAACCGACGGCGAGAGCTTCAAGTACTACGACAGGACGAGCAAGACAAGCTATACCAACACCTCAACCGAGATCGGCACGACCTATTGGTACAAGGTCAAGGCGGTCAGGCTCGTCGAGGGCAAGGATCAAGCCTCGGACTACAGCGAGGCGATAAGCATGCAGTGCCGCCCAGCCGCACCGAGCCTGAGAATCACTCGGTCAAACGGCAAGCCCAAGCTCACATGGAACGCAGTTGACGGCGCAGTGAAGTACTGGGTGTACCGCTCCACCGACGGCGTGAATTTTAAATATTGGGATACGACAACGAGGACGCGGTACATAAACACCGGCGCACAGTTCAGCACGACATACTACTACCGCATAAAGGCGGTGAACGGGGCAAATGTCGTCTCCGGCTTCAGCAGCACAAGGAGCATCCTCACGGCGCTTGCCGCTCCCACCATCAGCATTACCACCGTGGGCGGCAGGCCGTATATCACTTGGGATGCAATTGACGGCGCAAACGGCTACTATGTTTTCCGCTCGGTTGACGGCAAGAGCTACAGCTATCAGGGCTACACGACAAAAACCAGCTTCACCAACACAGACTACGAGGTAGGCAAGGTCTACTACTACAAAGTCAAGGCGGATAATTCCGAGCTCGACACGCTAACCGGCGATGCCTTGGACAGAACGGCGGCAAAGCTCGTTGCGCAGGCAAGAGCTTGGCTCGGCTGCAAGGAAGCCGACGGCAGCAACAAGGAGATAATCGACATCTATAACGGCCACAAGCCGCTGCCGAGGGGCTATAAGCTCGGCTACACGGAGGCGTGGTGCGCAGCGTTCGTGTCGGCCTGCGCCATCAAGACCGGCATGGCGGATATCATCCCGCAGGAGTGCGGCTGCGGCTCGATGGTGAGGCTGTTTAAGCAGCTCGATTCGTGGGACGAGTCCGATGCAAGAATACCGAACCCGGGCGATATCATCTTCTTCGACTGGGACGATAACGGCTACGGCGACAACACCGGCTTCCCCGGACATGTCGGCATCGTCGAGAAGGTCGTCGGCTCGACCGTCACGGTCATTGACGGCAACAACAAAGATGACGCAGTCGGCCGCAGGACTATCGAGATAAACGGCAGGTTTATCCGTGGCTACGGCGTACCGAAATACAAGCCGTCCCCGTCAAGCCAGGTGCGGTCTGACTACAGCAACGCCGTGAGCGTGCGTGCCGAGACCAGTGCCCCGATCGTGAAGATCACGACCTCCGCAGGCAAGCCGAGGATTTATTGGAACTCACAGGGCGGCATGACGAAGTACTGGGTCTACCGGTCGACCGACGGCATGAATTTCAAGTATTACGACACCACGACCAAGACAAGCTACACCAACGCCTCGACCGATATCGGCACGACCTACTACTATAAAGTAAAGGCCGTCACCGCACAGAAGGACAGGACGGTGATTTCCGACTACAGCGACATTGTGAGCATCCAGTGCCGCCTCGCCGCCCCCACCGTGAGCATCACGAGCTCCACGAGCGGCAAGCCGAAGCTTAGCTGGAAAGCGATCGACGGTGCGGATAAATACTATGTCTACCGTTCGACCGACGGCGAGAATTTCGCCTACTGGGACAGCACGGTCAATCTGACCTACATCAACAGCGGCGCAGTAAAAGACACCAAGTATTATTACAAGGTCAAGGCCGTCAGCACCGCAAACTCCGGCATAAACTCCGCACAAAGCAGCGAAGTCAGCATCACCGCAAAAAAATAAACATAATCGCTCCCCATGTAACCCGAGGGGAGCGATTTTCGTCATTCCGGCCAAAATTTGCACCCGTTTTTCGGCACATTGCCTATTGGAAAACGCAAACGGGCTTGGTATGATACAAAAAAACAGTTAATAAGCCTACGACAAACGATAGGAGGAAGAAATGAAAAAGAAAATTTTAAGTATATTTCTTGCATTTTGCCTGATATTCAGCCTGCTGCCCATGGGCGCATCGGCGGATGAGGCGCACAGCGGCACCTGCGGTGAGAACCTCACTTGGGTGCTCAAGGACGGCACGCTCACAATTTCGGGTACTGGCAAAATGTACGATTACGATTTTGATGCCTTTCACGGAAGAAGCCAGCCATGGGGCATGTATATCTATCAGATAAAGAGCGTTGTAATTGAGGACGGCGCTGCAAGCATCGGCGATAATGCTTTCAAGGACTGCTCTAACCTTACAAAGGTAACTGTCCCGAGCAGCGTTACGAGTGTCGGCTCTAGCGCATTTTACGACTGCACCGCCCTGACCGAGATATCAATCGCAAACGGGGTAAAGAGCATCGGCGGTTATGCGTTTAAAGGCTGCAAAAAGCTTGTGAGTATCACGCTTCCCGACAGCGTAACGGAGCTTGGCTCAAATGCGTTCAGATACTGCACTAAGCTCAAGACCGCAGTGCTCTCGAAGGGCATGACGCAGATAGAGGAAAGAACATTCGTATACTGCGAGGCACTTGAGCGTGTCACCATCCCCAAAGGCGTGACTAAAATAATCGACAACGCCTTCGATTACTGTAAAAAGATTGCAGACATTGCCTACGGCGGCACAAAGGAAGCATGGGAGGCAACGGGCTATGAGGTGCCGAGAAATCAAACAGTGAAGCTGCACTATAATTGCGACTCGTTTGACGGTCACTATGTCCCCGTGAAGGTAGTCAAGCCTACCTGCAAGCTGTCGGGTCAGATAGAGTATCTATGTCCCTGCGGCTATGAATACACCGAATATATTCCCGGAGGGCATGATTATACCGTGGTAAAGACGGTCGCCTCGACCTGCTCCGAGCATGGCTATGATCTGCTCAAGTGCAAGGTGTGCGGCTACGAAAAGAAAGATTACAAGTATGACGAGCTTAAGGCACATACCTATGTCGACAAAGTTGTTAAGCCTGCCTGCCTAACCGGCGGCTACACCGAGCATAAATGCTCCGTCTGCGGCAGCAGCTATAAGGACAGCCTCGTGCAGCCCCTCGGCCACAACTTCAAGAACGGCAAGTGCACCCGCTGCGGCGCAGTCGATGCAAGCTTTAGACCCGATGCACCGCAGCTGAAGATAACAACCGCTTCCGGCCACCCGAAAATTTACTGGAACGCAGTTGACGGTGCGGCAAAGTATTGGGTGTATCGCTCGACGGACGGCGTAAATTTTAAGTATTACGACAGCACGACCAAGACAAGCTACACCAATAAGTCAACCGATATCGGCACGACCTACTACTATAAGGTAAAGGCCGTTGCGGTACTAAACGGCAAGAATGTGACCTCCGACTACAGCGTGGTTAAGAGCATCCGATGCCGCCCCGCTGCCGTGAACCTGAGCATCTACCGAGTAAACGGCAAGCCACAGCTCAAGTGGAAAGCCGTTTCGGGCGCAACGAAGTATTGGATATACCGTTCGACTGACGGTGTGAACTTCAAGTACTTTGACAGCACAACTAAGACCAGCTACACCAACTCCGGCGCAGCATCCGGCACAAAGTATTATTACCGTGTCAAGGCAGTTGCAGTCGTAAACGGCAAAAATGTCGCCTCTGCATACAGCAACTCCAAGAATCTGATGACATCGCTCGCAGCTCCCTCCGTGAGCATCACCACCGCAAACGGCAAGCCGAAGATCACATGGAAAGCGGTCACCGGCGCAGATAAATACTACATCTACCGCTCGACCGACGGCAAGAATTTCAGCTACTGGGATGCGACCGCAAATCTTAGCTACACCAACCTCAGCGCAAGCAAGAACACCAAGTATTATTACAAGGTGAAAGCGGTCTGCGCATCCAACTCTTACGCAAACTCCGCACAGAGCGCCGCCGTCAGCATCACCGCAACAAAATAATCAAAACCTCCGGCTTAGCCGGAGGTTTGAATGAGCCCTATAAGGGCGTGATGCTTTCAGCCCCAAAGGGGCTCTGAAAAGTTTGCCGACCGCATTGACTTTTCGAGCAGCCCCTTAAGGGGCTGTTTTTATGCTTTCTTGTTCACGCTACCCGTAAACGGGTCTACAAACTCTTTTAGACTTATCTGATCCGCTATCTGGTCTTACTGTAATTGATTCTTTATGTTATTCTTGTATTCCATCTCGTTATCTTTCACGATAAGACCTCCCTATTTTTTAGTCGTGTGGTCGGCAAACCACTTCTAATCTAATAGGGAGTTTTTATTTTGCCTACTTCTTTCCTCGCTATAAGCTCTCCTTTTCCACTAAAATAGCTAGTGGTTGCCTTTGCTACTAGCAAAGGGCGTGCTCGAGCTGTGCGTGCTGGCACTGCTGCACGAGCGTGACTGCTACGACTACGAGATATCCGACCGGCTGTAAAAGCGCATCGACATTGCCAACGGCACGGTCTATCCCATCCTGCGCAAGCTCAAGGCCGACGGCTACTCCGAGGAGGAGATCGCCGCAAGGCTCGGCGATCCGACGGCGCTTGCCGCCCGGTTCGGCGAAACGGGCACAGCCGCAAAAAAGACCGCAGGCAAGCCGCTTGTCGTTGTCGGGCTCGGCCTTGCGGCGATAGCTGCGATATTGTTTTTCATCCTGCTTACTGCATGGGGCGTTGTGATGGCCGCTGCCTCCGTTTCCTCGGCGGCGCTTGCCGTGTGCCTTATCGGCGGCATAAATGTCGCCGGTGTGATACCGCAGCTGCCGTCCTGGCGCGGGGCAATCTTGGGGCTGTCGTTTGCGCCGCTGAGCGTGCTCATCGCAGTCGGCTGCGTGTATTATTGGGCGTTCGTGCGCCAGCTCGTGCGCTCGTTCGGCAGGTTCAGGCACAATGCGCTTGCCTCGGCAATGGGTGACGCCATGCTGCCGCCGCTGGGTATCGACCCGCAGTTTTCCGCAAAGACGAAGCGCCGCCTGCGCCCGGTGACATTAGTGTCGCTTGCACTTTCTGCAGCCTGCTTTGTGCTGGGCTTTATTGCTTGCGCTATGTCGGCCGGCGGCGTACAGTTCTGGCACATCTGGGGCTGGTTTGAAGGGAGCCCTACGGTCGCAGCAGCATAAAAAATCCCGCTCTTGCACCGCCCCAGAATATATGGACAGCACAAAAAAGCCCCCTAGGCAGGAAAATAAGAATTATGCAACATACTGGCGCCGCAATTCCAAATGATTGACAGATACACAAACCCTTGTCCGGTCTCAATATATGAGATATCCGTAGCCCACTTCTGATTCGGACGCTCGGTAGCAAAGTTTCTGTTCAGCAGATTTGGATACCGATGCAGGGAATCTCCGCATTTTTTGTACTATTTTCTGCGTACTACAGACAACAAATTGTACTTATTCATAACTCTCAGAACTGTTTTCGGATTTCGGAGCACACCGTTTCGCTCCAGCCAAATATGTGCTCTGCGATAGCCGTAGGTGCTGCCACACTCGGCCTGACATTCACGAATAAGCTCGGCAAGCGGCAGATCCTTTGCCGGAATATCCATTCGCTTTACATAGTCGTAGTACCCACTTCGGGATACGCCGAAGAAGCTGCACATTTGGCTAATGTAGTACTTCTATTTTCCTACATAGGTGGTGTTTTGTCTATTGTCCGTTTTTTACGGTTCGGCGCACACACGAGCGGGGTTTTTGTTGCCTTAGAAGTCGGCGTTGCCGGTGGTGCGGGGGTGAAGCTCGACATCACGGATGTTCGATACGCCCGTGAGGTACATGACCATGCGCTCGAAGCCGAGACCGAAGCCGGCGTGACGGCACGAGCCGTAGCGGCGCAGATCGAGGTACCACCAGTAGTCCTCGGGGTTAAGGCCGAGCTCAGCCATGCGAGCGGTCAGCATATCGAGCCTTTCCTCACGCTGCGAGCCGCCGATGATCTCGCCTATGCCCGGAACAAGGCAGTCGGCTGCGGCGACGGTCTTGCCGTCGTCGTTCAGGCGCATATAAAATGCCTTTATCTCCTTGGGGTAATCGGTGACGAAAATGGGCTTTTTGTAGACCTTTTCGGTCAGGTAGCGCTCATGCTCGGTCTGAAGGTCGATGCCCCACTCGACGGGGTAATCAAACTTTTCGCCGCAGTTTTTGAGGATATCGATCGCCTCGGTGTAGCTGACACGGGCAAAGTCGTTTGACACGACATTGTGCAGCCTGTCGAGCAGACCCTTGTCCACAAAGCAGTTAAAGAACTGCATCTCCTGCGGGCAGCGCTCTATCGTGCGGTTGATGATGTATTTTACCATCGCCTCGGCGGTGTCCATGTAGTCGTTGAGGTCTGCAAACGCCATCTCGGGCTCTATCATCCAGAACTCGGCGGCATGGCGCTGGGTGTACGATACCTCGGCGCGGAAGGTCGGGCCGAAGGTGTACACATCGCCGAAGGCCATGGCGAAGTTTTCGCAGTTGAGCTGGCCGGAAACGGTCAGGTTCGTGCTCTTGCCGAAGAAGTCCTTGGAGAAATCGACCTTGCCGTCCTCGGTGCGGGGAAGGTTATCAAGATCAAGGGTCGTGACTCTGAACATCTCGCCTGCACCCTCGCAGTCAGAGCCCGTGATGATGGGCGTGTGGACATAGACAAAGCCACGCTCCTGGAAGAACTCATGCACCGCCTGTGCCGCTACGCTGCGCACTCTGAACACTGCCGAAAACAGGTTGGTGCGGGGACGCAGGTGCTGAATGGTGCGCAGAAACTCCACACTGTGGCGCTTTTTCTGCAGGGGGTAGTCGGGGGTGGAAGTGCCTTCAACGGTGACCTCGGTGGCCTTGAGCTCAAACGGCTGCTTTGCCTCGGGGGTGAGGACCAATTCGCCCTTGCAGATGAACGCTGCGCCGACATTCTGACGGGCAAGCTCATCGTAGTTGGGAAGCTTCTCACGCTCAAGGACTATCTGCAGGCTCTTGAATGCGCTGCCGTCGTTGAGCTCGATAAAGCCGAAGTTTTTCATATCACGGATGGTGCGTGCCCAGCCGCAGACGGTTATCTCCTTACCGCCGAAGGCCTCCGGCTCGTTAAAGATCTGAATAATTTTAGTGCGTTTCATCGGTAATACACTCCGATCTGATTGATTTTTCAAGCGATTTTCTTACCCTCGATTGATAAGGGTATACACGGTTTTGGCAGGCTGCTTTTCGCCCATGCTTCGTCAAATCCCTAGTCCATATATGTCCATTATGCCCGTCGGGCTTTGCCTTTGCCTGAACGAAAATCAGATCTCCCAAAACTGCTTCGCACCTGACGGCGGACTGCGCATATGCGACTTTCGTTCCTGCTTGGTGAAGATAGGCTGCCAATTGAGACAAGAGATACACTGTCAGGCGTGCATCCCCTTGTCAACCGAGGGTGATTATATACCATTTTTTCTTGTGTTGCAAGTATGCAACGATATGACAGAGATGATTTTCAGTCAGGCAAGGCCAAGTTCGTGGGACATACGCCGTATTTCCCTCGGGCTTCAACGCAGCATGAGTGAAAATCAGCCTGTAATTGCAGACTGTCAAAGAACTACATAATAGACGCAAGAGCGTAAAATCCAATACGCAGCAGGGGGAGCGTGAGGGGGACAAGATCCCGCCTCAAGTTTGATTGTAGCCATCAAAAATGCCTGTTAAGGCTTTTTAACGAGCGTAGCGAGATTTTTCATGAAGCAAAGCTTCACAAAAAATGTGGCGTGTTTAGCGTGCAAAAAGTCACAGGACTTTTTGCACGCTGACAACGAAAAAAGCTCGCCTTTTGGCGAGCTTGTTTCGGGTAATAAAAATATTACACAGCGCGGGTGACCTTACCGCTGCGCAGGCAGCGAGTGCATGCATAAACATGCTTGGGACTTCCGTCCACGATGGCCTTGACGCGCTTCACATTGGGCTTCCAAGTACGGTTGGAGCGTCTGTGGGAATGGGAAACCTGAATACCAAAGGCTACGCCCTTGTCGCAAAACTGACATTTTGCCATTATTGAAGCACCTCCTTGCTTGTGTTTAGCTGAAAACAGCTTTTTAATAATAACAGAATGTAACCGTAAATGCAAGTAAAATTTTTAAGATTCCGTGAATTGCCGCCGTCTGCGCAAAAATCATTGCCAAAACGGGCTAAAAAGGGTAATATGTATAATATATAATATTGTTGTTAGGAGAGCCGGACAAATGCCAAGCAAGTATTCCGTAAAGCTCAAAACCTTAGTGGCCGAGCATGAGCTCAAGCCGCTGCACACATCGGCCGATTATGACACGAGGGTGCTCACCTTAGCGGAGGTCAACCGTCCCGCATTGCAGCTTGCGGGCTTTTATAATTACTTTGACCCCAAGCGTTTGCAGATAATCGGCAGGGTCGAGAGCACATATCTTGAGCTAAAGACCGAGGCCGAGCGCCGCCAGAGCTTTGAGGAGCTCATGAAATACAACATTTCGGCGCTTGTTCTGTGCCACGGCGCAGCGGCGTTTCCCGAATGTCTTGAGATGGCGGAAAAGTACGACTGCAATGTGTTTACAACAAGCGAGGACACCTCCGACTTCATGGCCAATGTCATAAGCTCGCTGCACACGCACCTTGCGCCCCGCACGACGGTACACGGCGTGCTCGTCGAGGTTCACGGCGAGGGCGTGCTGCTGACCGGCGATTCGGGCATCGGCAAGAGCGAGACGGCGCTTGAGCTGATAAAGCGCGGCCACAGGCTCATCGCCGACGATGCGGTGGATATCCGCCGTGTCGGCAAGGACAGCCTGACAGGCTCTGCGCCCGAGCTTATCCGCTATTACATGGAGCTAAGGGGCATCGGCGTTGTGGATGTGCGCCATCTGTACGGCGTGGGCTCCGTCAAGCCCGAATCGGCGATAGACCTTGTCGTCAACATGGAGATATGGGACGACCAGAAGGCTTACGACCGTCTGGGGCTCACGAACGAAACGCAGGATATCCTCGGCGTCACCGTGCCGAGCCTCACGATACCCGTCCGACCGGGCAGAAACCTTGCGGTCATTCTGGAGCTTGCCGCAATGAACAACCGTCAGAAGAAGATGGGATACAATGCGGCCGAGACCCTGGCTGCAAATCACGACTATGCCATTGACGAGGGCGTACTGTAAAGGAGACAGCATGGAAAATTTAGAAAAGGCCCTCAGCGGCATAATTGAAAACATACCCGACCTCGACCTGCGTGAGCACGAGAGCATGCGTTTACACTGCTCGTTCAAGGTCGGCGGCAAGGTCAGAGCGTTCATCGCACCCAAGGACATTTGGGAAATGACTAAGGTGTTTTACTACCTGCACATGAACGAGGTGCTGCCGCTCATCGTCGGCAAGGGCACGAACCTCATAATCCCCGAGGAGGGGCTTGATATCTGCGTTGTTAGCACCGAGAAGCTCACGAAGCTGCGTCTGGGCACAACGGACGACACCATCTACGCCGAAGCGGGCGTATCGCTTGCACGGCTTGCGCAGTTTGCGCAGGCGAACGGACTTGCCGGTCTTGAGTTTGCAAGCGGCATCCCGGGCTCCGTCGGCGGCGGCATTCTGATGAATGCGGGCGCTTACGGCGGCGAGATGAAGGATGTTGTGGAGTCTGTCGTCATGTACTACCTCACCGATCAGGCGCTGTGCGAGGTGAAAAACGAGGACTGCGGCTTCGGCTACCGTCAGAGCAGCTTTACGAAGGTCAACTGCGCAATAACCGGCGCCGTGTTCAAGCTTACAAAGGATGAACCCGAGGCGATAGCGGCGAGAATGCATGAGATGAACGAAAAGCGACGCAAAAATCAGCCGCTCGACCTGCCCTCGGCAGGCAGCGCATTCAAGCGTCCCGTGGGCGGCTACGCTGCGGCGCTCATTGACGAGGCCGGCTTAAAGGGCTACACCGTGGGCGGCGCTCAGGTGTCGGAAAAGCACGCAGGCTTTGTTGTGAATAAGGGCGGCGCCAGCTACGACGATATCGTTGCGCTCATGGATCATGTGCGCCGTGAGGTGTACGAAAAATCGGGCATAACGCTCGAGCCGGAGATAAGGATATATCCCAAGGGCGTTGTGCTCATAGACGACTGGAAGAGAAGAAAGCAGATGGCTTTGGACGAGATGCTCAGGCTCGCAAAGGCCAAGGGCGCAAAGCCGGATGAGGAGCAATAAACAGGAGATAACATGGAGTTTCTTATAATTACGGGACTGTCCGGCGGCGGCAAGAGCCAGGCGGCGGATATAATCGAGGATCTGGACTACTATTGCGTGGATAATATGCCCGTTGCGCTCATCCCGAAGTTTGCCGAGCTGTGCGCAGCGACAAAGGGGCGCTACGAAAAGGTCGCCCTTGTCACCGATGTGCGTGAAAAAAACGGCATCAAGGATGTGTTCAACGCATTAAAAAGCCTGCGTGAGATGGATTTCGGCTATAAGATACTCTTCATGGAGGCCGACACGCAGGTCATCGTCAAGCGATATAAGGAGTCACGCAGACCCCACCCGCTGGCGATAAAATCCGGCGGCTCTATCGAGAACGCCATTGAGCGTGAGCGGGAGCAGCTCCAGCCGATAAGGGAGCTTGCCGATTACATCGTAAACACCTCGCACTTGACGCTCGGCCAGCTTCAGAATCAGCTGTACACCTATTTTTCCGATGCACCGAACAGCCGCTCCATCATGGTCAATGTTGTGAGCTTCGGCTTTAAGTACGGTATGCCGCTGGACGCAGACCTCGTGTTCGATGTCCGCTTTCTGCCCAACCCCTATTACATCGAGGATTTGCGCCACCACAGCGGCCTTGATGAGGATGTGCGCAGCTATGTTTTCGGCTTCGAGCAGGCGCAGGTTTTCATGGATAAGCTGACGGATATGATAGAGTACCTGCTGCCGCAGTACATCGAGGAGGGCAAGTACAGTCTTACCATCGCCATCGGCTGCACCGGCGGCCGCCACCGCAGCGTGGCCGTCGCAACGGCGCTGGCAGAGCATTTGAAGAAAATGGGCGTGCCGGTAGTCAGCATCAACCGTGACCTTGCGAGAGGTGGCTGACATGACCTTTTCGCAGCAGGTCAAGGCGGAGCTTTGTGAGCCCCGGGTCGAGCGCAAATGCTGCGCCGTCGCCGAGGCTTACGGCATTTTGCTGTATTGCCACACATTTTCGCCCAAGCTCATCCGCATCATAACTGCAAGCGACGAGCTTGCGCAGAGGCTGCCGCACCTGTTCAAAAAAGCATTCGGCGTGAGCTTTGACGAGCTTGACGAGGGCAGCGGCAAGCGCAGCTTCAGGATAACGGACGAGAAGAAGATACAAACGATATACGACACCTTCGGCAACGACATAAACACCCCGTCACTGCACATAAACTTCGGCGTTCTGGAGGAGCCGTGCTGCAAGGCGTCGTTCATACGAGGCGCATTCTTAGCCGGCGGCAGCGTAACAGATCCCGGCAAGCGCTATCACCTTGAGCTTGCCACAAGCCATTACAGCGTCAGCCGCGAGGCGTATTCCATTTTGCTCGACATGGGCTTTTCGCCCAAGGAGGCCGAGCGCAAGGGCAATCACCTTTTGTATTTCAAAAAAAGCGAGCATATAGAGGATCTTCTGACGACCATCGGCGCATCGACCTGCGCAATGGAGCTCATGTCGGCGAAGATCGAAAAAGATATGAAAAACAGCATCAACCGCAAGGTCAACTGCGACTCGGCAAACGCCGACAAGGTCGTTGCCGCAGCGGCGCAGCAGATGGAGGCGATACGCCGCATAGACAAGCTCTACGGGCTCGACTCGCTGCCGGATAAGCTTCAGGAGGCGGCGCTTCTGCGCTTTGCAAACCCCGAGGCGAGCCTTGCCGATCTTGCAATGCTCAGTTACCCTCCCGTGAGCAAAAGCTGTCTGAGCCACAGGCTCAAAAAGCTTCTTGACTACAAGCCGGAGGGCATAGACTAAAAGGGCGGACGGGATATGTCATTTGTTCACTTACATGTTCATACCGAGTTTTCGCTGCTTGACGGTGCCTGCCGCATAGAGCGGCTTGCAAAGCGCATAAAGCAGCTGGGACAGACCGCCGTTGCGATAACCGACCACGGCGTTATGTACGGCGCAGTTGCGTTTTACAAGGCCTGCCTTGCCGAGGGCATCAAGCCCATCATCGGCTGCGAGGTGTATGTTGCGCCCCGCACCCGCTTTGACAAGGATCACTCCGTTGATTCCGAGTATACGCACCTTATCCTGCTGTGCAAAAACGAGACGGGCTACAAAAACCTCTGCTACCTTGTATCGGCGGCGTTCACCGAGGGCTTTTATATAAAGCCGAGGATAGACTGGGATCTTCTGCACGAGCACGCCGAGGGGCTGGTGTGCCTTTCCGGCTGTGTCGCCGGTGCGATACCCCGCATGCTGTGCGCCGGAAATTACGAGCAGGCGAAAGCCAAGGCGATAGAGCTCAACGAGCTTTTCGGCGAGGGCAATTTCTATCTTGAGATACAAGATCATGACCTTGAGATAGAGAAAAAAGCCGCCGAGGGGCTTTTGCGCCTGCACCGTGAGACCGGCATTCCCCTTGCCGTGACGAACGATGCGCATTATATCGAGAAGGACGACGCTTACTATCAGGATGTCCTCATGTGCATCCAGACCGGCAAGTCCGTCGCAGATCCGGCACGCTTAAAATTTGAAACAAGCGAGTTTTATATAAAGGACGAGGCGCAGATGCGCTCGCTCTTTCCCGAGTACCCCGAGGCCGCCGACAACACCGTGCGCATCGCCCAAATGTGCAATTACGATTTTGAGTTCGGCCACTATAAGCTGCCCCGCTTCAAGCTCCCCGAGGGCGAGACGGACAGCTTTGGGTTCCTTAAAAAGCTCTGCGACCGTGGCTTTGCCGAGCGCTATGCCGCCGACAGAGTTGAGGTGCGCAAGCAGCTCGACTACGAGCTTTCGATGATAAAGCAGATGGGCTTTGTCGACTATTTCCTCATCGTTTCCGACTTCATCGGCTACGCAAAAGGTCAGAAGATACCCGTAGGCCCCGGGCGCGGCAGCGCAGCGGGCAGCGTGGTGTCGTACTGCCTCGGCATCACCGATGTTGACCCCATAAAATACAGCCTGTTCTTTGAGAGATTTCTAAACCCGGAGCGTGTCAGCATGCCGGATATCGATGTCGATTTCTGCGTGAACCGCCGTGGAGAGGTCATCGACTATGTAAATCGCAAGTACGGCCACGACCATGTGGCGCAGATAGTCACCTTCGGCACGATGGCGGCAAGGGCGGCCATACGAGATGTAGGCAGAGTTTTGGATGTGAGCTACGCCGACACCGACAATGTCGCAAAAAATGTCCCCATGGCGCTCGGCATGACCATAAGCGAGGCGCTTAAAATTTCAAAGCCGCTGCGGGAAATGTACGAAAACGACGAGACCATGCACCGGCTCATCGAGGTCGCCGAGGCCTTAGAGGGAATGCCCCGACACGCCAGTATGCACGCTGCGGGCGTTGTCATAACCGACAAGCCCGTGTACGAGTATGTTCCCCTGTCGAAAAACGACGAATCGGTCGTGTGCCAGTACCAGATGACCACGCTTGAGGAGCTTGGACTTCTCAAGATGGACTTTTTGGGTCTAAGAAACCTCACGGTCCTGGAGGATGCGGCAAAAATGGTGCGTGAGCACGAGCCGGACTTTGAGGTCGACAAGATACCCGAAAACGACCCCGCCGTGTTTGAGATGCTCTCCGCCGGCAGAACCAGCGGTGTGTTCCAGCTTGAAAGCTCCGGCATCACCGCCGTGTGCGTTGGCTTAAAGCCCAAGAGCATTGAAGATATCACCGCCGTCATAGCGCTCTACCGCCCCGGGCCGATGGACAGCATCCCGAGATTTATAGAGTGCTCGAACGACCCAAAGAAGATAAGCTACAAGCACGAGCTGCTGCGTCCGATACTCGATGTCACCTACGGCTGCATCGTCTATCAGGAGCAGGTCATCGAAATTTTCCGCCGCTTGGCGGGCTTCTCGCTCGGTCAGGCGGATATGATCCGCCGTGCAATGAGCAAGAAAAAGCACAAGGTCATAGATGCCGAGCGTGTGGCGTTCGTCCACGGCGACCCCGAGCGGGGCATTGACGGCGCTGTAAAGCGCGGCGTTCCCGAAAATGTCGCAAACAGCATCTATGACGAGATATTGGACTTTGCAAGCTACGCATTTAATAAGGCGCACGCCGTGAGCTACGCCATCGTGTCTTACCGCACGGCGTACATGAAGCGGCGCTACCCGCAGCAGTATATGGCAGCGCTTCTGTCGAGCGTTCTTGACAACAGCCTGAAGATAGCCGAGTATATCGCCGAGTGCAGAGAACTCGGCATCAGGCTCCTGCCGCCGGATGTCAACGAATCGGGAGCTGACTTCTCCGTTGTGGGCAATAACATCCGCTTCGGCATGGTCGCAATAAAAAGCATCGGCCGCGGCTTTGTAAACGAGCTTATCGCCGAGCGCAGCGCAAACGGTCTGTTCAAGGGCTTTGAGGACTTCTGCCGCCGCATGAGCGGTAAGGATCTCAACCGCCGTGCCGTGGAAAATCTCATCCGCTCCGGCGCATTCGACAGCTTCGGCATCAACCGCCGTGCGCTTTTGCAGGTCGCCCCCGTTCTGATAGACAGCATCCAGCACGAGCAGCGCAATAATATCGACGGGCAGATGAATCTTTTCGGCGAGCCGGACTTTGCCGAGAACGAGTCTGCGCAGGTGAAGATACCCGATGTCACCGAGTTTTCCCGCCAAGAGCTCATGGCGATGGAGAAGGAGACCACGGGTCTGTACCTGAGCGGCCACCCCATGGACGAGTACCGTGACGCCGTGCGAAAAGCCGGTGCAGTCCCCATCGGGGCTATCATGTCGGATTTTGCCTCCGACGAGGGCAGCAAGCGCTTTTCCGACGGTCAGCGTGTCACCGTTGCCGGTGTCGTGCAGTCGTCAAAGACCCGCACCACGAGGTCAAATACGCTCATGAGCTATATCGACCTTGAGGACGATACAGGCGCAATAGAGCTTATCGCCTTCCAAAAGGCGCTCGATACGGGCGGCGCTTATGTGCGTGATAACGCCCCGCTCGTCGTGTCCGGCCGCATCTCCGTGCGTGACGAGAAAGAGCCGCAGCTCATGGTCGATGTCATAAAGCCCATCACCGAGATCGGGAAATTGAAGGCCGAAAGCAGCCGCCCTGCGCCGGTCAAAACGCCGGGCGCCGGAGCAAAGCTCTGGGTGAAGTTAGAAAGCGAAAACGACCCCGCCCTGAAGCGCATCGAGCTAATTCTGACCATGTTCCCCGGCACGCAGCAGATGATAATCTACTGCCAAAAGGAGAAGAAGCGCATCGGCGCACAGTGCGTGATACATGAAGCCCTTGTAGACGAGCTCAAGGAAATGCTCGGCAGCGAAAATGTCGTGATAAAATGAAAAATCAGGCTCACCTGAGCCTGATTTTTTTATGTCCATTCGCTATTAATTTCTTCTTCGTATTCGTAAACTATGGCGTTTGCATACGAGGTCGCTTGGCGCTCCTCGCCGATGGGCGTGAGCTTTAGATCGTTGAGCCACTGGTAGTAGTGCGACAGCTCGTGCGCCAGCGTGCGCAGCGTTGCGGCGATGGCTTTGTCCTTGCCCCATTTTTTCGTGAGCTTGTAAAAGTCACCGGCGGCGACCCTGATATACGGCTCTTCGGTGCGGTCGTAAGGTCCCCAAAAGGTTCCCGAGACCAAGTCGCCGTCTTTTGCTTTTATGTACTCGGTCGAGCGGATGTACGCCACGACACGGATGGGGAAGTCAAACTCCCGCCGCACCCAATTTGCAAATTTCAGTATAGCCAGCCGCAGCTCGGGGTCGACACCCTTGTCGAAGCGCAGGCGCAGCCCCTGCCGACACTCAACACCGCTATAAAATTTTCGCCACTTATTAAGCTGCCACAAATGCATGGCAAACCTCCTGCAAGCTAATCCATGTCGGGTACAAATTTCAGCGCATAGTGCGAATTTTCGCCGTACCACATCGTGCCCGTATACTCCTTGTAGGGCGGGAGATTGTCACGAATGTTAGTGCCTATGGCAAACGGGATGTTCAAGTCAAATTCTTCGCCGTTATCGGCAGTTACGGAAATATACCCACCGCCCCTGCCGCCTTCCTCGACGAAGTCTCCATGCACCGAGCAATAGCTTTCATTATTAATATCACGGACTACCGGTATGGTTATGTGTGTTGCCCAAGCCGCCATAAGAATGACCGCAACGAAAATGCAGCCGGTCAATACGCTTACAGAATTAAGGGCGGATTTCAGCTTTTTCTGAGCGTTTTTCCTTTTCGCATTGGAAGCTGATTTAAGGTCGCTGCGGAGTGACAGCAGACCGATCAACAACACAACGGCAACGATTCCCCAACGGGAAAGCAGCGCCGATCTGAGAATACTCACAAACTGCTGTTCCATCGTCCGACCTCCTTCGCATTTTTCTCTGACACCAATTTACCAGTTTGTGCTCAAATTCGCAAGTGGCAATTGCGGGCGGGGTGTGGTATAATCGGTGGTACTTTCAGAAAGGATCAGCATATGGACGACATTATTAGAATTCTTGCCGATGAGCTCGGCAAAAAGCCCGAGCATATCGAAAATGTAATAAAGCTCATCGACGAGGGCAACACCATCCCCTTTATCGCACGCTACCGCAAGGAGCTGCACGGTGCGATGGACGACACCTCGCTGCGTACGCTCGAAAAGCGCCTTGCGTATCTGCGTGGTCTTGCCGAGCGGCGGGAGACGGTCAAGGCCGCCATTGCCGAGCAGGGCAAGCTCACCGAGGAGCTTAAAAAGGCGATAGACGCCGCAACGACCTTGGTCGAGGTCGAGGACTTGTATGCACCCTTTAAGCAGAAGCGCCGCACGAGGGCGACCATTGCAAAGGAAAAGGGACTTGAGCCGCTGGCGGATGTTCTCTTTGCCCAGCACCGTGACGGACCCGTGCCCATCGAGGAGGCGGCAAAGTACATTGACCCGGAAAAGGGCGTTGACACCGCCGAGGCCGCCCTCTCCGGTGCGAGCGATATCCTTGCCGAGAGAATAAGCGACGATGCCGCCGTGCGCAAGAGCCTGCGTGCGTTTATAAAGTCAAACGGCTTTATCGAGAGCCGTGCCGCCACGGAGGACGACTCCGTGTACAGCCAGTATTACGAATTTTCGCAGCGCATCGGCAGGATGCAGGGTCACCAGACCCTTGCTGTCAACCGTGGCGAAAAGGAGAAGCTTTTAAAGGTCTCGGTCGTGCTCGACAAGGACGCGGCGCTCGTCGTTCTGCGCCGTGCCGTGTTCAAAGGGCCGAGCCCCTCGTTGGATTTTATAAAAGCCGTGTGCGAGGACGCATACACAAGGCTCATTTTCCCGTCGCTGGAGCGTGAAATTCGCTCCGAGCTTACCGACACCGCCGCCGAGGGCGCTATCGGCCAGTTTGCGCTGAACCTGCGTCCGCTGCTCATGCAGCCGCCTGTCAAGGGCAAGGTCACCATGGGTCTCGACCCGGGCTACCGCATGGGCTGCAAGGTCGCCGTCATCGACGCAACCGGCAAGGTACTCGACACCGCCGTCGTGTACCCGACCTTTAATGATGCCAAAAAGGAGGACGCTATCCGCACGCTGTCCCGCCTGATACGCAAGCACAATGTCGTGAATATCGCCATCGGCAACGGCACGGCCTCCCGTGAGACCGAGCAGATGACCGTTGAGCTTATCCGCCGTGAAAAGGAGGCGGGGCATGAGCTTGCCTATATGATAGTTTCCGAGGCCGGAGCGTCGGTGTACTCGGCAAGCGAGCTTGCGGCGGCGGAGTTCCCGCAGTTTGATGTCAACCTGCGCTCTGCCGTGTCGATAGCCCGCAGGCTGCAAGACCCGCTGGCGGAGCTTGTGAAAATCGACCCCAAGGCCATCGGCGTGGGGCAGTATCAGCACGATATGCCGCCCAAGCGGCTCGACGAGGCGCTCAACGCCGTTGTCGAGGACTGCGTCAACAGCGTGGGTGTCGATGTCAACACCGCATCGCCCTCGCTTTTGCAGCGTGTTTCGGGTCTCACGAGCGCCACGGCGAAGAACATCGTCGCCTACCGTGAGGAAAACGGCGCATTCACCTCCCGCAGCCAGATAAAAAAAGTACCCAAGCTCGGACCGAAGGCGTATCAGCAGTGTGCAGGCTTCCTGAGAGTTCCCGAGAGCAAGACGATTCTGGATAACACCGCCGTGCACCCCGAGTCGTATGCCGCTGCCGAGACGCTGCTCACACTTACCGGCCACAGCATGGCCGATGTCAAAAACTCGGCGCTGTCCGATCTTCCCGCAAAGCTCAAGGCCTACGGCGAGGAAGCCGCCGCCGCCGAAGCGGGCATCGGTGTGCCGACCATGCGTGATGTCGTTTCCGAGCTGTTAAAGCCCGGCAGAGATATCCGTGACGATCTGCCCAAGCCCATTTTGCGCACGGATGTAATGGAGCTTAGCGACCTCAAGCCCGGCATGAAGCTCACCGGCACGGTGCGCAATGTCATCGACTTCGGCGTGTTCGTCGATATCGGCGTGCATCAGGACGGGCTCGTGCACATTTCGCAGGTGTGCAACAAGTTTATAAAGCACCCGTCCGAGGTCGTCTCCGTCGGTGATATCGTCGATGTCGTCGTTTTGGATGTCGATGAGAAGAAAAAACGCATCTCCCTGTCGATGAAGCAGGCAAAATGACGGGCGGTCATATTAAACATTCCAAAAAAGCCGTTGAAAAATTAACAATTTAAGCATATACTTGTTCCTGTGTACAAAACACGATAAAATTACAGGAGGTGTTGCTCGTGGATGATACGAAGCTCAGAGCTCTGATAGCATCGGTGCGCTGCGGCAGCTTCAGCAAGGCGGCAGAGCAGTTAGACTACTCCCAGTCGGGACTGACGCACATGATGGATAAGCTTGAGGCCGAGCTTGGCTGTACGCTTTTGGAGCGTGGCTATCAGGGCGTGCGGCTCACGCCGCAGGGCAAGGCGCTGTATTCGAAGATCGAAGATGTCGTTTCCGCATCGAATGCACTGTATGCCGCCGTGGCCGAGATAAATGAGCAGACACCGCAGCAGATAAAGATAGGCGCATTTTCAAGCATATCCCGCACCATTTTGCCCGGCGTGCTCAGCAAATTCAAGCAGATGTACCCGAACATCGCCGTCGATGTCATTGTCGGCGGCCGTGACCTTGACCGCAGACTGTTAAACGGCGAGGTGCAGCTTGCGTTCATGGACGCATACGGCGCACAGGGCTTTGATTGGATACCGCTGTTTTCAAGTCCGCTGGTTGCGGTGCTCCCCAAGGACGACGACCGTGATACGGATAAGCCGGTCGATATCCACGAGCTTTTCGGCGAGACCTTTATCTCCTCACCCGAGCAGTATGTCGAGCTCATTTTTCCGGAGGTGACGAGCCATAAGCGCCTTATGATAGACGCTTCCGACGATGCGACCATAATCTCGATGGTTGCCTCCGGCCTCGGCGTTTCGGTGCTCTCGGAGCTTTCGCTGCGGGGCTACGAGCAGAGCGTCAAGACCGCACCGCTCAAGACTCCGGTCGGCTGCGAGCTGGGCATTGCGACCCGCTCGGTAAAGAGCCTGACACCGGCCGCAAAGTCGTTCGTATCCTTTGCCAAAAAGCTGAAATACTGAAAAATAACCAGGTATGAGTAAAACTTATACCTGGTATTCTATTTTGGTGGATGCCCGACTTGCGAATAGGGCTATTATAAGACAGGGTAACTAAAACCGTCATATCCATGCTACAATTATTCATATCACAAAATAGATAGAGATAAGGAAATGATTTTAGCATGAACAGAAAGAAACTTGTTACCGACAGCGTTGTGGTCGGCTTTGCGCTGTTTGCGATGTTCTTCGGAGCGGGCAATGTCGTGTTCCCGCCGTACCTCGGAATGCACGCAGGCGAGCAATGGGCTAACGGCTTTTTATTCTACTTTATCGCCGATATCGGTCTTGCGCTCGTTGCGATGTTCGCCATCCTGCACGCAGGCGGGGCAGATAACATCACCGGCCGCATCGGCCATGCGGCATCGAATGTCCTCATGTGTGCGGTTATCCTGTGCATCGGCCCCATGGTCGCCATCCCCAGAACCGCAGCGACCACATTGGAAATGAGCGTAACGCCGTTCTTCGGCGGCATGTCGCCCGTGGTGTTCTCGATCATCTTCTTTGCCGTCATCCTGCTTCTGAGTATCAAGCAGTCGGCAGTCATCGACATTGTCGGCAAGATACTCACCCCCGCACTGCTCATCGGACTTCTCGTCCTCATCGTCAAGGGCTTCGTTTCGCCCATCGGCGATATCGTCGATACCGGCGTGAGCGCATCGGAGGTCACCGTCAACGGCATCAAGTCCGGCTATCAGACGATGGATGTCCTCGCCGCCATGGCCTTCGGCATCATCATCCTCAGCAGCGCAGACGAAAAGGGCTACACCGACAGCAAGTCGGCAGCAAAAATGATCGGCATCGCCGCCGCACTGTCGGGCGTGCTGCTCATGATAGTCTACTTCGGCCTTACCTACCTCGGTGCGACCGCAAGCACCGTGTTCCCGACCGATATCAGCCGTGCAAACCTCGTCATCGGCATCGTTGAGCTGCTGCTGGGCAAGGCGGGACTTATCATCTTCGCCATCGTCGTTGCACTTGCCTGCATCACCACCGCCGTTGCGCTGGTGTCCTCGGCGGCAAGCTTCTTTGCAAAGCTTGCAAACGATAAGATAAGCTACAGCGTGTTCGTCGTCGTCATCTGCGTGTCCTCGGCAGTTATCTCAAACCTCGGTCTCGACATGATAATCGCTATCGCAACTCCGGTTCTCGATATCGTGTACCCGCCCATGCTGGTGCTGATACTGCTGTCGTGGTTCGGAGATAAGCTGCACAAGAGCGTGTATGTGTCCTCGGTCGCAGGCTCGCTTATCGCAAGCGTGCTCGCAACCGCCTCGCTCTACGGAATGAATGTACCCGTTGTCGACAGCCTGCCGCTGGCCTCGCTCGGCCTCGGCTGGTTGACCCCCGCCGCCTTGTTCGGCCTCGTGGCCTATCTCGTCTCCAAGGTCAAATTCCAGAACGCCCAAACGGCAAACGCACAAAATTCGTAAACAAAAATGCTCCACACTGTGGAGCATTTTTTAATATCTGACTTCGTTGAGGCACAGCCCCTTTGCCGGTGAGGTGGGACCTGCGTTCTGCCGGTCGAGCGAGGCGAGAATGTCGGGGATGGCATCGGGCGATAAATTGCCCTTGCCGACCTCAAGCAGGGTGCCGACTATGATGCGCACCATGTTGTACAAAAACCCGTCGCCGGAAACGGTGAAGCGCACTTCGTCTCCGAGCCGCTCGACACGCAGCCCGTCAATGCGCCGGACGGCGGAGCGCTTCATGCGCTTTAGCGAGCAAAACGCTGAAAAATCATGGCTGCCGGTAAAATGCCCGGCGGCTTTTTGCATCGCTGCAAGGTCGAGCGGGTCTGCGACCGTGTACAGGTACTTGCGCTCGAAAACATTCGGGCAGTCGCTGTTCCACACACGGTAGACATAGGTCTTGCCCACGCAGGAGAGCCGTGCATGGAAGCGCGGCCCGGCAATGTCGAGCGACACAGCGCCTATATCCTCCGGCAGCACGCCCCGCAGCCTTTTAAGAATCTCCTCCGGCGGCATTTCAGTCGCCGCACGGAACGATGCTACCTGCATTTTTGCGTGCGCTCCGGCATCCGTCCTGCCCGAGCCGCTTATCTCGACCGCTTCGCCCAGTATGCCGCTCAAGGCGTTTTCTAACCTTGCCTGTATGGTATTTTCAGTGTTGCCCTGCCTCTGCCAGCCCTTGTAGCGGCTTCCGTCGTAGCAGACAACGAGCTTAAAGTTCGGCATGCCGACCTCCCGTTTTTTGCAGCTATTTTACCATACGGCACATATACATATAAAAACAACCGCTTGGATCATGTCCGAGCGGTTGTTTTCGTTTTTCCGGGATTGATCAGAAGATGATCTTCAGAAGAATCCAGAAAAATGTGAGCTTGCCAAATGTAGAAAACTCTTTGTTGTAGTCGTCTAAAATAGCGTTATTAGTCATGTTCCATATTCTCCTTTCAAATGGCTACCGAGAGCTGACAAGCAGCCCGTCTACACATAAGGACGGGAAAAACTTCATGATATTGCGGAAACCTTAGATTTTTTTTCAAAGAGAAGTATGATTTCTTAAAAATTGATCTCTGCGACCGAGTAGGTGACCGCCTTACCGCTCATCTTGATGCGCTCGCCTTCCTGGCGGCAGTAGAGCGTGCCGCCGCGGCGGCTTGCCTGATAAGCCGTTATCTCGCTGCTGCCCTTGACACCGACCCAGTAGGGCACGATGTGACAGTGACCCGAGCCGCACACGGGATCCTCGGCGACATTGAGCTTCGGCGCAAATGAGCGTGAGACGCAGTCAAATTCACCGCTTCCGGCTGCGGTGGTGTGCAGCAGAAGTCCGTCAAGCGCCTTGACCTTCTCGCCGTCGGGGGTAAAAGAGCGCACCTGCTCCTCGTTTTCCAGAACACACAGCAGGTCACGACCCATGAATGCCTTTACAGGCCGCACGCCGATAGCGTCTGCCATGGCGTCCGTTACCTCCACGGGCCTGAGATCGTAAGCGGGGAAGTCCATCTCGTAAAGCTCGCCCTTGCGCACGACGGTGAGCTCGCCGCTTAATGTGTCAAACGACACGGCGGCCATTTCCGGCTCAACATAGTTCATTATCACATACGCAGTACCGAGCGTGGCGTGGCCGCACAGGTCGATCTCGCCGCCCGGGGTAAACCAACGCAGCCGGTACCTGCCGTTTTCGGGGACACAGAAGGCGGTCTCGGAGAGATTGTTTTCACGGGTGATGTTCATCATCGTTTCCTCATCGAGCCACTTGTCCATAACGCACACTGCCGCCGGATTGCCGCCGAACACACGGTCGGTAAAAGCGTCAACAACATACTGCTTCATGCATATCACTCCTTGATATTTGAGTTGACCGGAGCCGAGCCCCTATCGGCTTTGACGGACAGCTTTCCGCCCGTGCTTCGATAAACCCTTAGTCCATATATTGAAATTTATGCCCCGATTGTAGCAAAAATCATCACCTAATTCAAGACAAAAGCATTGACAAAACGCCGAAAAGGCAAAATAATATCGGTGGGTGATTTTATGAAAACGAGAACCGAATTTGACAGCATGGGCGCAGTCGAGGTGCCCGCCGAGCACCGGTGGGGCGCTCAGACCCAGCGCAGCTTTGAAAACTTTAAGATAGGCACACAAAAGCAGCCGCTTGCGGTGATACATGCCTTTGCGCACCTCAAGGCCGCCTGCGCCATGGCGAACATGGAGCACGGACTCATAACGCCGGAGCAGGCGGAGACTATCTGCGCCGTGTGCAAGGAAATTGCCGACGGCAGATGGGACAGCGAGTTTCCGCTCGCCGTGTGGCAGACCGGCAGCGGCACGCAGACGAATATGAATGTCAACGAGGTCATTGCGCACCTTGCCGCCGAGCGTGGGGTGAAGCTTCACCCCAACGATGATGTCAACCGCTCGCAGTCGTCAAACGACACCTACCCCACGGCGATGTATATCGCCGCCGTCACCGAGCTTGAGGAAAAGCTCATACCCTCTTGCGAGGCGCTGGCTGCGTCCTTTGCGGCGCTCGAGGCGAGGTATCCCGACATTATAAAGATAGGCCGCACGCATTTGCAGGATGCCGTGCCGCTCAGGTTTGCGCAGGAGGTCTCCGGCTGGCAAAGATCAGTCGAAGCGCCGTGCGGGATGATAAAGACGGCGCTTCCCGAGCTTAAAAAATTAGCCGTCGGCGGCACGGCGGTCGGCACGGGACTGAACGCTCCGGCAGACTATGATGAATGCGTGTGCGGACATCTAAACAAGCTTTTAGGCAGCGATTTTACCCCCGACCGCAACAAGTTCCATGCGCTCACGAGCCGTGATGCACTGGTGTTTGCGCACGGCGCTATGAAAGCGCTTGCATCGAACCTCATGAAGACAGCAAACGATGTGCGTTGGCTCGCCGCCGGCCCCCGCTGCGGCTTGAGCGAGATAAGCATCCCCGCAAACGAGCCCGGCAGCAGCATCATGCCCGGCAAGGTCAACCCCACCCAGTGCGAGGCGCTGACGATGGTCGCCGTGCAGGTCATGGGCAACGACGCCGCCATCGGCTTTGCCGCAAGTCAGGGCAATTTTGAACTGAATGTGTTCCAGCCTGTCATGGCGTATGACTTTCTCATGTCGGCTGAGCTTCTGACCGACGCAATGAACTCGTTCCGCATCCACTGCGCCGACGGCATCGAGCCGAACGCAGAGAAGATGAAGGAGTTTCTTGATTCGTCGCTGATGCTCGTCACCTGCCTTACGCCGAAGATAGGCTACGACCTTGCCGCCAAGTGCGCCAAAAAGGCACAGACCGAAGGCATCAGCCTCAGGCAGGCGGTGCTCGACCTCGGCTGCATGACCGAGGCCGAGTTCGACGAGACGGTCGACCCCGTAAAATTAGTGTAAATTCTGCGCATGACCCGTTTTCGGGCGGAGCAGCTCATGTTATAATAAGTAAACCCAAACCCCGAAAGGAGTAAAGTGATTTATGGCAAACGCATTGGACTATGTCGATTGGCGAGGCGACCTGAGCTTTGACACCGTACCCGTCAACGAGATAGATAAGTACATTTTCACCTGCATCGGCAAGCCCGATTACACCGGGATAATCCCCGCAGACGACAAGACCGTGACCGTCAACGAGGCCGTCGGCAGCTACTTTGCCACCCACGAGGACGCAGGCGACAAGTTAGGGCTCATTGCATCGGCAAGCACGCTGCCCATGCTGCGCAAAATTGCGCTGTCGGACAGGTTCAGAGACATAAAGCTCTCGGGCTTTATAAATAAGATAGTCGTCGAGAAAACCGAGCAGTTCTCGGCGCTGACGGTGTTCTCACCGGACGGCGTGAAGTATGTGTCGTTCAGAGGCACCGACGACACGATAGTCGGCTGGAAGGAAAACTGCGAGCTTGCCGTCAAAGAGGTCGTGCCGGCACAGTCAGACGCCAAGGCGTACCTCGAATGGGCGGCCGAGACCTACGACGGCCCCATCATCGTCTGCGGCCACTCCAAGGGCGGTAACCTCGCCGTTTACGCCGCCTGCACCGTGTCCGAGGAGATACAGGACAGGATACTTGAGGTCAACTGCTACGACGGTCCGGGCTTCATGCCCGCCTTTTTGGAGACCGAGGGCTACAAGCGAATGAAGGATAAGATAACCACCTTTGTTCCCTATATGTCCATCGTCGGCATGCTGCTCACGCAGGTCGGCAGGCTCGATGTCATACAGGCCAGCGACGCAGGCGCAGCCGGACACGACGGCTTTACATGGGATGTGTTCCGTGACAGGTTCATCCACTGCCCGGAGCTTAGCGACGCAAGCAAGATCTTTAACGCCGCGATCGATGAGGCGATAGCCGACATGGATTCCGACGAGCGCCGTGAGCTCGTTGAGGAGATATTCGATGTGCTCACCTCCACGGGAGCGTTCACGCTGTCCGAGTTCAGCGAGCAGTCGCTGCGCAAATCGCTCGAGCTTGCAAACCAGTTCCGCAAGGCGCCCGAGCTTCGCTCGTTCCTCCTGAGCCTCGCCGGAAAGGGCATAAAATCGGCAAGAAACAAGAAATCACTCTGATATTAAATTAACGGCTGCGTTAAGGCAGCCGTTAATTTTTTGCCCCATACATTCCGAATAATCATGCCCTAAAGCGCATTTAATCATGACTTGTAATATCTCATAAAAAACGACGAAAATCGGCGCAAAAGCTCATGAATTTTTGTGGGTTGAATACAGTTTCGGGCAGCGTTATAATACATCCCGCAAAATAAGAGAGAGCGAGGTAGTAAAATGGATTATAGCTTTCTGCTCGTAATCGCTGCGATCATGCTGTCGACGAAAATTCTCGGCTTGGCAAGCGAGCGTGTTCATATGCCGCAGGTCGTCGGTGCGCTCATCGCAGGTCTGCTCATCGGACCGAGCGTGTTCGGTGTCGTCGGCGAGAGCGATTTTCTCACCAAGACCGCCGAGATAGGCGTTATCCTGCTCATGTTCACCGCCGGTCTTGACACCAATATGCAGGATCTCAAGAACACCGGCATTTCGGCGCTCGTCATCGCCTCTATCGGCGTTGTCGTGCCGTTTATCGGCGGCGCCGCCTGCTACCTTGCGTTTTATAACGATGCTGCCGATACCCTCAATATGCTCAAGGCGGCATTCATCGGCGTTGTGCTGACTGCGACCTCGGTGTCGATAACCGTTGAAACTCTGCGTGAGATGGGCAAGCTCAAAAGCAAGGTCGGCACGGCGATAATGGGCGCTGCGGTCATCGACGATGTGCTGGGCATCATCGTTCTGACGGTGCTCACCGGCTTCACCGACAGCAGCGTCAACCCCGTCATGGTGTTTGTGCGCATAATCGCATTCTTCGTGTTCATCGGTGTCGTGGGCTTTATCGTGCGCAAGATTTTTGCAAGATTTGAGCACCTGTGGGGCGAGCACCGCCGCATAGCCATCTATGCGCTGGCGTTCTGCTTCATCCTGTCCTACTGCGCCGAGGGCTTCTTCGGCATCGCCGATATCACCGGCGCATACTTTGCCGGACTCATCCTCTGCGACCTGTCCGACACAAGGCAGTACGCCGCAAAGAAGATGAATGTCATGGGCTATATGCTCTTCTCCCCGATATTCTTTGCCTCCATCGGCATAAAGACCGACCTGTCGGGCTTCGGCGGCTCGCTCGTTGCGTTTGCGATTGCGCTGACCGTCGTTGCGATCGTCACCAAGATCATCGGCTGCGGCATCGGCGCAAGGCTCACGGGCTTCGGCTCGTATGATTCGATGTCGATAGGCCTCGGCATGGTTTCACGAGGCGAGGTCGCCCTTATCGTTGCGCAAAAGGGCGCACAGGCGGGGCTTGTCAGCGAAAAGATGTTCCCCGCCATCGTCCTCATGGTCATCGTGACGACGCTCGTAACGCCGCTTTTGTTAAAGGTCGGCATGAAAAAGCAGACCCCCGACAACACCGAGCTTCCGCCCGAGCGCCAAGGCTCGCTGCCGAGAACGGACTACATTTGATATGAAAAAATCCCGCTCATCGAGCGGGATTTTTTCTATTCGATTATAAGCTTGAAATCATGCTCACTGCCGATTTCGGCGGCGAGGGTCTTGTCTGCGTACACGGTCTTGAGCGCCGTCAGTGAATCAAGCTCCGACCAGTCGGAAACACCCCTTGTGCCGGTAAGGCGCAGCATCGTCAGACCCGTGAAGCCGTCAAGACCGTTCGAGGACGATAGCGTACAGTCGACAAGCTCAAGCTCGGTTATCGCACGCTCACGGTCAAACGACTTGAAGAAGCTGCCCGTAAGGTCGCAGTTATAAAGCTTCACCGAACGCAGCGAGCTCATGTCCAGCACCTGCGCAATGTCGCCCAGCGAGCAGTTAGAAAATGCAACGGACTGAATTTTCGTCAAGGGCTTGAACACATCAAGGTCGGAGCACTTTGCACCGACAAACGAGGCCTGCGTCAGCTCGTGGCACTTGTTGAGGTCGCCCAAGGACGAGAGTGCGGCGCAGTCTGCGCTTATCGCTCTGAGTGCCGGCAGATTGCCTATGCCGGAAAGCGAGCTTACACGGCTGCCGTCAAGGTCAAGGCTCGTCACCCCGCAGGCAGGCAGCGTTTCAAGGCTGCTAAGACTCTGGAACTGGAGCCACAGCGTTTTAAGCCCTGTGAAATACGCAAGGTCACTGAGGTCGTTTATCCCACCTCGGCTCACCGTGTGCGTCTTATCCTGCCAATCGGTGTAGCCTGCCGAATTATCGGCGAGCTTCACGGCGCTGCCCACGCCGCTTGTCGGCTCTTGCAGGGTAAACTCCGTGCCGATGATGTAAAGCTCCGTCATACCGCTGAGCTCGCCCACGGTAATGTCGCCGCTTTCCTTGCCGGTGTATTCACGGGCGGCTTTCTCGAAAATTTCTGACTTGAATTTGCACACCGCGTCGCTCGGCAGCGTCTGTACCTGCGTTGTCGGGGTCGTGAGCCTTTCAATATAGCCTGTGAAGTAGCCTACAATGAGCGCCGCAATTATAACGCCGAGTACGGCTACGGCTATCGACCAGCGAGCGATCTTTCTGCCCTTGCTTTTCTTTTTCTTCTTCGGCTTCGGCTTGGGAGCGGGAGCGGGCTTCGGCGGCTCGGAAACGGGGCGGGGCGCAGTGTCGGCAAAGTTTTCGCTGTTCAGAAGCGGTGCGCCATAGAGCTTTTCGTAAAAATACTCGTCGCTGGGGTAGGTGTACTTCATCAGCGCAAAGATGTTGCCTATCTGAAGCTCCATGCCCGGGGTCAGCGCCGTCTCCTCGATGAAAATGTTGATGGTCTTTATTTTTTTCGACTGCGCATAGTGCATCTCGCGGCGGCAGTTGTCCGAGCGCATATAGGCGTTCGAGATAAACGCCACGACCAGGTGCGCATCGGCAAGGTGCGAGGCTATGCACTCCTGCCACTCGCTGCCGACCTCGATGCCCTCATCGTACCAGATGTTGTAGCCACGGCGGTGCATATCGCTCAGAACGGGCAGCACCTTGTCGTTGTCGGCGTGTGCGTAGCTGACGAAAATATACGGTTTATCGCCCTCGTAGGGCTTGAAATACACAAATTTGCTCATATTATCCTCCAAAACGGTACAAAAATTATAGTACCATGTGCAAGAAATTTCAATTGATTATTTGTAAAAACTCCGTCTTGACATGACTTGTTATTTGAGAAAGAGTATATTCAAAACGGCAGAAACCCTTGAAAATAAAGGATTTCTGCCGTTTTTCTATTCCTGCTTGTCGCTTGTTTGTCGCTTAAATCTGCAAGCAGATATAAAAAGATAATTGCCGATACAGGATTATTTATTGCCTTTCGCCCGGTTATGAGTGGCGCAAAGCGGGCAGTTTGAAACACACCTTGCCGTTGCGTCCGCTGTTTGTTGCTCCTATCCACAGCAGATTGTTTTTTATCAACGGAAAAATCAATAATATATCCTGTATTCGTGATATTTGGTTTTGCGGTCATCTGCCTTGTGTGCGCAATTGCGCTCATGGCATCGGGGCTCATCATCTCCAAGTGAACAAGCTGTTAATATTAATAAACTTTTAACAAGTTGACATATACGGCGATTTTGGCTAAAATCGGGGTAGAAAGTTTGATGTGGGAGGCACTGATATGAAAAAGATACTGAAGAAGTTAATGGACGAGTATAAGTTTTGCTGCATCCATGCGGATGCCGATGACACCGTAAAATTTTCATACGGCAAGGTCATCGGCCTTGACGACTATTTTACTGCACTGTCCATGGTGTCGCCCGACGGCGCGTATGACGGCGTTCAGCTGCTGCTCATCGACGATATAGTCTACGCCGAGCGGTCTGTCGGCTACGACGGAAAGATGGCAAAGCTCATGAAAAGTCGGGGATATGTCCACGCTGCGCCGACCGTGGAGGCGGACGATATCCTACAATGGGGACTTGAATATGCGATGAAAAACCGCAAAATCGTCTCCGTTGAGTTTGAAAACAGCAAAAATATCGATGTGTCCGGCTTTGTCGAGGAGATAGACGGCGAGATGTGCAGGCTGTCGACCGTGGACGAATACGGTGAGGCAGAGGGCGTGAGCTACTTTGAAAAGTGCAGGATAACAAATCTGTGCATCGACACCGAGGACGAGCAGCGCCTGTTAAGGCTCGTTGACGAGGAGCTAAGGAGTATGGGATGAGAAAACCGTTTATTATTGGGGTCGTGGTCGGTATCGTGCTGGTGATGGCCGCAAGCATCGCTGTCACGCTGCCGTTTTCGGCTCCGTTCGACAAGGTTTGCAGGGATATCAGCGTTTTTGACGATATCTCAGAGCTGAGCTTTTTGAAGCCCTATGAGACCGAGAAAGTCGACCGCCTGCTGCCGGACGGCGCTAAGGAGAGCTATTGCGCCAATATAAGCTACAAGGGCGGAAGCTACACCGTCACGGCCTTCGTGTTCGACAGTGAGGATCTGGCGTGGCGGTACATGTTCGATGTCTCGGACGAAAGCTTCCCCACGACCGGCACCGAATACCGCACGGGCTTTGACATGGCGACGGACAAGGCGTATGTTGAGGTGGCGCACAACGGCAATTACTATCGGGTAGACGGCGACTGCTCGGACGGGTTCATCGAGTTTTTGCAGCTCATGTTCTCGAGCATGTCTACGCCGGTAAAGGAGGGCTTGAGCAATGGAGCGGTTTAACGCAAGAAGAACATTCGTATTCATGTTGAAAAAGACCTCGTTCACGCTCGGCCTGATGCTGGGGCTTGCGTTTGCCGTGCCGCTGTTTTTTGGCAGATATATCGGCGACGAGTATCAGCTGCTCACGCTGCCGATAGTGTTTGCGGTGCTTTTTGGCGGCACCGCGCTGTGCGGCAGATGGGCTGAGCGCAAGCTCAATGCGCTGCTCAAGATACTGTATGACGACTGCGACCCCGAGCGCTTCCTTGCGCAGTTCACAAAGGAGCTTTACAGCCGCAGGAGCGAAGAATGGCGTGGTGCGGTGCTTGAATTTGTCGCACAGGCGTACCATGCGCAGGGCAGGTACAAGGAGGAAGAGACGCTGTATCTGCAATTTCTCAACAACACGAGGCGAAAAAACCCCGACGACCTTGAGGACTGCGCCATTCTCGGGCGGCTGACGGTGCTGTACGGCGATGCGCAGAATGCCGCCGGTGCGCAGAAGGCGTTTGCGAAGTTCAAGGAAAAGGTGCTCAATGTGCCGAGCGGCGTGATCGGCATCACCGGCAGCAATTTTGACCTTTTTAAGGACGCTGTGTACAACAGCTACCTCATGGGTATGGGCAAATTTGACGAGTGCGTCGGCTTTTTCGAGTGGGTGTGCGAAAACCCGTCGGACGAGCTTGCGTTCCTCGCCTCGCACTATCGACTTGCCGAGGTCTACCGTGCGCTCGGAAGCTCGGACGAGGCCGAGCGGGAGTATCGCACCGTTGCCGAGAGCGATAAGGATATCTACGCCGTGCGCATGGCAAAGCAGCGGCTGGCGGAAAACGGGCTGTAAATGCACTTGACAATTCGCTTAAAAGCTTTAAAATAGTTTCTATCAGTAGACTGAAACTGGAAAGTGTATAGTGGGGATGTGAGGCAAGTTGGAACGGAAGCATAGCGAGTATATAGAAAAATTATATGTAAGCTCATACGATATGCTGTTTACCTACGCAATGGCGCTTTTGGGCAGCGAGACTGCCGCTGAGGAGGCGGTGCAGGAGAGCTTTCGCATCGCCTGCATGAAGCCGGAGGCGCTCATAGGCTCGTATAATCCAAGGGGCTGGCTCATCAAAGCGATGAGATACACCGTGAAAAACATGAAGCGTACGAACGTGCGCCGCAGGGAGAACACGGGCCTTGAGCTTTACGAGCAGGAGCATCACCTCGTCGGAGATGGCGAGGTAAGCGAGTATGCGGAGATAGAGTTTTCGGATCTGGTGACCGACGAAGAGTACAGCATGCTCAAGTGGCAGACACTGTTCAAAATTCCGGTAAGGGACATTGCCGCAGCCATGGGGATCACCGAGGAGGCATGCAAAAAGCGACTCCAGCGGACAAAAAAGCGGATGAGAAAAATTTTATCCGAAAAAATTTAAAAGCGTTGTCCCCTAACACGGCTTTCGGTACATATTATTAGTAGAAGGAAATAAAAGCCCGAAGACTAAAGTGAAAGGAGGATGCAGATGTCAAGTTTCAACAAAAACGAAATTAATACCCGAGTAATCGAAAACATGGATATTCAGACACTGCAAAGCCTTTTGCTCAGAGACCTTGAGCTGGACGGTGACCTGCTCGATGACGAGCTGCGCACCGTCGCACTTAGAACGCTTTCCATAAATCGGACGGAAAGCGGCGAGGTGTACCCTGATGCCGAAGCTTCGCTTGAAAAGTTCCGGGCGAAGCACCCCGAGTGCATTACTGCCGTGTCGAAGGCAAGCTTTTGCACCAGACACAAGCGCCTCATGCGTGCGCACAATGCCGTAGTTCGCACGGCTGCGGTGTTTGCCGCCGTCATCGTGATGTGCACGATGCCGGTTTCGGCAGGCGAGGCTGACCCGGATCCGAGAGCTGCAAGATGGACAGGCGGCGAGTTTTGGTTCGATTGGACCGTCATGGATGTATATCCCATGAAGCACAGCTCGATTAAGATCGATGCCCGGCTCGATAAGCTGAGCAAGCTTTTGTCGGGGTATGTCGATGAGCCGGAGAACCTGCTTCCGAGCTACCTGCCCGAGGGCTTTGCAGTGGACGAAACGAAGATGACCAACGACACCGAGTGGTTTGCCGTCGGCATGTGCTGGCTGTCCGACGGCGAAAGCGGAAGACATATGATGGTCGGCTACCAGATAGTTTACGACAAGACCATGAAATTCGGCATACCCAAAAACAGCGTTGCTCCCGAGCGGTATGTCAGAAACGGCATAACCCATTACATCATGCCGAACGCAGGTTATTACGAAGTCGTGTGGGTCAACGGAAATGTGCAGTGCTCTATCGGTGCGCAGGTGTCGCACGATGAAATGATAAAGATTATTGATTCTGTATACGGAGATGTAAAATGAGTAAGCTTAAAAGATTTTTGGCCGTTTTTCTTGCAGCGGCAATGACCCTGAGCGGCGCTTCCTATGCCGATGATGCCGCCCCCGCCGAGACGGGAACTGACGCAGTTGCTCCGATTTCAAACAACTACTACAATACCCCGATCGCAAGACTAACCAATAAGGGCAACGGCAAAATGAGCATATATTTCTCCATCACGGCAAGGTATAAGATGAAGAAGCTCGGCGCAACCTCGGTAAACATCTATAAGGACGGTAAGTTTTACACCTATTTCTTCTACACCCTAAGCGGATGGGAGGATATAATGGCCTATAATACTACCTCCATGAGCTTTACCAAGAGCTATACCGGCTCCACCGGTGCATCGTACTATGTAGTCATGGCCGCCTTTGCCTACAACGGCAGCAGCGAGAAGTCGGAGCGAGCAATCACAAACACAATAAACACATAAGCTAAAAGAACGCATTGCAGCTGCAATGCGTTCTTTTCATATATCGATTATCTCAATTTTATAAATGTCCTCGAACAGCACCTTTTCGCCGTCGAGCTTGAGGTACTTAAGCGGGATGCTTATCTCCGTCACCGTGCCCTCGCCGACAATGTCGTGGAACGCACGGTAATACTCCATACGCACCCGCATACCGCGGCCGAGTGCGCACAGCACACGGGAGTTTTGCTCTATCGCCTCGTCGGAAATGTCGTGCTTTTCGACCCGCAGGTGCCGCTCCTCACGGTCACGCAGCGCCTCGCTCAAGCCCTTCATTGCATCAAAGGCCATGAACTGCTTAGCCCTTTCCTGTCTCGTCATAGCCTGCTCTGTGCCCTCCTATCATTCCGTTGCGCTCACGCTGTGTCGCCCCGGGCATGAAATTTATGCCCCGCAGCACGGCGTTTTTGCCGTATTTGTCCATGATGCCGAGCACCGCCTTCTCCCGTGCCTTTTCGCTCTCGACCGCTTCGAGGTCGGTGAAAAAGTCGTAGCCCTCGCACAGCTCGTCGCAGACGTTGCCGAAGCTTATCGACAGCTTGCGGATGGGCGTGTCACGGTCGGCAATGCTATCAAAAAGCTCCAGCGCATGGGGCGCTATGAGCGAGTTTACCGCCGTTGCGCTCATCAGGCGCACCTGCCCGTGGGCGCTCGGCAGCGTGTCGCGGCTGTAGCCCACGCCTACCCACACGCTGCGGCAGATGACCCCTTGGCGCATCATGTTCTGACAGCCGTGCAGCACCATCTCGCTGAGCACCGTGCGTGCCTCGGCAAAGCCGTAGTCGCAGGGCAGTATCTGCGAGCTTGACAGCGAGCGGGTCTTGGGCTGATAGCTTTTTATATCCTCCATCAGGCAGCTTTCACGACCCCATGCGTGGTCTATGAGCAGCTCGGCGTTTACGCCGAAGGCCTTGTACACAAGCTCCTGCGGGCACTCGGCAAGGCTGCGCATCGTCGTCACGCCGAAGCGCTCCAATCTGCGTGCCGTGCCGACGGATATCTGCCAGAAATCCGTTATCGGCTGGTGATCCCACAGCGTTTTCTTAAATGTCTCCTCATCGAGATAGCCCATGTGCTCCTTTGAGTGCTTTGCAGTGATATCAAGGGCGATCTTGGCGAGAAAAAGGTTCGTGCCTATGCCTGCGGTAGACGGGATGTGCAGCTTCTGCGCTATCTCGTCCATGAGCTTTTTGGCAAGCGTTTTTGCGTCCGTGCCGTAGGTCTTGAGGTAGTCCGTTGCGTCGATGAACGCCTCGTCGATGGAGTAGACATGGATATCCTCCGGCGCAAAATAGTCAAGGTAGATCGAATAAATGTCGGCGGCATACTCGATGTAAAGCTGCATCCTCGGCGGCGCCGCCTCGTATTCTATCGTTTTCGGTATCTCGTAGAGCCTGCATCGGTTGCGCACCCCCTGCGCCTTGAGCTTCGGCGATATCGCAAGGCATATCGTGCCGCTGCTACGGCTGAGATCGGCAACGACAAGGTTCGTCTCAAATGGGTTGAGCCCCCTTTCCGCACACTCGACCGAAGCGAAAAAGCACTTCATGTCGATGCAGAAATATGTCCTTTGCTTCGGCATAATGCACCTCAATACAAGTCCTTGAGCACCTTCACCGCCACGCCCTGTATGACGCAGTCACGGACGATGATATCGTCATAGCTCGGGTTTTCCGGATGCAGATACACGCAGTCGGCCTGCGGACGGAAGCGCTTGAGCGTCGCCTCGTCGTCAACGAGCGCAACGACTATCTGATTGTACACAGCCGTCGGCTGCTGCCGCACGACGACAAGGTCGCCGTCGTCTATCCCGGCGTTTATCATCGAGTCGCCCTTGGCACGCAGCAGAAAAAATTCACCGTGGCCGAAAAGGGAGAGCGGGAGCTTGACATACTCCTCAATGTTTTCCTCGGCAAGCTTCGGGATGCCGCAGGAAACGGCGCCGAGAACCGGCGCACGGAAGCAGCCGTCGTTTTGCATCTGTCGGGTCGCGGCGCTTCGGCAGCCGCCCATTTGCAGCATGTCCCGCTGCTTCATGAGATTCAGATACTTTGACACCGTCGACTTTGAAAGCCCCACTCCGGCGGCCATCTCCCGCACGGTGGGCGATACTCCGTTTGCCTCGGCGTAGTCGTTTATGAAATTTTCAAGCAGCGTGAAGTTTTCCTCATTCAGACGGCGCATATCGGCAGCTCCTTTCTATCTCGGACA
>OLOV01000198.1_pt1 | contig 52894 bp, 50 predicted proteins | sample 1672931 | NCBI WGS metagenome assembly OLOV01 (sample SAMEA3136738, study PRJEB25190) | human gut metagenome | biome: human gut; feature: human-associated habitat; material: faeces | place: Austria | collected 2013 | reverse complement strand
TTTTGGGGTTTCCTCCTTTACATAGATTTAGCCGCCTGCGGCGAAGCAGACGGCTATGTACGGAAATGAAAAAGCCGCTTGATTTCTCAAACGGCTTGCAGTTCAGACCCTTGCTTTGAGTGTCTTGCTGTATTTTGCATAATCCTCGCTCAATACATAATCGATCACACAGGCTTTTGGAATCATGTATGTACTTCTTATATAGAAGTGTTTAACTTTGTTTGCCCTCATTATTTTTCGGGCGGTACTGTCACCGATACCTCCGAGCATTGATTGAAATTCGGGGAGGGTTACAACATCGGGAAAAGAAGAAAACAGTTTTTCATAATGTGCGCGTGATTTCATAGCGATACCTCTTTTTTTGAAAATATGTTGTCAATGGCAGAGAAATACGCTATAATATGTTTGCGATTTATAAATCTATTGCGTGTGCTGTTGTGCCCCGTTTTGGGGTTACATCCCTCCGATGTCCCTCCAAAATCCAAAATTCCCGTCAAAATTGAGAAATGCGGAAATGGCAGACGAAACGGAGCTTTTTAACACATCAGTTTCAAAATAATTAGTAATTGCGGGCTTTTAGGTGTCCGTTGACGACCTCCATAGGGGTTTGAGTTCGTTTGTATTCCGTATGAAGCAAATAACTCAAAATCCACCGGTAGCGATACCGTGCCGGTTCGAGTCCGGCCACCGGCACCATAGCGAGCCGTCTCCCCGTGGGGAGATGGCTCGTTTGATATTCTTTCCGACGCAGTCCGGCCACCGGCATTATATTTTTGGAGGGGTATTTTGAAGCTCGCTGCTGCAAACTTGATAACTGCGATGCGATTGCCGCTCAGCGTTGGGCTTCTCTGCGCTTCTGCGTTTTCTGCGCCGCCACAGGCGCTGCGGCATTGCAGGAGCTGCACATCGTTTGGTCGAGGTACAGATAATGATCATTTTATACATTTTACTATTCATCGCCGTCGTTTTGACGCTGGCGTATATTTGCTGTCGGGCGGGATTTCATGTAGCTAAGCAAACCGAGACCGACCTGTTTAGATTTCCGAACAGCGAGCAGTATGCGCCGTACGCTGACGAGATGGCGAGGATGGTGCGGGCGGCGCTCGATATTCCGTATGAGGATGTGTGGATACGCTCACATGACGGGCTGCGGCTGCACGGCAAATTTTACGCCGCCAATCCAGATGCGCCGGTGCAGATAATGTTCCACGGCTACAAAAGCGGTGCAGAGCGTGACTTCTGCGGCGGCTTGCAGATTGCCGTGCGTGGCGGCTTCAATGTTCTGCTCGTTGACCAAAGGGCACACGGAAAAAGTGAGGGCAAGTATTTGACCTTCGGCGTAAAGGAGCGCTATGACTGCCTTGATTGGGTAAACTACGCCGTGGGGCGCTTCGGCAACGATGCAAAAATCATGCTGTACGGCATATCGATGGGCGCTGCGACCGTGCTCATGGCAGGCGGCTTAAAGCTACCGAAAAATGTCGTGGGCATCGTCGCCGACTGCGGGTACTCATCGCCGTCCGCCATCATCAGGCAAGTGCTTCGGGATCATCACTGCCCGCTGTTCCCAGTGTACCAGCTTACCCGCTTGGGCGGGATTTTGTTTGCGGGCTTCGACCTTGCGGGGGCCTCTGCAACCGAGGCGATGGAGCACTGTACCGTGCCGGTTTTATTCATACACGGCGGCGACGATCGCTTTGTTCCCTGCCGCATGAGCGTGGAAAATTACGAGCACTGCGCAGCCGAAAACAAGCGGCTGCTCATCGTGCCGAATGCCGGTCACGGCATCAGCTACTTGCTCGACCGTGAGGCATATCTCGCCGCGCTCAACGGGTTTTTGAAGTCCGTTCTTTGAATTTGTTATCGGCATTGCCTTAAAAAGCAAGACAAATGCCGCTGATCTCTCAGCGGCATTTTCATTTCCATATGCAAAAAACCAGCGGGGTGAACCGCTGGTTTTTTAGTGTTCAATTAACCGAAGTAGTCGGTGATCTGGCCGTAGAGAACGAGCAGCATGCCGATCGGGGTGATGAACTTGTAGCAGATGTTGAAGAAGGCCTTGCCCCAGAACTTATGTCCGGATGCTTCACATTCTTCGACAACGAAGTCCATCTTCCAGATCCAGCCTATCGTAAACGCCATAATCATTGCACCGACAGGCATCAGGATGCCTTCAGATAAAACATCATAGAAGTCAAGCCAGCAGTCGTTCCACATCCTAATCGAGTCGCCGGTCAGACCTAACAGCTCTGCGGGAGTGGGAAATACTGCGCCGCCTGCCTGACCTGCGCCGATACCGTCAAGTGCAACGGGCAGAGCGAAGATGAGGACAAGGACGGAGAACATGATAGCAGCCTTCTTGCGGTTGGGAGCCTTGCCCTTCTCGACATTTGCGTCGATCTTTGCAGAGGAGATGGCCTCGAGCAGGGACATGGAGGAAGAAATTGCTGCGATGAAAACGAGGAAGTAGAACAGGAAGCCCATCAGGTTGCCGATGAAGCCGCCCATGTTGTAGAATACGACCTGCATGGACTTGAACAGCAGGCTGGGGCCGCTGCCGGTCTCGCCGCCGAGGAATGCGTAGCAAGCGGGCATAACGATCATACCGGCCATGATTGCTGCGAGGGTATCCATGACAACGATGATAACAGCGTTTCTCTGGATCTTCTCGCTCTTCTTCATGTAAGAGCCGTAGGTGATCATAGCGCCCATACCAAGCGACAGTGAGAAGAACATCTGACCAGCCGCAGTCTTCAGAACCTTAAGGAAGTCTTTCTCCAGAGGCTCGAAGTTGACGCCGAACATGAACTGGTAGCCTCCGACAGCACCGGGCTGAACGGCAACATAAACGATAACGATGATGAGGATAACGAACAGGCAGGGCATGCCGACATTGCAGAACTTCTCAATGCCGCCGCCGACGCCGCCGCAGACGATAAGGGTGTTGATAGCGATGAAGATGAGCGTCCAGATAACCATTGACGCACCGTCGAGGGCGAAGGCTCCGAAGAAGGTGGAGATGTCGGCAACACCCCAGGTGTCAACGCCGAACATTGCCAGCAGGTAGCCGCATGCATAACGCATGACCATGCCGCCGAGGACCATGTAGAACAGCAGGATGAGGAACGGTGCTGCGATAGCCATGTAGCCCAGGAAGGCGAACTTCTTGCTCAGCTTGCGGTAAGCTGCGATGGGGCTCAGGCCGGTCTTACGACCGATGACATGCTCGCCGACCATAACTGCAAGACCGACGAAAGCTGCGAGGACGAGGTAAACGACGAGGAATGCGAAGCCGCCGTTCTGACCCATTTTGTACGGGAAGCCCCAAATGTTGCCCAGACCGACCGCAGAACCGACAGCGGCCATGATAAAAGCAAAGCTGGAGCCAAATCCGTCACGATTTGTTTTTTCCATATACTTTCTCTCCTTTTATGATTTGCGTTTTATGCTGAGGCGTGTGCCTTAGTGTTTTCATTGTAATTGTTAAAAAAATGATTACAATACCTTATGCGTGAAATTAACTTCATCTTAACACCGAAAGCTATTGTCTTTACAGAAACTTATATGATTCCTATATATTTTGGAAATAATCTGTTCATAAAGACCGTAAAAATCCGCTGTTTCATGCCCATACAGGACGATTTTCATTAACAGCTTGGCTATATTTGCGTTAATTGTCTTAACGGTTTGTTATTTTCTTGTCATAGTGCGTTACTGCTTGCGATATACACCTTTCAATATTATAATGTTGGCATTAAGGGGGTTATGATATGAAATACGCATTCATAAACGCCGCTGTCCTTGACGGCAGCGAAAATATGCAGCCCACGAAAAACACGGCCGTGCTTGTCGAGGACGGCGTCATCAAGGCGATCGAGCCGTCGGCAGACAGCTTCGGCGATGTTGAGATGATCGACCTTGAAGGCCGCTACCTCATGCCGGGGCTTATAAACCTGCATGTGCATCTGCCCGGTTCGGGTATGCCGAGCTACACAAAAAAGCAGAACGCTAAGACCGTTAACTTCCTAATGTCAAATATAGTGACGAGGTCGGTGGTTTATTCACTTTGCTATAAATTTGCCCGCACGCAGCTGATGTCGGGCGTCACGACCATCCGCACGGTCGGCGGTCTGGGCAATATTGATTCAAGCATCCGCAACGATATAAACAAGGGCAAGCGCATCGGGCCGAGGATGCTCGTTTCGGACATGGCGGTCTCCGTGCCCGAGGGGCATATGGCAGGGCTGCTGGCTTACGAGGCGAAAACCGAGGACGACTGCGTCAGATATGTCCGCAAGATCGCCGAAAACAAGCCCGACCTTATAAAGATAATGATAACCGGCGGCGTCCTCGACGCAAAGGTAAAGGGTGAGCCGGGGGTGCTCAAGATGCCGCCGGAGCTTGTTCGTGCCTGCTGCAACGAGGCGCACAGGCTCGGCTACAAGGTGGCGGCGCATATTGAAAGCCCCGCCGGACTGCGTGCTGCGCTTGAAAACGGTGTAGATACCGTTGAGCACGGTGCAGACCCCGACGAGGACATGATAAGGCTGTTTAAGGAAACGGGCGCCGTGCAGGTCTGCACGATATCTCCCGCAATTCCGGGCGCCTACTTCCCCACCGAGGTCACGCACATGAGCGAGATGGGCAAATTCAACAGCAACATCGTCATGGAGGGCATGATCGCCTGCGCAAAGAAAGCTCTTGCAAACGGCATCACCGTTGGTCTGGGCACGGACACCGCCTGCCCCTTCGTCACGCATTACGACATGTGGCGTGAGCTGGTGTATTTCAAGAAGTTTGTCGGCGTTTCTAACGCCTTTGCCCTGCACACGGCAACGCAGGTCAATGCAAAAATTGCCGGTATCGAGAACGAGACCGGCTCTGTCGAGGTCGGGAAATCGGCCGATTTCCTCATCACAGATGCCTCCCCGCTCGACGATCTGACCGCACTGCGTACGCCGTACATGGTGGTCATGAAGGGCAAGACCATAAAGCAGCCGAAGGTCAAAAAGTTCGACTATGTCGAGACCGAACTTGACAAATTACTGTAAACATACAAACACCCCGGCGGTACACTGTACCGCCGGGGTGTTTGGCTGTCTGCGCCACATGAAAGCGCAGGCCAAGCCGGTGTAGATGGGATAGAGTTGAGGGGGATTCATGAATTGAGGATGGGGGTGTGGGTGTAACACATATATGAAAGGCTCATGCGGTTGCGCAGCCCGCGTATGGTGTAGCCTATGTCGTTTTCGATGCAGAAATCGGCGACAACGCCGTCGTGGATGCACACAGCGCAATTGGTAAGACAGTCGTTTTCGAGTGTGCGGGCTATGGCAGTCTGCATGAGCTCGGCCGGATAGCGCCTGCGCTTTTCGGAGTTGACGGCAATGACGATATACAGCCTGTCGAATAGGACAGCTGATTTTTTTACGATATCATGGTGACCGTTGGTGTAGCAGTCAAAGCTGCCTGCGTATACTGCGTTCATTATTCAGCCCTTCCTTCATTGGGGGGGTACTCCGCAGGGTAAAAGCCCTGCGGAGCGAGGGAGAAATAATTAATAAGGAGACTTAAATCAGATAAGATTCTTTGCCTTCAGGTCTGCGATCTTTGCATCGTCATAGCCGAGCAGATCCTTGAGGATGGTGTTGGTGTCCTGACCGAGAGAGGGAGCGCCGCGCCATACCTGACCCGGGGTGCCGGACATTTTGGGAACGATACCGAATGCGGTGACTTCCTTGCCGAGAGTCTGATCCTCGTACTTGATGAAGTCGTTGCGCTTCCGGTAATGCTCGTTTTCAAGGCAATCCTTTGCGCCCATCACGCGGCTGCAGGGAACTTTGAATTTTGCCATTGCGTCCTCGATCTCCTGTGCGGTACGGGCTGCGCACCACTCGACGGTCTTAGCGTCGAGCTCTTTGCCCTTTTCGGAGGCAACAGCTTCGATGCCGGAGGAGCAATCCTTGTAGTTGAAGTACTCGAGATCGAGACCCATTGCCTGAATGGCTCTCTTGTAAACGCCGGGGCCGAATGCGCCGAGGGCGACATCATAGCCATCCTTGGACTTGAACAGGCCGTAGGGCTGGAAGGCTGCGGACTTGTTGCCGGAACGGGTGTTCACACGACCTGCCATAGTGTAGGAGGTATACAGGTCGCAGCAGTAGCTTGCCTGGACCTCAAACTGTGCGATATCGACGATCTGGCCGTCGCCGCCCTTGAGAACATTGATGTATGCAGCCAAAACTGCGAATACGGTGGCGTATGCGGAGGTAAAGTCGTTGAGCCAGGGCTTGCCGACGACGGGATCGCCGTCCTTTTCGCCGTTGAGACCCATCCAGCCGGAGAATGCCTGACCGATCATGTCGTAGGAGGCACGGTCGCAGTATTCGGGCAGGCCGCCGAATCTTGGATTGCCGTAGCCGCTGATGTGGGCAATGATGAGCTTGGGGTTGACCTCGAGCAGCTCCTCGTCACGGATGCCTAACTTTTCGAGCCAGACCATGTTCTCCATGAACACATCGGCTTCCTTGATAAGTCCGAAGAAAAGCTCCTTGACCTCGGGGTGCTTGAGATTAAGTTCAAGGGAAAGAGACAGCTTGTTGCGGCCGTCCTGTGCCCAAGAGGTGCTGACGGTCTTGCCGTCCTCGGTAGCAAAGGGAGCGAGAACACGGAGAGTGTCGCCTACGCCGGGACGCTCGATGTGGATGACCTCTGCGCCGAAGTCGGCGAGCAAAGTTGCTGCATAAGGCATTGCAATTAGAGAACCCGAATCAATAACACGCATTCCTGCGAAGGGACCGTACTTGGGGATGATCTGTTTGCGTTCGCTCATTTTAGTAATCTCCTTTGTAAAAATATTTTTTTAACAAAAATTCTTCGTTATATGCTGCGACCACCGGGGGGTATGGTGACCGCAGCATGTGATTTGCTCAAGTTGACGGAAGCCGAACGGCTCTTGTCAACTTACGCCCTGCGGTTTTTGATCTCCGCAATAACAGCGGGGCGAACGGCCTTGAAGTCGGCCACTGCGCCGTAGTGGGAGATGTCAAATATCGGAGAAGCTGCGTTGTGGTTGATGCTGACTACGCACTTGGAGTTCTGCATACCGACCCGGTACTGGACAGAGCCGGAAATTGCAACATTGATGATCATGTCGGGCTTGACGGTGGTGCCGGACTGGCCGAGGGCGCATCGGAGATCTGCCGGATTGTCATTTCCGGCGGGCTTACAAACCCAAACAAGGCATAAATTAAGCAGCGACTTTTGTCGCTGCTTAATTTATGCCACATTTTTTGTGGAGCGCAGCTTCACAAAAAACCTCGCTATGCTCGTCAAAAAGCCTTAACAGGCGTTTTTGATGGCTATTTATCGAATTTGAGGTGGGACCTTGTCCCCCTCACACTCCCCCTGCTGCGTATTGGGGTTTACTCTGTTGCAATTATTATTCAGATTTTTTGCACGCTGAAAGCAGCGGCCTGAGCCGCTGCTTTTAGTTTGTATAAAGATAAACAGTCTCGTATAAATTTCTTAACACGGAATTAATGTATTATATGGTATAATATTATACGCTATAATCGTATAGGTGATAAGATGAAAAACACAAACTTCACAAAAGCCGATGTGAAAATATTCCGTTTGCTCAAAAACTGGGCGATAACCATTGCGGTGGTCTCCGTGGCGTGCATACTCTGCTCGGCGATAAAGCACATAAGCTCTTCGGATCCGTATGTGCCGATGATATTCGTCCTTGCGGTGCTTATCATATCGCTGCTTACCGACGGATATTTTTACGGCGTACTCACATCATTTGTCAGCGTCATTGTCGTTAACTGGGCATTTACATACCCGTACATGAAATTAGACTTTTCAATTTACGGCTACTCGACGACCTTTCTTACCATGCTCGCCGTGTCGCTCGTTATCTCTACCCTCACAACAAGAGTTCACGAGCAGGAAAAGCTCCGTCACGACACCGAGCAGGCGCAGCTCAGGGCAAACCTCCTGCGTGCAGTGTCGCACGATCTGCGCACCCCCCTCACCTCGATAATCGGCTCGATAAGTGCCGTCATTGACGGTGGCAATGCGCTCTCCGAGGAGCAGAAGGCAGAAATGCTCACCGATGCAAAGGAGGATGCCGAGTGGCTCGTACGAATGGTGGAAAACCTGCTGTCCATTACCCGCATAAGCGGAAGCACAGAGCCTAACATTCAAAAGTCCCCGGAGCTTATCGAGGAGATAGTCGGTGACTGCGTAACGAAGTTTAAAAAGCGAAATCCCGATGTTGCGCTCAAGGTCAATGTGCCGGACACGCCGCTCATGGTCAGCGTCGATGCTATGCTCATCGAGCAGGTTTTAATGAACCTCATGGATAACGCCGTGCACCACGCCGAAGGCATGACCGAGCTTTGCGTCAATGTTACGCAGCGCAAGCGGTTTGCGCAGGTCGCCGTTTCCGATAACGGAAAGGGTCTTGACCCTTACATCCTTGACGATATCTTCAAGGGTCAGCTCGTTTCAAATGACGGTACAAGTCCCGACAGCAACAAATTCAGAGGCATTGGTCTTGCCGTATGCAAGTCCATAATCACCGCCCACGGCGGCAAGATATCCGCCGACAACAAGCCTACGGGCGGCGCAGTATTTACATTCACACTACCATTGGAACCGGAGGAGACAGAAGAATGAATATCAGAGATAAGATCCTCATAGTTGAGGACGAAAGAAGTATCACAAACTTCCTGCGCACGATACTCGTTTCTAACGACTACGATGTCATCGTCGCAAGCTCCGGGGCGGAGGCCTATTCCATGATAACCTCCCACTGCCCCGACCTTATCGTGCTCGATCTCGGTCTGCCGGACATTGACGGGCTCCAGATAATAAAATCGGTGCGTGAGTGGACGCTGCTGCCGATAGTCGTCGTTTCCGCCCGTGCACACGAGCGTGACAAGGTGCAGGCACTTGACCTCGGTGCAGACGACTATATAACAAAGCCCTTCGGTGCAGGCGAGCTTCTTGCCCGCATCCGCACGGCGATACGCCACACCCGCACGGGCCTTGCCAACGAGACCATCGCCACCACCGGCAAGTTCAAGGCCGGTGACCTTGAGATAGACTACGACAAGCATCAGGTGCTCGTAAACGGCGTGAACGCAAACCTCACGCAGAACGAATACAAGATAATCGGCCTATTGGGCAAGTGCGCAGGCAAGGTCTTGACCTATGACTACATCATCAAGGAGCTGTGGGGTCCAGGCACGAAGGGCAATAACCAAAGCCTGCGTGTCCACATGGCGAATATCCGCCGCAAGATCGAGAAAAACCCCGCCGAGCCGCAGTATATCTTTACCGAGATCGGTGTCGGCTACCGCATGGTCGAGGGCGACTGAGTTGTTACCCGATACATGATATAATCAAGCAAAAACTATTTGAGGAGTACCCATGAGGCAAATTTTAAAAGAACACCTGTTCCCTGTTTTAATGCTCATCATCGGTGCAGCGTGCGCCGCATTTTCCATTGAGTGCTTCCTTATTCCGAACACCATCCTTGACGGCGGCGTGACGGGTATCAGCATGATGATAAACTACACCTCCGGCATTGCACTGAGTATTCTTATCGTCGTAATAAACATCCCGTTTTTCATCATCGGTTTTAAGGCGCTTGGCAAGCGTTTTCTGTTCAGAGGTGTTTTTTCCACGGTGGCCTTTGCCCTGTTTCTCGAGGTTTTCAAGGGCGTTGACACGGTGACCAATTCCGAGCTGCTGGCCGTCGTGTTCGGTGGCGTGCTGCTTGGTGTCGGCGTAGGTCTCGTTCTGCGCTACGGCGGCTGCCTTGACGGGACCGAGATTGCCGCAATGCTGTTATCACGCAAGGTCGGCGTGTCAACCGGCGGCATCATCTTCATGATAAACATCTTTATCTACCTGACCGCCGGTCTGCTCTTCGGCTGGGACAGAGCGCTTTTGTCGCTGCTGACCTATTTCATAACCTTTAAGATAATAGACCTCGTCGAGGAAGGCATGAACCAAGCCCGAGCCGCAATGATAATCACCGAGCACGCTGAGGAGCTTGCCGACGCTATCTACGCGAAGCTCGGCAGGACCTGCACATTCATAAACGCCGAGGGACTGGTCTCCGGCAGCGGCAAGACGGTGCTGTACTGCGTCATCACCCGTGTCGAGGTCAATGAGCTCAAGCGCATCATAAAAGACTCCGATGTCAGCGCATTCGTCACCATCTCCGAGGTGTCCGAGATACTCGGCAACCACATAAAGCGCAATCACATAGAGACTAACCCTATTGACGAGACGGCCAAAAGTGAGTAAAATTAAAGTAATATTTTTTCGGAGGCCGCAGCAATGGATAACCGCACAAGCAAGGAAAACTACTATCTCGATATCGCCGACGCAGTTTTGCAGCGCTCGACCTGTCTGAGGCGTATGTACGGTGCGATAATCGTCCGCAACGACGAGATAATCTCCACCGGATACAACGGTGCGCCCCGTGGCAGGATAAACTGCACGGACGCAGGCCGCTGTGCAAGAGTCGAGATGAAGATTCCCTCCGGTGAGCGATACGAGCTGTGCCGCAGTGTGCACGCCGAGGCGAATGCGATAATCTCCGCATCCCGCCGTGACATGATCGGCTCGATACTGTATCTTGTCGGCCGTGACGCCGTGACCAAGGAGCTTTTAACAAACGCAACGAGCTGCTCCATGTGCCGCCGCCAGATCATAAATGCCGGCATCGCAAAGGTCATCATCCGCACCGGCAAGGACAGGTTCACGATAGTCGATGTCGACGAGTGGATAAAAAACGACGACTCCATGTTCTGGACCGAGTAATCGCAAAAAAGCTGCTGTACCAACGGGTACAGCAGCTTTTTTATACCTCTTTGCAGGTGAACAAAATGACCTGACGCTGTTTTGCTATCTCACCGAGGAGCTTCATCGCTTGGGCAGTGCGTGTGGCATCGAGGTTTACGAGCGTGTCGTCGAGTATCAGTGGACACGATGCGTCCTCCGGCAGTGCCAAGGTGCAAACGGCAAGGCGCACCGCAAGATACATGAGGTCGAGCGTTCCGGCGCTTAAATACTCCGTCTCACGGGGCACAACATCGCCAGCGAGCCTCGTCCTTGCTGTGAAGTCACGGTTAATGAGTATGCTCTCATACCTGCCGCCGGTGACGACGGACATATACTGCGCCGCGAGCCTGCCAAGCTCCGGTGAAAAGCGGCTTTGGATATCGGCATCGGCCTCACGCAGGGTCTCGACCGCAAGGGCAATTGCATCAAACTCCGCCTGCATGGTTTCGTGCAGGCTCTCCATATTTTTAAGTTCCGAGCCGAGCACCAAGGGGTCGCCGAGCGTTTCTATGCGCCCCTTTATCTCGGAAATGCGAGCCGAAAGCAGGTCGCAGTTGCGCTGCACGGCGCTCAGCTCACGCTTGAGCTGCGCCGCCTCGTTGTCGCCTGCGCTGAAGTCGAGATCCTGAAGCGCTCTTGCCTCGGCCGCCTCCTGCGAAAGGCGTATGCGGGAAAGCGCCCTCGCCGTGCGCTTTTCGTCCTCGTCGGCGGCGGTAAACTCATCGTACAGCCGCATATATTCATCAAAGCAGGCCTTCACGCCGAGCTCGTCTGCAACCTTATACTTTGACAGCAACAGCTTGCGCTGCCGTCCGGCATCGTGCGCCTCGCTGCGTGCTCTGATGAGCTTTGCGTACAAAACGCCCGCCAGCACGAGCAGCACGCCGCCCGCTATGAAGCCGTAGAGCCTGAAGCTTGCGGGGAGTGCAAACGCTGCCGCCGCAATGAGCGCAAGTGCAAGCACTATAAGCACTACCGGTAAAGTGGGATTCGACTTAATTTCAGACGCCGCCTTGAGCTCAAGGCTCTTGGCAATATCCGCCTTGACCTCGGGCTCTGCCTCCTGCGGTGCTCTGTTGCCGAGGAGACTGCCGCTGAGGGCCGCACGGCAGCCGTCACGCTTTTGGGCGGCGGCTTCATGCGCATCGCTTGCGGCAGTTATCTCGCTGCGGATATCATGCAGCTTCAAAAGTGCCTCACGGCGAATGGTCTTGCGCTTCTCGGCCACGGCTTCTTCAAGCTTTTTGCATGTCTCCCTGCCCTGCTCTAACTGCTCTGTCAGCCGCTCGCTTTCCGCTGCGGCAGTGTCAAGCTCGGCAAGACGGTTTTTCGTCTCCGTCATGCGCTTTTCAAGCTCGGGGAGCTTGCCCCGGGTGTTGTATCGCCGTGAGCGCAGCCAAACTCTGAGTTGGGTGTCGGCTTCACTGAACGAGCAGCCCTCGTCGCCTGTGGAAACTATTGCATTTATGCGTTTTTCAAGCTCGGGGCTGCCGGTGAATGCTATCGAGCCCTGCTCGACAAAGGCGCTGCGGCGGAAAACCTCTTTGCTTGCGCCGGTGAGCGCCTCGCCGGCATTGCTACCGTCAAGTCCGTCAACGGGAACATTCGTTCCCGTGTAAACGGCGGAAAACTCGCGCATAGGCGCAGATTTTAATTTTGTCGTTCTCGTTATGGTTATATCCTTACCGCCCGCTGAAAGCTCCATCTCGCCCTGCATGGCTGCTCCCGACCATGGGGCGTAGCGCAGCTTGTCCGGCAGGTAGCCGGTCTTTTGGCGCTCGGAGCTGTCGACACCGTAGAGCATTGCACGGATAAAGGCGCACCATGTGCTTTTTCCGCTCTCGTTGGGTGCGCAGATGACATTTAAGCCCTCGTTCAGCTCAAGGCTCTTGCCCTCAAGCTTACCGAAGGACGCCGTCAGCTTATTGATCGTCATGGGTGACCACCTCCTCACGCTTGTCAAGGGCAGCCAAGCCCCAGCGAGCCGCCTGGACTATGATCTCCCTCTCGGTTTCATCCTTTGCCTTGTCGTATGCGCTCCTGAGCCTTTGCAGGAACTGGCCACGCAGGCTGTCCTCGCCGGAGCGCTCCCAGATATCATGGCGCAGAACGGTCTCGTCACGAAGCTGCAGACTGTAAAACCGCTCCTCCAGTGCCTGACGCAGAGCGTTTAAATCCGGCGCTTCGTCGGTTTCACCTCGGAGTATGATGCGGTAGATATCCCTCTGCGTGTCGCCGGACAGCGCTTCCTGCACTGCCGTAAGCGGAGCTTTGTCGCCAAGCTCAACAGGCAGTATCTCATACCGCCGCTCGGCAAGCGACACAGGCTTTATATTGCAGCCGGTGTCGGAAACATCGACGATGTACACAAATTTTTCGCCGCACTCGTCAAAGCCTCTGCCCTCGGGGCAGCCCGGCCATGCGTAATATGTATTGCCCGCCTTATTCAGGCCGGAGGCTTGGTGGATGTGCCCGAGAGCTATGTAATCCATGTTAGATGCTGCGATATCCTGCGTCGTTATGGGATTATATTGAGTTCCCTTGCCGACCTCGCTGTGGATGCACATGAGGTCTAAAACGCCGTTGTTCTTTTCGGCGGAAAAGCCGCTCAGAAGTGCGGGACTGTACTTATCCGTGAACGCTGCGCCCCACACACGCACGCCAAGCTGTGCAAGTTCAACGCATTGGATGCGGTTTTCAGTGAAGATATAAACATTTTTGGGGAAGGTGAGCCTTGCATAGGGCGAGCGGCGTGAATAAAAATCGTGGTTTCCGGGGGAAATTATCACGGGCACGCTCATGCTGCCAAGCGCACGCACGAGTTCCTCGGCGGTCTCGGTGTATGCGCTGTCGGAGTCAAGAAGATCGCCCGACAGCAGGACGAGCTGCACTTGCTCTGCTTCGGCGGTATTCGCCATCTTTTTCAAAAGCTCACGCTGCTCCTGTCTGCGCTGTGCCGCCTTGGCGGCAGGCAAGCCCTCGAACGGCGAGTCGAGGTGCAGATCGGCGGCGTGGAGTATCCTTATTCTGCTCATTTAAGTCTGATTCCCTCCGCTTTAAGGCATTTTCCCGTCTCGGGGTCAATTTCAAAAATGCAGCCCTCCAATTTGGCGGGACCCTTTGCCGAATCGTAGCGTCTCGGGGGATCGCCCATGAACTTGCCTATCGACTGCTCGGGGTCGATGCCGATGGCGGAGTAGATCGCACCGGTCATGCCGAGATCGGTTATATAGCCCGTGCCGTTGGGCAGCACCTCGGCGTCCGAGGTCTGCACATGCGTGTGCGTTCCCCAAACGGCGCTGACTCTGCCGTCAAGCAGAAAGCCCATTGCACGCTTTTCGCTCGTGCCCTCGGCGTGGAAGTCAACTAAGATTATCTTCTCCCGTATCTCCTCCATGTAGCCGTCGGCAATGACAAATGGATTGTCGGTGTTCGTATCGAGGGTAAAGTGCCCCATCAGACTCATGACGCACACATCGCCGAACGAGGTCTTATACACATCGATGCCTCTGCCCGGGCACTGCGGTGCGCAGTTTGCCGGGCGCAGTATCTTGCGCCGCTCCTCCAGATAGGGACGCAGCTCAGTGCGTGTCCAAGTGTGGTTGCCGAGGGTGATGACATCCGCTCCGGCATGGAATATCATATCCGCCTGTCTCGGCGTTATGCCGACAACATTTGCGTTTTCGCCGTTGACGACGACGAAATCGATCTCCATCTCCTTGCGTATCCTGCGCAGGTTTTTATTCAAATAATCAAGGCCCGGCTCGCCGCAGACATCGCCGACGGCCAAAATTCTCACGCTCATGGCTCTTCCTTTCAAATTGAAAATATGTAGTTATTATAGCACATATTACTGCGATGTAGCAAAACAATTCTGGACATACTATGTTACGGAGGTGTAAACAATGCAGAAATCGAACTTCTTACTCGGCATGGGCATCGGCGTGACCGTCGGCAGCATCGCAGTTGCGACCATGACCACCGGCAAGAAAACCAGCAAGAACATCATCGGCAAGACCCTCAAAACCATGGGTGAGGTCGTAGACGCAGTTTCGAGCTCCATAGGCATGTAAAACTGCGGGTTTTGAAAAAATAATACTAAAATCCGCAAAAAACACTTGCAATTATCCGGCTGCCGTGCTAATATATTTAGGCGTTAAGCGATAAGCGCCGCTAGCTCAGCTGGATAGAGCGTCTGGCTACGGACCAGAAGGTCAGGGGTTCGAATCCCTTGCGGCGTGCCAAAAAAGATAAACCCTGTAGTCGTTGAGATTACAGGGTTTTCTTTATTTTTCAATGCTTTGCGCTGTTTTGCATGTTTAAAAAATAAACTTCGTGTCGGTGTTGTTAGGCACTAAATCAATGGTTTTAAGCACGCATTTTACGAACGGTTTTACGAACAACTCAATCTAATGAGTGCTCAATGATATAGTCAAGCGGATCACCGTTTGCCGTCCGTGCCCACTTTGGCGCATCTGCGTTTGGATTGACGCTTAACTTCGCAACATAATTCGCATATCTGTATTTTGCTATAAAAAGTTCGCTCGCTAATTCCGAGACACTGTGCGCCCTTGTAAAACGGTAAATTACATTCTGCAAATTTTCCACGAAGTTTCGCAATATTCATTGATGTTCACCTCCTCGTAACTTTTGAAGTTACTCGAATAATGCCACGCAAAAAGTCACTTGTCAAGTTATTTTTTTCTTGACTTCGGCAAATTTTCGTGTTACATTTTTCCACAAGGTCAAGGAGGTACTTTAGATATGACCATTGGTGAAAAAATTCGGGCTTGTAGAGAAGCAAAGCACTTAACTCAAACTGAACTTGGTTTAGCGTGCGGTGTTACAAAGCAGACGATTTTCAAATATGAAACAGGCGTAGTTACAAATATTCCTATAGATAAATTACAGCTTATCGCTTCGATGCTGGATGTAAGCGCTGCTTACCTTATGGGCTGGGACGGCCCAATAGAGCAAGAAACAAAAAAGCAGCTCCCTGTTGCCAAGGAACTGTCGTTCGCAAAACAAGCCATGTATGAATTTATTGACACTCTTTCTGATGATCAGCTTCGACAGCTTCTCCGAATAGCACAAGCCGCATTTGATCGATAAACCGCCGAAACTGTTCTTCATTCATTTTTGATATTAAATCTTTCAATGAGGATATTGTCTTTTTTGTTACCTTTAACTCATCCGCAAGCACCTGCTGCGTTATGCCTTTGTTTACTCTGGCCGCCTTTAAAGTGATTATCATAGTCGCTTTTGTCCTCCTTTCTTAACGCTTAAAGTGTAATTTCTTTATTTTTTTGTTGCAATTTTTACGCTTATAGTGTAATATGACGCCGAGGTGATATCATGAGTTCATTAGAAAACAAAGTAGTTTTTTCAGAAAACTTAAAATACTATATTGAAAAAAGCGGAAGGGACAGACGAGAATTAGCAGAAATATGGGGTTTCCCTTATTCGACCGTGACCGAATGGATTAACGGCAAAAAATACCCTCGTATTGATAAAATTGAAGCGATAGCTAATTATTTTGGAATCACGAAAGCGGATCTTATCGAAGAAAGAAAAGAAAAGCCCTCCAAATACGAAGGGCTTTCTGATGCTAAGATTAGTTTAATTGAGTTTGCGAAGTCTATTCCTGACGACAAGGCCGAGCTTGCTCTAAGATTAATTCGTACAATTGTGGAAGGTGATTGATTACTTTGTCTACCTGTTTAGGGTTTAGGCTTAATAGATAATTTATCAATTCCTCTTTTGCTGTCATTTCCGTACTCCCTCTCATTTGGCTTTGAAAACTCTCTGCCGTTTATCTAAATTACAATAATACCGCATTTGCATAAGAATATAAAAAGCAAATATGTGCAAACATAATAGGACTTTTTATGTATGTTGCACAATTTTTGTTCGGTTATATTAAACAATTAGCTGAAATTGTTAATATTTGTTGAGTGCAAAGTTAAATGGTAGTATCATTATAAATGCCATAAAAAATGCCACAAAATAAATAAAACAGCAAAGGGGAAGTAATAACATGAAAAGAGCAATGGCGGCTTTACTTACAGCCGTAATACTGTTTTCACTCGCAGCGTGTGGGGCAAAACGAGAAAGCGCTCAAAGTGTAGCTGAAAATGCAATACAGGCTGTGCAAAAACTCGATGATGAGCAAATGCAGAAATACTGGGGCACATCCAGTGTGAGCACCAACAGCAACGAAATATCTAATCTTAATGCAGAATGTATCAAGGCAATGTTTTCTAATTTGACCTACGAAATAGTTTCAAGCAAAGAAAGTGACGCCACGGCAATAGTAAATGTAAAATTCACAAATATCGACTTGGCTAAAGCGTTTTCTGACGCATTCAGCGTCGCCATAGCAAAAGCCATGCAAAATGCTTTCGGTGGGTCAGAAGATTTTGATGAAGGCACTGTCATGAGTGAGGAAATGCTTAAAGCCATAAAAAGCGGTAATTATGATAAGGTAACTAAAGAAGCTACTATAAACTTAATTTTAAAAGACGATGCGTGGGTTATCGATACCGAATGCAAAGGTGCTGTGCTTAATGCTATGCTTGCGGACATTGACACCACTATTGGTGGTATGTTTGAAGATGAAGACCCAAACCGTGTGCTTATTGACGAGGTTAGAAACTGGACTGTCGACTTGTGGAATGACGGCATTTGCGAAATGCAATGGTACTATAGCGACGGCACAAGCTCTACAGGCGGTGCTATAGACCCCGAATTTACTATAAATCAAATAGCAAAGGCAATGAAAAAGAAAGCCGACTATGACACAAAAATGGCAGCGTTGCCGGATGAATATAAGGAAATCGCTGATCTATGGGCTAAAGTATCTGGTGAAATTGATGCGCTTTATTCTGCGATACAGAAGCAGGGCACGAACCGTGACGGTGCAGAACTTGAGGTCGGCTTATACGAACAGTATTTTGATGCATTTGAAAATGCCGTTTATGAATTAGACTAATTTCAGATCACCCCGCCCACTGCTGCAACCCAGCGGGCGGGGTTTGTAACAGATACCTTGTAGACACCCTATCTGCTACGGTTAAAGCATAACAAATTGCACCGCCGAATACTACGGCAATATCGGCGAAATGTGCCTATTACCATGTTTTTGGCGAAAACAATAATAATTCGGAGATGATAATTTGTCCGTCAACGCTCGTTGGCTACAAGTCGGTGAAGAAAAACCGCTTCAAAAGCGTGATGCAGTGTCCTGTTGCGGATATAAAGGACTGGCAAGGGGTGATAAATGCGGAAGCTGCGATTTGTTCCCCGAAAACCGTCATAGAGCACTTCGCCGAGGTCAAGCTCACCGTCTCCGAGCTTCAACGCACGGTCGGCAGCAGTTCAAGCTTTAAACATTACACAAATAATGACGGCTCTGACACCTATGAATGCAATTATTGCGGCAAGCGGTGGACAAGATACTAATGTTATTTCAAACCGAAAAAGCCACACGACAGGTTTTCTTTGTCGTGTGGCTTTTCTTATTCGGTTTCCGGCGCAGGTCATATTGCTTCCGCTTTGTATACGAAAACAACGCTGGAGGTTTGCTTTGAGGTGCGCTGGGTGAAGATACTGTAGCTTTCGCCGAAATCGAGCCACGCCTGCAGGCGTTCGGCGAGATGCTGGGCTTGGGCTTTGGTGAGCTTATTTAAGCTCTCGTTCGTCTCCACGGAATTTGCAAAGTCCATTATCTTCTTGATGCTCTCGGAGCTAAACACCTTGCTCGTCTGCTTCAGAAGATCCTCGCTCTGGCGCAGGACATCGACGAGCGAGCGCAGCTTCTTTATCGTCTGCGGCAGGTTGTCGATGGCGTTCTTTATCTCGGCATTTTTCAGGTCGTTGTTTATATCTTTGAAAATCGGCGCTATCTTGAGGTAATCCTGCGTGAACTGAACGAGACTGCCGAGGTTTTTGTCGAGCTTTGAAATAAGGTTCACGAGGTTCTTGAACGGCTTATAATTTGCGAGCTGTCCGACGCTTGATGTGTCTAACTTTTCAAGGTCGTTGAGTACCCGCTCGAGCGCATCGAGATTGCCGTCGGTTATGTACTTATTGAGCATATCGATGAGTGCCTTGTTCTCTTCGTAGAGCTTGGAAGCGTCGCCGACTGCGTTTATGAGCGTTTCTATCTGCTCCGCGTTGCCGTAGAGCACCTGTATCATGCCGTTTATATCGAGCGAAGCAAAGCTGTTCATGAGATTTTCAAGGTCTGCGAGCATATCCTTCATGCCGTCGACACTCACGGACACATCCTTGAAGCCCAGCGCACGGACAGACGAAAACGGCACAGCGACAAACATCATGTTGCCGAGGGCAAAATCCTTTGCCGTGCAGGTGACGGTATAGCTGCTGCGGCCGAGGGCGCTGCCTAATGCCGACAGGCCGACACTGTCAAGCCCGAGACTTTTGCTCATGCCCGGCACGCCCATGAAGCACACCAACTTATGCGCACCGTCGCCGAGTATGACGCCGTTGTCGGTGCTTACCTCACTGAAGGTCTCCTCAGGCATGATCATGCCGCCTAAAAACAACATGGGACACTGCATGGAGTAGCTCTTGCCGCCGAGCTTGACGCTCTTGGTGAGCTTATTTGCAACGGTGACGGTCATTTTTACATCGCCGCTTTTGCCTGAGAGCTTGTCGGGGCTTATCTCCTCGCCGTCAAGGTAATATTTCACCGAAACGCTCATGGGCGGCTCTTTTTCGCTCACGCCGTTATAATATAGATCGGTCGACTCCATGTCCCAATACATCTTGTCGCCTTTGATAACAGGCTCGATGAAGGTCTTGACATCGGCGATGTTTTTTAGGTCTGTCTTGTCCTCTATCCTCACCTGCGGCATGTCGGTATGAAGCCTGTCGGTGACATTGACCTTCTTCACCTCGCCGCCGGGTGAGATGTTTATAAACACCGTTTCATCCTTTGTCACGGCGGCATCGGTGAGCTTATACACTGCCTGTCTGGGCTTTTCGGTCACCTCGGGCGTGTCGTCCGGTTTCTTGGAGCAGCCGGAGCACGCACTCACAATAAGCGCCGCCGCCAGAACAAGGCTCAGCGCCTTTTTGAACATATTATTATGCATGGTCAGTCCTCCTCTTGAGCGGGCAGACGCCAGCTCGGTGTGGTTTTTGCGATAAAGCCCTCGCACACAACTAAAAGCGGGGCTAAAAACAGCACGATGACAATTTCGCTTATGATAGCGCCCCTTGCAAGCAGTGCACACATGCCACGCACGATGTAGATATCGCACACAACATAAACGCCGAAGGTCGCTGCAAAGAACACGGCGGCGCTTTGGAATATCGACTGCTGCGCCATTTTGACGGCCTTGAGCATGGCCTCCTGCTTGGGCGCAAAGCGCAGCTCCTCACGGAACCTCGTAGTGAGCAAAATCGCATAGTCGACCGTTGCGCCTAACTGGATGCAGTTTATGACCGTGGGGTCGACAAACGAAGCCTCCTTGCCCATGATAACACTCAGCGACAAGTTGAGCCAGATGGCAAGCTCGATGGACAAAACGAGAATTATCGGCAGGGTCACGGATTTGAACACGATGGCGATAAGTATAAATATCGCCGCAACGGAGAGCGCCGCCGTGACTGCAAAGTCACGGTCCGTGGTGTCGATAAGTCCCTGCTCTATCGCGCCCTCGCCGGTTATGTAGGCGTTGGGGTCGTAGCTCTTGACTATCTGCTCCATCTGCTGCAATTGCGCCGTCAGCTCCGGTGTTGCAGGGTCAAATTTGGAGTTAACGAGAAACAGCTGCAAGCCGTCCTGCTTGCAAAGCTGCATAATTTCGTCCGGCAGGATATCGTCCGGTATCGCAGGGCCGACGATGGAGTTATACGCAAGAAGCGAGCTCACTCCGTCCATGTTCTCGAGCTTTTTCTCCATCTCCATGAGCTTTGCCGCCGGAATGGAATCGTCAACTATCACAAACTGCGTGCACGCCATGTCGAAGTCGTTTTTGAGCTTTTCAAAGCCCTGCATGGAGGTTAGGTACCCGGGCAGCGCCTTGTTCATGCTGTAATATAGGTCAATGTCCTTTTGGATAAGATAGCTCGGCGCCAAAAGAAGCAGGAAGATGAGCGCAAAGGCTTTTTTGTGCTTGAGCGTAAACACATTGACCTTCGTAAGGTCGGGGATAAAGCTGCGGTGGCGGTACTTGAGTATCTGCTTTTCGAAAATGAGCACGATAGACGGCAGGACGAACACAACAGTGAGTATGCCGAACAAAACTCCCTTTGCCATGACAAAGCCGATATCAAAGCCGAGCTTTAAGTGCATGAAGCACAGCGCAAGAAAGCCGAACACCGTGGTCAGCGAGCTGCCCGCCAAGGCGGCAAAGCTCTTGGTGACGGCGGCGGCCATGGCCTCCTCACGGGTGGGGTAATGCTCCTTTTCCTCGGAATAGCGGTCTATGAGGAAAATGGAATAATCCATCGTAACGCCAAGCTGCAGGACTGCCGCAACGCATTGGGTTATAAACGATATCTCCCCGAGGAAGAAGTTCGTGCCCATGTTGTACAAAACGGCAATGCCCAGTGACAGCAGGACGATGAGCGGCTGAAACCACGACTCCATCATGAGCGCCATCACCGCAAGCGCAAGTGCAACGGCAACGGCGATGTATAGCGGTGCCTGGCTGTCGCAAATTTCCCTCGTGTCGTCAACGATGACCGACAGTCCGCTCATGAACGCATTTTCGCCCAGAAGCGTTTTTATCTTCGTAATGGCCTTCAGGTCGCTGCCCTCGCCGCCTGCGGGGTCGTAGCGTACGAGCATCATGGTCTTTGTGCCGTCGGCGCTGTAGAAAATATTCTTGAGAACATCCGGCAATGCATCGGCGGGTATGCCGATATCAGCAAGCGTATCGACCCATATGACCGAGGAGACGCCCTCGACCTTGAGTATCTCGTTTTTGAGCGCAAGGGTATATTTAGGCTGCATATCCTCTGTTATGACGATGGATATGCCGGCCGTATTAAATGTCTCGTCGAGCACCTGCTCGCCCTGCATAGACTCCAGCTCATCGGGCAGGTACGACAGGATATCGTAGTTAACGCCGGTGCAAGCAAAGCCTATGAGCGCCGGAATGAGCAGCAGCAGTGCAAGCAAAAGTACCGTTTTGGGATGCTTGGCCTCCCACAGTGCGATCTTTTTCATGTTTTCACCCGAACGGAGAGAATTGTTTTTTTATTTTATACCAAATACGCTGTTTATTCAACACGCTGTATCGACGGTACGCACAATTTGCTAACAAAAAATCGATTTTATGTTTGCCAACTGCAAAACATATGCTATACTGATTACATGATGTGGTACAGTTCGGAGGTGCCGTATGGCTGACGCAAAATTCAAGGAGCTTTTCGACTTCTTTCATAATCCCGGCGAAAAAACCGTGAATGTCCCCGCCGCCGCACCGAGAAGCGGTAAGACGGTGTGGATATTCGGCAGGGGCGCAGACTGCGACTTTATCTATTCCTCCCCGAAGGTTTCAAGGGTACATTGTAAAATAGAGTACATCGATTCACACTATTACCTGACGGATCTAAACTCTACGAACGGCACATATCTCAATGGCCGCCGTATTGAGCGTAAGGAGCGGCTGTTCACCGGCGATATCATCGGCATAGGCAGCGAGGATATCGTGTTCACAAGTCAAATGCTGAAATAAAAAGGGCAGGTCTCACGACCTGTCCTTTTCAGCGTGCAAAAAAGTCCATGACCTTTTTGCACGCTTCAAAAAACGCCACATTTTTTTGAAGCTTTGCTTCACGAAAAATCTCGCTATGCTCGTCAAAAAGCCTTAACAGGCGTTTTTGATGGCTATTTATCGAATTTGAGGCGGGACCTTGTCCCCCTCACACTCCCCCTGCTGCGTATTGGATTTGACCCGCTACGCCTAGTTTTCTTAGTTCTTTTTACCTTTGCCTTTTCCGTCTATTATATTGCGCTTTGCGTAGATAAGTCCGATTACGACCGTAAGCAGATCGACGGCGAGAAAAGCCCAAAACAGCGGATTTTTTAAATCGAAGTTATCGCCGAGGACGGTGAAATACGCAAGGCTCGGAAGCAGTGCAAGCATCGAGCCTGCAAGATACGCAAAATACGGTGTGCGCAAAAGCCCGAACAGCACCCCCTGCGCCTCGGTGGACAGATGCAGAGTATGAAGCGCAAAGCAAAATGTGAAGCTGTACTCACCCGCATTGTCGAAATATTTCTTCAGCTTCGAGTACTTTGCTATCGCCTTGTCGAAGGTCAGCTCCTTTGAAAACCTTCCGATAAGGTACGACACCGAAACGCAAAGCGCCGTGCCGACGATGTTGATCGCCATCGCCATTTTGAGATCAAATACGAGCGATGTACCGATGCACACCGCCGCATACGGAATGACCGCAGCGCAGCCCTTGACGGCAAACAGCGCCAGTATCGCCAGCAGAGCAGCGGGCTTATTGTCCCTCACAGCGGCTATCGTCTCGTCAACATCCAAAACGCCCGTCAAAAGCAGCACACCGACAACGGCGATGAGTACAAGCATTATGATTATGGAAATGTAGTTTTTGAGTTTAGACATTTAGATTATCCCCAGATGCTCCAGCAGTATCTTAAGGCCGATGAGTATGAGGACAACGCCGCCGACAAGCTCGGCCTTTGACTTGTATTTTGCGCCGAAGGCATTGCCGACATACACACCCACAGCCGACAAAACGAAGGTCGTAATGCCGATAAGCAGCGCCGCAGGAACGATATCAACGCCGAGGAACGCAAAGCTTATGCCGACAGCCAGTGCATCGATGCTCGTTGCGACAGCAAGCGGGAGCATGGCCTTGAACGCAAAGCTTGCGTCGTGCTCTTCCTCGTCATTACTCAGGGCTTCCTTTATCATGTTGCCGCCGATTATCGTCAGCAGCACGAACGCTATCCAGTGGTCGATGCTTCGGATAAAATCCTCAAGCTTGAAGCCGAGAAGAAAGCCTATAAGCGGCATGAGCGCCTGAAAAACGCCGAAATACAGTCCGGCAATAAGCATATGCTTAAGCTGCACCTTCTGCACCGACAACCCCTTGCAGATACTGACGGCGAATGCATCCATGCTAAGTGCAACTCCGATAAGAAAAATGTCCGCAAACCCCATATGCCAACACACCTCAAAACAGTTCGCCGTTTAAGAATTTACATTTGAATGTATACCACGGCTTTGTCCGTGTCAAGAGATATATTCTTGACATCTCGGGTTTATGTGCTAAAATCTATACATAATTCTAAAAATAGTTTACAAAGGGGTATAGAATATGAGCGACACAAGAAGGCGCCTCGGTGACCGCAGAGACGGTAAGCTTCTGCGTGACATTGACAGCATGCACATCATCATGCCGATGATATATATCAATCGCAGCGACAATGAGGCGTATATCTCCGAGCGCATCGACCTTACGAACATTGACGCATACCTTGCAAAGCGCAATGCCGAAAATCCCGAATTTAAGTTCACACTTTTCCACATTATAGTTGCGGCGATACTCAAGGTCATCGTGCTCAGACCCAAGCTCAACCGCTTCATTGCAAACAAAAACATGTATCAGCGCAATGACCTAAGCGCAGCATTCGTTGTCAAAAAGCGCTTTGAGGACACCTCCGAAGAGGGCATGGCATTTATTCACGCAAACGAAAGCACCACCATTGACACCCTGCGTGAGGATCTGTACAAGCAGATAACCACCGTCAAAAAGGGCGGCGGTGATGCCTCAAGCGACGCTATGGATATCCTCAGGAAGATACCCCGCCCCATACTTAAGTTCATCTTTATGATCCTCCGCTGGCTCGACAGACACGGTCTCGTGCCGCAGTTTCTCATAGAGACCGACCTCAACTACGCTTCCGTCATTTTATCAAACCTCGGCTCTATCAAGCTGCGCAGCGGCTACCACCACTTGAGCAATTGGGGCACTGCCTCGCTGTTTGTCATCGTGGGCGAGACGAAAAAGCGCCCGTTCTACGACGATGAGGGCAATGTCGAGTTCAGAAACAGCGTTGACCTCGGTCTGACCATCGACGAGCGCATTGCCGACGGCTACTACTACTCAAAGAGCGTGAGACTGCTCAAATACATCCTCGAGCACCCCGAGTGCCTCGAAAAGCCGTTCAGCGAACCCGTGGACTACTGATAAAACTTCTTACAAGCCCCGTTTTCGGGGCTTGTTTTATTATTATCATTAGTTGTAAAAATGCTGTATACATGGTATAGTTATTGTTTGTAGACAAGCATTGTGTCTTAATAAAATATTTGCTGCGGCAGCCAGCCGCAGGAAAGGATGTAAAAATGAAAAATTCCGAAAAATCAATGGACAAGATCGTTGCCCTGTGCAAAAACCGTGGCTATGTTTACGCAGGAAGCGAGATCTACGGCGGACTTGCAAACAGCTGGGACTACGGCCCGCTCGGCGTGGAGTTCAAAAACAATGTCAAGAAGGCCTGGCTGAAGAAGTTCGTTCAGGAAAGCCCCTACAATGTCGGTCTTGACGCCGCCATCATCATGAACCCCCAGACTTGGGTCACCACCGGCCATGTGTCCAGCTTCTCCGACCCTCTGCTCGACTGCAAGGCCTGCAAATCCCGCCACAGAGCCGACAAGCTCATCGCCGAGGAGCACCACGAGGTCAATGTCGATGCAATGAGCTTTGACGAGATGGACGCATTTATCGCATCCCACGAGGATGTCATCTGCCCCGTCTGCGGCAAGCACGACTTCACCCCCATCCGCAAGTTCAACCTCATGTTCAAAACTGCCATCGGCGTTACCGAGGACTCCAGTTCCACCTGCTACCTGCGTCCCGAGACCGCTCAGGGCATTTTCGTAAACTTTGCAAACATCCAGCGCACCACCCGCAAAAAGCTGCCGTTCGGTGTCTGCCAGGTCGGCAAGGCCTTCCGCAACGAGATCACCCCGGGCAACTTCATTTTCCGTACCCGTGAGTTTGAGCAGATGGAGTGCGAGTTCTTCTGCAAGCCGGGCACCGACCTTGAGTGGTTCGCTTACTGGAAAGACTTCTGCAAAAACTGGCTGCTGTCTCTGGGCATCAAGGAGGAAAACCTCCGTCTGCGTAACCATGAGCCTGCCGAGCTTGCGTTCTACTCCCGTGCAACTACCGATATAGAATACGCCTTCCCGTTCACCGATTGGGGCGAGCTGTGGGGCATTGCCGACCGCACCGATTATGACCTCGGTCGCCATCAGGAGGCATCCGGCAAGGATCTGACCTACTTCGATCAGGAGACCAACGAGCATTACATTCCCTATGTCATCGAGCCGTCGCTCGGCTGCGACCGTGTTGCGCTTGCATTCCTGTGCGAGGCATACGATGAAGAGGTCGTCGGTCAGGATAAGAAGGGCAACGACGATGTCCGCACCGTACTGCATCTGCATCCCGCTCTTGCTCCCTTTAAGTGCGCCATACTGCCGCTTTCAAAGAAGGAGATACTCACAGGCCCCGCCATGGAGCTTTACAGAGAGCTTTCCAAGGAGTTCATGGTCGACTATGACGAGACCGGCTCCATCGGCAAGCGCTACCGCCGTGAGGACGAGATAGGCACTCCCTTCTGCATCACCTTCGACTTCAACACCGTCGGCACAGAGACCGACGAGGCCGACCACTGCGTCACCGTGCGTGAGCGTGACAGCATGGAGCAGGTTCGCATCCCCATCAGCGAGGTAAGAGATTACATCGCCGAGCGTGTAAAGTTCTGATATGACCGCCGGAGAGCAATTTGTAAAGTGGATAAAGCCTGCCGGCTGTGTGCTGTTTCTCGGCATTTTCGCTGCGTTTCTCGTCATATGCTTCACGGCGAAGGCGCCCGTTGAGGGCTACACCGTGCCCCACGACTCGCAGTATTACGCTCAGCACTTAGACGAGCTTAAAGCAGAGCTTGAAACGAACCTTTTCCCGAAGCTTGAAGGCATTGAGGACTGTTACATTTCCGGCGACAAGCTGAAGATAATAATCAGTGACGCAGGCTTTGAAAAATCAAGCAAGGCCATCACCCACTACTACGGTGAAAACTTATTTATCATAGAGAAAGAGGCAAAAAAATGAAAGACGGATTTGTTAAAGTCGCAGCGGCGTCCCCTGTCATTCGTGTTGCAGACGCAGACTATAATGCCGGTCGTGTCATCGACTGCATCAAGTCTGCCGCCGACAAGGGCGTCAAGATCATCGTTTTTCCCGAGCTGACCCTCACGGGCTGCTCCTGCTATGACCTCATCGGTCACAGCGTAATTTTAAGAGGTGCGGAAAACGCCCTCGTCAAGGTCATCGAGGCCACCCGCGGTCTGGACATTTTAGCAATAGTCGGTTTGCCATACGCACCCCGTGGCGGTTGCCTTTACAGCGTTGCCGCAGTTATCTGCAACGGTGAGCTTTTAGGCATGGTTCCCCGCACCGAGGTCGACGGCACACTGTTTTCAAGCGTGGATGTAAACGCCGATGTGAGCGGTCTGTTTGACTGCTTCCTGAGCAGCGAGGCGCTGTTCACAAGCTCCGTGCTGCCCGGTCTTTCCGTGGCCGTTGAGCTTGGCAATGACGCAAAGGCAATTGAGTCTCCCGCTGCACGCCACGCTCTTGCAGGTGCAACCGTTATCGCAAGCATGGCGTCCTTCCCCGCAACGGTCTACTCCACCCACGATGCAACAGAGGATATCAAGTACCGCTCCAAGCACCTCAAGTGCGGCATGATCCTTGCCGCCCCCGGTAAGGGCGAATCGACGACCGACAATGTTTTCTCCGGTCTGTGCATGGTCGCCGAAAACGGCAGCGTGCTTGCTTCCGATGAGTGTGCCGACTGCATGGTCATCACCGAGCTCGACATTGATTACCTTGAGAACCTGCGCAGAAAAGAAAAGATCTACGGCACAGGCAAGTACCCCCACTTCGAGGTTTCGTGGGGTACGGAGTTTGCCGAGGCCGAGCTTACCCGCAGCTACCGCAAGCTGCCGCATCTGCCCGAATACGAAAAGGACATGGGCGACTACTGCCGCCGCATGATAGACATTCAGGTGTCCGGCCTTGTAAAGCGCATGGAGTATGCAAATCTCGACCACTGCGTCGTCGGCATCTCCGGCGGCGTTGACTCGACCCTGTGCGTCATGGTCTGCGCCGAGGCAATGAAGAGAATGGGACTGCCTTCAACGAATGTCGTTGCCTGCACCCTCCCCTGCTTCGGCACCTCCTCCCGCACGAAATCCAACGCCATCATCGTCGCCGAGCAGGTCGGCGCCGAGGTTCGTGTAATCGATATCGGCGAGAGCGTGTACAAGCACTTTGACGATATCGGCCACGCCCACGACGACTACTCCATCGCATTTGAAAACGCCCAGGCTCGTGAGCGCACGCAGGTGCTCATGGACATTGCAAACAAGGTCAACGGTCTTGATGTCGGCACCGAGGATCTCAGCGAGTTTGTCGACGGCTGGTGCACCTACAACGGCGACCACACCAGCATGTACGATGTCAACATGGGTCTTACCAAAACTCAGGTTCGTGCAGGCGTGAGATACATTGCCCAGCACACCGAGGACAAGGTCCTCGCCGACGCACTGTGGGATGTTCTCGACTGTCCGGTAACGCCCGAGCTTCTGCCCATCCACGACGATCAGATCGAGCAGAAGAGCGAGGAGAATGTCGGCTCTTACAGCCTGCAGGACTTCTTCACCCACAAGATGATGATCTGCGGCTTCAGCCCCGCAAAGACCCTGCGTATCGCAAAGGTCGCATACGGCGACGAGTTTACCGACGAGGAGCTTATCAAGTGGATGCGCAGCTACTGCAAGCGCTACTTCTCGCAGCAGTTCAAGCGCAGCTGCCTCATGGACGGCCCCGCCGTCGAGGATTTCTCCGTCTCGCCGAGAAACGGCTTCCTCATCCCCTCGGATGCCGAAAACAGCCTGTTCATGGCAAGCGTCGATTCCTTCGACAAGTAATCAAACAAAAAAAGACTGACGCAGAAAAATCTGCGTCAGTCTTTTTTTGACGGCACCGGTCGGTAACAGTGCCGAACAATTGGGGAGATGGAGATAATTATTTATCAGGATGGAGAGTTCCTGAAGGATAATAAAGAAAGTATGGACAAATCGTGTATCTGTCTTCGCTTCGGCTATAATATACACTGTGCGTCCCTATTACGCAAGAGAATAAAAATCATACTGATTATGATTTTTTGGAATATAGTTAATTTATTCACTCTTGATTATTCTTTACAGATAGGTTATACTGACCGAGTATTACACAAGCGCATACCCTCATGCTGCGGCATGAACAATGAGTATTGGGAGGTTTTTATGGCGATACAGAAATATCAGGCATTCGTCAAGGTGGCCGAGCTCGGCAGCATTACCAAGGCGGCCGAGGCAATGGGCTACACTCAGTCCGCCGTCAGTCGCATGATCGCCGACCTCGAGGATGACTGGAACCTCAATCTTCTGCGCAGAAACAGGGGCGGCCTGTCACTGTCGTCCGACGGTGTTATGCTGCTGCCGTATATAAAGGAAATGTGCTCTCGCTTCGAGGCATTGCAGGAGCAGGCAAACGCCCTCAAGGGTCTGGAGACCGGCTTCATCCGCATCGGCTCGTGCTCAAGCTTTTCCACGCAGTGCCTGCCTGCGATACTCAAGGAGTTTGAGCTGCGCTATCCGAGGATAATCTTTCAGCTTCAGAACATGGAGTATTCGGACACCGAGGACGCATTGTGCGCTGGAGAAATTGACTGCGGCTTTATAAGCGCCCCGTTCTCGCCCGACCTTGATGTAACGATGCTCATGCGTGACCGTATGCTCGCCGTTCTGCCGCCGGATCACCCGCTGGCGGATGCAAGGGTCTACCCAATGGCGAATCTGAGTCAGGAACGCATCGTCAGGCTCACGGAGGAGTCGAACAACGAGGTCTCGAAGATATATGAAAGCTTCAAGGACCTTATAAGCTCGCCGCTGAGCACCTATTGCGAGGTCAACGACGACTACTCGGTCATGGCAATGGTCGAAAGCGGTCTGGGAGTTTCGATGCTCTCGGAGCTTGTTACAAAGCGCATGCCGTTTAACATCTGCCTTAAAGAGTTTGATCCGCCGCAGTACCGTGATATCGGCGTTGCCGTCAAGAAAGGCCGTCGCCCGTCACCGGCCACGGAGCGTTTTATCGAAGTCGTGCTCGAATTTTTTGAAGACAATAAATACAAAATCCCGAATCAGTGAAGATTCGGGATTTTTTCTTATCATTTGCAAACGAGCTCGCCGTTTTCGACATCGATCGTGATGACATGGCCGGCTTCCATCTCGCCGGACAGTATCGTCTTTGCGATAAGCGTCTCAACGCTTGCCTGCAGGTATCTCTTGAGCGGTCTTGCGCCGAACACGGGGTCAAAGCCACGCTCGATGATGAGCTGCTTTGCGGCGTCGGTGATCTCAAGACCCAAGGTCTTGTCGGCAAGACGCTTTTTGAGCGATTCCGTAAGGATATCGATGATGCCGTTAAGCTCTGTCTTGGTGAGGGGCTTGAAGCAGATGATCTCGTCAAGACGGTTGAGAAACTCCGGTCTGAACTGTCTGCGCAGCTCGCCGAACACGCTGTTTTTAGCGTCCTCTGTGATATTGCCGTCATCGTCGATGCCGTCGAGCAGATACTGACTGCCGAGGTTAGAGGTCATGATGATGATGGTGTTCTTGAAGTCGACCGTTCTGCCCTGCGAGTCGGTAATTCTGCCATCGTCAAGGATTTGCAGCAGAATGTTGAAAACATCCGGGTGCGCCTTTTCGATCTCATCGAACAGGACGACGGAGTACGGCTTTCTGCGCACGGCTTCAGTCAGCTGGCCGCCCTCGTCATAGCCGACATATCCGGGAGGTGCACCGATAAGGCGGGAGACTGAGAATTTCTCCATGTACTCGGTCATATCGATACGCACGATGTTGTGCTCATCGTCAAACAGGCACTCGGCAAGCGCCTTTGCAAGCTCCGTCTTGCCGACGCCGGTCGGGCCAAGGAACATGAAGCTGCCGATTGGGCGGTTCGGGTCTGCGATACCGGCACGGGAGCGCCAAATGGCCTCGGTGACCTTCTGCACGGCCTCGTCCTGACCTATCACCCTGCGGTGAAGAACATCGTCAAGGTGCAAAAGCTTTTCTCTTTCGCCCTCCATGAGCTTTGCCACGGGGATGCCCGTCCACTTTGCGACGATACCGGCTATCTCCTCTTCGGTCACGGTGTCATGCACCATGCTGTTTGACTTGCGCTCCTCGCTGTTTTTCTCCGCCTCTTGGAGCTTACGCTCAAGTGCGGGCAGGTCGGAGTACTTGAGCTTTGCGGCGGTCTCATACTCGTATCTGAGCTGGGCATTCTCGATATCGGCGTGCATCTTCTCGATCTCGGCCTTGAGGTTCTTGACCTCATCAACACTGCTCTTCTCACTTTCCCAGCGGGACTTCTGCTCCTTGAACTTATCCTTGAGGTTTGCAAGCTCCTCGCTGAGCTTTTCAAGACGCTCCATCGAGAGACGGTCGGTCTCCTTCTTAAGCGCCATTTCCTCGATCTCGAGCTGCATTATCTTGCGGCGGACATCGTCAAGCTCTGCGGGCATGGAGTCTATCTCCGTGCGGATGAGTGCACATGCCTCATCGACAAGGTCAATTGCCTTATCAGGCAGGAAACGGTCGGTTATATAGCGGTCGGAAAGCGTTGCGGCAGCGACAAGGGCGTTATCGTGGATGCGAACGCCGTGGTACACCTCGTAGCGCTCCTTGAGGCCACGGAGAATGGATATCGTGTCCTCGACCGTCGGCTCATCGACCATGACAGGCTGGAACCTACGCTCAAGAGCTGCGTCCTTTTCGATATACTTGCGGTACTCGTCGAGCGTTGTCGCACCGATGCAGTGCAGCTCGCCTCGTGCAAGCATAGGCTTGAGCAGGTTGCCTGCGTCCATGCTGCCCTCGGTCTTGCCGGCACCGACTATGGTGTGCAGCTCATCGATAAAGAGGATTATCTTACCCTCGGACTGCTTGATCTCCTCCAGAACGGCCTTCAGACGCTCCTCAAATTCGCCGCGGTACTTTGCACCGGCTATCAGTGCGCCCATATCCAGTGAGAATATCGTCTTATCCTTAAGTCCTTCGGGGACATCACCACGCACGATACGCTGGGCAAGTCCCTCGGCGATGGCGGTCTTGCCGACACCGGGTTCGCCTATGAGAACAGGGTTGTTCTTCGTCTTTCTCGACAGGATGCGGACGACATTCCTTATCTCGTTATCACGGCCGATGACCGGGTCAAGCTCCTGCTTTCTGGCACGCTCGACAAGGTCGGTGCCGTACTTTTTAAGTGCGTCATAGGTATTCTCGGGGTTATCGCTCGTAACGGGGCCGTTCTTGACCTTGGCAAGCTCGGCGGTAAAAGCAGACTTCGTGATGCCGTGGTCTGCCAAAATGCGCTTCACTGCCGGCGTTGCGGCGGCAAAAATACCTATCATCAAATGCTCGACGGAAAGGTACTCGTCGCCGAGGCTCTTTGCCGATTTCTCGGCTGCCTGCATCACCCTGTCGGCCTCACGGGACAGGTACACATCCGTGTCGCCCGTGACCTTGGGCAGCGCCGCAATTGCGGTGTCGAGCTCTGCAAGCACGGTGTTGCAGTCAACGCCCATCTTGCCCAGCAGCGACGGGATGAGTCCGCCGTCCTGATCGACAAGAGCATACAGGATATGCTCCGGCGTTATATATTGGTTCTGATTCTCCTGCGCCATCGACTGCGCAGTCTGTATAGTCTCAATTGTTTTCTGGGTGAAGTTCTGTGCATTCATGGCACTGACCTCCTTATATCAAAATTTCCATCCTTCTGAGCAACGAGAAGTAGCATGCCTCGATATCCCTTGCATCAAAGCGTCCGGAGAGGTAGCCCTTCATCATTGAGTCGAAGAGCTTGATGTATTCCGAAAGCACGCTTGCAAGCTCCTCGGAGCTGCAATCTCGGCTCGGAATTGCGATGGAGCGGATAAACTTTCCGTCATAAAGCGCATACTTCGGTGCGTTTGCGCCCAAAAGCGGCCGCAGGTGAGCATCCTCGATGCTCTTCCAAATGCGGAAAAATTCGCTCATCGAGCGGATTAGCGCCGCCGACTGTGTGCGGAAAATGACGGTCAGCTCGCCGAGGCAGTCGCTGTCGCCACGGTACAGCTCGACCTCGTACTTGACGGTCGGGCGGTATTTATACTCAAGTGAGGACTTGAGCGACATGGTCATCGCATTGGGCGAGACAAACGGCACAAGCTCCCTTGACGGGGTCATGAGCTGCTCGATAGCAGTGAAAATGTCGTTTATCCTGCGTTCCGGGGTGACCAGATCAACATGCTCGGCAAGGATCTGATTGATGAGGTTCGAGCGGTTGGTTCCCATACGGTGCGCCAGACGATCTACCTCGGCAACCACATCTTCACTGAGCATTAAGCTGTATAATGTCTTTTTCATGTTCGTCGCCTTTCTTTTTTCCCTTTGAGCTTATCATAGTCTCATTTTTCTAATTTGTCAAGTGTTTTATATAAATATTTTTACGAATTATATAGAAAATAATAAAAACAGGGTTGTTAAGCCCTGTTTATTATTTGTAGATCTCTGCTGATATAAACTGCCGACCTTTTTTGGATATGCCGCCCGCTGCGCCGACCGTACCCTTGCCGCAGCCTCGCAGGGAGATGACATCGCCCTCGTGAACAGCGCTGTCAAGCTTCATGCACACGGAGTAATTTAAGCTTGCGTCACCTGCCGTTATGCGCTCGGCAGCGGCGGTGCGGGAGAGATTGAACATTCCGGCGCACACTGCGTCAAAGCGCAGGCTCTTGACCGAAAAGGTCACCTTTTTGACCTTGCGTTCGGGCGCTTTAAGCTCGTTGAGTTCGATTTTTGCGGTCTTGACCCCATATCTGCCGACCTTGTCGAGCCCGTCGAGCAGGTGCCGCTCAACGCTCGGCAGGCAGAATATCGTTGCCGTGTCACCGGTCACCCAGATATCGCCGAGCCACTCACGCTTGATGCCGAGTCCCAGCACAGCGCCCATATAATCACGGTGCGCAGGCTCGCCGAAGCCCGCCTTTGCGGTGACGGCGCAGATGTAATCGGCAGCGTCCAGATCGTCCGGCTCCATATAAAACGGCAGGAAGAACGCAGCCTTGCGCTCGCAGTCTGGGTGTCCGCCGGTAAGCACCATTTTGCAGTCTGCCGCAGCCGCCCACTTTGTGAGTGCAAACTGCTCGGCAGGCGTCAAAAACGCCGTGTGCGTGACGGATGTTGTCCGCTCGCAGCGCTCAGCCAGGTCTGCCGCTCTTTTTAAAAGTTCATCGTTTTCCATCAAGATACTCCGCAATCTGCTGCTTTGCAAATTTAAGCTCGTTTATAAACTCGCCCGACGACATACGCAGAACGCCCGAGCGCAGCGCCGACAGACGGATAAGGCTGTCATTTGTGATGACCCGCACGGCGTAATTTTTGCCGATGTCGTTTGCAAGCTTCTCGATATACATATCGGCGGTCTCGTTCTGTTTGGTGTAGGCAATGTGGATACCCTCGGTTTCCTTTTCGCCGGGGTTTCCCTCGACCTTATAGCCGTCGAATACCAAGACGAGCTCGCAGTCCTTAAAGCCACGATAGCTTTTTAAGGTATCAATTAGCCGTGTCCTTGCAAGGTCAAGGTCGTCCTTGGCAAGCTCGTTTAGCTCATCCCACGCAAACAGCAGGTTATAGCCGTCGACGATGAGGTACTCCCGCTTCGTCGGCTCGATAACGACATTTTGCGTTGCTGCCGACACGGGTCTGGTGTACTCACGGCGGCGGATAGGGCCGAACTCCCGCTCCATTATCGCCTCAAGCTCCTTGTCGTCAAGGCTGAAGTTGCGGGGGCGGTACACAGGCTCGGAGGTCTTTTCCCTGCCGTAGCCGGTGTCAATGTGCATGTGTTCGGCGACCTTATCCCACTTGACGGCAACACCCGCTCCGTGCGAGCAGAATACCGAGTCCGGCGTATTTTCAAGGTCGGCCTCGTGGTCGTAGTCGATGCCGTCGAGCACCGTCTGCGTATTGTGGCAGGGCCTGTACCCTGCGGGCATGGTCGTGAGCCTGCCCCTGCCGGAGGTGTAGGACGCAAGCTCGGCGGCATAGCCGTTGAGCTCGGAAACCGGCGCAAGCCCGTGTATGACACTGCTGCTCTCGGTCTCAAATTCGCCGCTCATGGTGCGGATATCGCTTATGGCACGGCCTATCTGCTCCGGCGGCACTTCGAGCGTGAACTCATACCACGGCTCAAGCAGCACGCTTTCGGCCTTCATAAGCCCCTGACGCACCGCACGGCAGGCGGCCTCTCTGAAGTCGCCGCCCTCGGTGTGCTTGACATGCGCCCTGCCGGCGATGAGCCGGATGCGAATATCGGTTATGGGCGAGCCTGTGAGCACGCCCTTGTGTTCCTTTGATGCGAGACTTGTGAGTATGCTCTGCTGCCACTCGCGAGAGAGCATATCCTCGGGGCAGTCGCTGCAAATGCTTATACCGCTGCCCTGCTCGGTCGGCTCTAACACCAAGTGTACCTCGGCATAATGCCGCAGCGGCTCAAAATGTCCGACACCTAAAACAGGCGCTTTTATCGTCTCACGGTACATGATGCCGCCGAGGTCCATCGTGACATCCATGTCAAAGCGCTCCTTTATGAGCGCACACAGCACCTCGGTCTGCACCCTCCCCATAAGCTGCACACGAATTTGCCTGAGCTGCTCGTTCCACATGATGCGCAGCATGGGATCCTCGTCCTCAAGCTGCCGCAGCTTCGGAAGTGCCGTGCGTGCGTCAACGCCCTTGGGGAGGTTGATGCGGTAGGCCATCACCGGCTCCAAAATGGGTGCAGCGCCCTCGCTTTCGCAGCCGAGCCCCTGCCCCGGGGAAGTCTCCGACAAGCCCTGAACGGTGCATACGGTGCCCGCCGCGACCTCGTCAACTGCCTCAAATTTTGCGCCCGAGTAAATGCGGATGCCCGTGACCTTTTCGCCGTTTATCTCGTCACGGTTTTTAAGGCTGCCGCCGGTAATTTTCATGCAGGTAAGTCGGGTACCCTTCGTGTCACGCAAAATTTTGAACACCCTTGCGCCAAAGGCATCGCCGTACTGCGGCTGCACGGTGTAGTCCTCAAGGAAGTGAACAAGCTCGCCCACGCCGTCAAGTTTAAGTCCCGAGCCGAACAGCACGGGAAAGAGCTTTCTTTCGGCGACCATGCGTGTGATATCGCCGTCGGGAACACCGCCTGTCTCCATGTAGCTTTCAAGCGTCTGCTCGTCGCACATTGCGGCGGTCTCGCACCAAGCCGCATCGTGCTCTGCCGAAAAATCGATGCAGTTATCCGTCAAATGCTCCTGTATATCCTCAAGTATACGCTTTTTATCCGCACCCGTGAGATCCATCTTCGTTGCGAAAATTATCGTCGGGACGCTGTGCTTTCTCAGAAGCCGCCAAAGCGTTTCCGTGTGCGCCTGAACGCCGTCGGTTCCGGAAATGACGAGCACCGCGTAGTCAAGCACCTGCAGGGTGCGCTCGGTCTCGGCGGAAAAATCCACATGTCCCGGCGTGTCAAGCAGGCACAGCTCGACCTTATCGGTTTTAAGCTGCGCCTGCTTTGAAAATATCGTTATGCCCCTCGCCCGCTCAAGCTCGTGGCTGTCAAGCGAGGTGTTTTTGTGGTCTACCCTGCCTAACTTGCGGATGCTTCCGCAGGTGTAGAGCATGGCTTCCGACAAGGTCGTTTTTCCTGCATCCACATGTGCGAGTATGCCGAGTACAAGCTTTTTCATTTTACATCCATGTCGATGAGCTCATATTCACGGCTGCCGACACCGATCTCGGCTGCGGCCTCGATGGTGTGCACGCCGTGGCGGGATTCGATACGCTCAATGAGGTCGGCCTTGCCCTCGTCGTCGCTTGCGTACACAAGGTCGAGGCAGGCCTGGTCGAGTGCCACGGGGTCGAGGGAGGACAGGATGCCGATATCCTTAATCTTGGGGTCGGCGGCAACTGCGCAGCAGTCGCAGTCAACGGACATGTTGCACATGATGTTTACATATGCCATCTTCCCGTGCATATACTCAACAACGCTCTTTGCAGCATCCGCCATGCACTCAAGGAAGCTGTCGTGATCTGCCGTCCACATTGCGTTTACATCCTTAACACCGTGGATATATGCCTTGCCGTGGGATGAGGCAATGCCGATGGAGATGTTTTTAAGTGCGCCGCCGTAGCCGCCCATGGGGTGACCCTTGAAGTGGGACAAAACGAGCATGCTGTCGTAATCGGCGAGATCCTTGCCGACATAGTTTACATCAAGATGCTTGCCGCCGTGGACAGGCAGCTCCATCTCGCCGTCAGCGTCCATGATATCGACATCGGCGATCTCCGTCCAGCCGTGCAGGAGCATGGTCTTTTTGTGCGCCTCGGTGGTGTTGCGGCCGCCGTCGTATGCGGTGTTGCACTCGACGATAGTGCCGTTTACGTGCTCGACTATATCCTTCATAAAGGCAGGGCGCAGGAAATTCTGATTGCCGGGCTCGCCGGAGTGCAGCTTCACGGCGACATTGCCCTCAAGCTTAATGCCAAGCATATCAAACGCTCTGATCGCACCCGCAGGGCTCAGATCTCTTGTGAAATATACTTTGGGCTTTTCCATATCGCTTCTCCTTTGCATTTAATTTACCTTCCTATTATATAATATCTTGCCCTTTTCTTCAAGATAAAGTATTATATATGTATGAAAGCATTTCTTATCGTTTGGGCAGCCGTGACCGTGCTGCTTTTAATATGCCTCGTCATAGGCTATACCTTCGTTTGCCTGCTGATAAAACGGCAGGATATTATCCGTTCGCCCGAAAACGGCGGCAAATCCTCAAGCCTTCTTGAGCCGACGGGTGATGCGCTCTGGGCGTATAATATCCCGAAGTTCCGGCCGTTTCGTGAGCTTCCGTTTGAAACGGCGGAGATACGCTCGTTTGACTCTCTCACGCTCCGAGCAGACTTCCTGCGCGGCGAACCCGACACCGGTGTGACTGTGATATTCTGCCACGGCTATAAGTCCGAGCCTGCATTTGACTTTGCCGCAATGTATGACTTTTACCGCAGCTTGGGGTACAACCTTGTGTACCTGCACATGCGGGCCCACGGCAAGAGCGAGGGCAAATACATCGGCTTCGGCGCACTCGACAGGTTCGATGTGCAGCGCTGGACGAAAAAAGCCGCCGAGCTGTTCCCGGGAACCTCAATATTCCTGCACGGTATGTCCATGGGCGCAGCAAGCATTTTGCAGAGTGCAGACCTGGAGCTTGACCCCGCCGTGTGCGGCATTATCGCCGACTGCGGCTTTTCGAGCACCAACGAGGTGTTTCGAAATCTCATCGGCGGCATGTACCACCTGCCCGCCACCCCGTTTGTAGACATTTTCGAGGCCGTGAACCGCATGGTCGCAGGCTATGGCTTTACAGACGGCGACTCGGTGCGCAGTATGGCGCAGTCGAAGCTGCCGCTTGCTTACATCTGCGGCGACTGCGACAGGTATGTCCCGCTTGACATGGCAATGCGCATTTATGATGCCTGCGTGCAGGACAAGGTCCTTCTCATAGCAAAGGGCGCCGGCCACGCCGCAAGCTTCATGGTCGAGAACGAAAAATACAAGAGCTTAGTTACGGAATTTATAAATACTCATAGGAAAGAGGATGAATAATGGGAGAAAAAATACCCGCAAAGAAAAAGGGCATAGGTGCTCTTAACTGGACGCTGCTGCTCGTCATCGGCTTCTCGGCGCAGATAGCCTGGGTCATCGAGAACAACTGGTTTGCAAACTTTTTGTACTCGGACTTCGGCGCTCAGTTAGGCGTTGTGACGGCTATGACCATCTGCTCGGCGACCGCAACCACCTTCTCGGCGCTGTTTTTCGGAACACTGTCGGATCGTATCGGCTCACGCAAAAAGCTCATCACATGGGGTTCGGTTCTGTGGGGCGTCTTCACCATCGCATTCGGCATGACCCACTACCTGCGTGACAGCATTTACAACAATGTCATGCTCATCGGCGTTACCATTGTCGCTGCCGACACCATCATGAGCTTCTTCGGCTCCATGGCAAACGACGCAGGCTACAACGCATGGTATGCCGACATGATGGACGACTCAAACTCAGGTCAGATAGGCGCAGTCGCCGCAACCCTGCCCGTTATCGGCACCCTTGTCGGCACGCTCGTCGGCGGCATGTTCGTTAACAGCGAGTATCTCACCCGCACGAACCCGCAGGGCGGCTACATCGCATTTTTCACCATTGCCGGTGCGGTGACCATTTTGGTGGGTATAGCGTCGTTCTTCCTCCTCAAGGACGACCCAAAACTGAAACCCGTCAAGGACGGCTCGTTCTGGCACCAGTTCGGATCGACCTTTAATTTTAAGCGCTTTGTCGCAAACAAGGAGCTTGCTCTCGTTTTCCTGACGCTGTGCATTTTCTTCATCGGCTACAACTGCTATTTCATCCACATCATGAACTGGATGAACTACACCCTCGGCTTTAATGACCCGAGCCTCATTTTAGGCATCCCGCTCGTTATCGCCGTGCTTATCTCCATCCCCTTTGTCGGCATCATCAACAACAAAAAGGTGCCGTTTGTTGCATTCCTCGCAACGGCGCTGAGCATACTCGGCTGCCTGTTCGTGTTCTTCGTCGTCGGCAACATGGCCGACAGCTTCGACACGGAAAATGCGCTGAATATCGCCGCAAACTGGCCGTGCTTTGTCGGCATTATTCTCGTCGGCATCGGCTATGTCATCTTCATGCAGTCGATGACCGTGTGGATGAAGCGCCTGTACCCCGAGGAGCACCGCGGTCAGTTTGAGGGCATCCGCATCATGTTCTTCGTGTTCTTCCCGATGATCGCAGGCCCGCTGCTTGCCGACCCCATCTGCCGTGCGTTCGGCGAAAAGGTGTATCAGGTCGTCATCGACGGCAACCTCAAGTTCGTCACCGGCCCCGAGGCGCAGGCTTTGGGCTATGATATCACGCAGATCGCCGAGGGCTACCTGCCGGTAAACGAGCTGTTTATCGCCGCCGCCATCGTCACACTGCTGTCGCTTATCCCCATGTACTTTGCGTCCAGGCTCTATAAGCAGCGCAACGGTTAAAATCAGATCTGGCAGCAAAACGCCCTGCAAGGCATCGAACCTTGCAGGGTGTTAATTTTGTCGTTTTTATTTTCATCGCTCAGCAATAAAATCCCACATTTTAATTGCATCCTCGATAATTTGTTTGACCTCATCTGCGCACTCGTCCAATTCTTCATATTTTTCCTTCATCTTGGCTTCGGAATAGTTACCGTGCAGGTTAAATTTGCTGTCAATAATGAAATAATATTCCTTGTCCGCAGTTTTTATAGAAACATGAAAAATATACTTTTCATTTTCCCATCTTGTTATTGCAAGATCCACCGTATGAGTTTCGTTATCATCCAATCGCTCCATGCCGGCAAATCCGCCAATACCCATAAAGCCCGGGACGGAAACATCGTAGCGGTAGATATCATCACGCCAAGTATAGTTTTCGCTCGGCGGAAAGCTGTTTTCAATATTCGTCTCGGCGGTCACAGGTGTCTGACCCTCTGCAAATGCGGAGTAATATCTGTATTCGTGGAAATACCACCATGTGCTAAACCCCGCAAACAGCAGAAGCACGGCAGCCAAGGTTATCGAAACTCCGGTTCGCAAAGCTTTCTTCCATCCTTTGCGGACAGCCTCGCTGATGCCTTCCAACGCTTTCACATCTTCGCTCTTAGCGGGAGCTATGATCTCCTCATCGATCTTGTGCAGCAGGCTGCGGCACTGCTCACATTGCGAAAGGTGTTCCTCCACCAGCTGTTTGCTTTCCTCGGAGCACACGCCATCGTGATATAGCGGAAGCAGATCTTCAACAATTTTACATTGTTTGGTCATTGCAAATCCTCCTTGATCTTCATTTTTGCCCGATGATAAGTGACACGAGCCCAGCTTTCTGTTTTTCCAAAAAGTTTGCCTATTTGCCGGAAGGGAAGCTCACCAAACGCCCTCAAAGAAAATACTTCCTTATATGGTTCTTCTAAGGTATGCAATATCTTATGAATTTCAAAATAGCTTTCTTTGTTCAATAACCCTTCTTCAAGGGCATCATCAGCACAAGGCTCCTCAACAAGTTCATTTCCTTTGGCTATTCGTTGTCTGCCTGTAAAGTAGGTGTTTTTTGCAATTTGGCAAAGCCACACATACAGCTTGCATCTGCCGTCAAACTTATCAATGGCTCTGAGCGCCTTGAAGAATGTTTCCTGTGTTATTTCTTCGGCGATATGCTCATTGCGTGTCAGTGACAAAGCATATTTATAAACATCATTAAAATATCGTTTATAAATCTCGTCAAACTCGGTCACTTTCTCACCGCCTTTCACTTATAAGACTAATAAAAATCAGATTTGTTACACACTTTTTTATATTTTAACATATTTAATGCAAAACTGCTCGCATCAAATTGATGCGAGCAGTTTTTCTATCGTTATTGCAACGCCGTGTTCGTCGTTTGTCGGGCAGATGTAGTCTGCGGCGGCAAGGCAGCGCTTGCTTGCGTTTTTGACCGCAATGCCCAGCCCCGCAAAGGCGAGCATGTCTGCGTCATTGTCGCCGTTTCCGAATGCGGCGATGTGCTGCGGCGGGATGTTCAGAATTTGTGCAAGTCTTTTCAGCGCCGCACCCTTGCCTGCTTCGGCGGCGGATATCTCGATAAGTCTCGGTGAGGAGCTCGTGACATACACATCGGAAAGCCGCTTTGTTTTCTCCCAAAGCTCATCCTTGTGCTCCAAGGTCCCGCACATGATATCCACGCTGTCAAGCTCGGCGATGTGCCGCCGCATGAAGCCCGGCATATCGTCAACGGGGATGCGGGTCGTTTTCACATAATCGACATACGCCGGAGAGCAGCCGAAGCGCAAGGGCTCCCGGTAATACTCGCCGTCGCAGTACGGCTGACCGTCGACAAACGCCTCGAAGCGCTCGCCGCTAAAGGTCTCAAGGAGTCGCTCGACCACCTGCGGTCTGAGCGTGAAGCTCAAGAGCCGTGTGCGGCTGTGCATATCCTCAATGCACGCGCCATTTGAGCAAATGGCGTAGCGGATGCCGTCAATTTGCAGCACCGACTGCGGCAGGGACTTAAACGCCCTGCCCGAGGCTATGACCACCTGCGTGCCCGATTTTACGGCGTTTGCTATCGTCTGCGCCGTCTCGGGTGCTAAGCTTGCATCGGAGCGCAGCGTGGTGTCGTCAAGGTCGAGCGCAATGAGCTTTATCTTTTTATCAGTCATTTTCATCACCGTGACTATCATAGCACGAACGGCGCAAATCGTAAAGTTGACGGAGGCCGGAAACAGCTTACCGTTTCCACGGATGAGCAATTTCTCCGTGGTGCGCTCGAAAAAGAGGAGCTCATCTCCGGCGATGAGAGCCGATACGGTCTTTTTGTGACCACCGTTGATGGCGAATCTGCCGACAGCGCCAAGCATGAGTGGTGGTGCTTTTCAAAGAACGGTGAAATGCTCAGCACCGGCGTTGACGACACTCCCATCGCCGACGGAGAAAGCTACGAAATCACTCTGACGGTGGGATATGACGGATAAGCGGCATTCCCTTCGACCTGCTGCACTGTGCGGGAAACTTTGTCGTCACACTCATTCTATTAAATCCGCTTTTGAAGCTCACTGGCAAACTAATATAAAACTCGGACAGGCAGCTGTCCGAGTTTTTTTGTCAAAACACTATCTTAATCCTGCGGCGCAGGCTCTCAAGCTCGTGATGGCTTCCGGCAACGCACTTTTCGCCGTCGAGCGCCCAAGTGAGCTTTTTAATGCACTCTATCTCCACCTTGTCCGTGCGGCAGAAGGAGATAAGGTCGTTATTTAAGCTCTGGCTGCCGAGAGCATTTATCGTCGCCTGAAGCTCCATGGGCGAGGTCGGACGGCGGATGAACAGCACCTCGAACAGGCCGTCATCAGCCACGACCTTCTGCCCGAAGTAGTCGAGCGCACCGGCAAGGCCGCTTGAGGATGCAACGATGCCGAAAACGAACTCGTTTTCCTCGGTCACACCGTTTATCGTTACACGCAGGTGCTCGCTTTGAAGCTTGTTGAGATCCTTTATGCCGTCAAGCACATACGCATAGAAGCCTAACTTATTTTTAAGCCGCTGGGGCGTTGTGTACGGAAGCCAAGTGAATGCACCGAAGTCGGCGGCATTTATGAAATACTTATCGCCGAGCTTGCCGACATCGACAAGGTGCTCGCTGCCCTCGACGATGTTCCTTGCGGCCTTTTTAATGTCGCTGCTGATACCGTGGAACTCCGCAAAATCGTTCGTTGAGCCGGAGGGCATATAGCCTATCGGGAGGTTCAGCCCCGCTTCTATCATGCCGCTCGCGACCTCATTCATCGTGCCGTCACCGCCGGAGCAGCAGACCATGTCAAAGTCCTTGGCGTAGGCCTTGACGAACTCTGTCGCATCGCCCCGACCCTTTGTCGGGAACAGGCTCACGGTGTAGCCTGCGTCCATGAATATGCCGGTTACCTCGGCAATATTGCGCATCATCTCGCCCTTGCCCGCAACGGGGTTCACGATGAGCATCATGCGCTTTTGCATCTCGGGCATTGAGCGTGCAAGCACTTTCTCCGGTTCGGCCTTCGATTCCGAGCGGGAGCGGTCAAACCGCTCAAAGCGGGCGCAGACAGTCTCGTATATCGTCTTTGCGGCATTAAACGGGAAGTCCTTTTCACGGTTGCGCACCATCACCATGGGGTCGACAGCACCGCTTAAGCAGGTATCGACAAGGTTCACCATGCCCGATGAGGTGTCCGCCTCAAGAGCATAGGAGTTGCCGGTCATGAACTCGATGTTGCGGCTCTCAACGCCGGGCACGGCGTCGATATACAGTATCGGCAGGCGCTTCATGACAGCCTCTGTCGTGCTCAGACCGCCGGCCTTTGTAATGATAAGGTCGGCAGCGTCCATGTACAGGCTCATTTTATCGGTAAAGCCGCATATCTTGATGCGAATATCATCTCCGGTCAAAAATTGCAGATCCTTTTCAAGCTGCTTGTTGCTGCCGCAGATGATGACAAGATCGTCGTTTTCGCCGAGCACCTCGCCTATCTTGTAGGCTATACTGCGTATAGGGCCGCAGCCCATGCTTCCGCAGCACATGAGAAGCACTCTGCCGTCCTCGGTAAGGCCGAGGGTGCGCCTTGCCGCAGCCTTATCGGTACGGCTTAAAAACTCCTTGCGCACGGGGATGCCGGAGGCAACTATCCTGTCGGCCCGAACGCCCCGACTTATAAACTCGTCACGCAGCTTTTCATGCGGGATAAAGTAGCAGTCGGCGTCTATCTCCGACACACCCGGGGAGCAGGTGTAGTCGGTCGCAACAAAGAAGCTCGGGATATCTATCTCACGGCTTATGCGAAGCTCGGTCATCATCATAGCCGCAAAGATATGTACGCTTATAACGATATCGTACCCGCCGCTGAAAAGCTTTTTGCACAGCTCATCGGCGCCCTTGGCGTTTTGCTCATACAAGCCCTTCTGCGGCAGCATCTCGCTCATGCGGTAGCCTGCGCCGTAGAGCTTCGGGGCGTATTTGTATGCAAGAACATGCCCCTTGCTTATAAATTCCGCCTTTGCCTTGGGCAGAAAATCAAGTGCGTTTACTATGTCGCACCGGCTGCCGTTTTTCTCAAAATAGTCTTTTATCGCAGCCGCTGCACTGTTGTGTCCGCCGCCGGTATTGCAGCTTAGTATAAGTACCTTCACGCCTTGGCAAGCCTCCTTTTTCTTCTCTCCTCGAGCATCACAAGTCTCGGTCGGTTGTATCTTTGGATAATTATAAACGGCACATTGCCGAGAATATTATACACAAGCCAAAAAGCAAACGCCCAGCCGCCTCGCCAGAACAGGAACAGCCCCAGCGACAGCACGATCAGCGCCCAGTGGACGCATTCGGCAACGCAGGTCTCGGCGATGAGCACATCCGTCCCCTGCTCCTTGGCGGCGGTCATTTTCTTTTTGACCATGTCGGGCATTATCTTGCTCATGTCTGGAAGATAGTCCTTCCAGCGTTTTATGCCCAACTTTTCGTACACCTTGCCGTTTTTCTCCCATTCGGCCGGGCGGTAGGGAAAGCCTTTTGCGTCAAACTTATTCCTTGGCAGAGCCTGTCCGACAAAATGTGACAGCACGCCGAGCGCCGCTATATATATTATACCGTACAAAAGCTTCATTTCTTCCCTCCGAGCAGCTTTATATATCTTGCCGTGTAAACGACAAGGCTCAAAATTATAAGTCCTGCGCACACTGCTGCGCTGGCAGCCGACACAGCCTGCGGGATAGTCGGCACGATGACATGCACCATCATGACGGCATAGATAACGCCCGTGCACAGCTTGCCGCACCAAATTGCGCTGTTGACGGTATCCGTCTTTTTAAGAACATACCAGCCCATGACTATCATGATAAGCTCCTTTACCACATGAAGCCCCAATAGCCACCACATCGCCGGATAGCGCATGGCAACGCAGAACATCATGGCGCACTGCGTGAGCTTATCGGCCACGGGGTCTAACACCTTGCCGAGGTCGGTCACCATGTTGTACTTTCGTGCGACCCTGCCGTCGATGACATCGCTAAGTCCGCTGGCGGCGAGGGTTATAAGCGCTTCGGTGAAGTTTTCGTTCATGTAAAGCTGAATGAACAGCGGTATCAAAAGCAGGCGAAAATAGCTCAGCAGATTGGGTATGGAAAACGCCTCCTGCTTCAGCTGCTTGCCGATATCTCTCGTATCAGGTCCTTCGGACATTCCTCTCACCACCTTATCATTGTTCTTTTTGCCAACATTCTACCCCAATTGCAAAATTTCTTCAAGACACGGGCTATGCACACCTTTGCGGATATGTCCAATATTCAAGGGTTTTGCAAAGAAAATTTACAATTTATTAATTACTATACCCCACTTAATCACTATAATACACAGGGCTGTTTTGGGCCTATATAAAGGATGGAAGTGAAAACTATGAAAAAAAATTACGATGTTGCCATCATCGGCTGCGGAACCGCAGGAATTTTCGCCGGATACGAGCTTATTCGCCGTCACCCCGACCTTAGGATAGTCGTGCTTGAGCAGGGCGGCGATATATACTCCCGCCACTGCCCCATCGTTGCGGGCAAGGTCAAGGAATGCATCCACTGCCCAGTATGCGACACCATGTGCGGCTTCGGCGGCGCAGGCGCATTTTCCGACGGCAAATATAATTTCACCACCGCTTTCGGCGGCTGGCTCACGGATTTCATGGACGACGACGAGGTCATGAAGCTTATAAACTATGTCGACACCGTCAACATGAAGTACGGCGCAACGGACAAGACCTTCTCCACCGACACTCCCGAGGCCAAGGCACTTGAGCGTGAGGCGCTCAAATACGACCTGCACCTTTTGCAGGCAAAGGTCAAGCATCTCGGAACCGAGAACAATCTGCGTATCCTGCAGAACATGTACGATGACCTTAAAAATGTCATCGAGTACCGCTTCCGTACCGCCGTTGAGGCCATCGACAGGCAGGGTGACGGCTATACGCTGACGCTTAAAAACGGCGATATAGTTGACTGCAAGTATCTCATCGCAGCCCCCGGCCGCAGCGGTGCCGAGTGGTTTGCAAACCAGTGCAAGAAGCTCGGTGTGCATCTTATAAATAATCAGGTCGATGTCGGTGTGCGTGTCGAGCTGCCTGCCACGGTTTTTGAGCACATCACCGATGTCGTTTACGAGTCTAAGCTTATATACCGCACCAAGCAGTACGGCGACAAGGTGCGTACCTTCTGCATGAACCCCTACGGCCATGTCGTTGCGGAAAATGTCGAGGGCATCAACACCGTCAACGGCCACTCGTACTCCGACCCCGCTCTGCAAAGCGATAACACAAACTTTGCCCTTTTGGTCTCGAACCGTTTTACAGAGCCGTTCGACGAGCCGTACCGCTACGGCAAGCACATCGCTTCGCTGAGCAATATGCTCTCCGGCGGCGTTCTCGTTCAGCGCTTCGGCGACCTTGTCAAGGGTGTTCGCACGAACGAGCACCGTCTTGCGCAGTCGATGACCCGCCCCACTCTCTCGGCAGCGGTTCCGGGCGATCTGAGCCTTGCGCTTCCTAAGCGGCAGCTTGACGATATCATTGAGATGATCTACGCACTTGATAAGATAGCCCCGGGCACGGCAAACTATGACACGCTGCTGTACGGCGCCGAGGTCAAGTTCTACTCGTCCCGTCTTGAGCTGTCCGGCGACCTTGAAACGCAGTTTTCAAACTTCTTTGCCATCGGTGACGGCGCAGGCATCACCCGTGGTCTTGCACAGGCTGCCGCCTCCGGCGTAAAGGCCGCGCAGGTCATTTCAGAGAGAATTTAATCGTAAAATCGTAAATAAAAATCTGCTGTATCATGCGATACAGCAGATTTTTCATATTATCTTCTCAACGCCGTGCATCGATTCCAGCACGGCAAAGCCGGCTCGATTCTGATAGTTTATCGTCCAGTAGCTGATGCCCGCAAGGTTATACTCCGAGACCAGCTGCAGGCGAGCTTTGACGCTCCTTGCGTCCTCGAACCACACCTCGTGGCGCACGCCGGATGGGTCTGTGTAATTGAAAAACGGTGCCTGCGCCTGCTCGTTGAATTTTATCTGCGCAAAGTTGGCCGCCGCAAGGTTCATGGCGGCGGTGTTGGATATCACGGAAGCCGCCTTGCCCTGCTGCCATGGCAGCACCCAGTTGTAGCCGTAGTTTGAAAAGCCGAGTAATATCTTGCCCGAGGGAATTTTCGTCACGGCGTAGTCGAGCACCTTGCGCATCCGGTCGACCGGCGACACGGCCTGCGGAGCGCTGTAGGTATAGCCCCATTCGTAGGTCATAATGATGACACGGTCGCAGTACCTGCCGTGCGCTTCGTAGTCGTGGGCGGTGTAGAGAAGTCCGTATTGGTCATCGGAGGTCTTGGGAGCAATGGCGCTCGTGAGGTAGTACCCCTTGGGGTGCAGCGTCTCGGAAAGTTTCTTCAAAAAGGCATTGTACCCGGCTCTGTCAAAGGGGTAGACATATTCGATGTTAAGGTTCACACCGTAGTAGCCACGACTGCGAAGCGCCGCAAGAATGTTGTCGATAAGCGTGGTCTGAGCTGCATCGTCGGTGAATATCGCATGGGCGATATCGCTCGAAAAGCCGCCTGATGTGCCGATGTTTGTGAGCGTGAGCATTGGTGCAGTCGCCGTCTCATACGCACGACTTATCATGCGCTTATCGTCAATCGGCGTGATGCCGCCGGCAGCGTCGATGTGCCACGAAAACGGGCACAGAAATGTCATGTACGGCAGCGCTTCGGAAAGCACGGTGTCGCTTATATTGGGGTAGGCGTAGCCGTTTACCTCTATCTGACCCTGCGGTGCGCTGCCCCCGGGGATGACGAGCGTCTGCCCCACCGTGAGCCGGTCGGGGTCCGACAGTGCGTTTATGTAGCTCAGCTCCGTCGGCGATACGCCGAATTTGCGGGCTATGGAATACAGGCTGTCGCCTTTGGAAACAACAAAAATTCTCATACCGTCACCTCTCGGTTCATGGTATGAGAATGGGGTCTCAAATGTTCTTGCCGTTTAGCTTTGCCGATATCAGCTCGTCGCCGTCGTAGCTGAGCTTCAGCGAGAAAAACGGTTCGTTTTCGTCTAACAGTCGGAGGAAAATTTTATCGCCCTCCCAGAGTGTGAGCTTCATAAGCTCGCTTTTTTTGATCCACTCAAGCTCGCCCTCGTCGCATGCGCCTATCTCGCCCTCAAATTCATCGGCGGTGAACAGGTGCATATACTCGGTCGGGCAGACGGTGTTCACAAAGGTGACGATGCCACGGTAGCGCCATGAAGTGAGCCGAAGCCCCGACTCCTCATACACCTCACGCAGCAGGCACTCCTCGGGGCTTTCGTCCTTTTCAAACTTGCCGCCGAGGCCTATCCACTTGTCACGGTTAATATCGTTTTCCTTTTTCACACGGTGGAGCATCAGGTACCCGTCGCCGTGCTCTATGTAGCAAAGGGTCGTATTTATCATATCAGAGCTTGAACTTTGCATCATACTTTGCAAAGCTTTCCTTGAACTGATCGGTGGTCTCCTCCATGAGCTTGTTGTAGTAATCGTGCGTCTCGAGTGCGCCGCTTGCAAGCTCTATCATGGCAACGCCGATATTCGAGCAGTGGTCGGCCATGCGTTCGAGATTGGTCAGCAGGTCGTTGAACACAAAGCCGAGCTGCAAAGTGCAGGTACCATCGCTAATGCGGTTGATGTGGTGCAGCTTCATCTCGTCGCACAGGCTGTCTATCTTCTCCTCCAAGGGTTCAATGCGATATGCGATGCTGAGGTCATCCTCGACAAAAGCCTTTACAGCCAGCGCTACTATCTCCGACACGGCAGAGCGCAGTACAGACAGCTCATGTGTTGCGTACTTTGAGAAGCTGAGCTTCTTATCGTGCATCTCCTGCGCACATTCTGCGATATTCAGCGCATGGTCGCTCATACGCTCAAAGTCGGTTATCGAGTGCAGGTACTTGCCGACCATGATATTCTGCTGCTTTGTAAGCTCAAGCCTCGTTATCTGAACAAGATATGTACCAAGCTTATCCTCGTAGCGGTCGACGAGCTCCTCCTCCTTCTGCACATCGGCAAAGCCGTCCTTAGTGTATTTATCCACAAGCGACAGCGCATCGGTGACATTCTTCACGACGCAGCGTGCCATGGAGTTTATGACCTGGCGGCTCTGCTCGATAGAGAGCGCCGGATGAGTAAGGAAGCGCTCCTCCAGAAGGTCCATATCGCGCAGGCCCTTGAGGCGCTCCTTGTCGTCCTTGACAAAGAGCGAAACGAACTTCTCGATAAGTCCGGTCATGGGTGCAAGTATCATGACGATGACGACCCTGAAAAGTGTGTTTACGAGTGCGATGCTCACCGCCGTCATGGTTCGGCTCATAAAACCAAAGTGCACGAATGCATTGACGGCATAGAATATAACGCTGACGATGATAACGCCGAAAAGGTCAATAATGAGATACGAAAGTGCAGTGCGCTTGCCGTCTGCGCTTGCGCCCATTGCCGACAGCAGCACCGGAACTGCAGCGCCGATGGCAATACCCATGATGATGGGGAATGCGACCTCAAAGCTCACGGCGCCGGTAATTGCAAGCGCCTGCAAAATGCCGACTGCAGCCGAGGCGCTCTGCAGAACGCTCGTAAACGCCATGCCGACGATGATGCCGAGGATGGGGTTTGAAAAATCGGTGAGTATGCGTACAAAATTTTCGTCATCCTTCAGTCCGGAGACGGCGCCGCTCATGGCCTTCATACCGAACATGAGTACCGCAAAGCCCATTAGTATACCGCCGACATGGCGGCGGGACATATCGCCCGAGAACATGTAAAGGATGATGCCGATAAGCGCAACGACCGAGGTCAGCGTCTCCGTCGACAGAAGCTCCATCCAGCCGGAGGTGTTGCCCCCGATATCGGAAAGGCATATTATCCAACCGGTGATGCTCGTGCCGATTATTGCGCCCATGATGACGCCTATCGCCTGGCGTACCTTCATCATTTCGGAGTTGACGAAGCCGACGACCATGACCGAGGTCGCAGACGACGACTGTATGACGGCGGTTACGCCCGTGCCGAGCAGGATGCCCTTGAGCTGCGTACCCGAAAGGCGGTACAGCACGACCTCAAGCTTGCTGCCGGCAACCATTTTAAGGCTGTCACCCATCAGCGACATGCCGAACAGAAACAGCGCAACGCCGCCGAGAAGTGAAAGCACTTCAGCAATTCCCATTACATTTCTCTCCCATAACAAAAAAGGATATGATCAATTTTAGAAAGTCGCTATTCTCACAAATATATTTTACCGCAAATCCGCCGCATGTAAAGCTTAAATTTTCCGTTATGATCAATTTCGTATCATTTTTACAATAATTTTATCCCTCCGGCGGAATTTCCATAAAAAAAGTCCGAGCCAAAGGCTCAGACTGTTTCGATCATTGTGTCATTACGCCACTGACGGTAGCGTTCAAGCTCCTTGTCCACACACAGGGTGACGACGGTGTTTATAATAAACGCATCGTCGATAAAGCCGAGGATGGGCACATTGTCGGGGATAAGGTCAATAGGACTCACAAGATAGGCGATAATGCCCAGCGAACCCAAAAGCGCCACAGTGGGTATCTTTTTATATCTGCCGTGATAGTAGTCGTCCAGCATCGAGATGATATCCTGCACCTCGGCGATAGTGCCGCCGATTATGGGCAGCCCCGTCAGCGGTTCAAGCTTTCTTGCCGCCTTATCTATAAATTCAAGCGTTTTCCCCGTGCCGTTAACAACGGCGCTCAGTGCCTTTGCAGCTTTTTCGTTTTTCATATCTTTATCTCCAAAATCCACGTTGCTGCATATATTTTAGCATACAACGGCGCTTTTGCAACAGTTTTCCCATTACTTTCTTAATAAATTGTTTACAAATAATCATACATGTGGTATAGTTATTACAATCCCCCATCGAATTTTACTTGGAGGTATTTTTTATGTACATAGCTTTTATCGTCATTCTCGTGCTTGCGGGTCTGTTCTTCGGGCTTAAATTTACGCAGGTCACGGAAAACAACGACCCCGTCATGGCCGTTCTTTTCAAAGGACTGACCACCGTCTGCTGCATCGTGATAGCTGCAATCGCCGTGTTCCACACGACAGACCGCCACTTTGCCGTGCTATTGATGTTCGGCCTGTTCTTCGGCTTTTTGGGCGACGAGCTTTTGGCACTTCGCTTTGTGTTCACCGAGAAGTTTTCTCTGTGCTTCCTTTCGGGCGCAATGTCGTTTTTGGTCGGCCATGTTTTCTATGTCGTAGCGCTTTACAGCATCGCCCCCAAGGCATGGATCGCCGCCATCCCGCTTCTGATCATCGCTATGCTGCTTGAGTATCAGAACTCAAAAAAGCATGACCTCCAGCTTGGTAAGCTGTACTTCCCGCTTGCCGGCTACTGCGCTTTCGTCTGCTTCATGGGCGTGTCCGCCGTGGGTACTTCGATCTTTAATTTCAGCATCGGCACGCTGCTTTTCGGCATTGCAGGCGTGAGCTTTATCATCAGCGACAGTATTCTTTCCGTGCAGTGCTTCAGCGGCAACCCGACAAACGGCAAGAACCGTGCGGTGCACATCACTTATTGGCTTGCGCAGTATCTCATTGCGCTGAGCGCCCTGTTCATCTAACTTAAAATTCAGCCCGTGCAGTTTAAAACTGCACGGGCTTTTTTTATTGTTCTATCTTGAGTCCCATCATGTAGCGGCGCATCATGTCGAACACGAAATTGCCGGAAACACGGCGGATGTAGCTGCGGGTGCGCCGGTCGCCGACATGAAGCTCTCGCACGAATGTGCCGTCTTTTGTCGCCAGCGACACGAACACCGTGCCCACCTCGTGAACACCGTCGCCGTCGGGGCCTGCAAGTCCCGTTACGCCGACACCCATGTCGGTGTCTAAAAGCGCCCTCACCCGCTCGGCCATCTCAATGGCGACCTCACGGCTGACAGCTCCCTTTGCCTCGATGAGCTCGGGGTCTATGCCTAAAAGCTTTGCCTTTGCGCCGTTTGTGTAGGTAGTCACGCCGCCGAGGAAAAATTCGCTTGCGCCGGGCATATCGGTAAAGCGCTTTGCAAGCTCGCCGCCGGTGCAGCTCTCGGCTGCGGAGAAGGTCATTTTCTTTTCACTTAAAAGCTGCATGACCCGCTCCTCGACGCTCTCGACATCTATGCCGAAAACAACATCACCCAGCACCTC
>OLOV01000197.1_pt1 | contig 53226 bp, 54 predicted proteins | sample 1672931 | NCBI WGS metagenome assembly OLOV01 (sample SAMEA3136738, study PRJEB25190) | human gut metagenome | biome: human gut; feature: human-associated habitat; material: faeces | place: Austria | collected 2013 | reverse complement strand
CTACAACACATGGAGCCAGTTTGTTAGCATGGTATTCAGCCAATTTTCCAGCTGTGATTCCTGTGCGATTATTATAAGTTCTTCATTACTTGCTTTCTTTACTCTATCTGATTCTAGTACAGCTGCCATATTAACAGTGAATGCTAGTGAATAGAAATAATTAAGTAAATCATTTCTAAGTAAGTCAAAATCAATATTATAATTCACGAAGCTCTGCTCCACACATTCTATTTAAAGTTCTAACAATTGCTTCTAATTTAGAATTAATCTCTTCACTTGTAAGAGTTGTATTTTCTGAGTCGAATGTAACTCTTAACATAATAGATTTTTTACCTTCAGGTATTTGATTACCTCTATATTCTTCTATAAATTTAATGCTACTTACTTTTGATTTAATATATTTAGTAAGTTCTTCCCAAGTAACATTTTCATCTACAATTAATGATAAATCTTTTTCTATAGATGGAAGAACTGGTATATGTTTAAATTCATTTGTTCTTGATGGATAAGGTATTAACTTATCTACATTTATTTCAAATATTGCTACATTTGTTCTTTTGATTTTTGAATCATTCATTGCTTTTACACTTAGTAATCCAATATTACCAATAACTTCATCATTAAGTATTATATCTAAATGAGCATTAATATCTGCCCATGATGGTTTAGTTCCTTCTTTGAAACTAATTTTTTCCATATGAGTATATTCACATATATGTTCAAGCACACCTTTTAACTCGTAGAATATTTCTTTAGCATCTTTACCTACTATACATCCTGTTAAAAGTTTCTTATGAATTGGTAATGTTTCATCCTCACTTGACTCATGATAAACACCTTTTTCAAATACTTGAGCCATTTCATACATCTTAAATGAATCAAAGTATCTTAAGTTTTTAGATATAGATTCTAACATACCAGGAACAAGTGAACTTCTTAAATATGCTTCTTCTGGTGATGGTGGTGTTGCTAGTTTAACTAGATTATTTGTATCAATTGAAGCTGCATTTATATATTTAATATCTACCCATGGATAAGTAAATATTTCGTTAAATCCACATCTTACTGATAAATATTCTTTAATTCTTCTCTCTAAAATAACATTATTTTGACGAACTGCTTTATCAAATTTAATAGTAAGTGGTTGTTTTTCAAAACTTTCAAATGATAGAAGTCTTGCAATATCACCCATTACATCATCTTTTAAAGATACATCTCCAGTACTTCTCCATGTAGGAACTACTGTATGATATATTCCATCTTTATATTCTACTTCATAACCTAAATGAGTTAATATATTTGTAATAGTTTCACGTGGTAAAACTTTACCTAATCTTTCATTTAAGAATTTTTCACTTACATCTATTTTTTCATTTTCAGTTTTAACTGGATATACATCATTAAATGCAACTACCTTAGATTCAGGGAATATTTCTTTAAATAGTTTTAATGCAAGATTTAGTCCATCATCTACTCTTTCTGTATCAATATTCTTTTCATAACGTATTGATGCATCAGTTTTTTCATCAAATCTTTTACCTGTTTTTCTTATAGTTTTAGCAGTAAAGTTAGCTATTTCAAGTACTATACCTGTTGTTTCAGGAAGTATTGAATCTTTTTTACCACCACGAATGCCAGCTAGTGCCATTGGACTATTTTCATCACATATTACTAAATCATCAGTTGTAAGTTTAATACTGTTGTTATCTAGTAATAATAGTTCTTCATTTACTTCTGCATTTCTTACGATTATTTTATTTCCATCAACGTGAGTTCTATCAAAAGCATGTAATGGTTGACCTACTGCTAACATAACATAATTTGTTATATCAACTATTGCATTAATTGGTCTCATACCTGCTTTTATAAGTGATGATTGCATCCATATTGGAGAAGATTTTTCATATACATTTTCTATTTCTACTGCTACATATCTTTGACATTTAGTAGTATCTTCTATTTCAACATTATATTTTGGTAAATTTTCATCAATAGATACTTTTTCTAATGGAATAAGTTCAGTATTATAGATTGCTGATAATTCACGAGCAATGCCATAGTGGCCCCACAAATCTGGTCTATTAGTAAGTGATTTATTATCTATTTCAAGAACTGTATCGTTCATATCAATAACATCACTTATGTTTTCACCTACTGTACATTCTATATTTGATAAATCTACTATTTCTGCTTCAGTTTTTGGTGGAAATAGTCCTTCTAAATATACTTCTTCTGCTCCACAAATCATACCATAAGAGTCTACTCCACGCACCTTTGAATCTTTGATTTTCATAAGTTCACTTTCACCATGCCAATAAACTTCAGCACCTGGTTTAGATACAACTACAAGTTCTCCTACATATAAATTAGTTCCACCACATACAATTTGTTTAGGTTCACTTTCTCCAATGTCAACTTTACATACTCTTAACTTATCAGCATTTGGATGGTCATTTATTTCTAAAATTTTACCAACAATTATATCATGAAATTTATCACTTTCATTAGTAGCATCTTCTACTTCTACTGTACGAAGTGTTAAATCATTAGTCATTTCTTTTGTATTTATATTTTCAGGTAATTTTACATATTTTTTTACCCAATTTAATGATACTTTCATTTTTCTTTTCCTCCTACTTAAATTGTTTTAAGAATCTTAAATCAGCACTATGGAATAATCTTACATCGTCTACTCCATATCTCATCATAACTAATCTATCAAGACCAATATTTATATAGAATCCTGTCCATTCTTCAGGATCTAGTCCTGCACTTTTTAGTACATTAGGATGAATTACACCACCTGGCATAACTTCTATCCATCCATTATGATTACATACTTTACATCCTTTACCACCACATACTAGACATTCCATATCAATTTCATATCCAGGTTCAGTAAATGGGAAGAATCCTTCTCTCATACGTACATTTATTTTTCTACCAAACACTTTCTCAAGTATTGTTTGAATCATTACCATACCTTGTGAGAATGATATATTTTTATCAACAATTAATGCTTCATATTGGAAGAATGCACGTTCATGTCTAGCATCTGTATTTTCATTTCTATAAACTCTACCAGGATAAACAAATCTAGCTGGTGCACCATGTTTAAGTAAATATCTAACACTTCCACCTGTTAAGTGTGGTCTTAAACATAATCTTTCAGTTCCACTTTTATCTTCAGTTCCGTCTATCCAAAATGTATCCATCGTTTGTCTAGCAGGATGATCTTCTGGAAAATTTAAATTATCAAATGCATATTTTTCACTACTGATATCATCTTCACTAAATACTTCAAATCCAAGTGATGCGAATGCATCATTTAAGTCATAACACATTTGTGTAATTGGATGAAGAACACCACTACTTACTTCAAGCCCTGGTAATGTTAAATCAATTGGACTATCAAGAACACTTTGTAATGAAATAAGTTCTTCTTCTTTTAGTTTATTTGCATCTGCGACTACTCTTTTTATTTCAGTAGTAATCATTCCTATTTCTTTTCTTTCTTCAGGACTTAAAGAACCAAGTGTTTTCATTATTTCAGTAAGTTCACTCTTTTTACTTGTAAGTTCTTTCATTACTTCTTGTAGCTCATTTATAGTTTTAGATTCATTAATTTTTCTTAAACTATTTTCTTTAATTTGTTCTAATTTTTCTTTCATTTTTACTCCCTTTCTTAAATAAAAAATAGTGTTCATCCATAAAGGACGAATCACTATTAAATCCGCGGTACCACCTTTGTTCTAATATTAGCACTCTATAGAATAACGCTCATCACGATTTAGCTCCATTATTGAAATTCATAAGATAGACTCTCTAAAGTAACTCTCAGTCAATGATTACTATTTCCTGTATAGAATTCTATATTACTACTTGTTAACTTCATTGCTAACAAAACTGATTAAATTATACATCTTAATAATAGGCTTGTCAAACTATTTTTTTACGAAATATTTGCTTATTCTCATAACTTTCTCTTGTTTAGCATTTAATTTATCATGAAGTTTATATAATTCTATCAATATATTATTTAAAATATTAACTATTTCATTTAAATCATCTGTACGTATATAAATATCTACTATTCTTTTTAATTCTTCAGTTATTCCACTATCCATATCCATTATAGTTAATATTTCATTAGATATTTCTTTTAATAATGTATTTATATGTTTATTATTACTTTTAATTAAATCTATTTCATTATTGTTATTATTACAATTACCTATTTTCTTATAAATTGCTCTTAATACATCATTTATATAATCTTTATTACATCTATCATCACTTATTCTATTTAACATTTCTTCTCTTGATTTAATAAGTATATCATGCTCTTCACTTTTTGAAATATTTAATATATTTTCTAATATTGGATGTAATCTCATTCTAAAATAATTTTCATATTCACTTATATTTTTATATGGTAGTGTTTTGGTATCTAGTCTTAAATTAATGCCTTGTGTAAGGGTACTAATATATGATAAATATTCTTCTATTTTCTTTTTATCTTCACTTAATAAGCTTATTATTCTACTTCTTATTTCTTCACTTTTATTAGTGTTACTGCTTAAGTTAAGTAATATATCATGATTTATTCTACATAAGTCACGATAAAGTTCACTAGGTGAATCACTTATTTTACCATTTAATCCATCTATACATTTATCAATATAATCAATTATACGATTATACTCTAAATTATTATCTGCATTTCTTTTTAATTTATCTAGTAATGTATTTAAACTTAATATTAAATTATTATGTAGTCCCTCTTCAGTATAAAGTACTAATCCATCATTATTAATTAAGTTATTTAAATCATTATTATATTTATCAAGTAATGTTGATATAATTTCTTCTATATCTTCTTTTCCATGATAATACATAGCATATAATCTTATTTCATTTAATAAAGAAGTTATTTCATCGCTAGGCATTTTCATTAATGTTTCACTTGTATTTTCAACTTTCTTTTCTTGATGTTGAAATATAAGTTCATTTAAAAATGTACTATTTAAAAAATTATATATATTACTATCTTCAAAAGACTTTTTAGCATAATAATCAGAATCATATAATATACCTGACAATAATAATTTTTTACATATTAATAATTTATGTTCCCTATCTATATACCAAGTTATAGGTTCTACTTTATATACTGTTTTTTCTTTTCTATTTTTATATTTATAGTTTATATAACTTTGACCATCAATTTCTATTTCTTTAAAGTTTTTCATTGATATCTGCATATTCTTAAATGAGCCTTTTGGAATAGAGTCTATTGGTAATGTATAAGATTTCTTTGTATAAATTGCTTCACTATTTTTTAAGTCAATATTATATATTCTTTCTGTTGGATATTTACCTAAAGTTATTTCTGTTTCTGATTCACCTATATCTTTCATTAGTTCATCAAAAGCATTTTCTGATAACTCTATTATTGGTAATATATATAAACTACTTAATAAATCACCATCATAACTTATTTGGCCTTGATGATAATAATAATTTTGATAATAAGTACTGTTTGAAAAATAACCATATCCAAGTTTATTTGAATGTTGTGATTTTAATTCCATTAATGCTATTTTTCTTTCAAATATTAAAATATTTTTTATTTCATATGATAAAGATGTGCATTCTATATCATTTATATGTTCTTTTAATATGAATAATCCTTTTTCTTCATCAAAGTCTTCTATCGAAGGAATTCTTACTTTATAATCAACATTCGTCATAAAAAAATACACCTCTTTAATGAGGTATATTCTAACATATTTATTATGTTTATTCTATATATTTTTATAATAATAATTTACAAGTATTTTTTCAGTTTCTCCATCAGCACTTCTTTTAGCATATTCTTCATAATCTGATTTTAAATAATTTATAAATCCCATCTTAAAGTATATTTGTATGTTTCTAACTTCAACAGGTTCAACTCCTAAAACTAATCTATTAAATCCTTTAGATTTTAAATCTTGTTCCATATATCTATATAATTTACCAAAATATCCTTTATTTTCTTCTTCTTTATTAGTTCTAAAAGCACATAAATATGCAGTTTTACCATCAAATATTTCATCTAATCCTTCAACATCTTCTTTATTGAAAATAGCTGTTGCTTCACATATTATTTTACCATTTAATATTCCATAATATGAAACTCTATTACCCTTTTTAGCGCTTTCAATAAATTTTGTTTTGTAAAGACTCCATGATATATCACCAGGATGTATACTTATTTCATAATCCCATTTTGTATTCATTTCATTTAAGTCGGCTATTTTACATATATAATTGTTCATTATCATCTCTTCTTTCTAATTTAAAATCTTATTATGATTTAAACATATCCTATATTATTATTTTATATGTTTTTATACTTTTATTCAAGTAAGAAATAAGACACCCCTTATTTCATTGAAAGTATCATATCTTCTAAATAAAAGTTATCATAATAATTATTATCTTCTAAATGCTTTATCCATTTATCTATGTTTTCTTTTATATTATCACTAGATTTTCTATATGTAACTCTTAAATACATAGCAAGTGATGGTATTAGATCTATAATAGTTTTTTCTTCATTTAGGATCTTACTATCATGATATGCTTCTATTATTGCTTTAACTATCTTATATGATTCACTAAATAGTGATGCTCTTATATTTTCTTTTATATCATTTATTGATTCTGTTATTATTTTCTTAAATGCATAATCATCATTCATAATTAATGAATTATATATATTATTATAATAGTATTCATATTGTACAAGTGGTAAATATTTCTTAAAGTAATCATTAAATGCTCCCATTTCAAATGCAACACTATCTTTATATTTAGCATTTAACAAATAATCTTTTAACTCTTTAGCAGGTATTTTTGATATTAATGTATGCATATCTATTCCTGTCTTATCTATTTCTTTTTTAAGAGTTGCTTTTATATAATTTTTATTTTTTATTGACATTAAAACTGCATATATATGTTTACATGGATATTCACAAGGACAAGTACAGTCATAATCATAATAGTCTTCATCATTATAATATTCAACATTTACTGTATAAGATTCATTCGTACTGCCAGCAACTTTAGCAGTATACTTATTATTTGATTTTATTACTGATAAGACCATACCATTTTCATAATAATCTTTACCTTTTTTAATTATTGTATCATTAAATTCATATTCATTATTTTTAATAATATCATTTTCGTAATCATATTCCATACTATTCATCTGTATACGTATCCTTTATTAAATCATTTAATATTTCTATTGGATAACTATTTTTAAAGAATCCAATTATTATATCAGTTGCTTCTTCTTTTAATTTTTCTCTAAATACATCATGTGTTGTTTTATCAAGTAATACTATTTTCTTATGTGGATTTTGTATTTCATTATATACATGCTCTACTGATTCTTGTGGAACTATAAAGTCTTTATTACCTCTAAATATTAATGTTGGTATTTTTATATCTTTTGGTGTGTTTTGTAATTCTTTTATTAATTTAAAGAATTCTAAATAACAATTCGCAGGTAATTTAAGTAATCTATTTGCTACTAATTTAGCACCATATTCTTCAAATATTTTTGGTGTTGCGTTAAGTGCAGTATTAAGATTTATTTTTTCTTGTTCATAACCAGATATTCTAAAAGCAGGAGCAACTAAAACAAGTTTCTTTACTTCTTTATATTTACTAGCAGCATAAGACGCTAAAACTCCTCCCATGGAATGCCCTATAACATATATCGTACTATAACCATTATTAATTAAAAATTCCATTTCATGATCAACTTTTTTAATCCAATCTTTATATGTAATCTTATGTTTAAAATCTCCATCATGTCCAGGTAATGTAAAAGTATATACATCATAATTACTAATAAGTTCTAATCTATGTGTTAGATATTCTTGATCATATACTCCTCCTGCAAACCCATGAATTACTAATATTGCTTTTCTAAATAACTTCATAAATATACCTCTCTTATTTATATTATTTTATCATATATTATATTACTTTTAATTGTTATTTACATAGTGAATGTAAATGTATGTTTAGTTAATGTAAATTAATCTTTTCGCTTTTCTAGTGGAAACATTTTTCCATCTTCTGTCATACCAAGAGGAAAAGATGTTCTTTTATACCATTCATCATCGAATTCACTTATTATTTTACTATTTAAGCAATCTTCAAATCTTTTTCTTGCTTGTTTTATAGCCATTTCATCTAAATTATTACTAACTTTTTTAAATATGTTTATATATTCAAATGGTATATGTAAGAGCGTTATTAAAGTTTTATTATCTTTTTTATATACATCTAATACTTTAAATACTGAATCTAAATCTAAAATATGTACCTTTTAACAATATATCCATTGTATATTTTTTATTAATTGATGTCATAGTTTGCTCTTTTGTATAATTAGCATATAATTTATACTTTTCATTTTCGTTCTGCTTTTTTAATTTAATTCGATTTTTCCTTCTAATTACTTTCTAACATCTCTAAAGTAACTCTATCTCTCTTACCATTATAAAACTTATCTATTATTTTACCAAATATTTTTTCTTCTGGAATAGAATATTCAAATAATGTCATACATGAATTTAACTTAAGATAGTCTGGATAACCAAATATATTTTCTATACTATCATCTAATTTATATAATTCATTACATATTTCAATCATATTGTTTCTTAAATATGGATTTCTCATGTATTCAATCACTTCATCAACACTATAAAGTCCATAATATTCTGAATTATAACTCTGACCTAAACCTTTTAATTGTGGAAATATATACCATATCCAGTGAGTTCTTTTATATCCATCTTTTATTTCAGAAAGTGCTACTTCATAATAAAGTTCCTGCATTTTAATAAATCTATCTATATCATACATACTTATTCCTCCCTAATTACATATTATCATATAATTATTAATTTACTTGTGCTTTTTATTAACATTTTTATTTACAATATACTTTACATCAACATTTTTAATAAAAATACACATATTACATAATAAATATGATATTACCTATAAACAAGTTATTAACATTCGATTTACAATAATTGTTTTAATTTACATAGATAACAAAAAACAGAATATATTTATCCATCATATCCTGTTCTTATTTCATATTCCCTATCATTAGCCGGATTATAATATTCATCACATACAATTCTTCCATCTTCATCATCATAACAAACCATATCATTATTAGCATTTCTATTACTATTACTATTACTAGAAGAACCATCATCATTTACTATTAACACAACAATCATTCCAACTATAATTATAAATATTATCCATTCAAGAGACACATCTTTCTGTAAAATACCTTTTTCTTTTTTCATACACACACCTATCAAATTTATTGACTATATTATACTATAAATATATGTAATTTTCAATAATGACTAAATTTTCCATTAAAAAGAGGATACTGTATTTACAAAATTGAAGTGATAAAGTAAAATTAATCTCTTTTGTTTTATATAATTATTTATCTTTTTTTCTAAACTTTACTTCTAACACTATTCCTTTATCTTTTTTATTTGTATCTTGTGATGCTTCAATTAACTGATATGTTCCATCGCCAAATATAATACCATTTAATATTCTTTTAACATTAAGATATATTCTTCTTTCATTTATATTTGTATTTAATACATATGCTGTAAAACTTTCACTGCTTTCTTCATCAAAAGCTTCATCCATTTGCTCTATAGCAATATCTTTTAAAGCTTGTGGTGAATCATCATATTTAATAACTTTATCAAGTATATTAAGTTCTCTTGCTACAAAATATAAAAGACAGTCAGTTCCTAAAATAGTATCAGTTGATAAAATATAATCATATGATTCATTTATAGCTCTTTCATATTTTTCTTTTTCTATTCTCTCATTATGTTTTTCAAAGTTATCAATAATTCTTTTTGTTTCCTCTTTTACTTCATCTAAAATATTTAAATGTACACATGTATAACTTGCTAAAGATGAATCATATTTTTCAATAAAACTAATATAAAAACTATTTAATTTAGTTCTACTTACTTCATCCTTAGTTTTAAATTGTTTATGTAACATATCTTCTAAACTCTTATTGTTTTCATGGATTATATCATTTATCATTCTTTTAGCAAAGTAATTTAAAGTCTCCTCGTATCCTTTATATTCCGCGTAAATATAGCAAAATCCCATACCAAAATATTCTAAAATTTCTTTATCTTCTTCACTTTTCTTATATAATTCAATTATTAATTTTTCTTTATCATATTTAGCCAAAGGCACAAGAAAATATTTTTTATTTAATGATTTGTTTCCTTTTGTTATCTCAAACATTATTGTATAAATTTCAGTTGTTTCAAGTTCTTTTCCAGCATGACTTAAAAAATAATCAGCAACTTCACATACAAAATCTATCTTATGCTTAAATTTTATTATTAAATATTTAACAAATTCATAATCACATTTAACATTATCAGAACATAAATTATAGAAATTATTGTCCCCTGATACACTAATAACCTGCATCATAAAATCTTTATCATTTTCAAGTTCATCAATATCATATATAGTTATATCTTCACTATTGATATATCTATTTATTAATTCTCTACTATATTTTTTCACTTTTAACACCCCTAATTAAGTTGAAATATATTATATACAAAATATTAAAAAAGTCAAATAAAAAGCACACATTCGTGTACTTAATATATCATTATGATTCAATACTTAACTTACTACCAGTACTTGTTTTACTAACAATTATTTTATTATCAATTCTACTAATAAGTTCTGTAACATGTGATATTACACCTATTAATTTATCATTACTAGATAAGTCAGTTAAGATATTTAGCGCTTGATTTAATGATTCAGTATCTAATGAACCAAATCCTTCATCTATAAATAATGAATCTATTCTTATACCTCCATGAGTATTACTAATGGTATCGCTTAATCCTAATGCTAAAGCAAGTGATGCCTTAAACTTCTCTCCACCTGATAATGATGCTACATCACGTTCTTTACCAGTATATGAATCAAATATAGAAAAATCGAGTCCTGTCTTAACATTAAGTTTAGTCTCTGTTTCTTTTCTTTTTAATTCATATCTACTATCAGTCATCTTTATAAGCCTTTTATTTGCTTCTACTAAAACTGACTGCATAAAATATGATTGTACATAATTTTCAAATGTAATTCTTTGTTTACCAGTAAGTGTTCCATTCGCAGTATCACTTAATAATTTAATGACATTATATTCATCTTGAACTTGCTTATTATCTTTTAAATAATTTTTAATATTACTAGTTGAAGATTTAAGTTTCTCTAAAGTAGCATTTAAACTTGCATATAAATTATCATTTTTACTATAAAGTTCTATTAATTCATTTAATTGATTTTCTTTTTCTTTAACATCAATTACTTTTTTACCACTTACTTCAGGCTCTAATAATTTAATAGTTGATTCATATTCTTTCTTACAACTATCATAATTATCAATTTTACTTTTTAAACTATTTAATTCATATTTATCTAATTTATTATTTTGATAATCTTCATAATCAGTATTATTTTCACTATATAAATTATCTAATTTAACATTATATTCTTTAATATCTTTTTCTAATGACTCAATATCATCTTTAAATATATTGATATTACTTTCTAAACTTTTTATCATAGAAGATAATTTTTGTTTTATTGAAGATATTTCTCTAAATTCAATATCTAATTTTTCTTTTTCTTTTCTCTTTTGATTCAATAATTCATTATTTTTATTTTTTTCTTCAACAATATTTATATTTTCTTTAAAATTAAACTCTTTTATTATTTTATTTATTTGTTCAATTGAAGCTTCTTTTAACTTTCTTGAATTATCTATTTTCTTTAGATTTTTTTCACATTCTTCTATATCTTCTTTAGTATAATTATATTCTACTTCTGTAGCAAGTCTTGGATGTTCTTTTGAACCACATACAGGACACTCTTCTCCATCTTTTAATGTTTCAGCAATTTCAACTGATATATTTAAATAATATTTCATTCTCATATTTTCATATAAAGATTCTTGTTTTTGATATTCATTTACTAATGATTTATATTCCTTTTTAACAAGTTCTAATTCACTCACCTTACTTATATAATTATCATAATCTTTATTCTTATTTATAAGGTAATTTATTTCAGTGTTTAGTTTATCAGCATGTTCCACATAGTTTTCAATTTTCTGAAAGTAATTTTCTTTTTCATTATATTCTTTCTGCTTTGATTCTAAATCTTTCTTATTTTGATTATATTTCTCTTTTTTATCACTTAATAATTTATTTGATGAAGTAAGTTTATCTAATATATTTGTGATATATGTAGCAATATTTACATTGTAATTATACTTTTCTTTTTCCTTGTTAATATCAGAATTATTTTTTATTAATTCATCCAACTTATGATTTACATCTTCATAAATTAATATGTTTTTATTCATTTTGTTTATATTAGATATTTCAGTTGATAACTTTGTCTTCTCATCATTTACTTTATCACGTTCTTTTTTAGCAAGTAAAACTGCATCACTTTTATTTTGTATTTCTTTTGTGAGTATATTTATAGTTTCATCATTACTAAGTCCATATATATTTATAATTGATTCTAAATTCTTTCTTTCTGTTTCTATTTTATCTTTTATTTTTTCTATTTCATCTTTTTTTGAAAGCATATTTGATTTAAATTTATTTTGAAGTAAATCATAGAACTCTGTATTAAATATTTTTCTAAATATAGTTGTTTTTTCTAAGGATGGCGCAAGTAAAAATTTAGAGAATTCTCCTTGTGAAAGCATTGCTACTTGTCTAAATTGTTTATAATCAAGTCCAATTAAACTTTCTATTTCTTTATTAACATCAGTAAGTTTAGTAATAATTTTGCCATTGATATTTGCTTCTGAAGTAGCTACTTGTTTTGTTTCACCTATTCCATTTTTCTTTTTTCTTGTATATTCAGGACTTCTCTTTATCTCATATAATTTATTTTTATAATAGAATTCTAAATCCACATAAGTATCCATATCATTAGATGCCCAATCACTTCTAAGAGAATTAGCCTCTCTTGTATCACCTGATGTATTTCCATATAATGCATAACAAATCGCATCAAATATAGTTGTTTTACCAGCACCTGTATCTCCAGTTATAAGTAGTAATCCTTTATCTATTTTATCTTTTTCAAAATCAATTACAACTTTATCTTTAAATGGACCAAATGCCTGCATTATTAATTTCTTTAAACGCATATTAATTATCCTCCTTTAAAGATTCAATAATCGATTTTATATATTTATCTTCTTCTTCATTCATTTCTCTATTATTTTGTTCTTTAAAAAATTGATTAAATAATTCATATGGACTAGCATCTTCTTTTATTTCACTTAATTCTGTATTATTTAAATCATATTTATTTACAAATACTAATGATATTGCATTCTTAAATCTTTTCTTTATTTCTTCCATTGGTGATATTAAAGTATTCTCGTCTTTTAGTTCAACTTTAATAATATCATCACATGTTTTCATATTCATTACTTCTTCAAATGTACCTTTTAATACCTGCATATTTCTAAGAGGCTTTAGTTCTACAAGTTCAATACTATTTATATCATCAGTATCTATTATAACAACACTTTTCTTATCATTAACTTCACTAAAAGAATATTTAAGTGGTGTTCCTGAATATCTTATAGTATCTCTTTTTATCTTTTGTGGTCTATGAATATGTCCTAAAGCTACATAATCAAAATCATCAAAAAGATTAGCATCTATCGCATCAAGTGTTCCTACATTATTAAGTGATATACTTTCTGAATCACATTGTTCTGGAAGAAGTCCATTCCACATAACAAATTGATGAGCAAGTAAAATATTATTCTTAGTTTTATCTATGTTTTCTCTTGATAAAATCCATTTCATCATATCATTTGAATTATTAATACTTTCATATTCTTTTTCATCCATTAAATGTTTAATATGAAATGGTTTTAAAAATGGAAGTAAATAAAAATCAGTATTATCAATACTTACTTTTTCAATCTTTCCTTCATATGTTGTTACAATATGAATATTAAATCCTTCAAATATCTTAGCTCCATACGATAGTCTTTCATTAGAGTCATGATTACCACTTGTTATTAAAACATGAACATTCTCTTTTAATAAATTTGTTAAAAAATTATCAAAAAGTGAACTTGCTTCAGTACTAGGTATACTTTTATCATATATATCTCCTGGTATCATTACAACTTTTATATCTTTCTCTTTTATCTTTATAAATTATTTCATTAAGAATATATTTTTGATCTTCATAGAATGATTCTTCTAATAAGTTTTTTCCTAAATGAAGATCGCTTATGTGTAGTATTTTCATGTTAACTTCCTTTCATTAATTACTAAAAAGTACCAATACAAAACTTAATAATCAAGCTCGTACTAGCACTTCTTTTTAATTTTTTTCTACTTCATAAATAGTTTTTTCACCTGTTACATTTTCTTGTAACAACTTTTCTAAATACTTAGATAGTTTTAAGTTATCAACTTTTTGAAATCCAATAGCCATATCCCACTCTTGTTGTTTTACATAGTTTTTAGGTGTTCCTATTTCAATATAATCATTTATACTTGAATCTAATTCTTTTTCAGACATTCTAGCATTTCCACCAAAAACATTATATCAAAAAAGTTATTATTCGTCAGTATTATACACATTAAAAATAAATAAATTATAACTCTGACAAGACTAATGAAAATACAAAAAATTTCATTAGATTTGTCAGAATAATAATGGCTATTTCTAAATTAGTGTACCTAAAATTACTTAATAGTCTTCAAGCCCTTATAAATCAAATAAAAATGAGAGATTTTACTCTCTTCAGAGGGCATAGCGCAATGGGTAAATCATACCTGTTTAATCCCTTTAAAATCAATGCTTTCAAGACACATAGTTTAAAAATATTTAATTTTGCACAGCAAAATTTAACTAAATTGTTGTGCAGAAACTGTGCAGACAATATAAAAAGCATATATAGGATACGTAGCTATATATGCTTATTTTCTGTACGTTATTAAATCAGGTCTTTTCAAGTTGTCAACAAATTCTGATTCTATTCCCTTTTTTGTTTCACCTTTTGAATTGTGCCTTATACTATTAACTGCCATTATTACTGCTTTTCTTGCCCTTGTTAATGAAACATAATGAACACATTTATCTTCATTTATATCTATATAGCCACCATTTTTAAAGTCAATTTTAGGTAAGATATATTCATGTAAATCTAGTATAAAAACAGCATCAAATTCTAAACCTTTTGATTTATGTATTGTCATAATATGGACTTTTTCAAGATCCATAGGCTTATATGTAACTAAATAATTATCATTATTTAAAGTATCGATTATATTTGATAAATCAATATCTCCACCAAAAATACTTTTTGTTAAATTTAACATTTCATCAATTGGTAATACTTCTGTATTAAAAAAATCAATTTTGAAATTAATAATTGTATTAACATAATTTTGATATTTCCTTTTATTGATAACAATTGCTTGATTATCCAAAATGTTTTCAGGATATAATTTTTGAGAGCCAAAAATATAAATTAATAGGTCTCTAAAAAATATTTCATAAGATTTACTACTTTTATCTATAGGAGTTTCGCAAAAATAAATTGTTGGAGTTTTCATATAGTTAAATAACAAGTTAGCTGTACTATTATTACGACATAAAATGGCTATTTCATTTTTATTATTAATATTAAATTTTGATAATAGTCTAGGTATTAGATTATCAATCTTATTAGCTAATATTTTTTCGTCGCCAGTTATATTCCATTTATAAACTCTTTTATCATCACATATTTCATATTTTTTTTGAGGAAATAAAAATTGATATGCATAATTAATTATTGAAGGATGAGATCTATGATTAATAGTCAACCCAAATGAGTTAAAATCTGATAATTCTGATAATTCAAGCAAAAATTTCGGACTACTACCACTATAGTTAAATATTGATTGATCAGGATCTCCAACAGCTACTCCTATTATCCCTAATCCTACAATTTTTTTGAAAATTGTATGTTGCAAGCACTCACAATCTTGATATTCATCTACAAAAATGTATGCGTATTTTGCCTTTATATATTTTCTACAAGAAATTGAATTGTCAAATACATAATTTGCCAAAAAAGGAATCTCTTCTAAAATAATCAAACCATCCTTAAAATATTTAGCCAAATATTCAATTTTTTCTTCTTTTTCCAATTTTTCAAATTCAATGCAATCAAAATCATTACGAGAAACAACTTCAAATTCCTTATAATAATTATATAAATATTTTGCAAATGGAATAATTATTTCTGATAAATAAAAACTATAAATAGTCCCAAAAAAAGAATTATGTAAATCAGCTGATATATTCATGACTCTACCCTTTAATTCATTACTTGCTTTGTTTGTATAGGATATTGCTATCACTCCTTGATATTCATCTAATTCAGAGAGAATTTTTTTTATTTTATATGTAATTGTAGTTGTTTTTCCACTTCCAGGTACTGCGATAACAACAATATTTCCTTCAGCATTAATTATATCAAGCTGTTCCTTAGTCAAAGTAAAATTATTCATTAACTTTCCCAATCAACCAATCTATTGGTTTATAAAAATTGCCAATATTATCTCGTGTGATACTTATATTCTTAATTTCATCAATAAAATCATACATGTTTTTTGCTTTGCTGTTTTGTAGATATTTAACAAACTCATCTTTGCCATTATAATTTTGCTTAATATAATCTGATAAAAAGTCAATGTTAGACAGATCATTTTCCAAATCTTTTTCAGAAATAAATAATCCCTCATCCATAAAATTTTTTTTATATTTTTGATACAATTTTAAAGATTCGCTACTTAATTTTTCACTATTTAAATTAGAGAATTCTTCTTTAGAAATCCAATCATTCTTCATTATTTTTTCATTATGCAAATCAATTAATCTGTTAATTCCTGAATAATAAATTTTTTTATTTTTTGAATTAATTACAATATCATTATCAGTTCTTACTGCATAAGGAATTGATAATCTATCTAATAATTTTGCATAAGGCTTAAATCCTATTCCATCTACTGGAACTATCATTATATTATATTTTTCTAAATTAATATCAAGTTTGCTAGAAATATATTTATATATCAAAAGTTCAGAAACACCTTCTACTAAAAAAACTCCTGATGAAAAAAACATAGAGCCAGTGATTAAATTGTATCTATATCCAAATTTAATTACATCATCTTCTAACTCTTTAGAACAACCATTGTTGGATACTATAGTTTTTTTATCCTTATTATATGAAAGTTTAACTATAGAAAATGGATTAAATTCTAAAACAACTTGAGGTGAGTGACTGGTAACAATTAATTGACTATTTATTTTTTTTAAAAGTTGTCTAATCGTCATTGACTGAAGTGGAAAATGTAAATGTGATTCAGGCTCTTCTAAAATAAAAATAACAAATTGTTTTGAATTATCATATTTTTCATTTTTTTCTTTTATCCACATTGACATATATATCTGATTACTTCTTCCATCACCACCAATATTAACATTTTTACCATCAACCTGTGTTATTAATTCAACATTATCCATTATTTCATTTGTATCATTGTAAGAAGAAAATTTAATATCAAGATTATCATTATGAGAAGACATTTCACTTAATTCTGATTTTATAAATTCTGTAGATTTACTAATATAACTTACATTTTCCACTTTTTGATTTAAATAATTAACTTGTTTGTCAATTTCTAATATCAAATTGTTGTCATTGTCAATTTCTTTTGAATCTCTTTTTTGTTTATACGAATTAATAATGTTAGCTTTTGATTTTTTTAAAAAACTTTTTAATTGTCTAGTACTATCAAGATATACACAGTTTATTAAATTAATATATTTATTTCTTCCAGGAATTTCATGAAAACTTTCTTCATCTTCCTTTGCACTCATAAAGAATTTAAATTTTTCTTCTGAATTCTTATATCCTTTATACATTAAATACATTTTACTATCTTCAATATCTTGACCTAGACTAGCATAAATAAAACTTTCAGAGTTTTCACTAATTTCTGAAAATTCTAAAATAATTGTAATTTCCTCTTCATCTGAAAAAATATTAAAATCTCTTTCTTCTGGCTCTAAATCTAAATATGATAAACTCTTATCTAGCAAAATTCTTATTGCCATCAATAGATTAGTCTTTCCAACATCATTTGGACCAATAATAATTGTTTCATTATTTAAAGAAATATCTTCATCAAAAAAATTCCTATAATTTTTAATTTTTACTCGAGATAATTTCATAATAAAGTCCTCCTACAACAATTCTAAATATTTATTTAACATTTCAATTTCTAATTCATTAACTAGTTTAACAAAATCAGTATAATCCCCAGTAGTATGTGCTTTATCTAAAGCATTATAATATTCTAATCTTTTTTCTTTTTTTACAATTACTGGAAGATAACCACTATTCATTAAAGATAAGTTCATTACTAATCTTGAAGTTCTACCATTACCATCAACAAATGGGTGTATTTTAACTAACTCACCATGCAATAATGTAGCTCTAATAATTGGATGATATTTTTTCCAGTCTTCATAATTAATAATTAATTTTTCCATTAATTCTGGAACAATTAAATAATCTGGTGGAATATGTGTAGCACCTTTTATTTTTACATTTTCATCTCTATATTTACCAGCATTATCATCATCAATTTCTTTTAATACTAATTGATGAATATTTTTAATATTCCATTCTGTAATTGGTTCTTTATCCTTAATAAGATCATCTAAAAATAATATTGCTTGTTCATGATTAATAGCTTCTAAATGTTCTTTTAAAGATTTTCCACCTACAGTAATACCTTCTAAAACAACTTGTGTTTCTCTTAAAGTTAATGTATTTCCTTCTATACCATTACTATTATAAGTCCATTCTAAATTTATAGATTCTTTTAAAGATTTTAAAGTTTCTTTTGATATAGGTCTTTTAGAATTTAATTCTTTATTTAATTCATCAACTTTATCAAAATAATTATCAGGTAAATCAAATTTGAATTCTATATTATCTAATTTAACACTTCTTTTATCAGCTGGTTTATTAGCATTAATAGGAATATTCCAATTGTTACCTACTTTAACAGCACCTTCAATTCTTCCATCTTGTAATAATCTTCTAATTCTTCTTTCACTAATATTCCATTTTTGTACAGCTTCTTTTGTAGTCATAAATTCCATAATTTTCACCTCTGCTTACATTATACCGTTATCGGTACAATTTGTCAATATATTTTATACCGTTATCGGTATATCATTATAATATTACATTTTAAGTTTATTATGTGATTTATTTTAAAAATTCAAGAAGTTCTTCACCAAACTTTTCAGGATTACCATTTACATCATTCTTTAGTTCATTTATTTCTATATTTAATTTTTCAGTTTCTTTTTTATCCTTTTTAAAGAATTCAACATTTTTGTCATAATATAACAAATCATTGTACCTTGAAAAATCTATTTTATATTCTTTAATTTTATTGCCAATATTAGCTAACAAAAATATAAATGTAAAGCCTACACTTCTTAACTCCAAATAATGTTTATTGTCATTAGTAAAATACTTTAAACATAAGAAAAGAAGCATTTTTAAGAAATAATAATTTTGATATATCAATAATTGAAATATTTCTTTCTCTTTCGGACTATTAATTTCTATAACTGTACTTACAATTAATGTACTATGAGTAAAATTACACATTTTGTCATACAGTTCAGTTAACATTAATAATTTTTCTTTACGATTTATATCTTTAAATGCTATTTCACTAATTTCATTCATATGTGTTCGAAATTTATCTATAATTTCACATACTCTTGTCCTATCTCTCTCTATTCCAAGAGTAGTAAATTCATTATATACATTTTCATCAAACTGAATCATCATAGCCATCATAATATATTCAAAGGAAGATCTTAATAATATATTTGCATCTACTAAGTTATAACTTTTTAAATTATAATCAACATTTATTAATGTTTTATGTGCTTGTTTTAATAAACTAATTGTTTCATGATGCTTAGCTCTTCTCTCATTTTCTAATTTTGATACATTATAAACGCAACCATCTTTTAATGGTCTAATAAATTTTCTATTTATAGCATTATTAATTGTTTTATTTGATATTTGCATATTTTCACCACCTTAAAAAGTTTAATATTTATTATATCACTATTATTTGATAAATTAACATTGATCAACAAAAAAAGTATATATAGATAAGTTAAAACTATATATACTATTTAACATTTAATTTAAATATGTTAAATTTTTTCTATTTTTTTAACATGTTATGACACTTATGACACTTGTTTTTGTGTACCCCCACATATCTCAGTGACGCAAGTGACACAATTATTCAATTACATCTTCGTTTTCTGCTTCTTCTTTATCGTATCTATCACGTTTATCTTGTAATGTTTCTGTCTCTCCATATTTAGACATATATTCATATATACGAATTGATTTCCAACCAGTAACCTTACAACCCCATTCATTTATTGTTATTTTATCTCCATTAAAATCAACAAATTTTCCATCAATTAATGTTGCTAATGATTCTTCTGGGAAAAGCGTCAAATAAACTTTATCTCCAGGAGTTAAATCCCCAAGTTCAATAAAATCATTTATATCCTTAAATTTTTTGGTTTCTTTTTTAGGCTTACCAATATCTATACTCTTTATATCTACAGGAATATTTGGAATGCATCTATCAAATATAATATTAACCATTTCTTCTGCTCTATCTTTTACATTTTGATAATTATAGAAATCTTTATTTTCGGGTAACGAAATAGCATCATTTTGTCTTCCTGAATTTTTATCTCTATAATATATTCTTAAATTTCCAATCCTATTTAATATTGATTTGGCAAAAACATCATAACCCATTCCAGATTGAGCAAGTTCTTGTGGGAAATCATGGCCTTCTTTTAATACTAATGTATTTTTATCTTTATTTTTATAATATTTAAAATGAGGATCATTTATTTCAGGGGTTTGAACTAATAAGTGATCAAGACTATATAATTCTGAAAAATCATTTACCAATTCGTATGCTTGATCATATGATGTACTATATTTTTCTATACCATTTTCATCTTTACTTACTTCAGTACTTTCATATAGTGCTATTAATGGAATAGCAATATCTCTCTTTTCATCATAGCAGTCTAATCCTTTAATAGTGCTCTTCAATATATCTGAAGTGATTCCTTTTAATAACAATTGACTTTCAAATTTATTAATAATTACTTGCTTATTAATTGTTTTATCTCTAATGATATCAGTCATTATATCTTTGAAAACGTTAATCGCATCCTTACTATCTCTATCACTAATAGTTAAGAATTTCATCATGAAAGATACTGTTTCTAATGTTATATCTTCTACATCTTTTTTATTTATCTTTTCATTTTTAAATTCTATTAGCATTCTAAACAAAAGAGGTTTAGGATGTTTATAACTATTATTAACAAATATTTTATAGAAAAATCTAAATTTTGATGATTTAACTAAATTATATGCTGAGTCTGAATCAAATAACATATTATAATAATCAATCTTATCTTCAAGATCGTCAATTAATTTTTTTAATGCCTCTTTTTCACTATCAACTCCAAAGACAGTTAATAATTCTCCAGAACTCAAACTTTTAAAATTATCAATATTAATATTTTGTCTATAATATGTAATAAAAGCTCTTATATAAGTGTATAAATAATCATATAAATTATCTTTTGTTTTATTAATAAGTTTTCCCCATTTTTTTGAATAAATAGAGTATGATTCTTCATCCATCTTTGAAAAAACATAAGTTTTAAACAAATCAATAACTTCTAGTTTTTTACCTTTGCTATTAATTGATTCAAACATTGTAAATACTTCTTGTTGTTGACAATTAGCTTCTATAGCAATAAATTTCATACCAATTAATAAATAATCAGCAAAATCTAAAATAGCACTTTGTGAGTTTTTAACAATATTATCAGTTAATAACTTATGGCAACAAAGAAAATTAGAAATAATTCTTTCATCAAAAATATTTTTGCATTCATAATTATTACAAAATTCTACAATATCTTTAGGAGAATCATAGCAACTATCATAAATTGCCTCATAACATTCTTTCTCTATACTGTTAAGAATTACTGCTCTTGTATCCTTTTGGTTTTGTCTATTTATAATTTTCCATAATGATTCTTTTATTTTTAAAATTGTACTATCTGTTTCACTAGCACCATTAGATAATGCTAAAGAATAAGTTGCAAGTAATATAAGTGAAAATGTAGTTAATCTTTGTTGCCCATCGATAATATCATAGTTAGTAATATGTCCATCTATTTTATCATCTTTATCATAAATAATAATATTACCTGTATAATAGCCTTCTTCTTTTTCCTCAGATTTAAAATTTTTAAATATATCATTTAATAAGACTTCTACTTGTTCTTTATCCCATGAATATGGTCTTTGATATACAGGAACATTATAAGCACATTTGAATAATGTTTCTAAATCCCATAAATGCGGATCTAATAGTTTTTTTGCCATTCTTACTCACTCCTAACTACCCTTTAATCATTTCTTGCATTCATAATTTTTGCTCTTAATTCAAAATTTAATGAAATATTATTTGAATCTTTCCAATCTTCCCACATATTATTTGAAGAATCAAATAAAACTTCAGATGTTTTTTTTAAAGATTCAAATGTTAGTGTCTCGACTAAATTATATCCATTACCATTTGAAATCAAAATATTATCTTCTATATAATCCTTTATTTCTGAATTATTATAATTTTCCTTTTCTATATATGAATCTGCTTGAACTTCTACAGTACCATCTTCATATATATAAGCAAACACATCGCAGTTATTCTTTTTATAATAAATATTATATTTTTTCAATTCTGGTTCACAACTAGATTCATATGGATAAACAAGACATATTCTATCAATCAATTTATTTGTTCTATCTTCAATTTCTTCTAAATTCCACTCTTCTTTTTCTAATATTTCTCTATTCATATTTAGATGTCCACTTCTACTTAGAACTTCCCTCTTATAGTCATATGGATTATTTGACATTCTACTATTATCAGAATGAGTAGCTAATGTTAGATTTCCAATTCTGTTTAATTGCGTTTCATATTCCCCTGCATTAATTTTTAATGTTTCATACCATTGAGGAGTAATTGTTTGTGGCATTAAGTGTTCAATACTTAAATTACTAAAATCAATTACAGCAGGATTTTTAGTATATGATGTATTATCTTCATTGAAAATGCATGATTCTAATTTTTCAAATGCTACTTTTAAATATGATTTTAAAGCATATGCATTAATTGCACTTAAGTTCAACTTCATATAACTATCATCAGGCATATGTGAAGCTTTACCTTTATTATTATCTACAAGAAACTTAACACATGAATTATAAATATTAGAATAATCGCCATTACAATCTTCGATGATATCTTTTAACATAGGTGGAACAATTCTTGTTAAAACACCAGTTCTTAAGTTACATAGATTTCTTCTTATGTTATATGTATTAAATAAATTAATTATATTAGAAAAACTTTCTGCACTAACAAGACGATTACCATTTGGATCTTTTGTCTCATATAATCTATATATTTCCATTAATATTGGTGCAGTAGGCTCTATTGTGCTTTTCTTGAATTCAATTAATGATTCTTTTATAGGTGATTCAAGTGGTACGGCATTACTAATAAATAAATTATAGTAATAATTAGCATATTGAACTATTAGTTTTAATATTTCTTCTGTATTCTTTCCATATTCATTCTTTTGAGTTAAAAACCATTCTTGGAAAACATTATAAATATCTTCCATATTGTCTAAGACATAATTTTGATTAGCCAAGAACATTCTAAAGAAATTTTCCATTTTACCATTTTTTGCAAATAGGTCTTCCATCGGTTGCCAATATTGACTATATAATGTGTCTTGTAAATTACTTTCAATGTTCATTAAAATAAAGTTTCTAATTAAATCAGCTTTAGATAATTCAGCACCAGCAGAATTAATTGTTTCAAATATTTCTTGAGGTTTATCTTGTCCACCTAATGGTATGATTACAAAATAGAATTTATCTAATGCTTCTAGTAAATCTTCTATAGAATAACTAAAGAATAATGATTTTAGTTTGTTTTTAATATAAGCATAATTCTTATAAACATTTGATTTCTTTTCATCATTAGAAAGTGCATCTTGTTGATTCATTATGATTTTAGAATAAACTGCATCGTCAGATACTAAAGGTTTTAATTTAAGTTTATCTTCATAGTCATCTTCAACTTCAGGATTTGTTAAATATTTATTAACTATTTGTTCAGCAAATTCTTGCTTTCCGTTTTCTTCTGCTATTTCTTTTAAAGACTGTAAGAATAGAAAAATTGTAATTAATCTTTGTTGCCCATCTACCACTGAAAATTCTTTTATACTAAGTGATCTATTTATGATTAAAAACATTAATATTCCAATAAAATGTTTGTCTACTGCTCCTTTTAAAACCAACTCATAATCATCAATAAATTTTTTTACTTGTTTATTTGTTTGCCAAATATAATTTCTTTGATAAACAGGTATTACAAATTGTGTATTTCTTATACTGTTTAAAAAATGTAACAAATTTTCTTTTACAGGTTTTAAATTACCTTCATTATTCATTTTCAACACTCCTTAATCCACATCTATTAAATATATCTTCATATATACTTAAATGTCCTTCTATAAATTCTTTTATTTTTGAATAATCACTTACTACAGCAATTTCATCATATATTTCAAATAGCTTTTCAAGCATTTCATCTAAAGTTTCATATTTATTTTTTGAAATTCTATATGCTACATATAATGTTTTACATTCTTCAATAAATTGTCCAGGTAACATTTGTCCTCCAGCTACAAATTTATGGCCTATACAATCTTTAGATTTCTTATTCTTTTGTTCATTAATAACGTATGTATGTAGCATTGCCTTTTCATTGTCAGAACTAGCAATATATTTTTCAATAAATTGTTTGTCTTTTGCAAAAGTAATTAACCAAAAAATGTCAGTCTTCATTACTTCTTCTATATTATCAATCAATTGTAAATCCTTTAATTGATCTAATACATCATTTTCATTTAACCCACAATTTAATAAGTACTTTATATACTCTTTTGAAGTAAGAATAATATCATTATTTCTCCATTCAGATCTATAATCTAATAAAAGTAAGAAAAGTAAAAGCCATTCTTCATTATCCGTTTTATCTAAACTAATTAAATCCATGCATGTATAACCTGCACCAGTAAAGAAATATCTATCTTCTTTTCTATATACAAAATTTGCTAACGAAAGCGGTAAAGTTCTTTGTTTATCTTCTTTTTGACCATCTTCGTAAGTAGGCCATTGATCCATAGGAACTCCATTCAATCTATAAAACTTTTCGACATCAGCTATAAAATTGTGCATATATCGATATGTCGTCGAGCTATAACTAAATATTTTCCCACTTTTATCTTTAGCCATACTCTGAAATTTTTTATACCATTCCGGATATTTTTGTTGTTCTAAATAGAACTCTAATATATTCATTAAATCACCTCACATACAAATAAATATTCTTTATGATTCTTTAAATCTGTCTTTCCTGCATTAAAGAATTTATAATCTATTTCATATTTTGTTAATTTTCCTTTTTTACTTAAAATATCTTCTATTTGCTTTTCTGAGATTTTATTATTTGAAGCACCACTTTTTGCATCATATGTATTATTATATGATACAACAATTAATTTACCTTTTATATTTTCGATTAAATCTGCAAATACTTCTGGTGCTTTTGCTCTTGAATATTCACTTTTTAAATGATTTCTTTTAAATTTCATTGAGTTTCCCTCTAGTTCTTCGGGTTTTTGCCACAAAGCTAAATTTTCCAAGACATGATAGAAATTAACATATTGTCTAGCATTATATGGCGGATCTATGTAAAAAACATCAGCTTCAATTTCTCTTACCAATTCGTTAGCATCTTTGCAATATATATCATTTTTATTTTTTAATTCCTTGATTTCCGGAATTCTAAGATGTACGCCTTTTTCTTTTGGTGTTTTATTTAAAAATGATTCAAAATGACCACATGTATTTGCTATTTTATCTGTTTCATACATTAAGCTTGTCAATAATATATAATACTCTCTATTAGTTAATTCTTTCTTTTTATTTTCAATATCTTCACGAATAAATCCGATTATTTTAGCATCATTGTAATGAAAATATTTATTTCCAAATTTATCTGAAAAATAATTATCTTCTATATCATTTGGATTTATTAAATTATATATATCAATTATTTTATTAATCTTTTTTATATCATATTTATCATCAGATAACCATGTATTATATGCTACAAAGTTAGAATATAATAAATCATTTACTATAACCTTAGAACCTTTATTTGCAAAATAATTACCAACTACTCCTGTTCCAGCAAATATATCAGCAAGAACGAAATTATTATCTTTATAATATTTTTTTATTACGGTATCGATATTTGAAAGTAAACTGTTTTTGCTTCCAATATATCTCCTATTATTTATTTCCAGCTTCATCTGGTTCGCCTCCTGTTACAAGTATTTCCTGTTCTTCTCTATCTCTATTCTTTTTATTATAACTTGAACTCTTGTAATGATAATCAATTTTGTGAAAAATATAATCATTATCTTGAATCCAATTTTCTAATTGAGTATTTGTTCTTAGTTTTGTTTTTAAAATATTGCTAAGTGCAAAAGGAATATTTTTTTTCTCTAATTTACTTAATAATTTCAACAATGCTTCTTCTTTTGAACAATTCCAACCATCATTTTCATTATATACAGCAGTTGTAATTAAATATGGTGGATCACAATAAACAAATGTTGCTTTTTTTAGAATTTCATTAACTTCTTTAGAACGAAAATCAGCACATATGAATTCATACACGGTTTCTTTTGCTCGCTTATTATATGCTATCAATTTTTCATAATTATTTTTATTAAAATCTGTTTTTCCAACCGGAAGATTAAACTCTCCAAAATTATTAAAACGTATATCATTGTTAAATCCATACACCATAAGTGTATAAAGCAATATATTTGCTTTGTCTGTATTTTTATTAAACAATTTATTATAATCTTCTCTTAACTTGTAAAAACCTTTTTCATTATATTTTTTTAAGCCATTATTGCCTACAACATATCCTTCTTCTCTATATTTCTTATAAGTATATTTATACGAATATGATAAATCATATTGTTCTATTACTTTTTCAATTTTAGAAATAATTACATTAATATCTTTTTCAGCTAAAAATTTCAATAAATTAATAACTCTGGGATTACTATCAATCAGAATTACTTTTTCAGCATCTACATTAAAACCGACAGTAGCTCCACCACAAAACATGTCAACAAATACTTTAGTATGTTTTGGAAAATATTTCGTAATTTGAGGCAAAATTCTATATTTATTTCCTGTATAATTTAATGGACTTTTAATAAACATATTTTTTCACCTCCCCGAATTATATGCCTTTAGGCAACTTACTATAATCATATTTTGTTGCTATATCTTTAAGTTCTTGTATCTCTTTATCAATATCCTCTAATGCTTTATCTAATGTATAATCAGTTTCTGCATCTTCTTTAATTAGTTTTAAACCCAATTTAATTTCATTTAAGTTTTGCATTATCTTTAATGCTTTTTTTCCTTTATTAGCATCCCAATCTAAAATATCGTATTTAAATAATCTACATTCTTCTATAGTATTCTTTAAATCTTTTGTAGATTTATTTTTAAACTCATCATGAGAAAACCAACTCATAACTTCATTGTATCCAGCTGCTTTTAAAAGTTGGTGTAAAGATAAATCCAACTCTTCAGCAATTCTTTTAAGAATCTCAGGATCTGGTTTAGCTACTCTACCGTTTTCTATATCATTTAAAGAAGAATTACTTATTCCAACTCTTCTTGCAAGTTCTCTTTGAGAATACTCTTTTGCAGTTCTTCCTCCAACAATTAATGTAGTTAATGCTTCACTATTGTTCATATTTTCACTCCCTTAAAAGTCTTCTTATTCTCTTCCATATTCATTATATCACATATTGTCAGTTTTGCAAAACATTTTTGTTCGGAATACTTGACAATTAAATTTATTTGCACCATATTGATTTTAATGAACAGTATACCGAACACTTAGAAGGAGGTGAGAATATGGCTAAATTAAAAGTTCATAGAACATTTGATGAATTCTTATTAGATCCTAATCTATCATTAAGAGCTAAAGGTTTTTTAACAATGGTATTAACAAATAATATTATTCATAGTATAGAAATAAAAGAACATTGTGCCGACTCTATGAATGATATTAAGGATACCCTGCTCGAGTTAAGAATCAACAAATATATAAGATATAATTCTGAACTAAATATATCAGAAGCAAATGCTGTTTCACACGATAAATGGAATGAAGAAGAGTACGAATTATAAGAAAGGATGTGATAATGTATGACAGCAAGTGAAACATTAAAATTAATAGCAAAACAATGGTGTAGTCTAAGTGACTTAATGAAACTTACAGGTGTTGGTAGAAATAATGCATTAGTTATTAAAAGCACTATAAAGAAAAAAATAGAAAGTGAAAACTACTATGTTCCAAATAATGCAGTACCTATGCAAGAAGTTGTTAAATATTTAAATATAAATATTCCATACTTAGAAGGCAGAGTAAAAAAATTAACTAAGGAGGCATAAAGAATATGAAGGCTTTTGAAGATTTAAAAGAAAACACAAAAAAAGACATCATAATCGATGGATTAATGAGGTCTAAAGGTGTTTACTTATTAGTATCTAATCCAAAAGTAGGAAAGTCTATGTTGGCACTGCAACTTTCCTGTTCCGTTATTAACAGAACACCATTTTTAGGATACAAAGTAAATCCCTCATCTATTTTATATGTTACCACAGAATCAGATAAAATTCAATTAAAGGAACGCCTAGAATTCCTAGAACTATCATCAAAAAAAGACTCTTTATTTATAATTGATAGACAGAATAAAGCAAATATATCTTTAAATGATTTAGAATATGATATAAAAACATTTGCTGAAGAATATAATGGCAAACTTATACTCATATGTTTAAAAAAGATCTTACAAATGTACCAAAATCCTTTGACACATTAGAAAAAGACTTTAATGAAAAGTCTTCCAAATAAACTATATTAAACTTATATAAACCATAGGTTATGATGGATAGATGATGAGTAGCGTTCTACCATATTTATAGAAAACCCTTATAAAACAAACAAAAATGGAGCCTTTCGGCTCCTTCAGGGGGATAATAAATTGTAATTTTTTATTATATTTATTGGATTAATTTGCAATAAATATTATTTTTTGTTATTATATTTAAACTGTAAACACAAATTGTTTTACAAAAAAAAGCATAAATCAAATTAATTTGTGCTATAATATTAATATGAGAATAGGAGATAGCCTCGAGAACTTCCTTTTGTTCTATTTATGTAACGGCATTAACTTAGTTAATGTCTTTTTTTATTTGTTATAAACAGGACAATTTGCTGAATACAACTTGATTAGATTTAATGCATGAATGCAACTTTGTTTAGACGTGTACCCATCTCCGCTAGTAGCTAATACTTGACCATTAGAACTAACGAATCTGAAGTAATAAAGGAAATTTCTTCCCATAAAAACTTCTGCTCTCATCATATCACCTCCTTGTTCGTATAAACAAAAGGAAGTGTTCTATCTCCTTTAAACATTATACCATATTTAATATATAACTTCTAACAAAAAATTAAATTTCTTAAAAAAATCAAGAAATAAAATATTTTTTCATTTGTAATACCATAAAATGCTTAAATACAATCTCAAAATGTATCTAAAGTGTATCTAAATGTGTATCTAGAGCATTTTTTTATTAATCAAAAACGCCCGCAAACCCTTATAAACGCTAGATTTGTGTCAAAAAAAATGAGGCCTTTCGGCCTCTTCAGGGGGTTTTGGTTGAACACTTTTACTCTTATATTCGTAAAAGTGACATGACATATTTCTATGTCAATTTAATAATACAATAATAATTAGTATTTTGTCAATTAAATTTTCTATTAATTTTTTATTTTACAATTTTTTATATAATTATAAACTTCATCCCAACTATTTACCCTCTTACATTTTGTATCTTTAGATATATTTAATTTTGAATTAAACACTACTGCATCTATCCCATTATTACATAATGATTCACATGTATCTATGGCATCATCAAACATAATATCTATTTTTTCATCTTTACACACATCAACTTTATAAAAACATGATGTTATTATTTTGTCATATTTAATATTATTTTCATCCAAAAATTCTTTTACATATTTATTTACATCTTTATAAAATCTATCACTTCTAGCAGTAATTATATAAATAGAATTTTCTTCATCTTTTAATCTATCTATTATTTCTTTAGCATTCTTTTTTACTTTTTGTTTACGCCCCATCTCACATGCATAATCATTAAAGAAATCAGTCATTTCTTTTTCAGTAAAGTTGCCTCTTAATATTTTATCTATATTATTTAATATGACACTTCCATCCCCATATTCTTTACTATGTTTATATGCATATTCTTCTACTACATCACATGAATCTATTAGTGTATCATCTATATCTATGCCTATTCTCAATATATCACTCCTTTTTATCTTACGTGATTATATCAAATTATATTCTTCTTATCAACTTTGTTTCCTTTTAAGCATTTTTAATCCATTCTTATATTCACCATATGAAATTATACTAGTTTCTAATCTTTGTTCAGCATAATTTAATAATTCTTCCATCATTACTGAAGGTAACACCATACCATAACAACCACAATCTAAAATATACCTATTCATTTTAAGTGATTCTAATAATCCGCTACTCAATATATCACTAATGATTGTTTCAGCAAGTTCTTTTATATTTTCTTTGAACATATCTCCAAACATATCATTATAAGTTGCTTCATATAAATCTGTATCTATAACTTTAGGTTCATTTATTGTCCTAAACATAATATTGTCTTTATTCAGATCAGTAAACATAAGACCTTGAAATGTAAGACTTTTTATTTCTCTTTCTATCATTCTAACAGCATTTATTAAATCTCTTATAAGAATACTATTTTCAAGTTCACTATATTTAAATCCTTTAACATATTCCATCATATAACCTATAAAGTTTTCAGGAGACACACTTCCTTTAAATACATACACTTCAGGAAATACAAATATTCTACTATCATAATGTTCTTTATTCTTATGTGAATTATAAATCCATCTATTATTCTCATCATGGTATTTTTTAAATACTTTTCCTTCGCTTGTTAAAAAACATTCAGCACTTACTCCAGAGCCTAAACTTTTTATCATATATTCTTCAGGTATTTTATCAACAATTATATTTTTCTTTTTCATTTCTACCTCTTTTGTGTTCGATTATTCTAACATATAATTTATTCATTGTAAACTATTTACGTAAAAGAAAATGTTAACAAATTGTTAACATTATTCTACATTTATTTTTAATGAGTACCATGCTTTTCCCTCAACATATTCACTATGTATAACTATAATATATTCGCCTTTTTCTAAATCAACTCTTATAGCTTTTTCATATTCTATATAGTCTAGTAATCTATTTAGTTTACCATTACTATACACTTCAACCTTACTTACTTTCATATCATTATTATGATATATTTTATCATTTCTTTTTACAGTTAAAGTCTCTTTATACTTCATATCAGTTGGACCAAGTGAATCAGAAGTAACACAAGATTTTGTTAAACTATCATTACTATTCAAACTACACCAATTAAATGAACCTGTATTTGCTTTAACTTTTTTAGTCTTATTATTATTCATTATATATAAACTAGTTGGTTTAACCTCTCTATAATAATCTAGACTATGAAAATTAGTTGGGAAAATATGTATTTCAGTTGTATCTTTATATCCACTTTCATAATCATCATCAAATGTATGCCATTTAATTACTTTATAAAGAATAGCACTATATTCTCTAGTCCCACCATCTCTATATGTTTTCTTAATTGGTACTAAAAGTACAAATAAGATACCAATAATTAACAATATTACTTTAAAATTTAATTTGCTTTTTAAATTATTATTATCCATATTATTTTTCCTTTAACGATTTAAATATTTTATTCCATAATTTACTTGAAGAATAATTAAGTATTCCTGCCTTATATATTCTAAGTCCATATTTATAAAGTAATACACATGTACCTGCAAGTAATCCTATAGAAATTATTAAATCTAATATACTCATTTCACCAAGTGTATAAAGTACTGGCGCAAGTATACCTGATATAAATGGTATAAATGCTGCTACTTTTATAAATATTGAGCCTTGATAAACTGATGCAAATATTGCTAAATAATAACCTATCATAAGAAATACCATTACAGGTGTTTGTATTTGATTATAGTCTTCCATATTAGTTGTCATACTAGCAAGTACTCCAATAAATAATGAATAAGCAAAGAAACTAAGTAATATTAATATTATAAAGAATGGTATACCACTTACTAATCTTGTTGCGAGTTCACTTGATGTAAACATATTTATATACTCACTTATTTTTCCTACTTCAGAAGCACCTACTACACTTCCAACACCACTTGTACCTGTTGTTAAAAGTCTTATAACTATACCTATTACTGAATATAAAATTAATAATATTCCTTGTAATATTGCAAATACATTCGCTGATATTAATTTAGACATAAAATGTACTTGTGGTGATACACTTGATATAATAACTTCCATACTCTTGGTACTCTTTTCTTCATTAATTTCAGCACCTATCATTTGAACTATCAATAATATTAAGATAAAGAATGGTAATATAAACACTATTATTAATACAGTACCTATCATTTCTATTAATTCTTGATTATCATTCATATCTTCATTAAGATATATTCTATCTATTTCTACTGGATTATAAATACTATTAAGTAATTCAGAACTGATATTTGCTTCTTTTAAAGCCATATTTGCTTTAGTAGTATTTAATGCATTTATAATATCTTGATATAACAGTTTATCTATTTTTTCATATGATATTACTTCAGCATCAAACATTTTATCAAGTGATACATTATCTACTTTCTTTACATTTATTATTACATCTTTTGTTTCATCTTTGATAATATCTTCTTTAAGTTCATTAATAGTCTTATCTGATGCTTTAATTTCAGTATTATAACTATCTAATATATCCTTATAGCCACTATTTAATGTCGTTTCAAGTTCATTATAAATACCAACATTATCAATAACATATACATTTATTTTATCTTCAAAATCTCCTCCAAATAATTTAACAATTGAATCTAAATTTACAAGACCAACTATTATTATAAGAAGAACTATATTTATTATTCTAAATGATTTAGTACATACTTTCTTTTTAATACTGTCTTTAGTCAAAAATCTAAACTTATTTTTCATATGCTTCACCTACTTTACTTATAAATATTTCATTTAAAGTTGGTTCTTCAACTACAAATTTAGTTACATTATTACATTTAGATACTTTTTTAAATACACTTTCTACGTATTTTATATCAGATATTTTAATAGTGTATTCATTTTTATTAACTTCTATGTCTTCTACACCATCTATTTTCTTAATATCATCTACATCTAAATCAGCAATAACTTTTATATTTTTCTTTCTAAAATCTTCTTTTATTTTAGTAAGTTTTCCTTTTAAAACAGTATTACCATGAACAAGTATTATTAATGAATCACAAAAGTATTCTATATGTTCCATCATATGTGAAGAGAATATTATCATAGTTTTTTGTTTTTTAAGTCTTAATATTACTTTCTTAAACATTTCTACGTTTATTGGATCTAATCCACTAAATGGTTCATCTAATATAAGTAGTTTTGGTTCATGTAATATACTTATTATAAATTGTATCTTTTGTTGATTTCCCTTTGAAAGTTCTTTTATTTTTTTATTTTTATATTCTGTAATATTGAATTCTTCTAAATATTTATCTAGTCTTTTTTCTACTTCTTTTTCAGTAAGACCCTTTAGTACTCCATAATAGATTGCTTGCTCTAAAACTGTCTTTGATGGAAGTAAACTTCTTTCTTCTGTTAAGAATCCAATTTCATCTGTAACACTATAATCTATCTTTTTATCATTAAGTGTTATTTTACCTTCTGTTATATCAAGAAGACCCATTATCATTCTAAATGTTGTTGTTTTACCAGCTCCATTAACACCAAGAAGTCCAAATATTTCTCCTTCATGTATTTCAAATGATAAATCATTTACTGCTCTAAAATCATCGTAATATTTTGTTACGTGTTCAAGTTTTAACATATTTCTACCTCATCTCCTGTTTCTATATTAAGAGATTCTGCTACATCTTTATTAATATGCATTTCAAGTACACATGTTTCATCACTTTTAATATGTACGTCTTCAATAATAAGACCACTATCTGTTTTAACTTTTACAATTTCATCATTAGAAACATTAAAATTAATTAAGTCTTCACTACTCATATGAATATGTGTATTAGAAACAACAACCATACTTTTTGCTTCATACTCACCTTTTGGTCCAACTATAGTTAATGTTCCACTATTATTTAAGTCTCCACTTTTTCTAGTTGGCGCATTAATACCAAAGTATTCATTATCCCTATCTAATAATTCAACTTGAGTATATTTTCTACATGGCCCTATTATTCTTACATGTTCGAGTATTTTATCATCTTTTTTAAGATTTACTGTTTCTTCACATGCATATTGTCCTTTTTGAACTAAATCTCTTTTTTTAGTAAGTTCATAATCTTTACCAAATAATACTTCCAATGCTTCATGTGTTAAATGTACATGATGATTAGATACCCCTATTTTAATTTTCATTGTTAACCTCCACTTTCATTATAAATTATTTATAAACTTTTTTAAAGAGTTATGCTATAATATTTATATGAAAATATATATGAGAGTTATGAGAACAATTCAAGTTATTATTATAGTATCGTACATAATTATTTTAAGCGCGGTAGCTTTTACATATATAAATAAATATATCTATCATAAAGACTATGCTACTGTTCTTGATTATTCATACTTTCCTATATATGATGATGGTATGAGTCCAATTTATAAAACAGGTGATATTGCTCTTATATATACTAAAGATGGCACTTATAATATTGGCGATATTATCTGCTATAAATATGGTAATAAATATGTAGTCAAAAAGATAGATAATATAGAAGGACTTAAATATACTACTAAAGGTAATAATGATAATCTAGTTCACAATATAAATTATGGCGCTATAGTTGGAAAAGCTAAATTCAGTTTAAAATCAATGTACAAGATATTTAAAGTAATGATTAATCCATTTGTAATGGTCTCTATTCTTTTATTTAACTTTGCTATTACATATTTATATAAAACTAATAAAAAATAATCACAATTACTTATTTTAATCATTAAATAATACTAGTAAAGGAGATGACTATATGAATGGTAGTTATTATCAAACACCAGTATTTATTAATGATATAGAAAGAGATACTAATAATCCAATTATTGACAATTTTAATAATTCTAATGAGCCTATTGAACAAAGCTATATAGAAAACATTCTTAGAAACAATATTGGAAAAAAAGTAAGAGTGCATGCATCATTTTCAGATTCTGTTGAATGGAGAGATAGAATATTTGTAGGTTTAATTGAACACGCAGGACGTGATAACTTAATTATCAATGACGTAGAAAATAATAAAAGTTATTTAATTCTAATGATATATGTTGACTTTGTAGAATTTGATGAAAGAATTACATATGCAAAATAGTCTTTTAAATAACATCAATTTTTGATATAATATTACGTAGGATGTGATAATAATGAATACATTAAATGTAATAGCATTAATACTTGTAATACTAATAGTTCTTGTAATGTTAACTATTATATTATTTAAATATCATGCTGAAAAATTAAATAATATTAAAGATTTACTTGATGATAGTGAAAAAGAATGTATAGATGAACTTAAACGTAAAAACGAAATAATATCTAAAATGATAAAAGTTGCGACTAGTAAATTTAAATGTGAAAGTACTGCTTTTGATGAAGTTAAGGATTTAGAAATAGATAATTTAGATTCATTTAAAGATGAAAAGAAATTAATTAAGTGCTACGAAGAATTAGTTCATGTTATAGAAGATAATCCTAAATCTAAAGATCTTAAAACTTTAAAAGATTATGTTAAGAAATATGAAAATAATGATTTAAAAATAGTTTCTATTAGAACTTATTATAATAAATATACTTTACAATATAATAATATGATTAAAAAATTTCCTTACAATATTATTTCTAAAATTAGGAAATTGAAAATTAGAAATATTATTGAAGGAAAAGAATTAGATATTAATTTTAATAATGATTTGGAAGTGTAAAATTCACTTCTTTTATATTGTGTGCTTTTAAAAAATTATTTGCTTTACTAAATGGTTTACTTCCAAAAAATCCGTTTCTAGCAGAAAAAGGACTTGGATGAGTACTTTCTATTACAAGATGATTTTTATTTGTTATGAATGCTTTTTTAGCACGAGCAAAGTTACCCCACAATATAAATACTGTTGGTGTATTTCTTTCATTTAATAGTTTTATTATATGGTCTGTAAGTAGGTTCCATCCAAGGTCTTTATGTGATGCTGGCATATCTTTTCTAACTGTTAATACTGAGTTTAATAAAAGTACACCTTCTTTAGCCCATGGTGTTAAATCTCCACTACTACCATTCTTAATTCCTAAGTCATCATAAAGTTCTTTAAATATATTTTGTAAACTTGGTGGTAACTTTACACCTTCTTGTACACTAAAAGAAAGTCCGTGTGCTTCACCTTCTCCATGATATGGATCTTGACCTAATATAACTATTTTAACATTATTATATGGCGTTAGCTTTAATGCATTAAATATATTGTTATATTCTGGATAACATGTATGTGTTTTATATTCTTCTTTTACAATATTCATAAATTTATGAAATCCTGGACTCTTCCATACAGGTTCTAAAACAATATCCCAATCATTACCTATCACATTAATCACTTCCTAATGACTTAATTATACTATAAGAATTAATTATAATCATTATAAATATTAAATTATCTAAATATTTCCATATAAAGAAATTATTAATTATTATTCCAGATAGTGTTACAACTATAAATAGTAATTTAAATATATTAAGAATCAATTTAGATTTTCCATTTGAATCCTCGAATACACCATTTGCATATGCAAAAGCTATAGATTTATTATAAAATCCACTTAATATAGTAGTAAATCCAAATAAGATAAGAATTATTATTAAAAATAATGTTCCAATACTTCCATAAGTCGTATGAAATATATTATTTATAAGTAAATTATAATCATTTATGATAGGGTTATTATAAATATATATTAATATAAGAGAACTTATTAGAAGAGTCATTGTTATTGTTATAAAAAAAATTGACAATATTTGATATTTAATACTTATATTTATATCATTTTTATCAGTTGATGCGCTAAGAGATGTAGTACCTATCAATAATTCATTCATAAATATGCTTCTCTTTATACCAATAATCATACCGCATAATATCGATTTAATACTGAATATGTCTTTTAGATAAACTTCTATAGATGAAAACAATATATCATAATTACTAATAATTCCATAAAGACAAATAACTATAAAGAATAAACACATTATTGGTACTATCTTATTCATAATATTTAATATTTCTTTTATTTTTAGATTAATTGTCACTAAAAGAATAATTAGAAAAACTATCAATATTAACTTTTTACTTATGTTAACATTTAATAATATCATATTACTTATTGTATTCATCTGTATCATTTGAAACATAAATGTGTAAATTAATAATAAAAGTATAAGTGATATAAAACTAAGTAACTTGTTTTTAACGATAAAGTTTGGCCCACCTATATAATCATTATTAAGTTTAACTCTATTTTTTCTTCCAAGATATGCTTCATAATAAATAATTGATGTGGTTAAAATAGAAAATAATATTATCCATATCACAGATGAAAATCCACCTATTATTATTGATGATGTAGTGCCTATTACTGAACCTACTCCTACTTTAGTACCAAGTGTTAAATATAAAGATGTTTTATCATTTCTAATTAATTCTTTAATGTTAATTTTATAATTTTGAAACTTTAATTTTACTGATAAATAAACTGAAAAACAAAATAAAAATATTATTAATATTGTCCACATACTAATAATATTTTATATTTATTTTATTTATGATAAGTTTCATTATTTATTATTTTGAAACTTCTATATATTTGTTCTAGTAATATACCTCTAAATAATCCATGAGGAAATGTAAGGTGTGAAAATGATAATTTCATGTTACATTTATCTTTAACAATGTCTTTTATACCATCACTTCCACCTATAATAAATGTAATAGTGCCATATCCATTTATAAATGTATTATTTATTAAATTTGATAACTCTACTGATGTATATTCTTTTCCATTTATATCCATACATATATTATAATCTTTATCATTTAAATGACTTAGTATTTCATTTGATTCACTATCTATACCTCTATCTTTAAGTTCTATTATTTCTATTTTATGATATTTTGATATTCTAGTTTTATAATCATTTATTAAATGATTTAAATATTTTTCTTTTATTTTACCAACACATATTATTTTTATCATATTATTTACCATAACAAGGATAGGCAGTTTTATAGTATATTGAGAATGGATTTATGTTATTACCATTTTTAAATACTCTAAAGTCAAGGTGCACTCCTGTTGCTGAACCTGTACGTCCCATGATACCTATTAATTGTCCTTTTTCTACATGGTCACCAACTTTAACAAGTGATTTTGCTAAATGCATATATTGTGAAACATAATTATTAGCATGTTCAATCTTAATATTATTACCTGCTCCTTGGTGATATCCATTATCATTAAATGCAGAAATAACTGTACCACTTTGTATAGCATATATATTTTTACTTTTTGTACCTGTTATATCAAGTGCTGCATGGAAATGATATTGTCCTCTTATTGGATGGTTTCTATATGAATAACATGAACTAATTCTATATGGCTTACTTGTTGGCCATACCCAATATGTAGAGTTACCAACATAATAAACACCTTTAGCTCCAGCGACCACTATTTTTTTAGTTGGCTCTGTTATAACATCTTCACTTGCCATTTGTGAATCCAAAATAACTCCATTTGATTCTTTAGTCGCATATACTACTTTTGAAAGTCCATTTGAACCCTCTTGTTTAACATATGTTTCTTCTACTGATAATTTATTATCATATTGTATTTCAGTATCATATTCTACTTCTTGCATCTCTGTTTCAAATGACTCAACAATTATGTTTGATACAGGATTAATAGCTGCAATTGTAACCTCTTGTCCAACAGCTAGTAAAGCATTTTCACCTTTGATATCTGGATTTGCTACTAAAAAATCTTCTACACCAAGTTTATTATTATAAGCAATTGATTCAATTGTATCACTTGCTTTAACCTTATATGTTCCAGTTAAATTAGTAGTTCCAAATAAGAAATACATTTTTAAAGTATCTTTATCAGTTATTATATTTTCTTCTGTAGAAATATATGTTTTCTTAATACTTAAATCACTCTCAAAATAAATATCAGTAATACTTCTACCCTCTTCATTACTATCTTTCTCAACACCATTTAAATAATTATTATATTCATCTTCTTTTACAAATGATAATACAGTATTTTTAACAGCTTCATCAAGATCTTCTTTATGAAGTATATAAAACTTAGTCTTTTTATCGCCTTTCTTCACTGTTACTTCGTATCCCTCTATTGTAAAAGGATCAATATCATTTATTTCATCATATATTTGTTCAGAAGTCTTAAGATTAGTTTTATATGTTAAAATTTTCTCAACTTCAAGTCCTTCTGGAGGATATACTTTATCAACATTATATTTCTTTTTAATACCTTCTTGTTCTTTATCAATTAAATTATAAAGATCATCTTTTGAATTGATTAATCCTATCTTTTGACCACCTAAATATACTTGATAGAATTCATTTATCTTATCTTTTTTAGGTTCAAAAGTAAGTGTCATATATATTACTAATAATGACACAAATAGTCCAAATATAATTTCAGATATTGATATTTTATTATTCATTCTCTACTTCCTTATTTCTACTGGCATTTTCAAATGTACCTGTATTTAGTTGAAATATTAAATTAACACTTCCAGTTGAACCAGCTCTATGTTTTGCTACTAAAAGTTCAATTGGTCTTCTTATATTACCATCATATTTACCATATTCTTCACTATGAAGGAATAGTACTATATCGGCATCTTGTTCTATAGAACCTGATTCTCTTAAGTCTGATAATTTTGGCTTACTATCGTTACCTTTTCTTTGCTCAACGCTTCTTGATAATTGAGCAAGGGCGATTATTGGTACATCTAATTCCATGGCCATTTTCTTTATATCACGGCTTATTTCACTAACTTCTTGTACTCTTTGACCAGCATATTTTGATGAACTTGATAATAATTGTAAGTAATCTATTATAACTAAATCAAGACCATCATCTGAATTTTTAAGTTTTCTACATTTTCTTCTTATTTCACTTACTGTAAGACCACCTGAGTCATCAATATAAAATTTAATATCAGATAGTTCACTCATTGCTTCATTAAATTTTTGTCTATCATTTTGTTTAAGTCTTCCTGTTTTTAATACATCTCCATCAATTCTACCAACACATCCAAACATTCTTTTTGCAATTTCATCAGCACCCATTTCTAGTGAGAATAATGCTACTGAATTTTTGTTATTTATTGCTGCGTTTAATGCTACATTTAATGAAAATGCACTTTTTCCACAACCTGGTCTTCCTGCGATAATAATAACTTGTTTCTTTTGAAGTCCTCTAGTCATTTCATCAAAGTCATAATAACCAGTTCTAATTCCAGTATAGTCTGATTTTGTTTGAGCTAAAAGTTCAAGATTCTTTTGTACTTCAGGTAATATATCTTGTATCTTCTGCATATCTCTACCTAGTTTATCATTATAAACACCTAAGATATTTCTTTCAGCACTTTCAACAATATTCTCTATACTATCATCTTCATTATAACACTCTTCTTGTATTCTGTCAGCCTTCTCTATTAAATTACGTAAAACACTTTTTTCAAATATTATTTTAATATAATAATTTAAGTTAGCTGTTGATGGTACTGAATTTATTATTTCAGTAATATATTCTACCCCACCAACATCAGATAATAATTTATCTTTATCAAGTTCATTACATATTGTATTAACATCAACAGGTATATTGTTTTGATGTAATGTTCTCATTGCTTTATATATAGTTCTATTTTTTGGATCATAGAACATTTCTTCACTAACTTCATCCATAATTTTATCAAGCGCAGTTCTATCTAAAAAACCGCATCCTAAAACAGATATTTCAGCTTCTACATTTTGCGGTGTCTTTCTAAGTTCGTTTCTAGCCATAAATACCTCCCTATAAGCTTGATAATTTTACATTAATATTGAATGATACTTCTTTATGTAATACTATTGTTACACTATGTACTCCAAGAGTATTAATATCATTACTAATAATCACTTTCTTTTTATCTATTTGATAACCCATCTTCTCAAGTTCTTCACTTATATTCTTAGAAGTAATACTTCCAAATACTTTTCCATTATTTCCTGTTTTAACTTTGAATTCTATCTCTTTATTTTGAAGTTTATTTTTAATTTTATTGCATTCATCAATAAGAGCTTGTTCATTATCTTCTCTTTCTTTAATTTCACTCTTTAAAATGCTAGCTCCCTTATCAGTATAAGGTACTGCTAACCCTTCAGATATTAAGAACTTAGCATATCCATCTTTAACATCTTTAATTTCATCCTTTTTTGCTTGTTTCTTAACATCTTTAATAAAAATAACTTTCATAAAATTCACCTCCAACATTTAATGTAAAAATATTATACCACAGAGAAAAGTAAAAAAGAAGTTGTAAATCGTTAAAAAATATTATATACTTATTATGGATACTAAGGAGGATTTTTATGGATAATACTGAAACATTAAATAAACTAAAACAATTTGAATCTCTTATAAAAAAGTGTCTAACTGTTAAATTTGGAAAATTTTTACCTGAAAATAAAATAGCAATATTAAACTTTCAATCTTTTGTTGATGAAGAAATGATTAAACAATGTGGTGATGACGATAACAAATTAAGAGGAGCAGTACTTAGAACTCTACTTGATAATATTGTTGATGTTAAATGTAAAAAGAGTTTAAAAGTTGAAGGTAAATTAGAAGAAATAGATTATGGAGAATATTTAGAAGAGGCTTTAGTTGAAGATTATGCTAGATATTTTTCACAAATGTATAAGTTTGGTATTGATATAAAACCAGACATGGAAGAACAATTAAAAGCAGTACAAGTATTAAAAGAAAAATTAGGTCAAGACTTTGATAAATTAGTTTTAAATAACGATGCTAATACGTTACTCGCAATTGCTGGTAGCCCTGAACTAATTGCTAAAGCAGATGAAGATGCTATCAAAAGACATATAGATATGTTAAAAGAAGCAGATAGTATAAATGATAAAAATACAAATGTTAATGAAAAACTACAAAATAGTTTTGAAAAAAAAGGTCAAATAAACATAATATATTTAAAAGGAAAACAATACGTTAAATATGTTGATAGTAATGATGTAGTTCATTTAGTTGAAACTGAAAATGAGAAAAAAGTTTCCAAGCTATATAAAGAAAAAATAAAAGCAGTTGGTATTGGTAATAGAATTAATCCAGAAGATTTCTTTAAAGAATTAACTTCAATAACACCAGAAATAAACTTAACTGCTACAAAAGATGTAGAACCTGAATATGTTAATCATGAAGAAGTAAATATGATATCATTTATACATAGTGCTTCACCTTATAGAGATGATATTAAAAAAGATAAAGTAACTCATAGTGATGATGCTAGTATACATGTTCTTGAAGGAAGTAATGACGTAGTAGTAACTGACATCGGATATAATGATACAGTTAAATCACAAGTAGTAGCAAGTAACAATAATGGCATTTCTGATAGTTTTTCAATGACTTCGCCACAAAAAGTAGAAGATAACAGCGATATCATATTAAGTCCTGAAAAATATGAAGAACTATGTGAAAGTTTCAAAAGTGGTAAAAACTTAACATTAGAAGAATTAAGGGCACTTAAGAAATATGAAGAAATGTACATGAAAGAATATGGAAATGCACCTAAAGATAATGTCGGAACACAAGAAATTGAAGAAAAAAGAATCGATTCGTTAGAAGAAGCAGGACCTGTTCTTAGAATGAATAGTGGTGATAAAAGATATGCAGGTTACACTAATAAATACTTTGTAGCTTACATAATAATAATGACAATATGTATTGGAATAATATTAGGCGCAGCAATATTTAAAATATTACATTAAAAGAGTTAATAAAAAATTAACTCTTTTTCTCTTGATATACTATCATTGCTGAAAAACAATATACTTGTTCTTCTCCAAATATCGACACAGCAGTTCTAAATTGTATTTCGATTATCTCATTCAAAGTCGATTCTAAAAATTCATTTACGCTCCTTTCTAAATCTTTTTCATGACTTTCATCAATTATTTTAACCTTCATTTTATTCACCACTCATATTTTATAATAACGAATAAAAAAATAATGTCGAATTAACATTATTTTTTCTTTTTTTCTTCTTGAACTCTTTTTCTTATTTCATCAAGTATTATAGTATTAGTTTGTTCTATACCTTTATCAGTTTTCTTTTTATTTAAACAAAGACCAATAACAAATATATATGCTAGTATATAAAACCATAAAAGTAACATAACTATATTAGCAAGATTACCATACACTATATCATATCTTGCTACATTATTTATATAATATGAATAAATAGCTGTTACTATCAACCATGATATTGCTGTAAACAAAGCACCTTTACTTGTGTATTTACTTGGTATTCTCTCATCAGGAGCAATTGTATACACAACTTTAATAATAAAATATACAACAAGTAAAGATACAGGAACTTGTAAAATAATATAAAGTGCCCCAACTAGCTTATCATGAGTAGTAAATATATCAGTAAACATACCTATTACAGTTAATATAGATTTACCAAGAAGTGGAACTATTACAATAAACGCAAATAGTGAAATAATACATATTGCTAATATTATTGATTTAACTATTCTTTTAATTAAAGAAGCATTCTCTATATTAAATATTGTATTACTCGCTATTATAATCGCATTACATCCATTTATAACAACAACTAATCCTAATATAATTGTCATTAATGAATCAGCAGTTAACTGTGATGTAAATATTGGTTGTAATAATTCAACAACACTATTTGGAAATGTACTTGTTAAGAAATTATTAACAGTATCCATAGGTAAATTAAATGTTGCTAAAATGTAAACTATCAGTGTCAATATAGGTATCATTGATAAAAAGAATGAGTATGCTAAATTTCCTGGCAATATACTCAATTCTTTTCCGAATACTAAATTATATAATTCAATGAACTTATCTTTCATTAGGCATTACCCTTTGATTTTTTAATCATTAACAGTGAATCATTGATCGCATCATCTATTGTTGTTTGCTCATTAGTAATCATACTATATCCAATAGATACACCATAATCTTTATGAGGTAGACTAGATAATAATTCACGATTTAACTTATGAATATAAGACCCTATTTTCTTTTCATCATATCCTACTAGATAAATCATAAATTCATCTCCATCAGTTCTCATTATTTCTGAATTATCTCTTTGTGTTTTAATAAGAACATTTGCTACAGCTTTAATTTGATTATCTCCAGCTTCATGACCTTTTCTATCATTTAATAATTTTAATTTATTAATATCAATTACAACGATAGCTTGTGGATAAACTTTAGTACCTGACCAAAAATCAATATTATCATTTAAATAATTTCTATTTTTTAAATTAGTCATCGCATCAAAATAATAAAGTCTATCTTCTTTTTTAATTTTTTTAACGTAAAGTGATTTCTTCACTAAAGTATATATTATAAATCCAACTATTAAAGCACCAATTACAATATATAATAAATTACTTATTATAAAATTAAATAATCTATTATTTTTAAGTGTTTCAATTACTCCTACTACACTTTCATTTTTCATTTCATTTGAACTAAGAGTGCTTAAATAGAAATCAAATAATTTATTAAATGCTGTATTAGATTTATTAAGTAAGAATGAATTATTTAATTTAACACTTTCTATTAATCTTATACTATAATTTTTAAGTGAAGAATCTTTATAATAATCATATACTTCTTTTTCTATTATAACTATTGAATCTTTATCAATATTTTTAATCATAGTTTTTACAGTAGCAAAATCTTTTATTTCAAATAAGTTTTTACTAGCCATATTATATTTAAGATTCATATTTGAAAGCATAGATACTTTCATATTTACTAAACTATATAATGAATTTACTACTATATTATTATCTACATGAGCAAGTACTACATATTCTGTAGGACCAAGTGTTCTACTACTTGTATAATTATCATTACTAAGAGAATAATAATTTAAAGCTAAATCAATTTTCTTATTAGATAAAGCATCATTTAGTTCTTTAGTATCTTTATATTCTATATATTTATATGTAACACCAGTCATATCAGCAAACTTACTTAAATATGTATTAGTAAGTCCTGTAAAATTACTTCTTATTTTACCTTCATATGGAAGATTTTCTATATATCCAACTATAAAGTCCTCATTAGTTATAGATTCTTTTTCAATTTCAGTATAATTTTTAGCTGTATAATATATATCTAAGAAATATTCATTTATATTACTTTTAGCTTTATTTTCCCATCTATAATAGAACTTCTTCATAATACTAACTAAATCAGCATTATCTTCTTCATTAAGTTCTAAACAATAATAAGAATAAAGTCCATCTAAATGATATACTATTTCATAATCATTAGTAACAATATCATTTATATATTTATACATTGGCACTATCATATAACTAATTGATTTATTATCAAATTCAGTTGAAAGTTCATTATATGAATTAAAACTTTTTATATTTATATTTTTATATGCTGTTAAATACAATGAAATAGTTTCACTGTCACTTTCAAGAACACCAACAGTCTTTCCACCTAAATCAGTTAATTTATTTACAGTATCTTTTTCACCAACTACAATAAAATGATCTTTATATATAACAATATCATCATTACCAACATAATTTTTATTTACAAGTTTTATATTTGATGTATCTGTAGTTACAATATTTAAATTAAGACCAGTATCCTCTTTTAATGCATTTAAATATTCATAATATACACCTTTACCATTATTAGAAAATATTGGAAGCGATGGCTCTACATATACATCGTATGTTGTATCAGTATTTTCACTTATCCATTTTTTCTCACTATAAGAATAATTATTTACAGTACTCGTTATATAATATAATGTACCAAGAAATCCTGATACTAATATAATTATTATCGCGAATACTATTATTATACTCTTCTTTTTCTTTTTATTATTTTTCATACTACCATACTACCTTTAAACTATTAGAACTTTTAGCTCCAAACAATGGAAAATTTTCATTTTCTTCTTCACCAGAATAAGTAAGTATAAAATGAACATCATAATATGTCAAATTATTTTCTCCTATCTTTTCTAGTGCCTTTTCTGCTAAAGACTTAGCTTCATTAACTTTTAATGATTCTTTAAAGTCTATATCAACATAAATAACTCTTCCCTCAGTATTCACTTTTACAGTTCCCACTTTTGAATTATCACTATATAATGATTTTATTTCATCTTGTAAGTTTGAACTTAACGGATAATTTTCTATTCCATTTAATCTATTTCCATATTTAGTTCCACCTGCACCAGCATAAAAGAATTTATAAAATAATATTCCTATTGCTATGATACATACTAATAAAATACCTAACAATACTAATAAAACTTTATTATTTCTTATCTTTTTGTTTTTTCCCATATTTAATTAAACACCTTCCTTGGTTTTTTTATATTATACAATATTTTATTCTTTATTTCCAGTATCCCCTATTATTTCATATAATTTTTCTTGATTCCATATAGGAATATTTAATTCTATTGCTTTATCTCTTTTGCTTCCAGGATTCTCTCCAACTAATACAACATCTGTTTTTTTACTAACTGATTCACTTGTAAGACCGCCATGTAATTCAATATATTCTTTTATTTCTTCACGAGTCATTCCATCAAATGTTCCTGTTATAACAAACTTTTTATTTTTAAATTCTTCACTTTCAGTAATAGTTTTACCATTATATGTCATATTTACACCTAGTTTTTTAAGTTCATTTATCTCCTCAAGATTCTTTTCATCTTTAAAATAGTTAACTATATTTACTGATAATGTTTCCCCTATATCTCTAATAGTAGCAAGTTCTTCTTCAGTTGCATCCGTTAATGAATCTATATTCATATAATATTTACACAACAATTTAGCTGTTTTAGCACCTATTCCATTTATACCAAGTGCAAATAGTAATCTATCTAATTCATTAGACTTAGATTTTTCTATACTTTCAAGTATAGAATCAACACTTTTATTTCCAAATCCTTCTAGTTCTATTAATTCCTCTCTCTTAGTATCTAGTTTATATATGTCACTAAATTTTCTAATATATCCATAGTTATAAAAATCTTCAATTATTTTATCTCCAAGACCATCTATATTCATAGCATTTCTACTTACATAATGAATTAGACTTTCTATTTTTCTAGCAGGACAATGAATATTTGTGCAAAAATAATCTACCATTTTATCTTTTTGTACTAATTTGCTTCCACACATTGGACAGCTTTCGATCATACTAAATGGCTTTTCACTTCCATTTCTTCTTGATAATTCCACTCTATCAACTGCCGGTATTACATCTCCTGCTTTATAAATATACACATAATCTCCAATTCGTATATCTTTTTCAATGCAATAGTCGGCATTATGAAGTGTAGCTCTTGAAATAGTACTTCCCATAACCCTTACCGGTTCTAAAACAGCATTTGGTGTTATTTGGCCTGTTCTTCCAACTGTAAAAATTATATCAGTTAGTTTTGTAAGAACATGTTCCGGTGGAAACTTATATGCAGTAGCCCATTTTGGTACTTTTGCTGTAAATCCAAGTTCCCTTTGCATTTCAATATCATTTACTTTTATTACGATACCATCTATTTCATAAGGAAGTGTATTTCTTTTAATAGTCCATTCTTCTATATATTTTAAAACTTCATCAATATTCTTACATAATTTTATGTTAGGATTTACTACAAATCCTAATTTTTTCATATACATTAATGTTTCATAATGAGTTTTGAATGGAGTTAATGGATAATGATATAAAAATGCATCAAGTCCTCTATGTGCAGCTATATTTGAATCAAGTTGCCTTATTGATCCAGCCGCAGCATTTCTTGGATTTTGAAATTTATTTTCTCCATGTTCTTCACAATATTTATTAAGTTTTTCAAAACTTTTCTTTGGCATGTATATTTCACCACGAATATCTAAATCTACTGCCTCTCTTAATTTATGTGGTATTGTTTTTATTGTTTTAACATTGTGAGTTATATCTTCACCAGTAATTCCATCTCCACGAGTAGCCGCTCTTGTGAATTTGCCATTTTTATATTCGAGACTAACCGCAAGGCCATCTATTTTAAGTTCACATACATATTCATGATTTGGAAATACTTCTGATATTTTTCTGTCAAAATCTCTTATTTCTTCTTCATTAAATACATTTCCTAAACTCATCATAGGCACAGCATGAGTAACTTTTTTAAATTCAGAAATTATTTCTCCACCTATTTTTCTAGTTGGTGAGTCATCCCTTACCCATTCTGGATGTGAAGACTCTATTCTTATTAATTCTTGCATTAATCTATCGTATTCTGCATCATCAACAGTTGGCTTATCTAATGTATAATATTCATATGAATATTTATTTAAAAGTTCAATTATTTCATTCATTCTGTCCATTTCTAATCACCTATTAATATTATATAACAATTAATATTTATTATAAAGAAAAAGTAGTCTAGAAAATTAAACTATTTATAATTATTTAGAATTTATTTAATATTTTAAACTTTTTTCTTCAAAGATATTGACAATCGGACCCATTTCTAGTAAAATGAATCTTGCATTTAGCGATGCAGGTGTAGTTTAATGGTAGAACTCTAGCCTTCCAAGCTAATAACGTGGGTCCGATTCCCATCACCTGCTCCAATTGAATACAACTTACGAACCTATTATGGTGTTGTAAGTTTTTTAATGTCTAAAATCTAACTCACTGTTAGCTTGGAAGACATATATAGATGTTCTCTTTCTAGGAAGGAGGACATTTTTTAATGCTTAATTTTAAAACAATAGAAAGATTAAAACCTAACTCAACTATTATTGATATTATTAAATGCTATGACTTTAAAACGAGAAATGGCAAGGTTAAAATTCTTGAAAACACAAATTTAAAGTTTATCGAACCTACTGAATACTTAATATTATCTCCTAAAAAACTCACTATTTATGAGTACAAAGTTAATGAAATATCTAATAAACAATTTTATGTAAAAGAACATAATGAAAAATATACGTTGCAAGAAATATGTAAAATTTTGAAGAAATTGTAATTTTACACTTAACTTTTTGCTTATAAAGTGCCAAACGAGTGAGAGGATAACTTCTCTCAAATATAAAAGAAAGGAGATGATTTTGTGAGATGTGGAGTTTATGTTAGAGTTTCAACTGACGACCAAAAAGATAATGGATATTCTATTGATTCACAACTTAGAATGATTAAAGAATACTGTGAAAAGAAAAACTATGACATCATTGATGTTTATAATGATGCCGGTCATTCAGGAAAAGATTTAATGAGACCAGAAATGCAAAGATTATTAAAAGACATTAAATCAAAGAAGATTGATAAATTAGTTGCTATTAAAGTAGATAGACTTACAAGAAGTAATTATGATGGATTTTGGCTACTTAATTATTTAGAAGAACACGATGTTAAATTAGAACTAATACTTGAACCATTTGATGTAAGTACTGCTAATGGTGAAATGATTTATGGAATGAATTTAGTGTTTGGTCAAAGAGAAAGAAAAGAAATTGGAGCAAGAACAAAAAGAGCTATGGAAGAAATGGCTATGGAACATATTCACCCTAGTAAAGCACCTTATGGATATATAAGAAACAAAGAAACAGGTCATTTAGAAATTGAACCTATTGAAGCTGAAGTTGTTAAAGAAATATTTGAACTATGTAAAGAAAGACATTCAACAAGAAATATTGCTACTATTATGAAAAATAATAATGCTTATTTAAGTCATGGTAAATGGAAAGCTGATAGAGTTTATAAAATACTAACTAATTCTATTTATATTGGAATATTTGAATATGGCAAATATAAAAGAAAACCTGAAGATATACTAAAAGTTGAAAATTACTGTGAACCAATTATTGATTTAAAGACTTGGAACATTACTAGAAAGAATTTAGAGAAAAATAAACATCCTAATTACGGAGAACATATACATTTATTTACTTCTTTAATTAAATGCCCTGAATGTGGTAATATTTTATCTTCTACTATTTCTTATAAATATAGTGGAACATCAAATAAAAAAGAATACTACCATTTAACTTGCAAAAATGTTAATTGTAAAGCAAAAGGACTTCATTATAGTTCTGACAAGATTGAAAAGAAATTAGGAAGAGTTTTAAATGAACTAACTAGATATATGTATGATATGAATAATGAAATAATTGTATCAAACTCAACTAAATCAAAAGACATAAGTGATATTGATAAAGCAATAGAAAAACTAAAAATTCAAGAAAAGAAGTTAGTAGATTTATACCTATCATCAAACTTAAATGTAGATGCTATCAACCATAAAAACGAAGTTATCAAAAAAGAAATTGAGAAATTAAATAAGAAAAAGCAATTACTAGATCCTAATGATGACTTCAAAGAATATACAGTGGAACTACTTAAAAAACTTGATTACAAAAAAGAAGAAGATTATTTGTTATTTAATAAACTTGGCTTTTCCTTTATGTGGGATAGCTTAAATCGTAAAGCAAAAAGAGATATATTAAATAAACTTGTATCACAAATAGAAATTACAAGAGATAAAAACTACAACATTGAAATCAAAAATATTAAGTTTACTGATGAATTTATATCTAGAAGTTGTAAAGAGTATTTAGAATATCTAAATGATATTTTAAAGAACAATAATATTGGTATCAAATATCAAGAGTTAATAACTACTGATGAACTTAATGATTATTCTAAAAACTACTATGTTTTATCACTTCAAAAGTTAGAAAAGAATGAATATTCAAATGATGAAAGAAAGATATTACTTACACTAGCATCAGAACATTTCTATTATGATGGTATCATACATTGCCCTTTGTATAGTAATGAAACTATTATAGACCAAGTAATGCTAATACCTAAAACTGAAATATGTTAAAGAAAGGACTTACTAATTATGAAATTATTAAATAAAAATAATATTATTAAAAATCAGGTTAATACAGCTGAACAATATAAAGTTTTAAACTACTTAAAAAATACTTTTAATACTGATGCTATTGCTATTTATTTAATTGATAGATATACAATTAAAGTTATAGATACAAATAATGATATTGGCTATTTTAAATACAATAGTAAAACTAAAAATGTAGATTTTATAGATAACTATAATAAAAGCAAAGAAACGGAGAGATGAAAAATGAGAAAAATTATTACAAAGGATGAAATTAAAAATCTTAACAAATATGGATTATTAAAACTTGATTATCTAAAAAAGAATAATAAAGTTTTATATCAAAGACTAATTATTGAGGACAAACTATATACTTTTCTTTTTTCAGTCGGTAAAGAAGCAGAAGAAAAATTAAAATTATTAATAAATGAACTTGCTGAAAAAGATAAAGATTTAAATGAGAATTTAAAGGAAGAAAACCAATTATTGTGGGTACAAAAGATGAATAATTATAAAAATATTGCAGAAGAAATTGTTTTAAAAGAACTTATATTTAATGAAAAAGTGTGAGGACAAATAGAATAAAATTGTCTTAGCCAGCACTGCAAATGTACTCCTAACATTTGCCTAACCTATGGTACAAGTCCCAAACCCTAAAAATTATAGAAAGGATGAAAAAATGAGAAAAAGAAATATAAAAATTAATGTATTTATAAACGAAGAAGAACAAATTAGATTTAAAAATAAAGTTAAAAAATTAGGATTATCTCAATCATCATATATTAGAAAAATTATAAATGAAGATATGGATAATGTTATTCATAAAGATGAGATTAAACCTATTTTAGAACAAATAAAAGCTCTTAATCATGATTTAGTAAGAGCTAGAAATTTTATGATTATGAATAGAATTCACAATGGTGAAGAACTATTAGAAAAAGTACTTACCGAAATAAGAACCCTACAAAGTGTCCTAGATAAAGAGCAATACTAATACACAAGTACTGCTCTTTTATGTAAAAAGACTAGTTATATTTCAAACTAGTCTCATTGATAAATTATAATTTATTAATTATTACAATCTCCTTCAGTATATTCCATAGAA
>OLOV01000194.1_pt1 | contig 53401 bp, 58 predicted proteins | sample 1672931 | NCBI WGS metagenome assembly OLOV01 (sample SAMEA3136738, study PRJEB25190) | human gut metagenome | biome: human gut; feature: human-associated habitat; material: faeces | place: Austria | collected 2013 | reverse complement strand
CTGCCAGTTCAAAGAACTTGCCGGACATTTCCAGTACCCACATCTGCTTCGGATATTTCCGATAACCAGCTCCGTAATACCAACTTCATATTTAATGAATTCTTTTAACAGTTTCCTGTTTTCTTGATTTTTCACTTCATAAAAAGTGATCCTCTGTACTGGCCGGCTGGGATTAATCCTCTCCTGTGAAAAATGGAATCTATCCATATACCAGGCATTTGCATGCCAATGTATCTCATCAGATTCTACAAATAAAATTTTTCTTGCGTTTTCCACAATCTGCATGGAATTTCTTACATTTGCGACTTTCCCAGCAACTATTTTTTCAAACTCTTGTATTTCTTCTATCTCTAATAATTCAATATCTTCTATCCGATTTTGAATGCAGAAATCATATAGCCAATGCAGCGGTAACAAATATCTTACTCTTCGATCTTTGGGATCATCTACTTTTTTCAGTATATAATGAAGTACTTTAAATATCTGTTTTTTCATAAGCTCTGGCGCATCTACTGTAAAATCCCATACCAGCTCCTGCTTATTTCTACAACGGTCAAATTCCATTGCTAATTTTTGATCAGATAAATATGGAAGAAACAATATCTGGTTCCGATAAATTTCTCTATTCTTTCGGATCCCTCTCAAATTTTTGTTTTCTTCTGAAACTGCCTGCTGTTTTACCCTGTCAAATACTTTCAAATATTCCATTGTCTTCTCAAGACTTTTCTGCACGGATAATTCTTCCTCGTACTGCTCCCGAAGTGAATAATCCATTTCACCAATATGGTGAACTCTATGCCGAATCAGAAATCCCTTCAGATTTGCCAGTAATCTCTGTTCTGCTTTGGTACATCGCTCCAATTCTTTTTCAAGCTCTGAATATTCTTTTTGTATCCAATAGGCGTGTGCATTTCTCAAAGAGGCCGAATACATATCTATCTTTTTTCTTCCATATCCTGCTTCTTTAAGGCAGCTTTTAAAACCACGAAAATATTTTTCTTCCAGATCAATAATATCCGTAATGGATCTCTGGAGCAGATATTTCTCCGCCTCATTTAGTGCCTCTTCCTGCATGCATCCGGACCCTTCCAGCTGTTCATAGAGTTTGTTTTCTTTTATCCAGCTTTGTTTTGTCCTGATAGCATCCACATCATCGCCTCCTTATCAGAGCAGCTTTTCAATTTCATACAATGCCTGATGCTTCTGATAAAAATTATCGCTTGCTTCAATCAGCTCATCGTCCGAGATATTTAAATAGTGCATAGTAGTCTCAATATTTCTATGTCCCAATGCCTGACTGATCAGCTCTAATTTCCAACCGTCTTTCCTTCTTGCATTTGCATAATAATGCCGCAGCATATGCGGGGTTGCCTTGATGCCAGTCCTTTTTTCCAGTCTCTTTAAGAGCGAATAAACGCCACTGCTATTTAATGGCTTTCCAGCATTTTGGCCTGCTATATTCACAAACAGATAATCCTGCTTTGCCAGAAGTTCTTTATACTCATCAATGTAAAATAGTAAAATGTCGAAAGTTTCTTTACTGATCAATGCTCTTCTATTCTCTGCATTCTTAGCTCTTGCATCATTTTCATTATTTTCCCGGAAGTTTACATACAGCATCCGATTTCTATAATTGATATCTTTTGTATAACGCACTCCCAGCAATTCTCCGATGCGGAACCCCGTTTCGGCTAATAATAAAAGCAGAAGCTGATCGCGACAGTTTGTGCATTCCTGCAGCAAACTCACGATCGACTCCTGCTCTATGGTTCTTCCTATATGTCCGGATTCTTTTAAATACCCCTGGAATTTTTTCCTTCCAAGTACCCTTCGGATTCCAATGGAGTTTCTCACAATGATCTGTACATCCGACAGAACCTTCAGTACCCTTCCTTGTTCATCCTCCTGTTCCAAAAATACAAAAAATTGAAACACATCTTTCAAGTAGGTATTGCATGTTTCATTGAATGGCTCTTTCGTATTTTCTTCCCGGCTGTGTAATCCGGCTTTTAACCAGATCAGAAAATCCACAAAATGTTCCTGCTGATCTTTGTACCGCATTTCCAAGATATCATCCAGCTTCAGGTTTTCCTCTTCTAGATAATTCAGATAAAAAGATATTGCAAATGCATTTCTGCGGATCGTATTTGGAGATCTTCTCAGCCTTTTCTTATGCATCAGATAACTGGAGGGAAGGCGGACAATTGCACCAGATTCCACCTCTCGGATAAAATAATATTTTCCTGTTTTATCCTTCTGCACATCCACTTTATATCGTGCCATGCCTTCTTCCTCCCTTCTCCAACGCTATACACAGTATACCCACTTCGAATCCATAAAGCTATTCGTAATACCACCAAATACGTCCAAAAGCCGTCCAAAATACCAACAAAGATGATATTGAAATTTTCTGTATTTTTGATCATACCCAACAATTCTCCGCCATATTATTCCAAATAGTATTCTGCATGCTTCCTACTCAGGATAAATTCTTCTACATCTTCTACAGAATCCGCCACCTTACATTTAGGCAGTGCTGATAAAACTTCATTGTGGTACTTTCCTCCTACAGATGCCCTATGATCTAAAATGGTCACCACACAAGTATCTTCCTCAGTCCTGATTGCACGTCCAAACCCCTGACGAAGTTTTTTCTGCATATCCGGTACAATAATCGACTGGATATAATTCTGTAACGTTGAAAACTTCTCGCGTTCAGCCTCATGAATAGGATCTGGAACTACAAATGGAAGATTGACAATAATTAATGACGATACTCTATCACCGGGGAAGTCGACACCTTCCCAGCAGGATCCGGCAGCGAATAATACAGAATTTTCCATTTGCTTAAATCGGGTGATTTCCTCCTGTGAATGCTGCCATACTTCTATCATTGAAAACGGCAATTGATCTTTTAATATCTGATACACATTCCCCATCAAAGTATAAGCTGTAAATAATACCAATGTATGTCCATAAGTCACTTGTGCCAGTTCCCGGATTTGTGCAGCTACTGCTTCAGCCTCCTGTTGACTCCCCTTTTTCATACATTTTGATGTTTTAGGAAGGTATAAAAGACAGTTTTTATCATACCGAAATGGAGATTCTGCAACACATTCCCTTACTTCTGATACCATTTCCAGCCCTGTCACTTGCTTGATTCGTTTAAAATTGCCCCCTGTCATTAACGTTGCACTAGTCAAAATACTTGGTTTTTCCTGTTTCCACAACATATCATATAAATACTGAGGAATTTCACGACTAGCTGCCATAAAATCTATCCCATTCTTTTTTCGTTTCTTCAAAAATAAAACGTATTTCGGATTATCATATGCAAACCAGCTCAAAATTTCATTAATGCCTTCCAGACGATTTAGGAGCCATCTTGGTACCTTTCCCTGCAGCCGCTTCAATATAGCCTGTAATTTTTCGGTAACCTCATGAATCTTCTCTGAACATTCTGTTGGAAAATAAAAACATCCTTTATTATCCGTTTCTTCCAACACCTGATTGATTTCTTTTTCCAAGTCTTCATAGCATTCCCGAATCTGCTTTGCCTCTGTTAATCTATGTTCTTTTGAAAACAAATATCCAAGTTCATCTATATCTTCTTTACACACACTCCTGCCACACATCTGGCTTGCTGCATCTGATAGTTTATGAGCTTCATCTACTATCAGAATCCGGTACTCTGCCAGTAATGGCCTGTAATCATTCTCTCTATGCATCGCATCTGCCAATAGGTAATTATGATTACATATCTGCAAAAACGCATCTCCCTTTCGGGCTTCCTGCAGATACTGCTGATAACGGCAAGAATATCTGCCTGGGCACTCTCTTGGACAAAACTTAGGAACACAAACAAGCCTTCTATCAAATCCACTCAGCTTGTGCACTTCATCGAGATCAAACCATTCCCTCAATGACTCCAGAGCATGTCGCTGAATTGCATTCTTCTTTTTATCTTTTACCGCTTCAATCCTTACTGATAAACGATAATCACATACAAAATGCTCTTTTCCCTTTCGAACAACAGCTTTCAATGGAAAATCTATAATTCCTGCCCTTTGAAATATCTTAGATAAAAAAGGAACATATTCCTCTGTTAAAGCCTTTTGAAGAGCTATGCTGGAAGTCGAGATTACTACCGAATTTTTCTCCCAGCTGGTATATGCTATTCCTTGTGACTTATATTTTCGGAACATAATGCACGCAACTAAATATGCATAAGTTTTTCCAATTCCCACACCAGCATCGCATAAAATGATCTTGCCATCCCAAAGTGCATCTACCATTTCATGACATAGCCGGATTTGCTCTTCCCGAACAGACAGCTCATTTTCTAAAAGTAATTTTTTAAAAATCCAGTCAACCTCTTTATGTACAATACTCCTATCTTTTGATCTATAATGCATTTTCCCACTACCTATCTGGCCTCTCCTGTTTGTATCCGGTGGTTTGTTCTTCCAAATTTCTGAATTCTGCGCGCTATGGACTGTCCTTCTTCCAATAAACGTCTTAGATTAGGCTGTCTCCAGTTCCACATTTTTCCACTTTTATCTTGATACAATTTTTCTGCTGTTAAATATTTTCTGCTTAACTTCGGAAATACAATCTTTGCATCACAAAATTCAAACGGATATTTTACCAATTCCCCATATTCTATTTCCCTTAAGGCTTCTGTATAACTGGATTTTTGCGCCTGCGGCGTATACATACTATATACACTTTTTCCTGTTAATTCTTCAAATGCATAATCTGCCACATATCCAAATCTCTCAAAACAGCAGTCCCCATATACAGGAACGTCCGCTAACGAATCCGGATTCTTTAATGCATTTAAATAAACTTCTTTTCCCTGTGCTATGAGCCATGAACGGAAATCAGTAAATCCATCATCGCCACATCCATATTCTTTTATCATACTTGCAGCCGTCCATAAACCATATTCACAGGCTACATCCATATAGCCATAAAAAATCACAAAAAAGTTAAACGTTTCCTCTGGTCCCATACGTTTCAGTTGTGTTTTTACCCACTCCTCATAAGCATCCATATTCTCTGGAAAGCGCTGCTTTGCTTCTGCAATCAACTGCCAAAAGCTTTCCCTGTCTACTTTACTTATCATCTCTTCCTTCATTTCTGCACCTCACATATTATTTACATGTTAATCTCACATCAATACAGCTGTAAGATTCTCTCACAGCTGCATGTATCTGATGTTAACGTTATTTCTATATAATATTGTTTCTCTGTATTTGTCCTCGCACCCCAGAGACATTTCTTACCTTCTACATTAAGAAAAGGGAACACTATGGATGGGTGTTTGGCAGACACCTCTCACAGATTTCCTTAAGATCTTGCTGATTACAATCTTAAGTGCATCTTCTGCTGTTTTTCAAATAATGTGTATCATTATCCCCCTTCTGTGATCTTGGCGAAAGACTGCCCCTGTCTTATTTTCAGCTGTAATGTATCGCTCGTTCTCCGTCCTGGCGCTTACGCTGCTACGCTCCTACATCCGGGAATGTACCCACAATGCTGATATTTACTTATCAAGGAACAATAAAAAAACTCCCCTCTAATAACTAGCCGTCAGAAATGCTATTTTCTTTCACCTTTTTTTTATTTTTTTAATTTTTTTCTAAGGCGATGCATTTTTAGATATATAGAATTTTCTGATAAACCTGTATATTTTGAAATTTCACGTATGGAATACCCCCACATTTTTAGCAATATAATCTGTAGTGTAATCTTATCAACACTTAGTAATGCTTTTAAAAGCAGCTCATCCTCCACGCAATCCAGTATCTGCTGCATATTCGTTATTGTCCTCTGATCCTGACTCCATTGTTCTACTTCATTAGAAATTTTGTAATCCCCCCGGTGCTCCTGATAACGTCTGTCGGATTTAAATTCTTCCCAATCTCCCTTATAAAGTTTCTTAATGCTTTCTTCATCCATTCCTAATTTTCTTAATTCTTCTTCCTCTTTTTTCTTCCACTGTTTCCATATATTTTCTTCTCTTGATTTATTGTAAGTCATTTCGTTTTCCTCCGATTTGAATTTCGAAAACCAAATCGGAGTTACGGCGGGGATCTTTCCCCATGAATACCAGATGTAGGACATAAATTTTCTCGAACTTTGTCGAATTTTATCGAAAAGAAAAGCGTCTCAATCTTATAAAGATTTTTGACGCTTTTTTGTGTATATGAATCCTCTTCAGTTCCTTCAATCTCTGGCAACTATATGCTCCTTCAGAACAAAACCTTTTCATTTTAACGTAAAGGAAAAGTCTAACAACGAATACTGTCCTCAGCGTGTCCTATAACTGTCAATTGCCAGTCAATTAAGTATGTATCACCCTCTCTTTCTTAAATGTACCAAATCAGCGACTCTCATGTATCAAGAGTCATTTTCATAGTCCGTAAAAACAGACTTTTAAAAATAGTCAAATTAATTTCACTTCTATATATAAAACTGGTATAATATATACAATTTCAAAGCTATAGATAGTCCTTCTTCTACTTTACTTATACCAGGAGATAAAAAATCCATCATGGTGCTTACAAGTAAGAATCAGTCCTTTCATCCCACCTTCTGCTGCAGTCTTTGCCCACTGTCTTGCATCTAATTCTGTAGGATCAAAAATAGCTTCCGATTCCGTACCATCTCCCCACTCGTTGCCAGTAAAAGTATTTACCGTAAAGTGGATAAAGCAAAAAAATTCCATATTTTCATATGCAATCTGTCTTACACTTGGCACTGTTTTAATCAATCTCTTATCTTCTTTCAGTCCCTTGTAATTCATAATTGTTCTCCTCTAGGATTACTTTTCCATAATCCATATACCCAATTTTATGTAAAATGGAATCTTCTCTATTTTCAGATATCCATATTTTTTCTTCTATTTAATTGCCCCTCTGCCTTTGGACAGAGGAGCATATATTTTAATTATTTGCTCTTTTTGCAGCTCTCAACTCTTCATTTGCTTTTTCAACATTCATTCTAGACATAATAAATGTAATAATTAAGCAAATCACAAACGGTACCCAAAGGTACATGATATGAAGCATGTTAATACATGATGCAGGCTGTGCTGTAAGATTTTTATCAAACTGGCTAAATGCCAAAAGCCATCCTGTAATAACTGTTCCCAGTCCACCTCCAAGTTTAACTCCAAGAGATGTGCAAGAATACACAGTTCCATCTACACATTTGTTTTTAGTAAGATATGTATATTCAGAACAGTTTGCGATAACAGCATTCATATCACCCTGCCATGGTCCCATACCAAACGCAGCAACGGCTGTGAATGCCAGCATCAACGGTACACTTCCCATATATGCCGCTACAATTACAAGGCCTCTTCCAAGAGTTCCAATCAGATAACCTGTAAGATTCAGTTTATATAAACCTTTCCATTTTGAAACGAGAGCCGGCGTAATTAACAGTGCAATAATGAGCGGGATATTAATAGCCCAAGAAAATACTGGGAATAAGTTCTCATTAAACAGGACATACATCATATAGTAAATACCCATATTGATCATAGCCTGATAAATCTGCTGAAGAATATAAGTGCTACAAATCATGATGTAAAATTTGTTTGAAAACAACAATTTAGCAGCTTCAATCAAGGAATATTTTTCATCAGATGAGTTATCTTCTCCATCATTTAATTCTTCTTCTGGAAGCTCTTTTACTGACAGTGCTGAAATTGTATTAACAATCAAACCAATGATTGCATAAATGATTGCTACTGTTCTCCAGCCTGCTGCTCCGCCTCCCATGATTTCTACAAACTTAATTGTAACTGACTGAATCAGAAGTACTTGTAGAAAATGCAAAGATAAAACGGTAGGATCCCATTTCAACTCGTTCTTTGCTATTTTGGGTAATCAATGCTGTTAATGCTGAGTAAGCAATATTGTTTGCTGTGTAGAAAACCGCATTCAGTAATGAATATGCTATAAAAAACCATGCATACTGTGCAGTCTTACCAAGACTTTCCGGAATTGCAAAAATTCCAACCAATGTATCCATAAAGCATCCATGGTTTTGCTTTTCCCATTTTACTGTGTGTTTTATCAATCATAGAACCAAAGAATACATCTGTGACTCCATCAAACAATTTTGACAATGCGATCAGAGTTCCTACGATACCTGCATTTAATCCAACTGTATTAGTCAGATATAGCATTACAAAGGAAGACAGGAATGCATATACAACGTTTCCAGCTACATCGCCTGATCCATACCCTACTTTGTTATACCATTTTAAGTATTTTTTTCTTCCATCTTCTATTTCCTCTCCTATTTTTTACCGTTTCCCTATTCAAGTAATATACAAATTCGGTACTAATTTGTTTTTCTGTCTCATTTCATTCGTAATTATAGGATAAACAGGATAAAAACCATATAACCCCAACGAGACAAAATATGCACAAAATGCTAGAGTTTTTTACACCATCTTTACAAAAAAGCTCGCTATTTGTAAATATACGCAATTAAAACTGCTGATTTTTGTGCATATTTACGGTGGTCAAATTTTTTATCACCCCATTTTCTCAACCGATAATATGCACAAAATTTTACAATTTCATTTCCGTTTTCCACATTTACCGCTATGTTTTGCACTCATCCCTGACATGAATCTTGCTTTCTATAATCGTCCTATTGCTTTACGCCACCGCATTGCTCCACAATTGATTGCAATACCGGCACGATTTTTTACCATCCACATAACGATAGCTATGTTTATGGTGTTTATAATTCGTGATCTGCGTTGCTCCACAACGACTGCATGTTTTCTTCCAATATGTAGTCTTCTCTGCCCTTGTATTATTACAATAGTATCGCGATTTTCCCCAAGAATGTCCCTTGGCTTTTCCAACTGTTGTACTATACGTCCTACGACATCTTGAACATCTATAATATTTTTTTGCAGCACTTCTGCAGGTAGCATTCTGAGTCTTATAGCAGACATACCGGTGTTTACACGCGACCTGTGCAGTTACCGGTGTGGCCATACAAAATATCAATGCCATAAGAATGCATAGAATATAAAATTTGCCTCTTCGTTTATTTTTCATAAATATCACGCTCCCATCAAAATTATAAATTTTTCTATATTAAGCAATCAGGCCATATCCCATAATGGTACCATTGTTACTGGCATAACTCCTCTGGTTTACTGCATCGCTGGAGTTTTCTTCTACGGTATATACGGTTCCACCTTCACACTTTTCTACAATTCCCACATGGTCACTTACTCCATCGCCATTCCAGTCAAAAAAGATTAGGCATCCCGGTGACGGACTATATCCTCCACCCTGCCATTTGTTGTGGCTTTTAAACCAAGCAATTCCATCATCACAATAAGAAAATTTCGGAACAGCTCCGCTCTGAATAAGACCGCTCTGATCTGCACACCAGCTTGCAAAGCAGGCACACCATGCTACTCTACTGTTAAATCCATACCATGACCAATATTTCTGTCCTCCTGCATTTCCCAGCTGAGATAAAGCTACCGAAACAATTTCTTTATTTCCAAACAGACCGGCAAACAGAAAACCTCCACTGGCGGAATAGTATCTTAATACATGAGGCACATACTCAGGATCACCATAAGCCCGCCATCCATGAGAAGCAGCCTGCTGCTGTGAAAACAGGAGTGCATTTTCTGCACTGTATCCTCCATAGTTTCGTACAGCCCAGGTGATATATCCGTTACCATAGTTATACCCCTGCAGAGACAGTTTCAATTTTTCCATATCCTGCGGATTGTTGCATCCTGCCTCTCTCAGACAATCCGCATAATACTGAATTCCAACTTCAATAGAATAATCCGGATCCTGAATGGCATTTGGACTATTGAAATACTTCTTATTATAAGGACATTCACTGCTCTGCATGGGATCCGTTCCGCTTCCTCCAGACTCCTGCATCATAATCGCCTGTATCACTGAAACAAATTGCGGAATCCCATACTGATTTGCATATTTTGTAATGGTTGAAGTATAAGATAATACTTCCTGGCTTACTGCCTCATTACTTTGGGAACCGCCGGAAAAAGCAGCTCCGCCAATAACACCAACGATGATCACCACTAAGAAAAGGGCAATTCCACCTGCTGCACCAATTGCAGCAAACAGAGAGCGGACAGCTTTCGCTGCCGCTTCGATTGCCTTTACTGCACCTTTTACCGTCATATCCGCCTTCTATGTCTGGCTCCTTATTCGCTGTGTGGCATAAGCAGACTGCATAGCTGTCTCTTTCGCCATCTTCTGTGCCATCCTTTTTTGTGCAACGGATGACGATCTATAAAAAGTGCTTTTCTTCTTTATTCCGGTATGTACTCTTTTGTTAGGCTTGTCCGGTTTTCGGAGATTCTGCTTCTGTAAAGTCTTAGGGCTAATATTTCCTTGCGGCTTTTCCCGAACACGAAGATTTTGTGTATTCGGGACTGTTTGATTTTTTCCTCTTCCAACAGCCTGCCTTACGTTTTCCCCTTTTGGGACTTTCTCTACAGTCACTGGGCCTTCTGCAATCTTGGGCGATCCCTTTACTGTCAATTTCCTATTTAACAGTTCATTCTGTCTCTGTGTTTTAAATGATTTCCTGGCTTGTTCCACAGACGGTTCTGATACCGGGATTTTTCTGGCGTCAGGCGTTCTTTTTGCATAGGCCAGCTGTCTTTCTCTTAATCCTGCCTGTTGTACACCCTGCCCTTCAGCATGATTACCCCGTTCTTTCTTTTCCGCTGAGCTCCGAATTTTCTCCCCGACTACATGCGTTCCTTTTTCTCCAGCCTTGTAAACTACTTTTCCACTTTGCCTGATTATCTGTTCCTGGCCTTTTAGGATTCTTCCCGTTGCATATTCTGTTGGGGACTGGGTCTCCCTGTCATTTTCCCTTGCATTCGCAATCTCCCGGGATTTTTCTTTTCCTTCCAGAATTGCTGTTCGCATCAGTTCCTTGGGTGCTCTGACCGCAGCATTTTTTACTTTTGGCTTCGTGGAAGTTTCTTTTATCTTGATGTCCCTCATAGCTCACCCCCAGTCCCGTATCTTTGCAGCAACTCTTTTCTTCAATAAAAAAAGCATGTCTGTATTTAGACACACTCCCTACATTTCTCCTGGCTTCGTCGTCATCAGCTTATAAAGTTTTGTATTCTTTGGAAAACTGTTTTCGAATGGAACAATATTTCCAGAACACCGGATTAATCCATGACCCGCAGCTACATTTGTAATATAAGAAAGCTGATTGTCCGATATATTTAATAGAGATGCCAATTCATCCCTATCAGTAGTTGCCTGATTTAACAGGATCAGGAACTCGCTATTTGCCAGCATCAGTCTTGCCGTATCCGATTTCAACAGTTCTTCCACATTCTGAGTCAGGCCAGTCACAAAACCATTGTATTTACGAATACGCTTGTACAACCTGTAAAAAAAGTCAGCACTATATTCATACCTGAACAGCAGATAAAACTCATCTGCAAATATCCATGTTGTCTTACCTTTTTTCCAGTTTGCGATAACCCTGTTAAAAATACTATCCAACGTTACCAGCATGCCAAGAGGCATTAACTGTTCCCCCAGTTCCCGGATATCATAATCCATGATCCGGTTTTCGGTATCTACATTCGTTTCCTGTGCAAATGTGTTCAGGCTTCCATTGATAAAAAGCTCTGAAGCCAATGCCAGTTCACGTGCCTCTTCTTCTGGCTGAAGCATCAGCTGCCGGTACAGATCCTTTAAAGTCGGTACCGGTCCCTGATATCCCCTGCGCATGTAATCCCGGTAGACATCTGCGGAACATCTGTCAACCAGCGATTTATCTTTTGCAGTTAGATTTCCTGCTCCTACCAGCTGTTCAAACAGAGAAAGTAAAAATTCTGATTTTTCAATCAGTGGATTTCTTCCTTCTCCATAGGCGGAATCCATATCCATCGCATTCAGATGCATATCTGAAGTTGCGGATATCTTTACAACCGCACCATTGAGTGCTTCTACAAGAGAAACAAATTATAGCGATAGGTAACTCTTTGAGATCATCTCCAAGTTTTCCCCCGCTTCACACCGTACGTGAAGTTTTCACTTCATACGGCGTTCCATCATATCCAAATAGCTGTCTGGTATTCTGCAAACTATATCAGTCTTTTACCATAGGCCGTCCCCCTTTCCAAACTACATGAGTAAATCTTTACCCAGAGCCATACCATTTCTTATTCTATTCTTCATATGACTAGTGGCTATCCCTCCAGTGCTTGTTATCACACTTTCACCGGTACTGTGCCACCACTCTCACTGGCATAAACACATCTTATATCCTTGCTAATCTCACAAAAACTTTATAATGTGAACACTTCACAGACAGTAAAATCTCCATGCTGCCAGCTTTCAACGTTCCAAACACATTATCTGTACATATATCCTTAGGTTTCCTCTATAGGCCTGCTGCCTTGATAACGCCTTTAACGTTATATGGATTTTCATAAATGCAGAATCTTACTCATCCACAACAGCGGCATATTCATGCCCCTGGACATTTCTATCCAGTCCCACTATAGGCCCGTACATTCAAGGATTCGTCAGTAAGCTTCTCATGCTTACATACTAACCATAGATATCTTATAGACTTCCGGCATATAGGACACACCCCTCACCTCTGAGGATCTTTCGTCAGCATAACCTGTTACGGTATCTCTCTGCCGTCTTCACCGAGCTTCTGACAAAGTCTTGTTTACTCAATCCGTGCCAGTCGGAGTATTAAAGCAGCCTTTCCGGACGTTACCCCATCATTCGACTGTTCATGTGTTCAGTTCTCCAGCATTTGCCAAATGCTTTCCTTCAGCAAGCTACTGTGCCTGTTCTTTTCAAACAGGAACGTTTCGCACCCGACTCTGGATCAAGAATAAGAATATCATCGTTAGTAGACAGGGCCAAGGATACGATCTCCTCTTTTGCCGAAAAGCTCTTTCCCGATCCACTGACTCCCAAACGAAAAGAATTTCCATTCAGCAGTTTTCTTCTATCCGCTACCAGCATGTTTTTGCTGACAGCATTCTGTCCATAATAAATTCCCCCTGGCTGCATGATCTCCTGGGTATGGAATGGGATCAATACCGCTGTTGATTCCGTTGTCAGGGTACGGACTGCATCTATCTTTCGCAGTCCATATGGAAGCGCCGTATTCAGGCCATCCATCTGCTGCCACTTTAATACTGCCATCTGGCATAAATGTTTTCTAGAAATAGACAATAAGGTTTCTGTATCCGAATCCAGCTCTTTTTTACTGTCAGCCATATGTACCATAGTCATGATGCCAAACATCATTCTCTGATCCCTGGTAGTCAGATCATCCAGCATCTCTTTAGTTTCTTTTCTCTGCAGTTCCATATCATATGGCACAACCGCAGAAAAGTTATTATTGGCATTTTGTCTTCTCTGCCAGTTTGTCACATTTGTCTCAACACCAAGAAGGCGATTCTGGATCTCACGCACGGCCTCGTCTGTTGGCACTGGGAGAATGTCAATGGACAGCATTAAATTACGGCTCAAATCACACAATTCAGAAACCATGTCATCCTTTATGTAACTGGCATAGTCCTGCATATATAAAGTCCGTCCATATTTTTCTCCAAGTTTGAAATAATCACTATGGATTTCCATACTATCCGGGCAGATCCAGTCTTTAAAACTGTGTCCCTTTTTTGCAAACTCTTTCATATCAAAAGGTACACAATTGGTATTATCTGGCCTGAAAAAGTCCTGAAAGATCTGCAGTCTCTGCGCCGCACTAAGTTCTTCTCCTACAGATGAGAGCTTACTCAAATGGCTCAGTATTTCTGTTCCAACACGGGCAAAAAAAGTACGGGCCTCATCAATGTTCTTTTTATGGACACTGACTGTCAGATACCGTTCCTGATAAATACTGTTGTTAGTTCCCGTAATTTTAGACAATAGCATTTCATTATACTCTTCCCTGTATTCATCCAATCTATCATTTTTCATGTTTAACAAGATCGACTGTTCAAACTCTTCCTTATTTATTTTACGGTTATTCAGTGTGATCTTTGCTGTACATCCGGAATCTAGAGAATTCAATAGATCTGAGTAGTCCAGGAACATTTCCATCTTATCCTCTTTACTGGCAATCGCATAATTGATATCTGTAAAGCGGAATGTTTTGGAATACTTACTCTCCACCTGAAAGATCCCATCTGGCCAGATTTTCCTTATTGGAATTGCCTGCTGAACAGACTTCGGTACTTTAAAACGTTCTTTATCCATTTTAAGTGTATGGCTTAAAGTTTTAATCAAGGGCATCACTCCTTCCCTTTCGTTTTACTTTGCTTTTCTTCTGTCTTTTCTTTTCCAGAACTTCCATACCGTTGGTACTGTTTTTTTCTCCAATCCTGATTCCTTCTTCCAGACAGTCAAAATACATATTTTCTGGTCTATAAACCAAGCGCTTTGGATACAGCAGCTCGGATTTGATGATCACCCAGAGGCACTGTTCTGCAGTCATCCCATGATATTTAAAAAATCCACATGCGGCAAACGGCACTGCACCAAGAATACAAAGCCAGCCTGTAAACTGCTCCCCCAAATGCTTTGAAGCCACAAAATAAATTGCAACTGCACTCAGCATTGCCAATACTGAAAAAAAACACTGCCGAAAATTCAGCCCGAAAAACATAGACTCCTGATAATCTCTGATCTCCTTGTTCATTTTTACTTCCATTTTATATTCCTACCTTTCTTCATATTTTTTCGCTTTCCGATGTTTTCTTGATTTTTCTGTGATTCCATGCAGATTCTTAAATCTGTCCACCCCTTCCGGGTCATATTCTGCCAGCCGGTCCAGATCAAAAGCTACCATAGAATAGATACCGTATCCTGACGAGCGTGTTGTGGGAAGCACCTTTCCCAGTTCATACTTTTTAATCAGATTAATCTTATCCTTACTGTGCATGTCTTCTATCAGGGCCTCATTGTATTCCATTGACTCCAAAGGAATATTCACTGTCAGATCTCCAAAGGATTCTATCTGGCCATCTTTTATACTATACATGCCCACATACAGGCCATCTCCATATGCATAAGAATCCACTTTCAGAAATAATTCTTCCTGGCCATAGTACCAGTCATAAATTACTTTTTTTCTCATGCGCACACTCCTACAATCCCATAATTTCTTTTACAATGCGGTCGGATGCTTTTACCGCACCTACGAGTACCAGCAGATTAAATACCAGTTCTCCTACATAGTTCCACACAATCGTTACCGCTGATAAATTCGTGTCCCCCACTGCTGGCGGACTTGCTGCATAAACAGAAAAGATTACACAGGCCAGTGCGATGATAGCTCCTTCCAGACATACTCCGGCATAGGAACGTATAAAATTCTTCCCCACACTCTGTGTCGGTTCACCTGCAAATGTAGACAATGGAATCGGTGCAATGGCAGTATACATATAGAGTTTGAACATCCTTCCATAAACCGTCAGGATCATGATAAAAGAAAGTACTGTAATCAGCAGGCTTCCTAATAGTGTCACAATCCATAACGGAATAGATTCCAGCATTCCAACATCCTCTATTTTCTGTACGATTTCAGTTGGAAGTTCTGTTACAGAGCCTCCATCAGCCCCAGAATGTTTAATGATCGTGGATACTATTCCCTGGATAATGGAAAAAATGGCATTCATCAGCTCCATTCCATACATTACTGCTCCCTGGGCCAAAGCGAAACGGACAAATGCTTTTACTACATGCTCCGGTTTCTTTAGGTCAGTAAAACTTCCACAGGTCTTCACAATTCCCGCTGCAAAAAAAAGCACCAGCAGTGCATATCCAATTGCTTTCAATGCCCCATTGATATTTGTCATTACCACCCAAATCGCACCACCTTTAAAGGTTTCCGGACTCTGTGTCAGCAGTCCCCATATCTCGCCCAGCTTATCACTCCATGTCTGTAATGCAGAGTTTAAGTTCTGAACGATCCAATTATCACTCAAAAAACTCACCTCCCGTTTCTGTGACTAACAAACTGGATTTTTAGCAGGGAGCCATTACAGCTCCCCTTATCATCCCATGATCAGATCCAGAATTTCTTTTGCGAAGGTGATGATGATTCCTCCAGCCAGAGTCAGGAATCCGTTGGCTCTCTGGCTCGGATCATGGCTCTTTAAAGAAAGACCTACCTGTACGATCCCAAATCCGAGCAGGATCAGGCCAATTGCCCGGATCAGTGAAAAAATAAATGTTGATAGATTGTTCACAACATTTAACGGATCCGAGGCATATACATTTGTAGTATTCATACAGAGGGAAACAACAATCAGCGCATACAGCAGAAAACCTTTCTTCATCTTTCTGCTCATCGGAAGCGGTCTGGTTGTACTTTCCTTATTCTCATGTTCTCTGTGTTTCATTAGTCTCATTGGCATTCCTCCAATCAAAAAAGCTCCCCGATGATATCTTCATCTGAGAGCAGTTCATAGTCTTCATATCTCGTTTCGTCAAACATAAATTCATCATGTGCCAGCGGAGCCTTCGCATAATTAAATGGTTCCGCACCCCCATCTTCTGTATAACGGACATTTGGGTGTTTCGTCAGGTCATATTTATGATCCAGAATAGGCCTCTCCCCTCGGATAAACAAAAGTGCATACTGATTGTCCAGCATCCTTACCTCATCCGGCTGCAGCAACTCTCTTCCACTCTGCTGAAAGTTTGTGGAATAGCTTCCAGATTTTCCTTTCGTCTGTCCATAGGTGTTTGTATCAATCGTCTCCTTTCCGAGCAATTCCGAAACATACTTATGTGTTTCTTTTTCATTTCCACCCAAATATAAAAATTCATCACAGTTTCCTACCAGGCTTTCCCAGGAATCCTTGAAAAGAGCTTTTAACTGGCTCATATTCTGTATAATAATGCTGCAGAAAATAGAGCGTGATCTACAGGTAGCTAAGATCTTTTCGAACTCATTTGGCAATGAAACATTGGCAAATTCATCCATGATACAGTTGACCGGAACCGGCAGTGCTCCACCATGGACACGATCTGCCATGTAATACAATGTTTGAAACAGCTGGCTATAGATCATCCCTACCAGGTAATTCAAAGAAGTATCCGCATCCGGAATGCAACAGAAAAGTGCCACCTTCTTTTCACCCATACTGGAAAGATCCAGTTCATCCGTACTTGTCAGCTTCGCAATTTGTGGCAGGTTAAAGGCAGCCAGACGAACACCAACACTGATCAAGATAGACTTTGCTGTTTTTCCTGCCGCCTGCTTATAAATGTGATACTGCTTCACTGCAATACTGTCCGGTTTTCTCATCTCCAGCCGTTCGAATAAAATATCCAGCGGAGATTCATAATCATCGTCATCCTCTTTTACTTCTGCTGCACCCAGCATCTCCATGATCATGGAAAAATTCTGTTCCTCTGGAGGTGCTTCATGCAAAAGATAAAGCATTAACGCCTGCAGTAATGCAGTCTCACTTTTTTCCCAGAATGGATCAGAAGAATTGGCACTCTTTGGCGTTGTGTTCTGAATCAAGTTTGAAATCAAGCGTAATACATCTTTATCATCCTGAACATACTCAAATGGGTTATAGCAGAATGATGTATCTGGATTGATCAGGTCAACTACCCTAACCTCATATCCTTTTTCCCTTAACAGGCCTCCCGTTTTTCTTAAAAGTTCTGCCTTTGGATCCGTGATCACCATGGAACAGCAGCACTGCATGATATTAGGGAGCGCAAATCCTCTTGATTTTCCGGCTCCAGATCCACCAACAACCATGATATTTAAACACCTGCGGTGTTTGTGAGTATCCAGACTGATCCGGAAATGCTGCGTCAACAGGATATTTTGCGAGTATGGCTTCTGGCTATATTTCCTACATATCTGCTTTACATCGCCCCATTTGGCAGATCCATGTTCTTCACCTCTCCGGTAATTCTTCTGATTGCTATAAAAAATGCCGATTCCCATTCCATACACTCCGGTACAGACCAAAATCGACTTTACCGTATATTGCGTATAATGCAATTGCAAAGGGTGATTCAATTTTTCTGTCAATACACCTAAAAGTTCCAAAAGATTTTTTCCGGGCTGTATGGTATCTGCCAGTAAAATCGCTGCCCACCATACCAGAGGAAGTGCCATGATCCAAATGATCCACTCTGATTTACCCGGCTGCTTCATCGCGAAGGTTCCTTCGTTATCTTTTCCTTTAATGGTTCCTGCACTTTTTGAAAAATGTCCACTCCTGGAATTAATGCAAGCCCGCTTCCATTTTCCCAATGTACTTCCAGCTGTCCCATATCATCAATACCATATACGGTTCCCTTTAGCCCTGCCCGCATCTGTGGTTCATCTCTCATTACATTAAGACGTACCCTTGTTCCAGGCGGATATTTTTCCCTTAAGATTTTCAGTTTTTCTTTACTGACTTCGTACATCCATACCGCCTCCTCTCCTGATTTCCACTAAAAAACAGACAGAATTTTCACCGTTCTTTCTGCCTGCTCTTCTTACTCTTTCTGTATTGTTTGGGAAAGCCTTCTATCATTTCAAATCTATTTTCATTGATTCTTTGTCTCTTAAAAAGAGGAAGTTCCCAAAAACCATTGCTGTCCACATAGTACGATTTTATCTTACCGCTTTTCTTTATCATTATCACATCGCTGATGGAAATAGCATGTCCCCTGTTTCTGATCAGATGCTGCCTGCTTATCCTTTGGGAAAGGGAATCTACCGTTTCACCTGGAAGAAGTTTTCCGCCACTTACGATACGATAATTTGCCCCATGAACCTTTAGGTCAAGGTCATGGACATAACTCATATCCCTGAATCGATATCGATAACCCTCTCCTGAGGCATGACTATAATATATTTGAAAAACTTCATATTGATCAGATGGATCCATATATATAAGTTCCTCATTTGCATGATAAATGCCCCCTTCCATTGTCTGTACAATCTTTTCATGGCTCATTCTACTCGCTTTATCCATATATTCTTGAAGCGTTATATATTTACAAGATTTACAAGAAATTTCAAACTCCTCTTTAACGCCAAGCATTTCCCGATTTCCAAATGGGATAGGTATGGGCAATAAGATAGCACCTCCATAATCTTCCGTTACTTTCTTTCCTACCTGTTCCTTTTTAAAACGATTTTCTTTCAGATCATAACAGAATAATCCAGAAGAAAACTCTTGTTTCCCCGGATGCCCATATAAATATAAACCTTCAACTCCAAACAATTCTGCTATCGTATATCTTTTCTTTTGATTCAATCCTCATCTCCCCTTCTAACGTACTCCACCTCTTCGATACTTTGCACGGAGAACCTTTAAAAAGATAGCATCGATTCCATCGGTATAGCGTCCATTGTGGATATAAATATCCCGGAGTAAATTTAAGGATTCTAATATCTTTTTGTGTTCTCTTTCTGTCAGATAAAGTTTTCCTTCTTCCTGATCAGCAATCTTTAAAAGAAGTTCCCTTGTATCATCCACAGGATGTCCATCCGCTTTTTCTTTCCGGAATACTTCACGAAGTGCATACACAAACATGTTCTTCATGATCGTATCCATTTTTACACATCGCATCTTATCCACCTTAAATCCCCCTTTTCTTTTTGTTAGTTCCAACATACCACAACACCGCTGGAATAGCTACTCCCAAAAGGATTCCCTCGCCTCTTTCCTCTCAGCGTTGCGGATTCTTTTTATTCTTACTTTCTTTGGAGATATTTTCCTCTGGAACAGCAAACTCATCCTGTGTAAATTCCTGTTCTGAACGCCCCAGATTCCGGTTCATCTGTTTTTCAATTGCATATGCTGCATTCTTTACGTCATGGATAAATGAACGTAATTCCTTAGGTTCCTTTTCCCCTTTCATCTGTCTCTCACAAACTTTATCAAAAGAAAATCCCTGAACATCTACCCCATATTTCTGTGCGATCACATATGCTGCACAATAAGCCTGGGCCGAGCTTTCTGCCCTGCTGTAATTCCCGTCATGGTGATCCAATGCCGCACAGGCCAGTTCCCGATTAATCGCATGAAATGTAGCATTCTCACTCATTCCATTCCTCACATATACCGTTCTCTGTTTTGGGATATACTGCGCCTGTACCTTATCTGGAAGATTTCCTGCGATCTGTATGCGTACTTCATTATCTGTCAGAAGTGCCCCCAGCAGTTCATCCATGGATTTTCTTTCTGGTTCTTCCGGCTGTTTCATACGCATCTGGCTGATATCATAAGCTCTCTGTATGGAATACCCCTGCTGCATGGATCCATCCTTTTCATATTCCTGACCAACAATAAAGTAATACCCTTTACTTCCAGACTTCACAACCCGGTTTTCCTCTTTCCACTTATCGAAAGTCTTCACCTGCTGTATCTCCGGATTCTGTGCATATAAAAGGAACAGATTATCTGTTCGCTGCGGTTTACACCTTGCCATAAAGTCCAGAAAAGCTTTCAAGGATTCCCCATCCCGAAAGACTTCCTTTGCCTTTCCATCGATCATTCCCCAGACTTCTTCTCTTTCCTGTTTCTTCATTGCTGCATATTCTTCTTTGGATAACTTCGGACTACTTGTTTCTTCCGCTGTTTCCTGACCTAAATATTTTGTCAAATCCATATCCTTACCTGCCTTTCTTGTTTGCTTTTATCTTTTTCTTTGGTCCTTTTGTTTTCTCCTGGACTCGTTTTTTTGAATTTTTCTGTTTTTCCTGCTTTATGTTTTCCAATTCCCGGCGCACACTGGGCCGCTCCTCTTTTGCAGGTTCCCTAATCTCTTCTGTCGGCCCGGTAGAAGTATCGCTGCTGCGCAAGGAAGAGTCTGACAGATTCTTTCTGCTGTCCTCCTGCGCACCAGTAAAATTTTCATCTTTCTGATCCGTTCCATCCGCATGCTCAGGTGCTGTTTTCTCCGCATCATCAAATTGGAAATCTTCATCCAGCTCACTGATTTCAAACTGTACCTCACCTTCCGGCATTTGCACGGTTTCTTTTGTAACTTCTGCTTTTTCTTGTTCTCCTGTAACCTCATGAACAGCCTGTCCCACTTCAGATTTCACAAAATCAAGATTCATTTTATCCATAACACGGTTCACTTTTGCTGCATCATCCGCAAAAACCATAACCTCACTCATATCTGGATTTTTCCGGTCTTTGATGATCACATACAAAAGCCCTCTTTTTCGTCCTTCACTGCAAAATTCCCTCAAGCGGTCGGATGGCACTGTAAAAAACTTTAATGGCTTATTTTCTTTCAGCATACGCACCATCCGAGTTCTTCCTCTTGTCTTTTTCTGATCCTTCATGACTGCTGCTAAGAAAACTGCCAGATGTTTGGCCAGTGTTCCGGAAAGCCGCAATCCATGGTCTACTCCATCTAGAGAATACCGGACGATCTGATCCGCTGCATCTCCTCCATAATTCATATTTTCACCTGCTTTCTTCCTGATGTCTTTGTTCCCGTTCTGTTCTGCTCAGCTCCAGTTGTTCTGCCTGCTGCATCCTTTCTTCTATTTCTCTGGAATGTTGATCGATCCGAATGCATAATCGGATTTCTTTCCGCAGTGGTTTCAACTGCTCTGTGATCTGATGTATCCTTTCACAGTCTGGTTCACGCCGATATAACCGATGCCGTTCTTTTGTAAGTTCCAGCACCTGTGCTTCCAATGGTTTCCGGTGTTCCAATAGCTGCTCCCGGGTCGTGATCTGATGCTTCTGCAGATATTCCATCTGTTCGATCCTACTCTCCAGTTTCCGGATATCCGCTCTGAGAACAGAAGAAACCCGCTTCGGCTTCCGCTTTAAAACTCCCATCTGATAAAGATAGGAATAATACAGTGCCTGTAAACCAGTCAGTTTCTTCTTTTCTCTTGGTACTCTTTCCCGATTAGCCGGCCATTGACGCTTGGATGGCTGAAGCACCCACTGACGTATATTTTCTTCCGTATAACTTTTACCAAGACTTTTTAGTCTCACATATCGTTCCATACCTGGTGCTTTCAAAGCAATATACTTACGGTTCAGTTTCCATCGGTATCCTCTCTGTTCCATATTATGTAAAAACTGCTTCCATGAAAAACTTTCCGCAACCGTTTCCCGGATATCCATACGAATTGCCGTACGCCATGTGGGTTTTCCATCTCTTTCTGCCTGCCATTGCGAATATGGCATTCCTCTGCCACCCTTATTTTCAATGATAGACAAACCATATTTTCTGCAAAGGTTATCTGATGCTTTTCTCACTTCTTCATAATAACTTCTTGCATTACTATGGTATTTTTTTCCGTCAACCACACTTACAGAATTAAACACGATATGATTATGATAATGGCTCGTGTTCAGATGAGTGGTAACTACTGCTTCATATCTTCCCTTCAGCAACCGCTCTGCCAGTTCTAAACCGATGAGGTGTGCCAGTTCTGGTGTCACTTCTCCTTCAGCAAAACTCTGTACCAGATGGTATCCCTGAATGCCCTCTGTCTTATGAAAACGTTCCTTTGTCCGCACCATATCTTGATATGCCTGTGTGCATACGCATCCAATGGCATCTTCAAAAACAGTACGCTCTGTTTTGTCCCGGTTCATCGCATATGCAATCGCATCTTCCAGAGAACCTGCCTGCTCACCTTTGGTTATCTTCTTTTTATCCCGGACATAATTTATGGAGTTGTCCAGACGCTTGACCGGTATGATACTGGTATAAGCCATCTTTTACCATTCCTCTTTTACGATCCTCCACGTCTCTTTTGAAATACGCAGCATTTCCCGAATGCTCTCTTCACCTGCCATTCCACAGCTATTTGCTGCATGTGCAAGCTGATTTGCATTATTACACAATCCAGCCACTTTTCTTAAAAGATCTGCATGATGCTCACAAGGTTTCGCATGGATCTCTGCTCCTAAAAGCAGTGAGCGCATATATTCCTCCCTCGAAAGTCCACTTTTCTTTACCTGATCTTCCAGAAATTTCAATTCCCTTGCATTCAGCCGTACTGGAACCACATGATTTCTCTTTCGCATCGCATCACCGTCCTTTAATTTTGTTCTGGATAGGAAGGAAGGCATATCCTTCCTCCCTATCGTCTGCATCCTGCTGCGTCCCGGCATTCTGTAAAAGTACAGTTCTTCGTTCCTGCACCCAGTTCACCTCACCCTCTTTTTCTCCAAAACAGAATTCCAGCTACAACACCAACAATGGTGACTCCTGCAATAACAACTCTTTTTACCATAGGCTTCACCCCCTTTCACATCTACATGGGGGACAATACGATTCCTCTCTTTTCCATTTCCTCAGCAAATCGAAGGAGTTCCCATTCTTTGCCATCGATACGGGCATGATCTTTATCCAGATAATGGCAGATTGAAATCTGTGTTTCTCCATCTGGCGCGATCAGCTTGATGCCGCCTCCATCTAAAACTGTAAATACCGGTTCCTTCTTTCCATTGATAAATTGGATCGGCTTTCGGTTTTCCAGTCTCCTCATCTGATCATACAGTTCCATCCTTTCATCTTCGCGCCCTGCTGTGACCACCATACACATTGCCGCAACCCCTGCGATGCAACCGAAGAAAATACCAACTGCAAATTCTAACATATAAACTCCTTTCAATACCGGGGTTTGGGGAATCCCCAAAGTGCGTTGGATATCCAAACGCTATGCTTGCAAAACCAGTCGCACTGGATTTGTCCGTCCCCTATGCCCTGTCGTCTTCTCTACTCATTCGTTTTCTTTGATCTTGACCAATCCATCCAGAGTCGTGCAGATGATGTGAAGTCTGTCTGCCAGTCCGATTTCTGTATTCATGGTCCCTGTAACTTCTTTCCCACAAACTACCAGCATGCGGCATCTTCTTAAGATCTGATGCGACATCCTCTTCATAGCCTGCTGGTCCTCTGCTTCTCCCTCTTCTAAGAACAGGGAAAAGCTATACTGCGGTGCTATTGGCACATATCCCAGTTCATAGATCTTCCGGCAATACTTTGCCATTTTTGCATTTCCTGTTTCCGCAGAACAGCATACATAAGCCAGTGCCTGTTCGATAAAAATCACCTCCCTTATGGCATCCATATGGATGCCATTTGTTTTGATTTCCTCTGTTTTTCCTTTTCTATATGGAAATAAGGCATCCATATGGATGCCTTACGGTTCCTCTTCCTCATTGTTCGTTCCAGCAGATGCAAGCGCATCCTGGATACGTTCTGTCCCTAATTTATAATATGCATCCGTGACTTCAATTCCAACCGCCCGGTATCCCGACTCTACAGCTGCCAGAATCGTTGTTCCAGAACCGGCAAACGGATCTAGGATCAAGCCTCCTGGTTCGCAGATCTGAATCACATCCTTCATCAGCTGAAGTGGCTTTTCCGTCACATGAATACGATTCTGTGGATTTCCATAACGGAATACCCCCGGAAGACAAGATACCGGCCGGCTTATTGGCATTGGTCCGTTGCTTCCCCAGACAATATATTCTGCCTGCTGGCGGAAGCGCCCTTTCTGCGGACGTGAGTTTCCTTTATCCCACACAGCAGTTCCTCGCCAGATCCATCCTGCCCACTGCAGTGCATCCGTGATCGATGGATATTGTCTCCAATCTATAAACAGACAGATTGGAGCACCCCTCTTGCTGGCCTTCCGGACATCATAAAGCCACTCTGCCATCCAGTGTGTCCACGATCTCTGGTCTTTGTTATCCCCATCAAAATCCGGCAGTGCATTCTCTGCCTTCATGCTGCTGTATTTCTGATTTGTTGTACGGTTTCTTTCATTTTGTTTCGTTCCTCCGGAAGCATATGGCGGGTCTGTTATCACCGCATCAAAGATTCCAGGCTGAAACCCCTTTACAAGTTTCAAGGTATCTCCATGCAGGATATTCCAGTTTTCTCCTCCCATAGATTCATCCGGACGGATCTGTGGTTTTAAAATATCATCAAGTTCCAGGGTATTTCCCATAGGCATCATCCTTTCTTATCTGTATTTTTAGTGCCCTCATCGGCAGGTTCCTCCTTTCTCCGGTTTCTTCTCCGGCTTTTTTTCTTTATCTATGCTAAGTTCCGTTTTCACATACTCACTGATGATATTCAGTGCCGTATAGTAATCACCGGAAGCGTGCACACGTTCCTGCATCTTCCTTGCATCTTCAGGCCTTCCGGCTTCCCGAAGCAGGTAGCTGGCATCTGCCATAATTGAAAAAATATTCCCATCGTGTCCATATAAACGTAGCTTAGGCCTGACAATCTTTAATGGTTTCTCAGACTGCTCTTCTGTCATGTACATGACCGGCATCTCCCGGCAGCTCCAAAAATGGACATATAATTCTCCTCCATCTACTGGGATCTCCCTCTGCTCAAATCCTTCTCCCCATCCGTCTGAATACTGTCCCAGCAAATAATCCTCAGCCTCTTTAAGCTCTGCGGGGTTTAGGGAATCCTGCAGTTTCAATGTTGCACATCCGTATAGCTTATGATCTACCTGCTTTACGGATATCTCTATGCTTTCGATTTTCTGTTTAATGCTGTCACTGCCATAAAAGTAATCCATTAAATTCAGTGTTCCTTTATCCTCAGAAGTCTCTTCCCTGATCTTCCTGGAAATAGCTCCTTTGTACTGTACAAGGTCTGCTCCATCAAGATAATTTCCGTCTGTCAGATAATAGCTGTCTGTTTCTTCTGGAATAAATTCAGCCCTTAATGGCGTTAGCAGCTGCAATTCCTTTAATACTTTGGTTTGAATCCCCTCCTGTCCTGTATTTTTCATCTTGCTTTATCTTTCTTTTTTTCCTGTGCTATCCCAAAAGCTTCTTTAGCAAGATCTCCATAATCAGCTCCATCCTTTTCCGGAAGGTTCTCTATGATCCGATAGCGATCACTGTACATCTTTTTTATATGAGCGCAGGCCCATCTGCCTGCAAAGTCGTTATCAGTACAAATTTCAATTTCCTGGATCTCCGGATGATTATCCAGAAACTGTTCCAAGGCCTGAGGCTTTTTGGATTCCATCGGTTTCTTTTGGCTTCCTTCCTTTGGTGCACTGATCCCGCCCAATGCAAGCCTATATTTTGTCATGTTTCCATTTTCCAAAGTCATATGTGCCAGTGCATCAATACAAGCTTCATAAACAGCTACCCGGCAGCTCTCTCCCTTTGACGGAATGCAAAATCCAAAAGCTTTCTCACTTCCGGCCTGTTCCATCTTAAAAGATCTTCCCCCGGAATCATAAATCCCGCGAAGAAATGCATACCTTGGTATCTTCTTTTCATCTTTTCCTATAAACACAGCATTATGATATGGTGCACTTTCATAAAGAATCTCCGACTGGATACAGTACTCGATCACGGGCAGACTGATGCCTCTGTTCTGCAGATATCGAATGACTCGTTTACAATCTGGATTTCCTTCCGGAAGCACAAATGGTTTTCTTTCCTTTTTTTCCACAATCGGCGGATAGTAAGACGGCTGTTCTCCACACAATTCACGAACTGCATCCACAAATCCTCTTCCGTCTACATAGATCAGGAAATTCAATGCACTGGTTCCGCCAATATCTCTGGATTTCCAATGCCATTTGCTGGTGATCTCATTGATTTTAAAACTATCATGATCTGTCAATTCCCATTCATTCCTTGTAGATGATTTTTTTAATCGGTATGGCTGGTATCTTTTAAGATATTCTATCGCGGTCATTTGTCTTGCATGGCGGATTTCCTCTTCGCTGACTCCGGGCATTACATCACCATATCTCTCAGTTCCTGCACTTTATCGGTTCTCTCCCATGGAAATTCTTTTCTTCCAAAATGTCCATATGTAGCTGTGCGGCGATAAATTGGTCTCTGAAGACGCAGCGTTTTTATAATCTCATAAGGTGTAAGCCCAAACACTCTTTTCACGGCTTCTGCAAGGCAGTCATCCGCACACACTTTTCCAGTTCCAAAAGTATCGATCTCAACCATAACAGGCTTTGCAATTCCTATGGCATACGCCAGCGATACCTGGCATCTGCTGGCCAAGCCTGCAGCAACCAAATTCTTCGCAATGTAACGGGCCATGTAAGCACCTGAACGATCCACTTTCGTACAATCTTTCCCGGAAAATGCACCGCCGCCATGGGGAACCATGCTTCCATAAGTGTCCGCCATCAGTTTTCTCCCGGTCAGTCCGGTATCTGCCTCCAGACCACCGATCACAAAACTGCCAGATGGATTGATAAAAATCCGGTTTTCATCTTCCATTGGAAGAATCCGGAATATCTTTTTCAAAATCCTTTCCTTAATCTGGTTAGTGAGCTTTCTTAAAGTCACATCTTCCTGGTGCTGGCAGGAGACCACAATCGTGTCAATATAAACTGGTTTTTCATCCTCGTAGGCTACTGTGACCTGAACTTTTCCATCTGGAAGAAGACCTTCTATAAACTTGGTCCGTCCTGCACTGTATAATTCCATGGCAATCTTATTTGCCAGAACAACAGGCATTGGCATAAGCTGTGACGTTTCATCACAAGCATACCCGATCATCACGCCCTGGTCCCCTGCGCCATACTCCAATTCCTTTTGTGCCTTATCTAAACCTGATCTTTTCTCCCTAGACTTTTCCACTGCTCTTTTAATATCCACACTCTGCTGATGGAGCTGCACTTCCACTTCTATATCCTCGATAGAATATCCTACGGATTCCAGCACCTTGTCTGCGATTTCTGCTGGATATATCTTCTGCTTACTGGTAATCTCCCCGGCAATATAGATTTTTCCCTTTGTTGCCATCACCTCACAGGCCACTTTAGATTCTGAATCTCCTTTTAAACACTCATCCAGAATGCTGTCTGCAATCAGATCACAAAGTTTATCCGGATGTCCTGATGTTACTGCTTCTGCTGTGTAAAAACGCTTCATTTTTTATCCCTTCTTTCTCCATAATAAAAGGCATACCTCTTCGGATATAGCCCACTTAATCTTTCATCTTTGTCACAAACACTCGTCCCCTTTCTTGTATATTTTGTCATCAGCAAGCAAAAGATAAGCGTTCTGTATTTTGTACTTCTAGAAGTCCTGCGGAACACTTTTCTTCCATGAAAATACTGCTGATAATTATAAAAAAACAGAAGACCACTTAAGATCTTCCGTTTTATAAACAAACCTCTATATAAAAACTTGTATCCTGCCCATTTTTAATAAAAACAAACAATCGGCACACTTTCGTATATCCTATTATAAAGTTCTGCCGCTTTATCTGCCGGGAGATTAATGCATCCATGGGATCCACCACCTTCTCGGAAACGATTTCCTCCAAAGTATGGTTGCCACGGAGCATCATGAAACCCAATCCCTCCATTAAAAGGCATCCAATAAGTTACTGGTCTCTCATATTCATACTTTCCATTTTCCAATTTTTTCCCTTATGGTCCTTATAAAAAATATCCTATTTTCTTCATCGTCTTCCTTTTAAAAAATGGGAGGTGTCACTTACCTCCCATTTCCCAAAGAATCCCTTTATTTCAGTTTTTATAAGACAAAATTGAACAGAATTATGAAAATACTCTTACCACGTTTTTTGATATGTAAACCACTTATTAGCAGACGGATCCGCCAATGCTGAAAACGGATAAGCCGTTTTCCCTTCAGCTTTCAATTTGTCCAGTAAATAATCTCTCAATTTCCATACATCTGATGGATTTGCATTTTTCACCCTCAGTGTTCTTTGAAGCTGCTCTTCTGCAAAGCACAGATCGTGCAGTATTTTTTCGATTGAATATCCCAATATTTTATAATTTTCCTGTAGTTCCTTTGCCATAGCCTTTTTTGCATAATTGATAAACTCATCTGATTCCCTCACATATAAAGTCATAACTCAATTTTAAATTGCCGCCAAATAAACCAACAAATTTTTTCTTTAAATCCTTCTATAATTATAAGTTGTTAGATATTAGACCGCTTCATCACAATTATAAACTGTTGATTTACCAAAATTATTTACATATACAGTAATCAAGTCACCTTTCTTAAACTCCGGCTTTTCCCATACCAAACGGCTTTTATGATAATACACTTTATCATGATATGTGAAACTATATAAAATCCTGTATGGAGTCTGTCTTCTATATCTTGTGTATTTTTGCAAATATACTTTTTCTACCAAGCCCTTCACTTTTGTACCATTTTCGATTAATTGTAAATGTAATTTATCAAGCTTGGTAGTATAAATTCCCAGAACAGCACTTATTATACACAAAAGCACTCCAATTATAGAAAACACAGCTCCTAACATGTCTGAATCCTGAATGCCCGAGTTTACTGCTGGTTTTAATATCCCAAGAAAACTTAAGACACCTGAAACAATAAAGAATGTTCCTATCCAAAAGAAAATAACTCTCAATAAATCTTCTGTATAGTTAAGCTTTTTCATGTTTATTTCCTCCACAACCATTCCATCAAAATTTTTTATTCTGTCTCAATCATATCCAATTTTTTTGTTTTTCCTCCTGAGCAATATCCAGCACTTCCAAATATTGTTTGGAGTTTTCCGGTTTGCAATATAGGTAATCCGTTGCCCATAATATCCTATTTGCTCCGACTTTTTTCAAACAAAATTGAAGGTCATCTTCATAAAACATTCCACTTGGGGTAAGATACATATTGTTTTGAAAATAATAGGATATCTTATGCTGTAAGCCTGTCAAAGCTGTTGGAAACATATCATCCATTCGATTAAAATAATACGGCAATAATTCTCCCCAATGTCCACATATGAGTTGAAGCTCTGGAAGGCAATCAAAAATACCTGCCAATATCATACGCATATACTGAACCCCTGCATCATAATGCCAGCCAATACCATGTCCGGCAAAAACATTCGCAGTAGTCATAGACCAGCTGCCTTGATAATACGTTTCTGCTATCTGAGTTGGTACTTCTCCGGGATGAAGCATAATCGGTACACTAAGTTCTTGTGCCTTCTCAAAAATTGGAAAAAACTTAGGATCATCAAAATAGGTCCCATGGTAAGCTCCATTAAAAATAACTCCCTTTAAATCCAATTTGTTTACAGCTCGTTCCTACTCCGTTACAGCTGCATCAATATCTCCTACTGGCAGTACTGCAAATCCGTAAAATTTTCCAGGATACTTTTTACAATACTGCGACAACTCATCATTTGCCATTTTGCACAGTGAGATTGCATCTTCTGGTTACAAATACGCCGGACTGTTGTTTCCATAGCTGAGAATCTGAATATCAATACCATGCTGTTCCATAAATTCCGGACGTTTTTCACCAATCTCGGTTATTTCACCTTTATCCATAAATTTCTGAATGAATTCACATTTTGCTTTCTGCGCTTACGTAAGCTGCGTTTTCTCTAAGAGTTTAGCATATTCACTATTAACTGCTTCTGACATAAAATGTTCTTCTACGGTAATAATTTTTGAAACACAACTCATGGTTATCTAGTCCTCTCTCCACTTCTTCTATTCATACTTTTAATAAGAGACAATAATCTTTCTGCAAAAATCACAATTATAGGCAGCTATGCGGTCTCCAGATATCCTTGCTGCCAACTCTGGATCCGTATTTAACCGCAAACTCTCAGAGCCTTCTTTCCACTCCAGTCCTGCCCCTGCACCGGCCGCATGCAACTGGCCTTCACGCATTTTTCCTTCACAATATGGACATCTCATATTCACGTCATCTCCTTTAAGTAGTTAAAACCCCTCTTGTTCCCAAGAATTATCCTGTTCCTAGATAGATTGTATATCTCCTTTCGCATATGTCTTTTGCCTAAATGTTCTTTTCTATTTTTCTCGTTTCATACGTTCTTTCATCAATAAAACAAATTGAACTGTCCATATTACACATGCTGCCAGACACCCGACTCCACTATATAAAAAATCTATGGCTGCCCCGGCTACAAATGGCAGTGCCATCCACATCATCCGATTTCCATATACTCTGCACATTTCTTTTTCATCATACTGTTTTCGTTCTTCCTTAGATTTCATATTATAGCCAGACAGAAAATCAGCTGCCTTTCCATTTGATTTTACAAAGCTGATTCCAAATAAAAACATAATCACTGCCATTCCCAAATCAAAGATAACACAGATTATCATTGCAGACACCTCACTTCCCACTCTGGCTATCAAATAAAAAAAGCCAAACACAACAGTAAAACTTATTATGTTTGGCTAGGTCAACTTGTTATTTTTTTATCACTTCTTATGCTTGTATTATACTATATATTTCTCTATAGTGAAACAATTTTTTGTATTATTTTCTATTTTAATATTTATCTTTCTACTATCATCAATTTTTCAGACACTTTCAACACATAACCAATACTACTTACCTGAACTTTACTCTAAGCTAAAGCTTTACGAACACGCTCTTTCTGTTCATGTAGTCCCTAAAACTGCCTATTTTCGGCGTTTTTCATTCAATTCTGCGGCTTTATTTTTCTCTTTTCCCATTTATACACACTTTTTTCTTATGTATCATTACTACAACCATCGCTCATTCGAACACTTTCCATCTATGAGCATATCATTCTTCCGGGACATTTTTCTTCCCAAACATATTCCTCTTCAGTGAAGTAATTTCTATCCGAATCATAAACTTCCAACTTGGAACACAGCCCTTCTTTTCCAGCTGGTTCTTTTGAGATGTGTCCCGAGGCCATAAGCCCCGGGACGTACACCTTATTATTTACCTGCCAATACATCTGGCTTCTTTGATCTTATCGTTCCGCTTCCTCTCGTTTCCGACTGGGCATTTTCTGCTCCATCGGAAGCTCTCTTGCTGCTTTTAAAATAGGTTCTTTCGGGATCCCGTTTTGTTCACAGCCTCTTAATATACCGTTTAAGTATACCCGTGCAGGTGCGGCCGGAACATCTTTGTAAGGTGCATTCATCACATACACCACTGCCTGCATTTTCTCACCTGCCGGATTTTTTACAGTCACAACTTTTTTGCCATACAGCATAGGATAACCTTCATACATATCCAAACTGTTTTCACATTTCTCTGTGATCTTCCAGAGAACACCGTCTACATAACTTCCTTTTTCCGGGAAGATCGTAGCAACCCCGTTTCTCCTTCTTCCACCACAAAAGGTCAGGCGGTAATCCATAAGCCGGACATTTTCCACCACCTGTGCATCTGGACAACGGAAGTCCATTTGTTTCAGGTCCATATTACTGCCGTATGCAAAATATAACTGTTCTGCCATTTTACTTACCCCCGTCTACGTTTTCTTCGAATCACAACAAATGTGATCACACCGGCTGCAGATACCACCAGAAGCAATACCGGAAGCCATATATTGGTGTTATCTCCTGTCTTCGGACTCTTCGTTGCTTTGGTTCCTGGTGTCTTATCCGATGGGGTATCCTTCTCTGGAGTCTCCGGTGTCTTTACATTGGTAAGGCTCTTCAATACTTCAACGACTGGAGTCTTATCATCCACATATTCAAAAGTCACCTCATACTTGGTTTTATCCAGATCATAGCCGTTTAAGGCTTTCGTCTCCACCAGATAATACTTCACTGGTTTCTTATAAACACCATCTTCGTATTCTCCGATTTCAAGAAGACTGCTGGTTGCATGGCCGTTTGCATCGGTCTTCAGCTTTTCTACTACTTTTCCATCTGCATCACGAAGTTCGAACTCTACACCTGCCAGCGCTTTTTTGCTGTCTTTATCGATTTTTTCCAGGATCAGACGGCCCTTGGCAGTTTCATCCTTCATCTGTACTTTCTGTATCTCTCCAGTATCTTTTACCTTGAAGGTCACACTTTCCGCTACAACATACCCCTTCGGAGCCTGCTCTTCTTTCAATGTGTAAGTTCCTACTGGAAGTTTCTCCACATAATGCGGCTTGTCACCAGATGTCCAGCTCTCTACTATCTTCCCGTCCTTGCCCACGATGGTCAATTTCGCTCCTGGAATCTCATTGGAACCAGTAATGTCAGTCTTGCTGATCTTTACTTTGGTAACATCATCCTTCATTTCCACTTTCTGCATTTCAGCAGTATTCTTTACTGTAAACTTCACGCTTTCTGCAGTTGCATATCCATCTGCTGGTTTTGTCTCCACCATGGTGTAAGTCTTTCCCACTATCAGTTCCTTGATGACATGCGCTTCTTCAGTAGAAGTCCACTCATCCACGATATTTCCAGCTTCATCCCGTACACAGAGTTTTGCTCCCGGCAACTCTTTTCCAGTTGTCAGATCAGACTTCGTAAATGAAACATTGGTAGGTTCATCCTCAAAAGTAAAGGAATACACTGCCTCTGTCTTCTGTTCTCCCTGATAAGAGAAAGTAAATTCCTGTTCTTCTCCTGTTGTCACAAAACCATCCGGTGCCTGGAGTTCTTTTACATAGTAAGTCGTATCAATCGGAAGATCTGCCATAAAGGACAGCTTTCCATCCTCACCAGTTACCTGTTCTTCGATCAGACTTCCAGCTTCCAGAAGCACTTTACCAGATGCGGACCGGATATCTTCTTTTGTATAGAGTCCAAAGACACCACCTTTTAAGACACGATCTGTATCTTTCTCTTTTTTCAGCACTTCAACGTTTACTTTCTGGCGGATATTCTGCCATCCATCCTCATAAGTAACCACTGGGGTATCCTGGTCTCTGTAGGAAAGATCCACATACCTTGGTTTTTCATCCAGCACATAACCATGAACGGTCTGTTTTTCCTTTACATAGTATTTTCCAACCGGAAGATCATCGGCCATTGCAATGCCGTCTTTCCCTGTGGTAATAGTTTCCACCAGCTCATCAGCAGCATAGTAATTCGGACTTACTCCATCAGCAGCTTTTATAGCCTCCGCTGCGTAAACTTCAAAAGTCACATCAGAAAGGTTTCCTGTCACATAATGGAAAAGATGGGCGATCAATCCTTTTGCCTGCTCCAGAACAGAAACGCTGTCCAGAAATTCACCTTTCTTATTAATGATCAAACGTGCCTTTGGCACATCATCTTCCATTTTTACTTTTTGTACTTCTCCTGCATCTTTTACGGAGAATGTCACATCTGTTGTTTTTAAATAACCATATGGTGCAAAAGATTCCCGAAGTGTGTAGTTTTCTCCTGCTGTCAGCCTTTTGATCACATGCGGTTCATCTTTTACAGAGGTCCAGCTGTCAATCACGTTGCCTTTGCTATCCAGTACAGACAGCTGTGCACCGTTTAATTCCACACCTGTTGTAACATCTGATTTTGTGAATTCCACTGTAGTCGGCTGATTTTTCTTTACTGCTTTCAAATAGATTGTCGGAATATCCTGTCCCTGGTAAGAAGCATCAAATTCCAACACTTCATCAGAAGATACATATCCGTCCGGTGCTTTTAACTCTTTCACATAATATTTTCCCAATGGCAAATCCAGCGTAAATACTGCCTGTCCATCTTTGCCGCTGGTTGCTTTCTGGAGAAGAGTATCAGCCTTTACGATCACTTTATCTTTTGATTTAATGTCCAATTTATTGTACAGTCCAAATACGGCACCTTTTACCGCCACCTTTGTTTCGGAATCCTGTTTTTCTACAGTGATCTTTACTTTCTGGCGTTCATTATCAAAAATCGTTACCCCATCGATCACAGGTGTATCCTGGTCTTTATAAGTAAATTCGATTTCCTTGCTTTCTGCGTTTAAGACATATCCGGAAGGTGCGGTAATCTCTTCTACCCGGTATTTTCCAAGCGGAAGGTTCTCGATAACAGCCTGTCCGGTCTCGTCAGTTGTCACTGTTTTTACCAGAGTGTCCTTTGCGTATTCCACAAGGCGTTTTCCGTTCTCATCTTTCTGATTATCGGCCGTATAAATGTCTTCTGCCGCATAAATGGCAAATTTTGCGCCTGAGAGAATGCTTTCTTCGTATGTAAAATCTTCTTTAAAGTCTTTTACCGTCTCTCCCAGTTTTCGGATCGTGAGCCGTCCTTTTGCCGGATGGTTTTCATAGTTTACTTCGATCAGCACATCGCCACTTATCGGATCCACCTGATAAGCAGTGTCGCTGTCTACCAGAATCTCAACCGGTTCAGAGTTGATCGTATATCCATCCGGTGCTGTCACCTCTTCTACCCGGTATCTTCCGCAGTCCAAAAGGTTTGGAAGAATCAGATATCCATCATTGTCTGTAAAATAGGACTTATGTACCACTGTAGTTGGATAAGTAGTTACCTGTTCTACATACTTTTTATGGTCGATATCAAAAATACGGAATTCTGCATTTGGAATAAGTACTGGTCGTTTGGTTTCGTCATCCTTTTTGATGATCTTAAGTTTTGCCTTAAACTTTTCATCCAGCAGCACACGCCATACCTGTGGTTCCGTTGGTTTGTTCTCTGAAATAACTACTTTGAAATCATCCACTGGATGGAAATTATGCGGTGTTGTAGTCTCTCGTACTACATAGGTTCCATAAGGAATTGCGATCGAGCATACATACCCTTTTTCATCCGTAAACATCTCTGTCCCGCCATCCGCTGTTAAAACGATTGGCTTCGCAGCATCAAAGTCATAAGAGCCATCTGCTTTTTTCGCCAGGCTGCTCTCCAGATAAGCAGTAAAACCTGCTCCCTTTAATAAATCTGCATCGGTTTTTCCATCGTTCGCTGCCTTGATCAGCTGGAACGGCTGTTTGATCACATCCTCTTTGGAAACAGATGTCTGCTCTACCGTTTTCGTCTGGTCGCCTGCATAGCTGCATACGATGTCATGTTCTTCCGGATCCAGCACATATCCCACTGGAGGCGTCAATTCTTTCACATAGTATTTGCCAAGGTATAGCCCCTGCACACTTGCATTTCCTTTTGCATCTGTGGTAAGAGTGGCAACCTGTGTACCTGCTTTATAAATGACACCCGTTTTTCCATCCGGATGCTGAATATCTTCCCTTGCAAACAGTCCATACACTGCACCTTCCAGAGTAGCATCTCCCTGCGGAGTCTCTCCGGTTTCTGCATCTTTTTTGACCAGTTTGATCGTTGCATCTACACGTTCATTAGTAAAAGTATGGGGAAAGTTTACGGTTGCCTCTTTATCCGTTGTATACTGAAAATCGAAAGTATAAGTATCCTCACTGTTTCGGAAATAATTAGCCGGGGCCTGAAGCTCCTTGATATAATATTTGTGACCGATTGGAAGGTCCGCTTTATAACGGGCAGCTCCGTTTTCCCCTGTCGTTGCTTTTTCGATCAGTGTATCTTTTTTTACAATGATGTTCTCCCCTACCTTGATATCATCTCCAGCATAAAGACCATAGATGCCTCCTGGCAGGGAGACTTTTGTCTCGTTATCTTTTTTCACAACAGAAACAGAAGCCATCTGTCTTGCATTTGTAAAAGTCGCGCTTCCCATTACCACTTCTGCGGAAGGATCTCCATAAGAAAGCGTCACATCCTTAGATTCCCCAGTGCATACAAGGTTATCCGGTGCTTTCATTTCCTTGATGGTATATTTTCCAAGATACAGTTTATCCAAAGAAACACTTCCATCTTCGCCAGTAGCAAGGCCTTCTTTTACCAGTGCGCCCTTTTTATAGATAAGTTTTCCACCGGCTGAAGAAATATTTTCCCCGGCATACACATTATAAACCGCACCTTTCTGCTTCTTCTGTGTATACTGGAATGTCACACCGTCTGCATTTGCGGCAGCTCCGGTTAAAACCTCGCCCTGCTTATAAACGGTCAGTTTTCCAAACTGTTCTTTATCTTTTACTTCCTGTTTTGTCACACTGCCTACAACCAGCTTCACGCCATAGGCTTTGCTATCCAGCACATATCCATTCGGCACAGAAATTTCTTTTAAATACACGGTATCCTGTGTCTTTGTGATCGTCACTTTGGATGCTCCCTTGTCATCGGTAGCTGGCATTTTTGTGATCAACTTCGTGCAGGCCTGATCAGAATATACACCATAGACGGCTCCAGCTAAGAGTGCATTGGTGGCACCATCTTTTTTTACGATCTCTATGGTAGCCTCATCCGGCCAGTCTACACTGAGATCCAGATCAATGGTATCCGTGTAATATCCAAACCCAATATCCTGACTGTTGGTCAGTTTTAAAAGCATGGCATGGAAGTTCAGCGGATAATTGGATGTGATCTGGTATTTTCCTTTCAGGCTTCCCATATTTGCGGTGGTTGCCTCCAGATGGAATTTCTCCCCGCCTTTTACACTTACATTTCCAGTTCCGGTTTTTCCAGTCGTTTCATTGACCAGGGACACACCATTTTCCAAATGGATGGTGATCACAAACGCTTCATTGGCTTTCCATGTAAAGGTCTTTGTTTTCTTTCCATCTGCTGTGGTGGTCAGTCCCGGCACCAGCTCCATAGTCGTTGGATCCGGCATTTTTCCAAGTGCTGCTTTGATCTCTCTTAACATATTTTTTGCAGTATCAGACAGCGCACCGCCAAAACCGCGCTCTCCGTCATAGAGATAATCTACCAAATAATGCTGCATCGCCCTTGTTTCTGTGGTACATCCATACTTTTTCATGATGGCCTGGATATTGTAACCGTTGAAGGTACCTCCCCATCCCGGTCCGCCATATCCATAAAACATGGCTTTTCTTAAATAACGGTCATCACCGCCCTCATCCAGTTCGACCATATTTTTGTAAACGGTTCCACTTGGCGGGGACTGTTTGCTGTGCTGCATGCAGTATGCATAGACTGTATAAGTCTTTCCACCTACTTTATAACGGATATACTTGTAGGAATCATTTCCACCCTGTCCCATGACAGAATCGAACGGATGCAGCTGTCCATCTGAATAGTAATAATAACTGTTTGCCTCAATATCTGTTGCATCATCCCATGGGTCCCCTGCAGCTCTTCCCATGGCAGCTCCCTCGGTCTCTTCTGTCTGGACACCAAGGTCGATATCATCTTCCGGCATCTGGAACGTAAAGGTATCTGTGTCTTCATGATAGGTTACCTCAGAATAAAGAAGGTCTTCCGTATCCCCTTTCTTGTTTGCTTCTACCTTAATGGTTTCCACCGCCGGAAGGCTTTCCTGTGGCATATCCACAGAAAATTCAACCGTTTCTCCTGGCTGGTAACGTCTATCTTCATGGTTCAGAGTCACATTAAACTCATCACCTTTTACGATATCAACCTGATAAGTGCCTTCCTGCGCTTCTGCCCCATCGGTAAAGTCTTCTGTCTTTTCGCCTCCGGTGCTAAATGCGATCTCTTCTTCCTGCGAGGCAGGCTCCTCATCATCTGCTTGCGTTTCTTCCTCTTCCAGAGACACTTCGCTCGACTCACTTCCCGATGTCTCCGGTTCTTCAGCCACCGGTTCCTTCACCGTCACATTTCGGCTGATCTGATAAGTCGGGTGTTCTGTGTTTACCGGCTCCACATAATATACCGTTTTATAGACACCGGCAGAATCGGTAGAAAACCCGGCATTTTCTGCACTTTTTGCGTCATGAAAAGACACATGAACTTTTTGCGGATCCGGAATCTCTAATCCTGTGAAATCAGAGCTTACATCAAAAGCTTCTCCTGCTTCGATCTCATAGTCATTGGCCGTCACTACCTCATCTGCATCCAGCAGATCTTTTACTTCCTCATAAAACGGCGGCTCTCCCTGTGAAAAGTCTGCCGCATAACTTGTCAGCGGTGTAAATGCAGTTGACAAAAGCGTGACGACTGCCATCAAGCCGGAAAAAACTTTTCTCCATTGCTTTCTACTTTTCATTCTTTTACCTCATCTTTCAAAAAAATAACCAGACATCTTTGTCTGGTCTGCTCTTTCCTATCTTTCATTTTCTGTCCTCTGCTGGTTCGGGTTCAAACAGGCATACTGGCTTTTATCATATCTCCAAGCCTTATCGCCCTCCAAGTTCGCCAGCAGATGTTTCCGCACATTTTTATATTCTGGTCCAATCAAACCCAGCCGCAAGAGAAATGTACGAAACGTAAAGGCCGGATTTTCTGTTATGGAAGTCTTCCTCATATGCGTGCAGCTCTGATTGATCGCCTGTGCGGAAATGGCAAGAGCCAGCGTAACGTTGGCCCTTACCTTTCCTGCATGCAGAGTACTTTCAAAGCAGCGCCATTCCAAAGTCCCTTTATCGAACACTGCATGGAGATTCAGCGCATAATATCTTGACCAGTGATAATGGCTGTGTTCCTGGCTCCGATCCCCATACCATGCTTCCCGGAACTGGTCTAATGTCATAGTACTGTTTGGCATTCTCCGGATCTTTTCCAGCACCATCGGGCGTACTTTCTGGCAATAGTTTTCTTCCCTTCTGGTCTGCACCCTAAGCGCTTTAAATAAAATATCTTCTTTGGAATACATGATCGTCAGCGCATTCTTCAGGCTCCTTGGAGTATGGTTGGAAGCATCTACATGCACATGCATGCCACAGGATTCATTGACAAATGCGCCTGCATGACGCAGGCAGCGAACCACCTCCTGCAGCTTTCCCATCTCATCATAACTTAACTTTGGAGATACCATCTCAGTGGAATAATCAGAGACTGCCCGTACTTTTCTTCCATGTTCTACTTTGTAACACTGGATGCTCCCGTCATAAGAAAACTTCCATTTTTTTCCTTCCCGGTCCTTGATATACCAGGAATTATGATCTCTTGTATATTGTGGAGAAGATCCAAACATTTCTCCTACAACTTTCGCTGCCTTATTCCTGGTGATCCCGGTCATTTCAATTTCTACTCCAAAATATTGATCCTTTAGGTCGATCATCCACTTCTTCCTTTCTGATCTCTGGAGTCTTTCTCTATCTGCAAATTCCCATCATACATAGAAACACCTCTTTTCCTGGCCATATTCATAAATATTTTTAAAAAGGAACAGCCTGTTTTTGTCAGCCATATGCTCCATCAGTGTTTTTCATACACATGAATCTGCATAAGCCTCTGGTACTTTGGGAACAATAGTCCGTTTATGAAAACTGGATGGCAATATGTCAAAATCGTTTTCCCGTATGTGCCGCACACTCTGCAGCACATACATATCTGTCATCAGCACAGCTTCCTAAGCATGCATACGGTTTGATAAAGAGAACCATTGACTACGATTTTCCATTCGTGCACAGTGCCCTACATCCATCTGTTTATTCGGATCCATCTGAGCCCATATCCTCGGAGGAAAAGGGGGCTATATTCTGAATGACCTTTTTAATCTCTTTCCAGCCGGTATCTGCTGTTTTCTTGCATCCGCACGAAGAACAGGAACGCAGATTCCGCTTCCATCTCATTAACACAATTGTCAGGTCATGGAACTTTAAATAGGGGATACCTCCCAGAATGTCCCGGTTGGCTTTAAAATTCCAGACTGCAATGTGAATCTTAGAACAAAATGCTTCCTGTTCATTCGTATCTACGCTTTTATCCAACCCATACCTGTCCTTAAGATTGGTGTAATCTACGGCAATTCTTTCCATTACTTCTGAAACCGACCTATTATCACTGATTCCCTGATAATAGATTACCAGCTTCAATGGCTGGATTGCCCGCTGGCCTTTTCTGATCAGAACAAGTCCCTTCCATATCCGATGTGGATATCTTTGATCAGTACACTGCTGTTGTCATAAGGTTCTTTCATATACTGCCGAAGCTCCACTTTTACCATTCGATAAAATACTCTCCTGCTGATCTAACATATTTCCATTATCCCTTTGTTTCAAGCCATTCCCTATCTTTCATCCTGACCTTTTGTACCCTTTTCCGGAGGCGTTTTTCCGTCAAATGTCTTGACTACCTGTTTTTCCCTGTCATATTCATAGATATTTTTTGAGAGTGCAGCATCTTTGACTTCACTGTTGGTCGCCATGTCTTCCATAAGTGTTTTTATTTCTTTAGGATTCATTCCCATATCATTGTTTCTTGGCATGATGATCACTTCATCCGTGCTGGATGGAAGAATAAAAAAATCATCCCCCAACACTTCACTTATTTTACGCATGACCTCTTTGTCTGTGATCAGGGACGCACCAAATTTCTTAATATCATTGGATAAGACCAAACTCTGTCCTTTTTTTTCCAACGGTTTCATTTCATTTAAATCCCGCCATCCCAAAAACTCAACCATTCCCAAACTGCAGATCCTCGGCGGGCATATCTTCACATTATTTTCCATTGCTTTTTGAAGCAGTTCACCTTCTGAGAATCCCAGCTGTGCTGCATGGCTCCGGGTCAGAACAACATCCTCTCCACCCGGCAGGAATGCCATTGGCACCACTGCCAGATCATGAAACTTCTGATACGGAATGTTTTTTAAGGTATCCTTGTTTTTTTCAAAATTCCACACTGCAGTATGAAGATGTTCAAGAAATTCACTCATCTTAACACCAGTAACTTCTGTCACAACCTGTCTGTCCCTTTGGGTTTGTTCATATACAAACGTATAGTGTGCAGTCACCTGCTTGATCACATTCTCCAGATTCCGACCACCCTTTACCATCTGGTAATAATGTTCCAGATCCAGTGCCGGGATCCTGTTTAATCCTGGTTTTGCATCAACCAATGCCAGACAATGTTTTGTCCCTTCTGCTTCATGAAATTCTTTTATGACTACCTGATGTCCTGCATATGCCTGATCCAGATACTTTGGAACCATTTCCTTTACTGCTTTGTAGAATTCCTCTCTGTCCATATTTAGCCTCCTGCTCTTATTTTTTCATCTACTTCTTTTAGGCATTTTCCGATGGCTTCGATCACATTCACCGTCACACCATTTCCTGCCTGCTTATATAACTGGTTATCTGATGTAACAGCTTCCATCTTGTCAATCTGTTCATCCCGGTATCCCTGCAGCCGCAGACATTCCCTTGGTGTCAGCCTGCGGATCCTCCCATGGTAGATGATCCCATGCCGGTCCGATGCTGTGATCGTGAACATCGCTTCCTCCGGTTCCTTCATCCTCCGTCCATTCTGCCTGATCTTTTCCTTTGCCGGATTGATCACGGCTCTTGGTCCTTCTTCCACCAGTACTCCGGAAGATTCCCCTTTATGGTTATGAATGCTGGAGTCCTGTCTGGTATTTAAGCACCTTGCATGTTCCGTCACCAGCGGCGGTACAGACATATCCACGAAGTGAAGGGTCCCCTGATGGCTGCCTGTTGTCAGTGTGTGGGCGATATTCCGTCCCACACGCCCTCTCCGGCTGTTCATTCCTGGGTAACCTAAGTCAATGCTGTCTCCTTCATAAGCCATCTTATATCCTTTTTTCGTATTTTCCTTGATCGGCACTCCCACGTCATAAAGACCGGTCTTGCCTCCCATTCCACCTGCCCCGCTGGTCAGTGTGCAGCTCAATCCTTTTGGGTCGTAGACTCTTTTTCCCTGTTCTCCGGGGATGCGCTGTATAAGAGCTGCTTCATTTGTTTCTGGGAAAGGTAATATTTTTCCGGCACATCTTGAATCAAGATATCCGATAATATACACACGTTTCCTTGACTGGGGGACTCCAAAATCCTTGCTGTTAAGCACTTTCCATTCGACATGGTACCCCAGTTCAGAAAACGTATGGAGGATCGTGTGAAACGTCCTCCCCTTGTCATGCGATAACAATCCGGGAACGTTTTCAAGGAGAAAATACGAAGGTCGCTTGGCTGCAACCAGTCTGGAAACTTCAAAGAAAAGGGTTCCTCTGGCGTCAGCGAATCCCTCCCTTCTTCCAGCGATTGAGAATGCCTGGCAAGGAAATCCTGCACATAAAAGATCAAAGTCTGGCATTCTGTCCGTCTCAATTTGTCTTGCGTCACTACAGAACCACTCCCCTTCCGTATCGAACAGCACCCGGTAGTTGCGGTCCGCATACAGATCAGTTTCGCAGTGTCCGACACAAGTAAAACCTCCGGCCCTTGTAAGGCCTTCACGAAATCCGCCGATTCCGCTGAATAAATCAAAAAATCGAATAGTTCCGGCTATCAACCTCCTCTGCTGTTCCAAAAGAAACAGCGCAGATTACTCTGCGCTGTCTATCCATCGGTATCATTCCGTTGCTTCGGAATCCTATGGTTCCTCCGGATCTTCCTCCGCCGGTTCCGTTTCATTGGATTCCTCCCGCATTTTTTGCTCTACTTCTTCGATTGCCTGCTCCAGAAGGTCGATCAAAAAATCTTTCTGTTTACATTTTTTCCACTCGACTACTTTTTTGAATCGGTTGAAGAGTTCCTCTGTTACCTGTACTGCAATCGTCTTTTTTGCATCCATGCCAATCTCTCCTTTTCTTGTAAAGTGTTCCTCGATCACCATCTGAAGGAACTTGGGTATGCTGCTTTCTGTGTCTTCGATCTCCTGGCGAACCCGTTCATGTAAGTCCAGTGGGATCCTTCCACAGATGTTTTTTAGCTCTTCCATATGCGTTTCCCCTTTCGTTTTGTTACATACAACATACCCGAAAGCCGCATAGAAAGCTATTCACAATACCCAACAAAGATCGGCATAAAATAACATGTGAAACGAAGCATATGCAATAACATTACATCACATTCAATAGGCATCCCCCCTCTCAAAAGATATCATCTATTTTGGACAGAAAATCCAGCATCTGATCCGGAAGTTCTTCCGTTTCCTTTTTCTGGGTCAGGTCACAGCCAGAGAGTTCTTCCCGGATAGCATTTCGGATGAGCTTCTCCAGCTGGTCTTCCTTTTCAGCTTTTAAGATCACTGAGACCAGATGCTGTGACCGCTTTCTTTCTGGAACACTCTGCAGGATCTCCCATGCCTGGCGGTGATCTTCCTTTTCCAGATTCGGCCTGAAGGAAAAAACGGGCCGTTTCATTGTGCCCGTATCTGCCCTACGATCCGTTCAAACCCCGCAGCGTTGGCACGGATGTCTGTTAGGTATACAGGGCCACACAAGCCGTCATACGTGGTCACCTGCCGTTTTAAAATGCTGGCTCCACCACCCATGATCACGGAGGGAAGTGCATGCAGGTCAAAGCCAGCCTCCATGATTGCAGATAAGATCTTTTCTGTATAAAGCCTTCCCTGGAAGAGGATGATATCCTTTACCTCCTGTTTTAAGCTGCAGTTTCTTCCATTTAAAATGCGCTCGATCTGCGTGTCCGTTACAGACAGGCCGGTATTTCTCCTCACCTGTTCGGTGATCTCATCAATACAGCGGATCACGCCCAATTCCAGGCTCCGGCAGGTAGAGGCATTTGGAACACCATTGTCAAGCCGCATCAGATCCACAGTCCATCCACCAATATCCACCAGAAGAACAGAAGGTTCATTTTGAACATACTCTGGATGAAGAGCTAATGCAGAATACCCCTGCGGGAACAGTTTTACATCTCTTATCCATATCTCATAGCTTTCATCCTCATAGCGAAAACGAACAGGCTGCTCTTTTCTTAAGAGATATTCCCGGAAAGATTTCTTTTCCCGGCCAAATCCCGCAAGAGGAAGGCCGGCTGCCAGAACAACTTCCGCTTTTCGTTCTCCTTTTCGAAAACGGATCTCCTGTGCAATAGCTGCCAGTGTCAAAATATAATAATTATCGTTAGATGTCTTGTTTTTCACCAGCGTCTGCCGCTCCGTTCCGCACACATAATATTTTCCCTTATACTGAAGAACATTCTGCATGGTATAAGGCTCATAATCATAACCGGTCAAGCCAGTAGGAAAAGACACATGCGCCGTCTTGATCGCATAGTATCCATGATCGATTCCTATATTCATGGGATAACCACATCCTTTCTCAAACACTTTCCTTTTTGAAAATCCTCCCCTGATCCCCAGAACCTTTTCTTTTTCCAGCCGGTAAGATTTCCAATAGAAAAAGGCCATATGCTTTTATTGACATACCGCCTTTTATTTATCTTTCAAAAAAGAGTTTTATGGATTGATCTCACATGGATACAGCTGTAGAAAAAGTTCCTACAGCTGCATATTATCTGATATCAAAACACTCTTTTTTGATTTTCGTTTTAAATTTTTTCTTCTGTATTTGACCTCGCATCCCCAGAACATGCCACACTCATGGCACAGGGCATACCACAGGTGGGTGTTTGGCTGACACCGCTCGCGAATTTCCCCAAGGCCTTGCTGATTACAGCCTTAGGCTCAATCCTTTTTTATCATCTGTTGCGTATCATTATCCCCCAGCCACGCTCTTGGCGAAAGGCCGCCACAGCCTTATTTTCAGCTATAATGGATCGCTCCGGTCAAATGCTGCTCCTTCATCGCGCTTATGCTACTACGCTCCTGCGTCTGGGAATGTACCTGTAGAATGGATATTTTCTTGTCAAAGAGCTAGTAGAGAAAAATATTCCTCTAATAACTAGCCGCCGAAAACACCCATTTTCTTTCACATTTTTCAAAATTTTTTTAATTTATATGAATAATTCGTTTTCTTTTCGATTGGAACAGACCTTGGCAATCTTTTTTGAAGCCACTGCCAGCAAAAGTTTGCTTACCGTTCTGGCCTTTTCCGGACAGATCTCCACACAACGCATGCAGGATATGCACACATCCGGATCCGTTTTTCCAGGGTTATCCACAGGGATGGCTCCTACCGGGCATTTTCTTGCACATAATCCACAGCCTTTGCACGCTTTTCCTGCCTTTGGTTTTAATGGAACACCATTATACTCCCTGTATGGAGTATTTCCCGGTACCTTTATATTTGTAATTTCAGTATTCTTTTCCAGCTTGTCAATGATCTCACCCGCAAAATCCACCAGTTGGGCCTGATCTTTTGCATCCGGCCGTCCAGCTGCAAACTGATGCATAATGGAGTGTTCTGCTATCGCTGCAATTGCTGCCACACATGTAAAATTTCTGGAACACAAAACATCTTCCAGTTCTTTCAGGGTATCCTCATATGCCCGGTTTCCATATACCGTCACCAGAACCGCTTTTGCTCCGTTTCCCTCAAAGTGCTTTAACCGATCTACCGCTGGGGCCGGCACTCTGCCTCCATAGGATGGCACCCCTATAATACAGACATCATCCTTCGTAAAAGCATATGACTCTGGCAGATCTCGTTTTGAAAGATCAATCTCCTTATAGCTTCCAAATTCATTGGCTATGGTTTTTACAACGGTTTCCGTACTTCCTGTTGGACTAAAATAAATGGCCTGTGTCATATTCATAATTTCTTCTGACTCTCCTTTGTGCAGATTTTGAGCATCGGCTCCACTTGTTTCCAAAAATCAATTACAGGCTTTACTGTCGTGTGTTCAAAATCAATATAGTAGTAGTTCTTCGTCCCTTCTCTTCGAACAGCAATGATCCCTGCATTTAAAAGAACCTTTAAGTGATGCGATACTGCTGATCTTGATATATGACTTCGCTTTTGAATATCACCCACACGTATCCCGCCATTTCCACCAGTTTCGATCAACACCAGCAGGATCTCCTGACGGACTTCATCTCCCAAAATTGCCATGATAGGCCTGGCCTGATTGTAATTTTGGATAAATTGCTGTTTTTGCTCTTCAAAAGTATTTCCCATATATAACCTCCAATGGTCAATCTTTATTGACCATTATAGCCAATCATGGCACAAGCGCAACATTCGTCCTTCAAATCGAGTTCATTGCTTATAGAATTTCGGAATCTTGTCTGGAGCTTTTACGGAATTCCTTCAGCCACAAAGCATGCAGCTTCTTCTCAGACTCTGTATATCCTTCCCTCAGCCATGCCGGACGGTCCATTTGGAAAGCCTGAAGACATAAAAATTCTTCTTTAAACTGCGGGGCAAATTCTGCCCAAATTTCCAGCGAATACTCTTCAAACCCTAAATATGCGGAGAGATATGTCAGCCGATCCAGATTTCCGATCGTCATTGGAATTTTCTTTTGCAGAAGTTCCCGGTCATGCTCACCACATAATTTCCAAAAATTTTTCCTCTCTTCTTTGTTCTGCAACATGATTCTCTCCTTTTTCAGCCATTCCCCTGTATAATCATTTCCGTTTTGCAGACAATACACCATAATCAAACATAGAAAATACCTGATGTTCTGCCAGTTCCCACACCTTTCGGATCAAACGATCTACATCCCTATCCCCATCTGTGCCAAGGCATGTATTTAAGCTTTCTCGTAAGCTGCTGATTTCCTGGCATAAGCAACTGCAATGCTTCCCCATCTCATAGTCACTATCAGCAGGCTGGCAGAGGGGCAGAGAAATATACTCTGCCTGAATGGATCTATTTAACATGTTCCAAAGTCTTCTTTTTCCTTCTTCTGTTTTTCTATCCATGCTTATCATCCTTTCACATATAGCACAGGTGTCTTGTCTCACTTTTACAACCGATTGTACGCTTACAACAATGTAAAATCAATGTATGTGGTGCAAAAAGTGAGACAAACTTACAGTTTTTTGACAGAAAGAGAGCGGGCCCGTATGCCAAAACCCAGAACACATTCCGGTGAAAAGAATCTTATCAGCCACCGGCTTATAGAACTCAGAAGACGAGATCATCTCTCACAGCGTGATCTCGCTCAGAAACTGCAGCTTGCCGGATATGACATGGATAAAAATGTGATCACCAGAATTGAGACCAACAAGCGTTATGTTACAGACCTGGAACTTAAAGCATTTTCTGAACTCTTCCATGTTTCATATGAATATCTTATTGATGGAAAGTAATACAAAAAAGAACAGACACAAACCCACTCAGCATTTTGAATGGGCTTATGTCTGTTCTTTTGGTATGAAATAAAGCAGCTATCTTTTTCCGATCAGTCTTGCCAAATCCTTCATTCCAGCTTTATATGCCTGCTCTACATATAAGATCCATCTTCGATTTACCGCAGATACATAGGCATCTACCTGTTTTTTTACCGGCTTCGTCAATCCCATTGCCTGGATCATATTTTCCTGAAGGTTGACCTCAGTCAATGCCTCTCGATACTCCAGATTTTCAGCTTGGAGTCCCATCTCAACATCATCGATCCGTCCATCCATGACATAATTCAGAAGTTCTTCATTAATTTCATCGTCTATATCTCTTTTCCTTACGGTATCTTGAATCTCAGCCAGCATTCTTCCATAAGAAAACATTCGGGCCTGTCCTAAGAAAAAGCAGTATTTTCGTTCCATACGTTCTGCCTGGTCTTCCAAATCAAAATGTTCTATCAGCTTTTTATGCTCCGTTACTGTTAAATTGATCTCTTCCTCCTCTGCATAAAAAATTTTCAAAACCGCAGGATACTCTTCAAAAATTTTTTTCTGTGCTTCTTTGATCCACATATATTGTGGATTTCGCTTGCGTAGAAATTCTGCCACTTCCTCCTCTACTTTTTCGCCCATTGGAGTTTCATCCCATAAAAACTCATCTTGTTTCCCCATATGTAAATCTCCTTTCTGCATGATAATTGTCCACTTTCGGCATGACACAATATACCATCTTTTCGGAGAAAAGCTATTCACACAATGTGACAAATATTATAATCAAGCCTACCTATTTTTGATTATATTGCCTTATAACAACCAAAAGGATATCTGAATTCAATCCGATATCCTTTTGACTTTTTAATTATCCGAGTGTATATAATATCCTAACGATATAAGTAAATTTCTAATATTATCATCCAATTTTTTACTTACTTTATTAAATTTATAAGAGAAACTCTTTTCTCTCATCTTAGCAATGTACTCTCTTATGTAAGACCATTCAGTTTTAGACAAATGAGCCCTTACAATAGATTTGAAATCATCTTCTCTAAATGTATAAAAAGTTTGAGGCTTATATTGCTTCATCAAATCTTCCAATATTCCCGTTGGAAAGTATTTTTGTTCCTGTAGCTTCTCCATTGCCTCTTGACTAATCATTATATCCGATGAATTCAATTTTAGCAAAGGCATAATTATCTGTTGATGCTCCGATGATATTTCCTCTCTAGAAAAGAATAACCTGTGAACAGTTGGATAAGAACTTTCACCTGCACAAACTGTTAATACTTCTGCCATGCGACAATCTAATTTTGCATCATTCAAATAAATGTGTCTAAAAATTAAAAATACATATTCACTTAATTTATCACTCTTTAAAATACAGTAGCAATTGTACATAACTTTTGAAAATATAATTTTCCCTTGATAAATTTTGTCTTCTTTTTTGTTTGGAACATGTAAAATAATTTTAATTGTGAAATCAGGATTTTCATCCGTTATAATCAATTTTGCTTTTAAATGATTTTTCTCTCCTGAAAGCGTGGGGTAAAAATAACACCAGTACTCGCCTTTATATCCATTAAACGCTCTATCATTGATATCAGTTACAAACTCACTTCTATTTTCTTTCAAATTCTGAATTTCAAATTCCTCAACATTGGGATTGATAGTAGCCATGTCCTTTTTTAAGAAAGATTCTAAAGAAATACCAAATATTTCGCACGTTTTAATAGCAATAGCAATTGGTATTATATTTTCTTCAGGCTTTTTAAGATATTTATTTATTGTTCCTTGGTTCACCTCAACCCCATGTTGCCTTAATAAATGGCAAAATTTATTTTGACTATACCCTTCTTTTTCCAGTAAAATATTTAAGTTTCGAGATATTCTACTATTAATTTTTCTTTTATAATCTGTCAAAGATAAAATATTGGTACCTTCCATTTCTTTTCCCCCTTCCCATCTATTTTATTTTAGCATAATTTTTTCGCTTACATTAAATTTAACCAACCCCAATCAAAGTCCCACTTCAATTACCAAAAACAATATCTACTAAATGATAACTTGCTTATATCCAAAAAAAACTATTTCTGAGTTGTGGGCAAGTAGTAAAACGAATTATGAGCATCGACTTACCTACCTTATATATATTATCTCCCCACTATACTTTTATATTTTATCACAACTGCATTACAAAAAGAAGTTTCATATACCTTTTATTTCCGATCTTTATAATAACTTTTTCTAACTCCAATATCGTGTTTAAATTTCTCTGTTTTAAATTATGTTATTTTAATATCTTATTTTAAATTCTAATTATTTTAAAATAATTCAAAAAAATAATATAATTATATTAATTCTATATAAATCATTTTATATTTCATTATTATCTTAAAAATACTAAAATTATTGCTATTATTTATGTATTCACGTTTTTTAATTTTTATTGTTTATATTGCACAAATTATTGCTGTTATATACTTTGTCTTTTATGAAAATAGCATAGTTAATTTTCCCATATTCATATTTAATATGAATATATTAACATTGCGCGATCTCATTTTTCGTTCTATTATAGTGAAAAAGAGACATACTACAACATCATTAAAATACATAAATCCAAAGGAGTATTTATGAATTCATATATTTCAACATTTTTGGGCTTCATTTCAGCACTATCAGTACAATTTTTGTTCAAATATATTACTGATTATAAAAATATGCAGCATATTCTCAAAGGTATTAAACAAGAATTCAAAAATATTGAAGAGCAACTGCTTTCTCTTAATGATGATAATTACTATGTAACCCCACTAAACACATCATATTGGAGATCGCTTTCTCAAACTAGTAGCATGAATACTATTCTAACTCATTCTTTATATACTGAAATTGTTACTGTCTACCATTATGTCGAAAATATAAATGAATGGGAAAATATACGTTCATTTTCTTATTTTGCAACTGGAAAACACAATCAGCTCTTAACTACAGCTCTCAAAAAACAACGAGCTGATTTGTTAATCGAATTAAGAAACATAATTAATAAATTTTGATTAAGCCAAGGAGGTGCATTTTTTGGAAACCGGTATTCCTGTAAGTAATTTTAATTCATCTCAGAATAAGGTACTCCCTGAAAAAACTGCAATTGATTCTTCTCTAATTTTGGAGAAAGTTAAAAAAATATTAGCTTTACATACTTTATCAGATGAAGCTTGGATAAAAGCAGTTTCTTCACAATACTTTTTAATTGGGCTCGCAGAATTATTCAAATTTAAGGCTGAAAAAAATTCAGATTATGCAGCTGTGCTAGATGAAAGTTTCTCCAGTATTAGATTAAGCTATAAAGGAGGCTTTAAAATTGATGATAAAAATATTCTTATTATTCCAGATGAAAATACTAAACTTATAAACTGTATGAAAGCTGAAGATTCTCATGATAATTATTACTCACGTACAAGGCTTAAAGCAAGTTCAATAAAATATCCCGATCTCATCTATAAAAATTATCATTATGGACTTATGTTAAAAATAAGTAGTGCCTGTAATACCCCCATTTTTAGAGCAGTTCAATCAGTTACTTTAAGTGAATTGTTTAAAACTTCTGCTTTAGATCCTTATGGTGGATGGTATCATTATCGACTTCCATGGATAACTGCTAGAATTCTAATTAGTTTAAAAAGTATAAACTATTCATCCCGCGAAGATTCTGAAAACATTGAACGAACTGTCAACGAAGCTCTGAAGTCACTTATAGATCGCATTAGTCCTGAATACTACTGGAGGAGCGGTGCTGGTAATTGGGTTTCAAAATGGGAATCAACTGCATTATGTTTAGAGGCTCTATATATGTATAAACAAATTACCTGTAATAAACATTTAATCAATAACGTATTAAATTATCTTTTAGAAGATTCATCAAAAAGTATGTGGTTAACTGATCCTAAATTTGATACAGAACAAAATGCTAATGAGACTCTCGCATCTATAATATTATCTTCTGTATTATATCGATTAACTAAAAAATATTATAAAAAACAATTTACAGCCATTCATATTTCTTTAGAAAAACTTTTCTACGAATGTCTAGATATAATTGAACGTGGTGAAGATTCTACTATTCGACAATATTGCACAGTACCTGAAATATTGTATTATATTACAATTGCATTAAAAGGAGATTGATACTATGAGTAATACAAAATCATGGAATGCACAATTAGCAACTACGTGGACTAAAATGGTAGGGCCATCCCGCCCTACCTGTTCAGAATTAAATATCTATCTTAAATATATTCGCTCTTTACAAAAAAAGAAAAATCGAAAGTTAAAAATGTTAGTTCTTGGATCAACTCCTGAATTTAGAGATTTAGGATTTGAGGAAGCAATGAATGTAACGGTAATTGATTGCAACCTTGACTATCATAAAGAAATAAATCGCGAAATCCGCCATAAAATTTCTTTATCAAAAGAACATTTATTACTAAAACGGTGGCAAGACTTAAACCTTGTCGAAGAATATGACATTATTTTAGGAGATCTTGTAATTGGAAATATTCCTCCTGATGAACTAGAGCACTTTCTATCTCAAGTTTCAAAAGCTCTAAACACAGATGGATATTTTTTAGGCAAAAGCTTTTATCGTTTACCTAATTATACTTTAATGACTCCAGAACAAATCATTGCAGCTTATAACGCTCATCCTGCATATCATCCATATTCTGCAATGATATATCATTTTTCTATGTATTGTTTAGAAAAAAATGAATTACATTTTCAAAAAATGTTCAATGTTATTGAGGCACTTCATCAAAACGGCTCTATGGATGATGACATTTTTTGGTATTTTAAGAATGTTGGTCTTGATAATGAAATGGATTTTACATTTTATATTCCTTCGTTTGAATATTATATGTCATTACTGAAAAAATATTTTACTATATCAAATATTGAGTATGGTAATGATATATATTCAAAATATTTTCCATTAATAATAGCAAAAAAATAATTTAAGGAGGTACTTTTATGAACGTATTAATAGTACATGGTTCTTTCGGGAAGCCATTTGAAAACTGGTTTCCTTGGCTAGAAAATGAATTATCCCTGAGGAATATTCGTTGCATAGTTCCTACTTTTCCTACCCCTGAGCATCAAATTTATGATGACTGGAAAAGATTATTGGACTATTATGTTGCCAGAAATTTAATAAATTCAGATACTGTTGTCATCGGTCATAGTTGCGGAGCAATTTTTTTAGTAAAATATCTTATTGAAAAAAAATTACATGTAAAAGGAATCATAACCGTTTCAGGTTACAATAATTTTAAATCAGGAGATTCCTCCATGGACGCATTAAATTCTTCTTTTTATCGTTCTTCTGAAAATATAGAACAAATTACTTCTTTAACAAATAACAGAATATGTTTTTATTCAGATAACGATCCATTTATACCTATTTGCACTCTTGAGCAATTTGTTTCTGATATCAAAGGTACTCCACACAAAGTACCCAACGCTGGACATTTTAATTCTGCATCAGGTTATACCACTTTCTTTGAGTTACTCCATATTTTAGAGACTCTATCATAGAATATCAAAATAAATACTGCACATTATCAATAGTTGCTCTTAATTTGCATATTCCGCAAGAACTGCGCATCCGTTCCGGAGGAACGGAGCGCCATTCCGCTTCAAACTGAGCAAAGCTCAGCAGGTTGATTAA
>OLOV01000192.1_pt1 | contig 53778 bp, 56 predicted proteins | sample 1672931 | NCBI WGS metagenome assembly OLOV01 (sample SAMEA3136738, study PRJEB25190) | human gut metagenome | biome: human gut; feature: human-associated habitat; material: faeces | place: Austria | collected 2013 | reverse complement strand
ATTCACTCCCGCGCCGCCGCTTCGCTACCCCTCAAGCTCCCCCGCTGCGCGGTTGTATTACTCAGCAGCATAGGCCTTTTGACAGTCTCGAAAATCCGGAGCTCAGCTCCGGATTTTTATGCTCCGATGACCTCGTACAGCACTTTGACGAAGAAGATGACGAGGACTGTTATCATGATGGGCTTTACGGCCCTGCTGCCGGCCTTCTTGAAGAAGCTCGAGCCGAGCCAGTTGCCGGCTATGGAGAACAGTCCGGCGACGAGGCCGACGGCGAAAATGACCTTGCCGTTTATTATGAAAACAATGAGCGCGGATATGTTCGTAGCAAGGTTTATCGCCTTGCTCACGCCGTTTGCCTCGGTTACCGGCATGTGCGCGAGCGCCGTGAGCAGCAGGATGAGGAATGTGCCCGTGCCCGGCCCGTAAAAGCCGTCGTATGCGCCGATGAAAAACGCGATGGCGCAGCCGAGGAGCGTGGTCTTGAGCTTTGAGTACGGCTCAAACTCCGCATTGAGCGCCTTGCCGCGCATGACATATGCGCCCGTGAGCGGCAGGATGACAAGCATTATTATCTTGAATATGCGGTCGCCTATGAGCAGCGCGAGGTTTGCGCCGCAGGCGGAGCCCGAAAGCGCGAAGGCGACGCAGAATACCGCCTGCTTCCACGGGATAAAGCCGCTCTTTGTGTATCGCACGGTCGTGAGCGTCGTGCCCATGGCGGAGCTTATCTTGTTCGTTCCGATGGCGAAGTGGACGGGAAAGCCTGCGATGAGATACGCCGGGAGAGATATCAGCCCGCCGCCGCCCGCGACGGCATCGACAAAGCCGGCGAGGAAAACGAGCGGACAGACGATGAGAAACTGAATAAAAGAGATATCCACGGCTTAATCGGCAGCCTCCCACAGCAGCATGTTGTTCTCGCATTTGACGCAGAGCCTGCCCTTATCCAGCAGATACGCAAGATACGAGCGCACCGTGCTGCCGACAAGGGCGTACTGCTCAAGGCTGAGCTCAAGCGAATATTCGTCAAACAGGCGCTTTAGTATAATCTCAAAGCTTTGCGGCTCTGAGCATACGGAAACGATGCGATCCGCTATCTCGCGCACGGTGTCGATATTATACTGCGCTATCTCGCGCACATCCTCGCACACCGCCGCGTGTGCGGGTACAAAGCAGCTCGCTTCGAGCTCCTTTACCTTTTCGAGAGTGTCAATATACGCCTGTACGTCGTAGATAAAGCCGATGCGGTATTTTTCAAGAGTCTCACGGCTCGAAAGGCAGTCGGCGAGGAACACGACGTTGTCCGGAGTGCGCAAGCCCGCCATATCGAAAAAGTGGCCCGGAAGGGGAATGCTCTCAAAGCCCTCGGGCAGAGTATCCGCGGTCAGCTCCCGTGCGTCGGCGCTCTGCGCCATGAGGAATTTGTGCCGCAGCGCCTTAGGGGGATAGCCGCCGTATAAAAACGAGGGCTCAAGCAGCGTGTGGCGCGTAAAGTCGCACTCGATGCCTGGGGCATAGATCGCGCAGCCGGTCTGCGCCTGAAGATACCTACAGCCGCCGATGTGATCGGCGTTTGAGTGCGTGACGAGTATCGCGCGCAGAGTCCAGCCGTTTTTATCAAGTATCTGCCTGACCTTGCGCCCGGCCTCCTTATCGTTGCCGCTGTCGATGAGATAAACGCCGTTATCCTCGCAGCGGTACAGTCCTATCTTGGCAGGACAGTTAACATAATATGAATTATTTGAAACCTGAATTAGCTCATACATAGCATCACCTCAATAATTATTTTAACAGTTTATCACAAGATCATTTCCGAGGCAATAATAAATACCTGCTTAATTATTTAAAGGGCGGGAAGAAAAAACAGCATAAAAAAAGCACCGACCAGTGCTTTTTCATTTAATGCCAGCTTTAGCGGTACTGCCTCTTGGGATTCGAACCAAATTTGTTTTCACCCGGATCGCTGTCCTTTGCCCACCATGCCAGCAGGAAGATCCAGCCGATGAGCGGGACAAACAGGAACAGTGTATATACACCGGGCATGCCGATATCGTGCAGCCTGCGCCACGATACAGCCAGCGAGGGGACAAGGATAGCGAGAGAGTACAGCCAATAGAGAATCGCCACGAAGCTTAAGGTGTCCGAGCCGCCTGTGACGAAGTAGTCAATGACGCTGACTGCGAGGTAAATGACAAAATTAAACAGCTCAAAGAACCAAAACTCGCTGCGGCGAGCTCTGCCGTTAAAATTTGTGTAGTTTTTAAATACGCTCGATATCGCCTGACCGAAATTCATATTAATGCCCCCTTATTCTGCATGCTATAATCATACAGCATTTTCATAGGAGTTACAATAGCAATATTTGCTTTTCCGCCGCCGCGCCGGCACTTGACACGGCCTCGGGCGGCCAATATAATGATTTTATAAGGCTCGGTGCGGCATTTGCATCGACTGTGCGGCGGCAAAAGCCTGCAATATGAACGGCGGAGATATTCAAGACATGTCAAAGCAGCAGATAAGAGACAAAAACAGGCAGCGCGTCATAGAGGTCGCGCAGGAGCTTTTCATTGATGACGGGGTCGCGGTCACGAGCATCAACCGTATTGCAAAGGCGGCCGGACTGACGCCCATGTCGGTATATCGCTATTTCGGTACGAAGGACGGGCTTGTTATAGCCGTGTGGCGCGACGCGCTCACGCAGTTTTACGAAAAATTCATGGAGCGGTACACGGTTCGCATAAGGACTCTCAAAACAGGCTTTGAAAAGTATGTCGCCTGCATGGAAGAATACACAAACGCCTACACCGAGATGCCCAAGTGGTACGCCTATACACGCGAGATGCTCAGCTACGCCATGGAGGAGAATATCGAGACCGCGCTCAACATAAGCGATGTGTTCTGGCAGTTTACCGATAAGGAGATACCGATACCGGTGCTCATTGCGCTGCGCGAGGGAATAGCCGACGGCTCGATACGTGCGGATGTCGACATACACATGATCTATCAGATCCTTATAAACGCATATACGGGAACAAACATATATGACGGCACGGATTTTGCCATTGATCCCGTCGAAACTTTGCGCACCTCATCCGAGATTATTGCGAATTACATAAAGAACGACAGTTAAATTTATGTGTTTTATACAAATTATTAAATATGGCTAAATATTTTATGATTTAAGTAACAAAAGATGCGGAAATACTTTCGTAATTTGATAAAATCCAAACAAATGAACAAAGAGTTCCGCACAATTTTTTTTGGACGTAAATGTTAGTACCTATAACAAAAGCGCCCGTGGGAGAAAAATATTTGATGCAGGAGTGATAAAAATGAAGCACAGCATAAGCGAGTGCATACCGTTTTGGGCATCGCTGTGCGAAAGGCACAAGCAAAAGCTTCAGGATAACGCGATCTTCCGCAGTTATAAAAAGGGGGAGCATGTTATCTTCAAAACGGTCAAGAAGGACGGTATAGTCTTTGTGCTTGAGGGCGGCGTGAGAGTTTACCTTGCGTCCGACGCGGGAAGAGAAATAACCCTTTTTCATCTTAAAAAGGGTGACGCGTTCAGCATAATGACGGTAGATAACGCGCTTGATACAGATGTTATACCATGCCTGCAATCCGATGCGGCAACGCAGCTTGCGTATTTGCAGCGAGTTGATATCGGCGAGGTTGCACGCGAGGATTGGCAAATGGCGCTGTTTATCTATGAAACCTGCTCGAAGACAGCGCAGGCGATACTTAACAACATATCCTACTATATTTTCAACGATCTGCGGCACTGCGTTGCGCGTGAGCTCATCGAAAAAAGCCGCAGACTTAAAACAAGCGCTATCCTCGTAACTCATGAGGAGATAGCAAACAGCCTCGGCACGACACGTGTCGTCGTCAGCCGCGAGATCGATAAGCTGCGTGATCTTGGCATAATAGAGACCGGCCGCGGAAAGATAATAATTCTTGACTGCAATGCGCTCGAAGAGATCGCGGGTCAATAGTCTCTCACACCTTATTCCCCCTATTAGCTGTGGCGGCGGGGGGAGCCGCCGTCACAGCACCTCAAGACCGGAGGACAACACTGTGGATACTTACTTTATCAGCGATAAATGCGTCGGCTGCGGAGGCTGTCATTCCAGATGCCCCGTAAACTGCATCGACGCTGGGAAAAAGCCTCTGCTGATCGACCAAAGCAGATGTACCGGCTGCGGAGTGTGCTATCTTGCATGCCCTCTGCGAGCCATTGAAAAGCGCTGAAGCTCCGAAAACGTACCTTACTGCATCAAATGCAGACAAAATAAAATTTTTAGGAGGAATCATAATGTATTACAGCAGTGGTAACTATGAGGCATTTGCTACCCCGAAAAAGCCCGAAGGCATCGATAAGAAATCGGCTTATATAGTCGGCACCGGTCTTGCCGGCCTTGCGGCTGCATGCTTCCTGATCCGCGACGCTCAGATGCCCGGCGATCACATCACCCTTTTTGAGCATCTGCCTCTGGCAGGCGGCTCCTGCGACGGCATCTACGATGCTACCAAGGGCTTCATCATGCGCGGCGGCCGTGAGATGGATAACCACTTCGAGTGTATGTGGGATCTGTTCAAGTCCATCCCCTCAATCATAAACCCCGGCGAGACAGTTTTCTCCGAGTACTATCATCTGAATAAGGAGGATCCGAACTTCTCTCTGTGCCGCGTCACCGAAAAACAGGGCCAGGACGCACACACCGACAGAAAGTACGGTCTTACCCCCGGCGCGGCAACTCAGCTGCTGAAGCTGTTCATGTCCACCAACAAGTCCCTCGAGGATAAGAAGATCGACGATATATTCGACGATGAGTTCTATGAGACCAACTTCTGGACCTACTGGCAGACCATGTTCGCATTCGAGAAATGGCATTCCGCACTTGAGATGAAGCTGTACCTGCAGCGCTACATCCACCATATCGACGGTCTGCCCGACCTGAGTGCACTGCGCTTCACCCGTTACAATCAGTATGAGTCCATGATCCTGCCCATGTGCAAGTACATCACCGACCACGGCGGCAAAATCCTCTATGATACGACCGTTACCAATATCGTCTGCGACTGCACCCCCGAGAAGAAGGTAGCCAAGAAGATAGAGTATACCCAGAGCGGCGTAGAGAAGGTCATCGACCTCACCGAGGATGATCTCGTAATCTGCACCAACGGCTGCCAGGGCGACGCTTCAGCATACGGCGATCAGACCCATGCTCCCGTCGTCACAGTTAAAAACGGCGAAGGCCCCTCCATCGAGATGTGGAAGAAGATCGCCGCTCAGGATCCGGCATTCGGCCGTCCCGAGAAGTTCTTCGCCGGCATCAAGGAGACCTCCTGGGAATCCTGGACCGTTGACACCGCAAACAAGCAGATACTCGACGCCATCCAGAAGATCTGCAAGCGCGATCCTCTGTCCGGCAAGGTCGTCACCGGCGGTATCGTTACATGCCGCGACTCCAGCTGGCTCGTAAGCTGGACGATAAACCGTCAGGGTCAGTTCCAGGAGCAGCCCTCCGATCACTGCCTGATCTGGGTCTACGGCCTCAACTGCTGGGACGATGAGGGCGACTTCATCAAAAAGCCCATGTACCAGTGCACCGGCATCGAGCTCGCGGCCGAGTGGCTGTACCACATCGGTATCCCCGAGGATCAGATCATGGATCTTGCGACCAACGAGTGCAACACCACTCCGTGCATGATGCCTTACGTCACCACCTTCTTCATGCCCAGAGCAGAGGGCGACCGTCCCAAGGTCGTTCCCGACGGTTCGGTCAACCTCGCATTTGTCGGCCAGTTCGCCGATACACCGCGTGACACCGTTTTCACCACCGAGTACTCCATTCGTACCGGCATGGAAGCAGTCTACACGCTGTGCAATGTCGATCGCGGCGTTCCCGAGGTTTGGGGCTCCGTATATGATATCCGTGACCTGCTGTACGCGACCAGCAAGCTGCTCGACGGCAAGAAGCCGACAGAGTTCCTGCTCCCGTCCATCATGCCGCTGCTCGGCATGCTCAAGGAGCCTCTGACCAACAACGTTGTTGTCGATCTGCTCAAGAAGTACAATATAGTATAATAATTTTAGTATAGTTTAAGTCAGTGTTGCCCCCGATTTACTTTGAAGGGCGGATGAAAGGTTCATCCTCCGCCCTCCGGGGAAACGGAGGTTTAGGGTGCGGCTCTCCCACGCCGCACCCTTTTTACATGCTTAACGGGCTGCCGTCACATGACGGCAGCCCGTTAAAGCTTGTTGATTTTTATTTGGTTTTTACATAGCAGTTCATCGGGTGAACCATGTACTCATTGTACGGGAACTGATCTGTGGTGACATAGCCGGCAGGAGCATCGATGAGCTGTGGGATGCGGTTTACGAGCGTTGCGCAGGTAAGCTCGACCGTCGCGGGCTGATTGACGATGCAGGTCGTCTCGGGCTCACCGTGCAGAGTCCAGACGTTTTTATCGGTCTCCTCGGGATTGTAGATCTTGCCGACGCACTCGGTGACGAGGGTGATGCCCTCCTCGGTCTCGGTGGTAACAATGGCGCGCATGCCCGTTGCATCGCCCGCCTTAACGACCATGCCCAGCGTTTCGGACTTGAGGTCCTCCTTGTCGACGCAGGGGATGCACTTCTGCGTCTGTGAGGTGACGTGCAGGTTCATCTTGCTGCACAGCCAGCCGTTCTGGTTCCACATATATGAGGGGACGTATTTGCCGCTTTCGACAAGCTCCTTCATCTCATCCGAGGGAGTTTCGTTATAGCAGCCGATGGTCTTGTTGAACTCGTCTATCGTAAGTCCCGCGCCGTGACCCTCGGCGAGCGCAACGCCGTAGTCCTCGACATTGTACCAGCTGCTGCCCTCGATCTTCGTGATTTTGTGCGAGGAGCCGGCAAGGTTCGTGACCATCGTGCCCCAGTAAAGGTCACAGTAGCCCACACCGGTGAGTGTGCAGCCGCCCTCCTTGGCGAGCTTGTCGAGCTTCGCGGTAAGGGCAGGGGAGGAGTTCCAGGGATACAGAGCCTCCTCACAGGTGGTGATGGCATTGACGCCGTGCTTTGCGCAGATGGTGAAAATGTCCTCGAGCTCTGCAACGGTGCTTCGCGTTGCGATTATGCAGACGTCGGGCTTGAGCTCACCGATGCGCCTGTCGGCGTCTGAGGAATTTTCAACGGTGACTCCGACATGTGGAAAGCCTCCGCCGATTATCTCGGAGACATCTTTGCCTATGTGGCCTTTGTTGCGGCAGAATGCGCCGACCAGCTCTCCGTCATGCTCTATGACATAGCGCATAAGATAGCGGCTCATCTTGCCGGCACCGTACTGAACGACTCTTATTTTGCGATCCATTATAATTGCCTCCTTGTTTTAAAACATTGGTTATTTTTTTAACAACCTTACAAGACCATTATAATTATAACCGCAATAATGTCAAGATAATTCTATGTAAAAAAGAAAATCGCGGCAAAATTTGCACCGTTACAGCATGTGCCGCAGGTCAAAGCATGACAATGGAGATCGGGCGCTTTTTACAAGCATGGAGGTAACAGTGAAAAAGAAACAGGTAACAAGCAAAAAAGTCCGAACACTTTGTGTTCGGACTTTTTTGGAGGCGTCACCCGGATTTGAACCGGGGAATCGCGGATTTGCAGTCCGCTGCCTTACCACTTGGCTATGACGCCTTATCGGTTTGCAGACTTTTGATAACACAGCCTGCAAACGCTTTTTTTGGAGCGGGCAACGAGACTCGAACTCGCTACCTCCACCTTGGCAAGGTGGCGCTCTACCGGATGAGCTATGCCCGCAAATGGTGCCTCCGGTCGGAGTTGAACCAACGACACGCGGATTTTCAGTCCGCTGCTCTACCTACTGAGCTACAGAGGCATGTGCTGATAAATATGGTGGGAACAACTGGACTCGAACCAGTGACCCCCTGCTTGTAAGGCAGGTGCTCTAACCAGCTGAGCTATGCTCCCTCATCAGCGGCTTGTTTATTATACTAAAGCTGACCCTGATTGTCAACAGCAATTTTGAAGTTTTTAATCGTTTTTTGCCTGCTCCAAAAGCGAGGCGATATCCTTCGGAGTGAAAGTATACACCGTATCGCAGAACTGGCAGCTGACGTCAACATCCTTGCCCTCATCGACCATCTTTTTAAGCTCGCTCTCGCCGATGCCGAGAATGGCGCCTGCCACACGCTCGCGGCTGCATTTGCAGCGATAGCCGATCACATCCTCGCCGACGATGTGATGCTCCAGTCCCTTGAGAACCTGCTCAAGCACGGCCTCGAGCCCGTCCTCGGCCAAAACTGTCGTCAGAGCGTCCATCATGGTAATGTTCTCCTCGAGCCTGTCAATAAGCTCATCGGGCGCACCGGGCATTAGCTGTACGATGAAGCCTCCGGCAGATTTAATGCTCAGATCGGTGTCTACCAAAACGCCGAGACCGCAGGACGCCGGTATCTGCTCGCTTTCAAGCATATACGCCGTCAGGTCCTCGGCGATCTCGCCGGAAACGAGCTGCGTCGAGCCGATGTACGGCTCCTTGAGCCCGATATCGCGGCTGACGGTTATCATGCCGTTCCTGCCGACTGCTCCGCCGACGTTGAGCTTGCCGTCCTGCCTTAAGGGGAGATCAACACCTGGATTTGTAACATAGCCGCGCACGAAGCCCGCACTGTCGGACACTGCGATAACGCTGCCGATCGGGCCGCCGCCGTTTATGCGTATCGTGAGGCTGCCGTCGTCCTCCTTCATCATGTTGCCGAGCATGGACGCAGCGCACAGCGTCCTGCCGAGCGCCGCCGCCGTTGTCGGTGTGCATTTGTGTATGTCCTTTGCATGCTGCACCGTTTCCTTTGCGCTGATTGCCGACATTTTTATAAAGCCGTCTCCGGCCGTGGCTCTGAGTATTCTGTCCATAGTTAAACCTCACTTATGTTCTTTGCGGATGTTCTTTGCCGATACGAACATCCTGCCCCGGTCGCCCTGCGGACAGTCGGTGAAAAAACGCACCTGCTCAAAGCCCGCCTCCTCAAGCGCCTCCTTGAGCATTTCCGGAGAGTGAGCGTATTCGATATGCTCCTCACACTCACGCTGCCACAGCTTGCCGCGGCGTGAGAAAAGATCCATGCCGTACAGCAGGGCGTTTTCCTCCTCGGAGAAATCCGCACGCCACAGGCAGAGCACCTCGTCCGTCTCGTCAACGAATATTTCGCCGTCGAGCGCCATCATGCTCTCCGGTGTTTTTATATCGAATATAAAAAGCCCGTAAGGCCGCACGAAAAGATGCAGCCTGTCAAATACCCGTCCGAGCTTATCCGGCGGAATGTAGTTTATCCCGTCGAGCGAGCAGTAGGCAGCATCCACCGTGCCGTAAAGATCAAGCTCGGCTGCGTCCTGACAAAGGTACAGCGGCATGATATCGGCGTCTGCCGCCTTGCCTGATGCCTGCATGAGCATATCGGGCGACGCGTCGACGGCAATCATCTCGTAGCCGCGGCGCGCCATGAGCGCAGTGAGCGTTCCCGTGCCGCAGCACAGGTCAAGAAGCGTTTTGAACTCACCGCCGTCTGAGTCAAACAGCGCCTTGTAGAAATCGGCGAAGCCGCCGTATGGAATATCTCCCGTTAGCGTATCGTACCACATTGACAGCGGGCCGTAGGAAGCTGCCATCAGCCCTTATCCTGCTGCTCGGCCAGACGCTCGAAGACTATCTCGTAGCCGCCCTTGCCGTATTGCAGCGAGCGGTTTACTCGGCTTATCGTTGCGCTGGAGGCGCCGGTCTCGGCCAGAATGTCGTTATATATCATACCCTTTGAGAGACATACGGCGACCTGATAGCGCTGCTCCATAGCCTGTATTTCCGTAACGGTGCACAGATCGTCAAAGAAATCCATACACTCCTCAACGGTCTTGAGCGTAAGTACCGCCTTATACATATCCTGATTGCGGGGCTTTCTGTTAAGCTTATTCATAAGCAAACCTCCTTCGGTTGTACATTAGTATTTTACATCAACACATCACAAATGTAAAGTGCTAATGCCGTGAATCGTGGTGTGCTGCTTTGAATTTAATTCATATGCGCATAAAATGCCTGAAAATGCTTTTGATGTCTGCTGTGTCAGCAAATTGTTGTTGATTAATATTGATAAATGTAATACAATAAAAAATAAGATGTAATGGAGGTGAAAGCAATGCCATTTGAAATGACGATGACTATGTTCTGGCTGATCGCCATGGTGTTCTTCCTCATTGTCGAGGCGGTGACGGTCGGGCTTGTGTGCATCTGGTTTGCGGCGGGTTCACTGGCAGCTTTGCTGTGCGCTATGCTCAATGCGCCTGTGTGGCTTCAGATTGTTCTGTTTCTCATCGTTTCGGCGGTGACATTGTATTACACAAGACCGCTGGTCAAAAAATACGTTAACAACAAGATCGAGCCTACCAACGCCGATATTGTTATCGGCAAGGAGTGCCGCGTGACGGAGGCGATAGATAATATCGCAGGTACAGGCGCTGTGTATGTTGACGGTAAAACGTGGACGGCAAGGAGCGAAAACGACGATGAAACGATTCCTGAGGGTGCACTTGTAACGGCGCAGCGCATCGACGGCGTTAAGCTCATAGTCGCATCCGCAGTAGAAGTAAAATAATGATTTAAATTTAAGGAGATAACAAATGGAATATGTAATCTATGTGCTCATACTTCTTGCGCTTATCATAATCGTGAGAAATATCCGCATCGTCCAGCAGAGCAAGGTCATGATAATCGAACGCCTGGGCAAATATCAGTCGACCTGGGGAACCGGTATCCATGTCAAGATCCCTTTCTTTGAAAGAGTCGCAAAGACCATCTCCCTCAAGGAACAGGTAGCAGACTTCCCGCCCCAGCCCGTTATCACAAAGGATAACGTCACCATGCAGATTGACACTGTAATTTACTTCCAGATAACGGATCCCAAACTGTATACCTACGGTATCGAGCATCCCATGGTTGCTATCGAGAACCTGTCGGCGACGACGCTGCGTAACATCATCGGCGACCTTGAGCTCGACCAGTGCCTCACGAGCCGTGATCTCATAAACGGCAAAATGCGCACTATTCTTGATGAGGCCACCGACCCCTGGGGCATCAAGGTAAACCGCGTTGAGCTCAAGAACATCCTGCCGCCCAGAGAGATACAGTCGGCGATGGAAAAGCAGATGAAGGCAGAGCGTGAGCGCCGCGAGGCGATCCTGCGCGCAGAGGGCGAAAAGCGCGCTGCCATCCTTGAGGCGGAGGGTGAAAAGGAATCTGCGATCCTGCGTGCAGACGCAAAGAAGCAGCAGCAGATCCTCGAAGCGGAAGGCGAAGCCGAGGCTATTTTAAAGGTTCAGACCGCTACCGCCGAGGGTATCAGACTCATAAACGAGTCCATGCCGAGCGAGGCTGTGCTGAAAATCAAGGCTCTCGAGGCATTCACGGCTGCGGCAAACGGCAAGGCCACGAAGATTATCATTCCCAGTGAGATTCAGGGTATCGCCGGTCTTGCAGAGGGTGTTGTCCAGTCGGTCAAGGACATTCCCGCAGAGAAGTAAGAAAAGCTTTGGATCAAAGACCCGGCTCAACATGCCGGGTCTTTTTGAGGTATGAAATGATAAAAGTAGCACAGTTTATGAAAGCTCACGGCATGGACGCCGAGAGAATCGACCTTTCAGAATACACAAAGGAATTTGCCTGCGCTATGCGCCGGGGACTCGCGCAGCAGCAGAAGAATATGCCCATGCTGCCGACGTATCTTTATTCGTCGGGCAAGCTCAAAAAGGGCGAAAAGGCCATCGTTATCGACGCGGGCGGCACAAATTTCCGCAGGGCGCTTATAGGCTTTGACGGGAAAAAGGCCGTCATCGACTGCCTCGATAAGCGCCAAATGCCCGGCACTGAAGAGCCTGCGACCTGGAATGACTTCATTTCGGGCGTTGCCGACTGCGTTCAGCCGCTTATTAAACAGACAAAGAATATAGGCTTCTGCTTTTCCTATCCGGTTGAGATAACGCCGGAGTGCGACGGTAAGGTGCTGGGACTGACAAAGCAGGTCAAAATAGAAGGAGCCTCAGGCTCGTACCTCGGCGCATCCCTGCGTGCGGAGCTTGAAAAGCGCGGTGAGCAGCCGGACAGAATAGTCGTATTAAACGACACTCCGGCGACTCTGCTTGCCGGAAAGGTGCTGTCCAAGGGCAGCTACGACGGATATATCGGCCTCGTCGCCGGAACGGGCTGCAACACCTGCTGCGAGATAGAATGCGATAAAATCGAAAAGCTCGGGCTCTCCGGCGGAGGCAAAATGCTCGTGAACATAGAGAGCGGCTCGTTTGATGCATTTCCGCGCGGCGACGCGGATCTTGCGATGGACGAAGAGCTTCCCGACACAGGTGAATATATTGCCGAAAAAATGATATCCGGACGCTATCTCGGACAGGTCTGCATGTACACACTCAAAATGGCGGCAAAGGAAGGGCTGTTCTCCGAGCGGGCGACGGAGATCATCGAAAAAATGACTGAGGTAACTACGCCTACGATTGACAAATGGGGCAGCGGACGCTTTCCAAAGGGCTTTAACAGCGAGGATAGGGTCAATCTGGTTTACATAATATCAGAAATCTTTGAGCGCTCGGCAAGATGCATAGCTTCCAAGCTCTGCGGCATACTTGAGGTCACGGGCGCGGGCCGCTCACGCCCCGTGTGCATCGCGGTGGACGGCTCGCTTTATTCAGAAAGCAAGCTGCTGCGCCCGGAGCTTGAGCGCTTCATGGACGTATACGCCGGCGAGATTATGGGAAGACAATATGAGCTTATTAACGCCGAAAACATGAGTCTCATCGGTACGGCCGCCGCGGTGCTGCTGTCATGAAAAAAGCAAAGAGGCTTGTCCCGCTGATCCTGTGTCTGTGTCTCATCCTCTCCGGCTGCGCGGCACGCAAGACGGATGAGAAGGACAGCTCAAAGCTGCAGGTAGTGTGCACGAATTTTCCGGCCTACGATTTTGTGCGCGAGATAGCGGGCGACAGGGCGCAGATAAAGCTGCTCATAAAGCCCGGCGCGGAGGTTCATTCATATGAGCCCGCGCCGAAGGACATTATCGCGATCAGGGAAAGCGACCTGTTTGTCTGCAACGGCGGAGAGTCTGAGGCGTGGGCGGAGTCGCTCGTCGGCGATGACGTGAATGTCCTGCGCATGATGGACTGCGTCGAGACCGTGGCCGAGAGCGGCGAGGGAATCTATGCCGCAGAGGACGAGCACGACAACGAGCATGACGACGGCGAGGAGGAGCTTGATGAGCACGTGTGGACAACGCCGGGCAATGCCGCGAAGATATGCTATGCTCTGTGCGATAAGCTCGCTGAGGCAGACCCCGATAACGCTAATGAATACATGCTCAACTACGAGGTCTATAACGCAAAGCTCATGGAGCTTGATATCGACATACGCACGACGATCTTAAACGGTGTGCGTGATACGCTCGTTTTTGCGGATAGATTTCCAATGCGTTATTTTACGCGAGAGTACGGACTCAAATACTACGCGGCCTACCCCGGCTGTGCGTCCCAGACCGAGCCATCGGCAAAAACCGTAGCGTTTTTGATCGACCATGTGCGCGAAGGCAATATTCCGGCTGTCTTGTACATGGAGTTTTCAAATGAGAAGATGGCCGACGTCATTTGCGAGGACACAGGGTGCAAAAAGCTGCCGTTTTACTCGGCGCACAGCGTAACGGCGCGGCAGTTTGCCGACGGCGTTACATACCTTGACCTCATGCGCATGAATATTGAGACTCTTAAGGAGGCGCTTTACTGAAATGGCACAGATAACATGCAAAGATCTCAGCTTTGCTTATGACGGCGAAACGGTTCTCAGCGATATTAATTTTTCCATCGACGCAGGTGCGTATCTGTGCATCGTCGGTGAAAACGGCTCTGGCAAGTCTACGCTCATGCGCGGCATTTTGGGGCTAAAGCATCCGTCTAAGGGTGAGATCATTTTTGACGACCTCAAGCCGACAGAGATAGGCTACCTCCCGCAGCAGACTCAGATACAGCGTGGCTTCCCGGCCTCGGTGAGCGAGGTCGTGCTCTCCGGCAGGTTAAACTCAATGCGCGGCAGGCTGTTCTGCAATGCCGAGGATAAGGCTGCGGCAGCGGCGAATATGGAGCGCCTCGGAATAGATGATATAGCCGACCGCTGCTACCTTGAGCTCTCCGGCGGTCAGCAGCAGCGCGTTCTGCTCGCGCGCGCTATGTGCGCAACTAAAAAGCTTCTGCTGCTCGATGAGCCGGTAACGGGGCTTGACCCCGTCGCGGCAAACGAGATGTATAATCTTATAAAGCTCGTAAACCTCTGTGACAATACGAGCGTTATCATGATATCGCACGATATCCACGCCGCCGTGCGCTATGCTACGCATATCCTGCACCTCGGACACAGCCAGCTGTTTTTCGGCACTACAGAGCAGTACCGCGAGAGCGACCTCGCACGCAGATTTGTGGGAGGGCCGAGAGCATGATAGAGCTGATAAAGGAGATGTTCTCCTATCATTTCATGATCCGCGCCGTTGTGGTCGGGATTCTTGTTTCCCTCTGCGCCGCACTTTTGGGAGTATCGCTTGTCTTAAAGCGATACTCCATGATAGGCGACGGCCTTTCGCACGTCGGCTTCGGTGCGCTGGCGATAGCGGCGGCCGCAAATATAGCGCCGCTGTACCTGGCTGTACCGGTCGTTATAGCGGCGGCGTTCCTGCTGCTTAGGATAAATCAGAACAGCAGAATAAAGGGTGACGCGGCGATAGCGCTCATATCCTCGTCGGCACTGGCTGTCGGCGTCGTGACAGTGTCACTTACAACGGGCATGAACACCGACGTTTCAAACTACATGTTCGGCAGCATACTGTCCTTAAGCCGGGCCGACGCCGTTTTGAGCATTATACTTTCTGCAGCTGTGCTTTTAATGTTCGTTCTGCTGTATCCGCGTATATTCGCTGTCACGTTTGACGAGACCTTCGCACGCGCAACGGGTACGAAGACGCAGCTTATAAACAGCGTCATTGCGGTGCTCACCGCAGTCACCGTCGTCATCGGCATGCGCATGATGGGCGCATTGCTCATATCAAGCCTCATCATTTTCCCGGCGCTCACCGCAATGCGCCTTTGCCGAAGCTTTAAGGCCGTGGTGATATGCTCCGCTGTTGTCTCCGTTTTATGTTTTATGATCGGCATGGCTGCATCTTATGCATTTGAGCTTCCGTCCGGCGCGGCGGTGGTAATAGTCAATCTAATCGCTTTTGCGTCATTTTCTTTTGCAGCTTTACTAAAAAAGCGGGCATAAAACTGTACAAACCCCATAAAAACCGGCTCCGAGCAGCAAAAACGGAGCCGATTTTTTATGCAAAAATTCATGAAAACAGCGAATATTCACACACAAATGAATATTATTCACTTTAAACGTGACTTTTTTGAAAAAATACGAATATTTTTTCAAAAAAGTGTTGACAAGAGTGAATAAAGATGCTAATATAGGCAACGTCGTAAGGAACGGCACATAAAACAGTTAAAAATTTTTTGAGAGGTATAGAAAATGAAAAAGTTTATCGCACTTCTGCTCGCGATGGTCATGGTGTTCGCACTGTGCGCCTGCGGCAACGACACAGACAATAAGGATAAAGACGGCGACCAGGCAAGCACAAAGCTGAAGATCCTTGACTCCGAATATGTCACCGAGGATTACGCTATCGGCATTGCAAAGGAAAACACCGCACTGCTTGATAAGGTCAATGCAGCTCTCAAGGAGCTCAAGGACGACGGCACTCTCAAGACTGTCACCGATTACTTCATCGCAGGCACCGGCACTCTCCCCGAGGTTCAGAAGAATGTTGCGGCCGACGCAGAGGAGCTCATTATGGCTACCAACGCTACATTCCCTCCGTATGAGTCCGTTGACGGCGATAAGATCGTCGGTATCGACCCCACTGTAGCAGGTCTTATCGCTGACAAGCTCGGCATGAAGCTCGTCATCGACGACATGGAGTTCGACGCGATCATCCCCGCACTCACCTCCGGCAAGGCAGACATTGCAATGGCAGGCATGACCGTTACCGAGGAGCGCCTCCAGAGCATCAACTTCTCTGACAGCTACGCTACCGGCGTTCAGGTAATAATCGTTAAGGAAGACTCCGACATCACCAGCGCTGACGACATCGTTGCAAAGATCGAGAACGGCGAGAACATCCAGATCGGCTGCCAGATCGTAACCACCGGTTACATCTACGCTTCCGACACCATCGAGAACGGCGGCTTCGGCGAGGATCATGTTCAGGCATTCCCCAAGGGTGCTGACGCTATTGCAGCTCTCACCAGCGGCAAGATCGATTGCGTTATCATCGACAATGAGCCGGCAAAGGCATTTGTTGAAGCAAACAACGGCTGATAGCTAACCTGACAGGCGGCAGGGATTCGACTCCCGTCAGCTTAAACAATTTGATAAATGAGGCTCCGTGCGGTCATGGAGCCTCATTTTGAGCGTTTGAGAATTAGGAGGTAGATTTTTGGAAGCGTGGATGGCAGACATCAAAAGTCAATTCATATTAAATTTTATAGAAAAAGACCGTTGGCGGCTTCTGGTTGACGGTCTCGGCAACACACTCAAAATAACTGCCGTTGCCTGCCTTATCGGCATATGCATCGGTGTCATCATAGCCATAGTGCGGTCAACATGGGATAAAAACCACCTCACGATGCGACCGGGCATCGGCAAGACCCTGCTCGGCATAGTTAACGGCATATGCAAGGTGTACCTGACGGTTATCCGCGGCACACCTGTGGTCGTTCAGCTGATGATCATATACTATATAATATTTGCATCCTCCCGAAACAGCCTTGCGATAGCGATGCTCGCATTCGGAATAAACTCCGGTGCTTATGTCGCCGAGATAGTACGCGGCGGCATAATGTCAATCGACGAGGGACAGTTCGAGGCGGGACGCTCGCTCGGCTTTAACTATGTCCGCACAATGCAGTACATAATAATACCGCAGGTTTTCAAAAATGTTCTGCCGACGCTCGCAAACGAGTTCATCGTCCTGCTCAAGGAGACCTCCGTTGCCGGCTATGTAGCGATCCGTGATCTCACCAAGGCGGGCGACATTATCCGCGGTGCAACCTACTCACCGTTCCTGCCGCTTATCGTCGTTGCACTCATATACCTCATAATGGTCGTGTTCTTTACATGGCTCGTCGGCAGGCTGGAAAGGAGGCTGCGCAGCAGTGACCACTGATGTTCTCATAAAAGTAGATGATCTCCAGAAGCAGTTTAAGGGCGGCAAGATCAAAGCGCTCGACGGTGTGAGCACCGATATCCACAAGGGCGAGGTAGTTGTTGTCATCGGCCCCTCCGGCTCGGGTAAGTCAACCTTCCTAAGATGCCTCAATCTCCTTGAGGTGCCCACAGGCGGCACGATAACCTTTGACGGCGTTGATATAACCGATCCGAGCTGCAATATAAATCTCCACCGTCAGAAGATGGGTATGGTTTTCCAGCACTTCAACCTCTTTCCGCATATGACACTGCTCAGGAATATGACCCTTGCGCCGATGAAGCTTCTCGGAAAAAGCAAGGAGGACGCGGAGGCCAAGGCTATGGAGCTTCTCGCACGCGTAGGCCTTGCCGACCGCGCCAATGCGTATCCCAGCCAGCTCTCCGGCGGCCAGAAGCAGCGTATCGCAATTGTACGCGCACTGTGCATGGAGCCCGACGTCATGCTCTTTGACGAGCCTACGAGCGCGCTCGACCCCGAGATGGTCGGCGAGGTGCTCGACGTTATGAAGGAGCTTGCGCACGAGGGCATGACGATGGTCGTCGTCACCCACGAGATGGGCTTTGCCCGCGAGGTAGGAAACCGCGTTCTGTTCATGGCCGACGGCAAGCTCGTCGAGGAGGGCACACCCCAGGATATCTTCGAACATCCTCAGAGCGAGCGCCTGCGGGACTTCTTATCCAAGGTGCTTTGACTTGACGGATGAATTTAAGACCAGACCCGAAAGCGCCGCTCGAAGGGCGGCTGCACCTGCCCGATAGAGCCCGACGCCGTGTCTATAGCACTGTGACGAGGCAATAATTTGTAAGTTAACAAATTTGGGCTTTCATTTTTCATTCTTTTATGCTATACTTCGGATGTTTGTGCACATTGGAGGCAATGGTATGAAAAATAAGCTTATCCTCGTCCTGGTGCTGCTGCTCACGGCGGCCGCGCTGCCGCTTTCGGCAAGCGCCGAGCTCGCGCTCAAGCCGGTTGCCGACCCCTGGGACGATCCGAATAACCTTATAAAGGACGGGCAGACGTACACGGCATTTAATGAGGACGGCTATATAGTCGCTTGGGAGACGCCCGAGTGCAACCTGAACGGCAAATATATGCTGATAAAAAACGACACAGAGCTCAAGGTCGAATACCGTGTGAGCTATATGCGTGATGTGCCCTGGGGACATGTCACGGTCGCGGCCGATGACGGCGAGAGCTTCACCGGCTGGGTGCTCATGAGTGATCTTCTCGGAGCCGACGGCAAGCCCGCCGCGCAGGCACCGATCAAGGTCCCCGATCACCCGATGATAGCCGATCCTAAGCCGGAGCCGACCGAGGAGCCGGAAAACGCCGAGGCAACGCCTACGCCGACCGTGCCCGTCCGCCCCGAGCAGGCAATAAGCATCAACAACACCTATAATGCCGCTATAGTGTACACCTCGGCGGCAATCGCAGCAGCTGCGATAGCATTTGCTGTTCTTGTTCTTGTTAAGCATAAAGCGCTCAACAAAAAAGGCGAGTAAAACTCAAAAGTCGGGATATAATAATATATGTACTTCAAAAACCTTAGCACTCAAAATGCAAGAGTGCTAAGGTTTACATTTTGTTCACATAAAACACTATATTTGTTCATAATTATGTGGTACTTTATATACAACAAGAAACAAAAGACATAAACAAAGAAGCAAAGTTCGAGTTTAAGTCTTGTTCCAAATCATTAGGAGGTATTGATTATGTTTGAACTTACACCGTTTGGCTATCGCAGAGTAGCATCTTATAATCCTTTCCGTGAGCTCGAGGAAATGAGCCACAGCTTTTGGAATGACGCTGATGTCAGCGGCTTCCGTACCGACATTAAGAAGGTAGACGGTAACTATGTCCTTGAGGCAGAGCTGCCCGGCTTCAAGAAGGAGGATATCAGCATTGATATCGACAAGGATTGCCTGACCATTTCCGCGGAGCGCAAATCCGAGGAAAAGGAAGACAAGGGCGACAAGGGCGACAACGGCTTTGTCCGCCGCGAGCGTTACTACGGCTCGTTCAGCCGCAGCTTTAACATCAAAGGCATTGATACCGATGCCATCACCGCCGAGTATAACGACGGCGTCCTGACCCTGACAATGCCGGAGAAGACCCCCGAGGTTCCTGCTGCAAGGCGTCTTGAGATTAAGTAATCCCGAAGCAGACCAGATAGTTTTTCTTTCATCCTCTCTCTTCCCCATAAAAAACAGAAGACCCGATGCGAAAGCATCGGGTTTTTTGTTGCCTTTGGCGGAAATATATGATAATATTTTAGACAAATTAATAAATTTGTTAAGGAGAAAAGAGATGAGAAAACGCCTTATAGCGATACTTTTGGTCATAGTCATGCTCTGTACGCTGCTTCCGATCGGCGCACTTGCCGATCAGATGGTTTACATAACAGATACAGGCGTCAAGTATCACAAATACGGATGCAGGTATCTGAGCGAATCGGGCTATGCCGTGACGCTCGACTATGCCGTAAGATGCGGGTATAAGCCATGTTCGATTTGTCACAAAACTTCTTCGGATGAGCAGGGTGTCGCCGGATTTACGGATGTAGCCCCCGGGAAATACTACAGCGATGCCGTTGAATGGGCGGTCAAAAACGACGTAACGCGGGGCGTAAGAGATGCACGCTTTGCGCCAAACGATCCCTGCACAAGAGCGCAGGTAGTGACGTTCATGTACCGTGCCGCCGGCGGGCCCAATGTCGAGGTCGTCATGGCCTTTGACGATGTTCATTACTTTGATTATTACTACAGAGCCGTTCGCTGGGCGGTCAAAAACGGCATAACCACCGGCGTGGGCGGCAATCACTTTGCGCCCGACGAGCCATGCACCAGGGCTCAGGTCGTGACGTTTTTGTATCGTGCGGCCGGTGAGCCGGACGTCGGAGGCAGCTGCCGCTTTACGGACGTAGCGCCGGGCGCTTACTATCGCAGCGCCGTCATATGGGCTTCGGAAAACGGTATAACCGACGGCACGGCGGCCGGAAAATTCTCGCCGAACGAGACCTGCACACGCGGTCAGATCGTTACCTTCCTGTACCGCTATTATAACGATACACCCGACCCCACGCCTACACCGACGCCTGACCCTACGCCCACACCTGCGCCGCCGTCTGCGGACAGCAAATACATCGTCAGCGGAAAGCTTCCTTATCCCTGCCCCACGCCGGAAAGCGGCGTTCCGTCGCCCACGGATACGGCGACGCACGACAATGTCCTCGCGCTTTTGGATAAATACTGCCCGAACGGGGCGTACATCCTGCGTGCGACGGAACAGGACGGCGACGATTTTATGGTATGGATGAATAACGGAGATCTAATTGAAAGGCTGTGCACGGCGGTCCATGAACAGGAGCACGGATACTCATCGTATAACCGTCAGCACAGCATAAAGCGAGATCCGGTCACAGGTGAATACAAGATCGCTACGGCTGAGGCTTATTACACAGGCGAGGGCATGCACATCCTGGTTCCCGAAACCGATACTTATCACACCGAGGAAATAGCGGCTATTGTACCCGAAGATCTGCGCAGCTTCAGATATAATACCTATGTCGGAGCGGGTGTGGAGGTAGACTCCAATGTTAGCGGCATATACGGCCTGATGAACGAGTTTACGGCCTACTGCTGGGGTTCGACAACGAATGTCTCTCTGTATGAATACTTCCTCGATCAGCCGTTTTCCGAGGAAAACTGGCTCAAATATGTGATGATGTCGAGCGGCGACTATTTTGCTTATTCGGAATTCAAGTACTATATCCTGTCTTATCTCATATACGCCAAGGAAAATTATCCGTCGATATATGAGCAGACGTTAAATAACGAAGCGCTGCGCGACGCATTCAGAATAGTTGAGGCGAGATACAGAGCAACGGTCGAGCAGTACTTTGCAAATCTCGACAGGCTTGAGGATTACCTGAAGGAAAACGGAGTTGCTGCGAGGCATACGGATAATGGCTTCTATATAGGCATGAGAGGCTGCGGAACCTTTGAAACGACCTACAGGATGCTTGAAAACGCGATGCAGGCGCCCGAATATGTCGAGATGTACAATTTGATGACCAAGTAAAAATCAAGCCCGGTTCAATTGAACCGGGCTTTTTGCTGTCTAAAATCTTATCATCGAGCGGTCGATATCGCTTATTTTTCGTGCGCCGCACATGTACATGGTGTCCTTGAGCTCGGCGCGCAGCTTCTCAATGTAGCTTACGATGCCCTCTGTCCTGCCGCCGTAGTAGCTTATCAGGAACGGGCGGCAGATCATGACCGCGTCGGCACCGATGGCGAGCGCACGGAAAATATCCGTGCCGCTGCGTATGCCTCCGTCAACGATTATCTTTACTCTGCCGCCGACCGCGTCGACGATCTCCGGCAGTACCTCGGCTGTTGCGGCCGAGCCGCCGAGTACGCGCCCGCCGTGATTTGAAACAACTATCGCCGCAGCTCCCGCTGCCGCTGCCTTTTCAGCGCCGCGCACCGTCATAACGCCCTTTATTATTACCGGCATTTTCGCGTATTCGCAAAGCTCAAGCAGCTGCTCTGTACTTTTGCAGCCCGCGTCGGGGTTCGCCTTTTTAAGATGCGGGAGACCTGCTGAGTCGATCACGAGCGAGACGGCAAAGGGCTTGGCCTCGTTAGCCATGTCGAGATTTAACTTTATCGTATCCATGCTCAGGGGATTTATCACGGGGATGGCGATGCCGCCGTGCTTTTTTGTGACCTCGCAGCCGTGGGGGAACACCCTCGCGTCAAGGCCGTCGCCGAAGCTTGACGCGATGCCGCAGCTTTCGGCGGCCTCGGCGCAGCATTCGTTAAAGTCACGGATATCGTCTGTGGGATTGTATTGCGCCTTCAGTGAGCCCACAGGAGCGGAAAAGAGCGGCATGGAAAAATGCCTGCCGAGAAATTCGATGCTTGTATCGACAGGCTCATCGGGGAAAATGGTGTCCATGTTCAGCTTAATGCTCCGCCACGCCCTCCAGTTGTCATTCGCACCGTTGCCGGGCGCCTTCGAGCCCGGACCTGGCATGAGATTGCCGCAGGCAAGGCCGTTGCACTCGGGGCAGACCTTGCAGCCGGGGCCGATGTTCTTTTTTGCGTTTGCGAGAACGTCCTTGTAATCCATATCCACACCTCTGATATTATGTTAACTTAAATATCTTTGCCGAGCAAGGCGGCACAATGCAGTCTTTGCCCGGCGCAAAACTATAATCGCGCAGTTTGAAATCACTTTTGCCGCGATTTACAACGCAGAGAACACGGTCGTTTTCAGCCTCGCGCAATATTATCAGGACATCGGGCGAGGGCGCGAAGAACTTTGCGCTGCCGGCTCTGAGAGCCTCGCTGCCGTTGCGCGTTTTTCCCAGCTCGGCATAAAAATTATGTAAACCACAGCCTGACGGCTCAAACGGTGCACGATTAAATGGATCGCCCGCACCGTCAAGGCATTCCTCATCACCGTAGTAAAGGCAGGGCACTCCCGGAACGCAGTACTGTATCGCCGCGCACAGCATTTGCAGCCGGTCGGCTTTTTCTGACTGCTCCGGCGTGAGCCTGAATGCCGCCTGATTTGCACGGTCAAGAGATTTCAGCTCGCAGTCCGCGCCGAGCGCAGAGTGCAGCCTCTCAACATCGTGCGAGGACAGAAGATTCATGAGTGCCATGTACATTGGCATCGGATAATTGTGCTGCTGCGAAAGCAGGAAGTCGCGCAGAGCGAAGGCGTCCGTCTCGCCTCGGGCAAAGCTGATGACCGCCCTGCGGAACGGATAGTTCATCACGCTGTCGAGCGAATAGCCCAGGGCATAATTACGGCGGTGACCGTAGCTGACCTTGAGCACTGCATCCTCCCAGACCTCGCCGATAATGGTGCAGCAGGATTTTTCGGCCTTCGCCGAATCGCGTATGAGCGATAGCACATCGTCGGGCAGCTCATCGGCTACGTCGAGTCTCCAGCCGCTTGCTCCGCGCCGCAGCCAGAGCTTAACAATGCTGTCATCGGAGCGGATAATATAGTCCTGCCAGCTTTTATCCTCCTCGTTTACCTCAGGGAGGTCCTTGAAGCCCCACCAGCAGCGGTAATCGTCGGGATATGAGCGGAAGTCGAACCAGCCGAAATATTTCGACGCCTTGCTCGCGTGCGCGCCGACTCCGCCGTAGCTGCCGAAGCGGTCAAAATATACGCTGTCGGCTCCGGTGTGAGAGAAAACTCCGTCGTTTATAACGCCGATGCCGAGCCTTTCGGCCTCGGCGCAAAGGTTTACATAATCACTGACGCTGCCGAGTATAGGATCGACGTTTTCATAGCTTGAGGTATCATAGCGGTGGTTCGACCTCGCCTCTACTATGGGATTTAAGTACAGCGTACCGATGCCGAGCTCTTTTAGATAATCCAGCTTTGAGCTGATGCCATTGAGCGTACCGCCGTAGAAATCATCGGGGGCATAGTTCTTTTCGCCATCTCGCGGCTGCCACTTGACGGGCTCGGATATGCTGCCGTGCATCTCCGGAGTTTGACCGAGGCGGCGGTGATATTCTATCCCCGCCCGTGCCGTTTCGTCGCCGGAAAAGCCGAAGCGGTCGGGAAACACCTGATACATGATGCTCCGGCAGAATTTTTCGGGCGTTTTAAAGCCGCGTTTATATACGGTGAGTCGAAAGCCCTCGGCATCGCTGCCGCAGACGCATGAGCTGTGCCCGTCCTCTGAGGGACACAGAAAGCTATCGTCGAGCTTAAACTTATAAAAAAGCGCGGCGGGGGAGGGAGCGGTAAAGCGGGCGGAGAATGTATTTCCCGAACGCTGCATGGCAAGCTCCTCAGAGAAGCTGTCGCCGCAGACGCAGAGCGTGACGGCATCGACTCCTCCGAAGGTCACTGCGGAGAAGGTAATCTCCGTTCCCTCCTCCACAGCACCGGGGGGCGAGCGATATGAGCTGTCGTATGCGTCATGCCAGGCAAGGCTGCGCAATTTGAGCTCATCGCGCAGAAGCTTATCGAGAAATGCAGTTCTCGGCTGAAAAACTGCGAGCCACTCGCGCTCGGGCTGCGATGCAAGGGCTGCACCAAATGAGCGCACGACTGTGTTTACCGCGTCGTCGATACCAAGCCCCATGTCGTCCATCAGCGTGCGAAAAAGCTCCGCCGGTATAAGCTCCGAGCGATTCTCGGGCAGAAACTCAAAAATTCTTCCGGCCGGACAGCCGCAGCGTGTACAATTATCCGCCGCACAGCCGACGGCCGCCGCTGAGACGAGATATATCCGCTCGTGCTCGGTCACATCGCCGAGCGGCGTCCAGTTCCCATGGTCGAGAGCAGCCTCATAGCTTTCTACATCGTAATATTCAACATACAGCCGCCCGTCGCGCCAGCGCTCGTCGTAGCCGCCGTAGGTATTTACTTTCCTTATCATAGCATCCATAGATAAAGCTTTGCGTATTCCTCCGAGGAGCGGTCGAAGCTGAAATCGGCCTCCATAGCCTGACGTATGAGCGACTGCATAATCTCGGGCTTGTGGTAGCATTCAAGCGCGAGCAGCACCGCATCCTTCATCTCGTGGGCGTTAAAATCTGCAAAGGAAAAGCCGGTGCCCTCGCCGGTGTAGCGGTTGTAGGGCTTTACCGAATCCTTGAGGCCGCCCGTCTCGCGGACGACAGGCAGCGTGCCGTAGCGCATGGCGATCATCTGCGAAAGACCGCAGGGCTCGAAGCGCGAGGGCATGAGCAGAAAATCAGCTCCGGCGTACACACGGTGTGATAGCTCTTCGTTATAGCCTATAAATGCGCACAGCCTGCCCTTATAGCGTGTCTCGGAATTACGCATAAAGTCCTCATAGTCCTTATCTCCGCTGCCGAGCATGAAAAACTGCATGTCGTTATACTGCATGAGCTCATCGAGCATGCGCTCGACAAGGTCAAAGCCCTTCTGCTCGGTCATGCGGGTGACCATTGCGAAAATGGGCGCCTCCGCACGCTGCTCCAGCCCGAAACCGCGCTGGAGTTCAAGTTTACATAATCTTTTTCCGCTCAATCTGCCCTTATGGTATCTTGCAGGCAGTGCCGGGTCTGTATACGGGTTAAACACCCTGGTGTCAATGCCGTTTATGATACCGGAAAGCTCGCTTGAGCGAGCCGAGAGTATGCCATCGAGCCCCTCGCCGAAGTAGGCGGTCTTTATCTCCTGCGCGTAGGTGGGGCTTACGGTGTTTATCCTGTCGGCAAAAACACATCCGGCCTTGAGGAAGCTTGCACAGCCGTTGAGCTCCATAAACTCCGGCGTGTAGTATTTATCCTCGACGCCGAGCAGATCCTGAACGTAGTCAAAGCCGAATTTTCCCTGATACGCAATGTTGTGTATCGTAAGCAGCCAGCGCAGTGAGCCTTGTATCGCGCCGCCGTACTGCGTCTTTGCAAGCATCGGCAGCATGGCCGTGTGCCAGTCGTTGCAGTGGACTATATCGGGCATAAAGCCGAGGTTCGGTATAGCGTCGAGTACGGCGCGTGTGAAGAAGGCGTACTGCTCGCCCTCGGCCTGGCCGCCGCGGTAGATTTTATCGCCGAAATAAAACTCGCTGTCGACAAGGTAAATGCAAACGTCGTCGAGCATGAGCCTTTCTATGCCGCAGTACTGCGTGCGCCAGCCAAGGTTTACATAAAAATCGAACATGTGTTCGACGCGGTCAGCGTATTTATCCTTTATGCAGCGGTGGTACGGAGTGATGACCCTTGCGTCGAAGCCGAGCTTTTTAAGCGCCTTCGGCAGCGTTCCGACGACGTCGGCAAGGCCGCCGGTCTTGGAAAGCGGCGCACACTCGGCCGCCGCAAGCAAAATATTTGGAAGCTCTTTTCGGCCTTTTTCATTTAGAATGCTTCTGAACTGCTTTTTCATTTTTATCAGCCATCCTTTCCGGAGTGTATTCAAAATAAACGGTCGAAAGCGGCGGAAGATCTATCGCCGCACTGTAGGGAAGCTCGTCAAAGCCGATATCGCGGCTGTGTATGATTTTTGGGTTATGTAAACTATTTCCACCGTATTTCAGATCGTCGCTCGAGAGCAGCTCCCGCAGAGTACCGGGCTTGGGCAAGCCGATGACAAAGCGGCGGTGCACATTCGGGATAAAGTTGCAGGCGCAGATGAGGTAGCTTTTGCTTTCGGGCTTTGCCGAGCGCAGGAAGGCTATTGAGCTGAGCGCGCTGTCGTTTACGTTCAGCCACTTGAAGCCGTCCCACGACTTGTCTATTTCGTAAAGCGCGGGGCAGGTTCTGTACAGCCTGTTTAATGCGGCATAGTATTCGCGCAGCTTCTCATGCATGGGATAGTCCAGCAGCAGCCAGTCGAGCTCCTGCTTATAGTTCCACTCGATAAACTGTCCGAACTCAGAGCCCATGAAGCACAGCTTCTTTCCGGGATGTGCAAACTGATAGCCGTACAAGGCGCGCAGCGTCGCAAACTTCTGCTCGTAGCTGCCGAACATTTTGTCCAGCATCGATTTTTTTCCGTGCACAACCTCATCGTGCGAGTAGGCGAGGATGAAGTTTTCCGAAAACGCGTACATCATGGAAAACGTCAGCTTGTCGTGATTACCCTTGCGGAACAGCGGATCGGTCGAAAAATAGTCAAGCGTATCGTGCATGTAGCCCATGTCCCATTTAAAGCTGAAGCCGAGCCCGCCGACCGAGGGCGGCATTGTGACCATGGGATAGGCCGTAGACTCCTCGGCGACGGTGACGGCGCCGGGAAAGCTTGACAGAACAGCGGTATTGAGCTTTTTCAGAAAGCTAACCGCGCCCAGATTGATATTGCCTCCGTCGCGGTTTTTTGTGTATTCGCCCTCCTTGCGACCGTAGTTCAGGTACAGCATAGAGGACACCGCATCGACGCGGATGCCGTCGATGTGGTACTTTTCAAAGAAAAAGCAGGCCGAGGATATGAGAAACGACTGCACCTCCGGCATGTCATAGTCAAATATAAGCGTGCCCCACTCGGGGTGCGAGGCCATGCGCTTTTCCTTGCATTCAAAAAGGCGCGTGCCGTCAAACTCGGCAAGACCGTGCTCGTCGCGGGGAAAATGCGCGGGCACCCAGTCCATGATAACGCCTATGCCGGCCTTGTGCAGGGTGTCGATAAACTCGGCAAACTCGTCGGGCGTTCCGTAGCGGCTTGTCGGCGCAAAGTAGCCCGTCACCTGATAGCCCCACGAGCCGGGGTAGGGGTATTCCGTCAGCGGCATCAGCTCAATGTGCGTATAGCCCATTTCCGTGCAGTATTTTGCAAGCTCCGGCGCGATCGAAGCGTAATTCACGCCGCCCTCCGGTATTTTCCATGAGCCGAGATGCATTTCGTATATAGACATGGGGCTTTCAAAGCAGTTTCTTTTCGCACGGCTTTGCATGAAGTCCTCGTCGTGCCAGACGTGTGAGCCTGTCCACACCATGGACGCGGTATTCACGCCCGACTGCGACCACTGCGCAAAGGGATCGGACTTCCACATGGTTTTGCCTGCGGCCGTAGTCACGCAGTATTTGTACAGCTCGCCGTTACAGAGTCCCTCGACGAAGCAGTACCATATGCCGCCGCGCTTTTCCATAGGCGTACACTCCGGATTCCAACCGTTAAAGTCACCGACGAGAGATACGCTTTTCGCGTTCGGCGCCCAGACGGCGAAGCGGTGCATTTTCGCCTCCTCAATGTACCGGCAGCCAAGAAGAAGCCAGGCCTTCTGCGCGCAGCCGGTGTTAAACAGGAAAACATCGTCCGCCGGAACGTATTTGTCTATAAGCTCTGAACAGTTCATATCAGCACTCCGCACATAATAATTACTCAACCTGTATTATAAAACACCGTCAGGGAAATGCCAACAAGTTTTTTTGCTTGCATCGTGCGCGGAAACATAATAAAATAAAAAAGAAATAAGCGCAGGAGGTGCAGTATGTTTTCATTCAACCACTTTAACTTCAACGTGTTCGATCTTGAGCGCAGTCTTAAGTTTTACGATGAGGCGCTGGGCCTCAAGCCCGTGCGCGAAAAAAACGCCGCCGACGGAAGCTTCAGGCTCGTTTTTCTCGGCGACGGTGTGACTGATTTCGCACTCGAACTTACATGGCTGCGGGACCGTGACACGCCCTACGATCTCGGGGAGCAGGAGTTTCACCTCGCATTCGTGGCCGACGATATGGAAAAGGCTCATGAAAAGCACGCTCGGCTCGGCTGCATATGCTTTGAAAACCCGAAAATGGGCATATACTTTATCGAGGATCCCGACGGCTATTGGATAGAGATAATTCCGCCGAGAAAGTGAAGGGCGGATAAAAGATATGAGCATGATATGCGATAACATAAGCCGCGGAGAGGACGGTGTGCTCCGCTTTGCCGGACAGGATATACAGGAGCTTGCCGAAAGGTACGCAACGCCTCTGTATCTCATGGACGAGGACAGGCTGCGCCGTAATTGCAGAGTATACCGCCGTGCGTTTAAAAAGTATTTCGGAGACAATGCGCAGGCGCTTTACGCGAGCAAGGCCAATTCCTTTAAGCGCATTTACGAGATAATGCGCGAGGAGGAAATGGGTATAGACGTCGTATCAAGCGGCGAGATATATACGGCCGCGGCAGCCGGGTATCCGATGGAAAACGCGTATTTCCACGGCAATAACAAAACGGACGCCGATATACGCTTTGCCATGGACAAGGGCGTGGGCTGCTTTGTCGTCGATAATCAGGAGGAGCTCAAGGCTATACAGAGGGAAGCGGCGAAGCGGGGGATAACGCAGAAGATCATGCTGCGCCTGACTCCCGGTATTGATCCGCACACCTATGAGGCGGTATCCACTGGAAAGGTCGATTCAAAGTTCGGAGTCGCCATAGAAACGGGACAGGCCGAGACCCTTACGGCCTCGGCACTGGGGATGAAGCATATAGAGCTCAGGGGCTTTCACTGCCATGTCGGCTCTCAGGTCTTCACGGAGAATGTTTTTGAAAGAGCAGCGGTGATCATGCTCCGGTTCATAGCGCATATAAAGGGAAAGTACGGCTATCAAGCGCAGGAGCTCGACCTCGGCGGAGGCTACGGCGTAAGATATACTGACACCGATCCGTATCTTAACGTTGAAGAAAAAATAGCTCAGGTGGCGCAGACCGTAAAGGAAGAATGCTCCTTGCTCGGCATAAAAATGCCGGGTATACACATGGAGCCGGGCAGAGCAATAGCCGCAGATGCCGGCATGACGCTGTATACCGTGGGTGCCGTAAAGCATATACCGGGCTATAAGACCTATGTCTCGATAGACGGCGGAATGACGGATAATCCGCGCTATGCGCTGTACCGCTCGCAGTATACATGCCTTGCCGCAAGGCAGGAGAAAAACGCCGAAATGATGCCCTGCTCGCTCGTCGGACGCTGCTGCGAAAGCGGAGATATAATTCAGGAGAGCATTCTTCTCCCCGCGGACATAAAGCGCGGAGATATCGTCGCCGTGTGCACCACAGGCGCGTATAACTATTCCATGGCATCAAATTATAACCGAGTCCCGCGCCCTCCGGTAGTTATGCTCCGCGGCGGCGAAAGCTATGCCGCCGTTCGCCGCGAGAGCCTTGAGGATATCTGCCTTAATGATCTGTGAGCTCCTCTATCTCCGTTACCGAGACCTCGAACGCGGTTTTTTCGACCGGCTCGCTGTCTATGAGCTTTATGTAGCTGCGGCTTTGTATGCGTCCCTCGAGAGACACCGTCGTCCCCGTATCCCAGTAAGACGCTTCGCGTGCTCTGAGCCCCCATGTTATGCACGGAAGATAGTCCGAGCGGCCGTATTTGCGATTGACGGCAATCATCAGGTCGCAGATATCCCGCCCCATCGGCGTTACGCGCAGGTTCGGCGGCTTGCACAATGTGCCCGTCAATCGAATGAGGTTTGAGTCCTCGCCGACGCAGGGACAGATATCCTTCGCAAAGACCGTTATGACGAGCTTTGCGCCCTCTCCGCTTTTGTTGTTGAATGATCTCAGCTCACCCGTGACGCAGAGCTTTTCTATATCCGACGCCTCAACGGCGCTCAGAAGCTCCGTACGCGCTATTATGTTTATCGTGTCCGTAGCGCCGGACAGCCGTGCGACCTCGAGCGGAAAGGTGTAGAAGCTCTCGCCGCGTGATGCGTGCGAAAAGACCGGCGGCGCAATCATTGCACCTATGAGCTGTGCATAATTCGTGCTTGTGTTCTCATCCATATATTCATTCCTGTCCTTGTCAATGGTTTTTGTTAGAGTATATTAAGGACAAACGCTTGAATATGCCGCCGGGATGAAATATAATGATGTCAGTATTATTTATTTCGAAAGGGACGAAACTCATGAATATAAAAGAACTGCTCGCTTACTGCGACCATACTCTGCTTCGCGTCGACTGCACCGAGGCAGAGATAAAAAGGCTTTGCGATCAGGCGATAAAATACGGCTGCGCGTCGGTCTGCATCCCGCCCTGCCACGTTCCCGGTGCAAAGCGATATGTCGGAGACAGAATGAATATATGCACTGTCATCGGCTTCCCGAACGGCTATATGTCTTCGGCCGCAAAGGCCTTTGAGGCCGCCGACGCTGTGGCAAACGGCGCCGACGAGATCGATATGGTCATTAACCTGTCCATGGTCAAGGACGGCTGCTGGGAGGACGCCGCCGAGGATATCAAGGCCGTTCGCCGCTCCTGCCCCGGCAAGGTGCTCAAGGTCATCATCGAGTGCTGCCTGCTGACCGATGAGGAGAAAATGCGCCTTTGTACCATCGTATCCGAGTGCGGCGCGGACTTCATAAAGACCTCGACCGGCTTCAGCAAGGGCGGCGCTACACGCCATGATGTCGAGCTCCTGCGCCGATGCAGCCCGGACAGCCTTCAGGTAAAGGCGGCAGGCGGCATAGCCTCGCTTGAGGACGCAGAGGACTTCATTGCCCTCGGCGCCACGCGCCTGGGCACAAGCCGTATAGTCAAGCTCGCAATGGAGCTTGAGCGTGAAAATGCCGATGACCGCGACAACGGCGAAAGCTACTGAGAAAAGGCGGTGCGCAGATGCGTAAACCGGGCAGACTGCTCAGCATAATCGGCTTTATCCTATCGGCGGCGCTCCTGGCTGCCGGCTCATATTTCATCGCTCCGCGCTCACAGAGCTGGGCAAGCGTCTGGAGCGTGCTCACGGGCGGCGCGGCGGCGTATTTTGCCTATTATGCATTTCATAAAAGCAGCGACGATTAAAAGCATTCACGGCGGAGCACCCCCTCTGCCGTGAATTTCCCGAAAAAAGCCCTTGACAATCAGAGGGCGAACTGATATATTAATTAAGCTGAAAACAAAGTAGGTACGGCATCCCCGACCTCACCGGACCGCAAAAGGCGCGCTTCGGTCAATAGCATTGCCCAAAAGGGGCTTTGTTTGTGCGGATGCTGTCAGGCATCCGTTTTTTGCATTATGGAGGTGTTTTACAATCGCAAGCGTGAATCATGAGATCAATGAAGAGATCCTCGACAAGGAAATACGCGTTATCGGCGACGACGGCGAGCAGCTTGGAATAATGTCCTCGGAGGCCGCCATGAAAATCGCGGAGGAAAAGGAGCTTGATCTGGTCAAGATATCCCCTATGGCAAAGCCCCCCGTCTGCAAGATCATGGATTACGGCAAGTACCGCTTTGAGCAGTCCAAGCGTGAAAAGGAAGCCAAGAAGAACCAGCGCGTCATGGAGGTCAAGGAGATCCGCATGTCTCCCGGAATCGGCGAGAACGACCTGAACACGAAGCTCAAGAGCGCGCTCAAGTTCCTTGCTGACGGAGACAGGGTCAAGGTCTCGATCCGCTTCCGCGGCAGAGAAATGGCGCACACTCATCTGGGCGAGGTCATTCTGCGCGACTTCGCGGCAAAATGCGAAGAGGTTGCAAACCTTGATAAGGCTCCCAAGCTTGAAGGGCGCAATATGTCCATGTTCCTTTCGCCGAAGTCTGCCGCGGCAGTCAAGAAGGCGCAGAAGGAAGCCGCCAAAAAGCAGGCCGAGGCTGAGGCCGCTGCAAAGGCGGAGGAAAACAACTGACAGGTTATTACAGACAGAAATTCTGATAATAGCAGCATACGGAAGGAGAAAACAACTATGCCTAAACTTAAGACCCATAGCGGTGCTAAGAAGAGATTCAATCTCACCAAGACCGGTAAAGTAAAGCGCGCACATGCGTTCAAGAGCCATATCCTCACCAAGAAGGACACCAAGCGCTGCCGTCGCCTGCGTTCCGGCGTGATCGCCGACGTTACCAACGAGGCAACCATCAAAAAGATGATCCCTTACAAATAATAAGGGCTGACTGTTACTGATAGGAGGAATTACAAATGGCAAGAGTTAAGGGCGCAATGATGACCCGTAAACATAGAAATAAGATCCTTGGCCTGGCAAAGGGTTACTGGGGCAACAAGTCCCGCCACTACAAGATGGCTCAGGAGCAGATGATGAAGTCCGGCCGCTATGCATACGTCGGCCGCAAGCAGAAAAAACGCGACTTCCGTCAGCTGTGGATCACCCGTATCAGCGCGGCATGCAAGGCAAACGGCATGAACTACTCCACCTTCATGCACGGCCTGAAGCTCGCCGGCATCGACATGAACCGCAAGATGCTGTCCGAGACCGCTATCCACGATCCCGCCGCCTTTACCGCCCTGTGCGAGAAGGCAAAGGCCGTAAAGTGATTTAATTTGACCGAAAAAAACTCCGCATACACTGTATGCGGAGTTTTTTACGCATTTTCGGTATCAACGGCCTGCTTCGCCTTCCCGGCCTTTTGAATGAATCCTATGAGCTGGCCGGAGAGCACGACCGTCAGCAGTGAATAGATGATCTTGTTAAACGGGATATACGTAAGCGACAGGGCGAGAACGACGAGATCCGACAGCAGATACACCCACTGTATGCCGATCTTGAACAGGTGCGACAGGCTCAGCGCGAGCGAATCGTCGCCGGTCGGGGCGGAGTTTGCCCTTACGCACAGGCCGACGCCGACACCGACGAACAGTGAGCCGGCTATCGCCGCGAGAAGCGGCATCTGCGCTATTTGCGGCCAGAGCGGGGGAAAGAGCTCAAATATCGCGTAGAACGCTGAAAAACCGCCGCCCGCGATGACGGAGTAGGCAATAAATTCCCTGCCCAACAGCTTAAAGCCGAGCAGGTAGCACGCGCCGTTGAGCACAAGGCCGCTTATCGACGGGGAAATGCCGAGCCAGTGCTCGAGCAGCAGCGTAAGACCTAGGACGCCGCCCTCGGTCACGCCGGAGATGGAGTGAATGTTATACAGGCCGAATGCGAGTATCGCACTGCCGAGGATTATACTCAGGCAGTTTTTCGACTTTAAACGGGGTAACAATTTTAACAAAACCTTTCTATTTATTCTTTTTCTTTATAATGCTCTCCGAATATTTTACGAAGCGCTTAACGGCGGGGGAGGAGTGCCGGAGATAGTTCAGTGCTATGCCGAAGCTTATGCTCCTCGGCGGGGAGATGGGGAGCTTAACGATCTCACAGGGCCAGTTGCGCGTTATGAGCTCGTTCATTATGCTTATGCCCAGTCCCTTTTCAACCATTTGCAGCGCCGAAAAGCTCTCAACCGTTGAAAAGCGGATGTCCGGCTCGATGCCGAACTCATCAAACAGCGGTATAACGTCGTCATCGTGTCCAAAGCCGGGAAGAATGAGCTTTTCATTTCGGCAAAGCTCAAACGGAAAGCTGTCCAGCCTCGCACATGGGTGCTCCCTTGGCAGCAGCGCCATCATTCTGTCCTCGGACAGCGGTATCCAGTCATACGGGAACGGCTCACGATAGCTCATGAAGGCGACGTCTGCCAGCTTATCGTCGAGCCATTTAACAACCTAGGTGCGGCAGCCCTCAAGCATGGTTATTTTGATCTGCGGATAGTCGCTTTGAAAGCGGCTTATGACCTCCGGCAGCCAGTGCGCTGCTATGCTTGAGTACGACGCGATCGTCACGCTGCCGATGATAAGCCCCTTCGTGTCGGCCGCGAGCGAAGCGGTTTTCGGCGTAGTCGCCATCGCTTTTGCAATCGGCTTTACCCTGTTTGTAAACAGGCTTACAAACGCCGTGGCATAAGACTGAAGACTTATGCAAAGTTTTAAACCCATAGATTTCCGACCTTGCTGAAAAACGGCAGGGTCGGATTTTTTGGCAGGCGTTCGGCTCCCGTCAGCTTACAGCTTATGCATAACTCCGAGCTGATAAAACGCGACGGCGCTCGCCGCGGCGACGTTTAATGAGTCCACACCGTGCGACATCGGGATGCGCAGCGTGTAGTCGCAGCCTGCAACAGTCTCGGCTGCAAGCCCGTCGCCCTCCGTCCCGAGGACTACGGCGAGCTTTTCTTCTCCTGCCGGGGCGGGATCGTATATCGGCAGCGATCTGTCCGTCAGAGCCATTGCTGCTGTTTTAAAGCCAAGAGAGGAAAGCTCCTGCAGCCAATTCTCACCGAGATACGTCCACGGCACCTGAAACACCGTGCCCATGCTGACTCTCACTGCGCGGCGATACAATGGATCGCTGCCCTCGGCAGTCAGAAGCACCGCGTCCATGCCCAGCGCCGCAGCCGAGCGGAAGATCGCGCCGATATTAGTCGGATTCATCACATTTTCCAGAACCGCTATGCGTTTTGCATTGCGGCAGACCTCCTCAACGCTGCACAGCTCGGGACGCAGCATGGCGCACAGCATTCCGCGAGTCAGGTGGAAGCCCGTAAGCTGAGTGAGTACTTCAAGCTCTGCCGTGTAAACGCTTATATCCTCCGGGCAGCGCGAAAGAAGCTCCCTGGCCTTGCCGTCGGCGTGCTTTTTCTCCATTAAAAAAGACAGCGGAACGCAGCCTGCGTCCAGCGCACGCTCGATGACCATAGGGCTTTCTGCAATGAACATCGCATTTTCAGGGTCGCGCCTGCAAAGCAGCTGGTTTTCCGTAAGACGTGCGTAAACATCCAGCTCCGGCGCGTCAAAATCCCGTATCTCAATAAAATTTGCCATAAAAATGACTTCCCTTATGCTTAAGAAAAAATCGGAGCAAGCCTTGCATCGCTTGCTCCGAGATGGTGCCGGTGGCCGGACTCGAACCGGCACGACGCAAGCATCAGAGGATTTTAAGTCCGCCGTGTCTACCATTCCACCACACCGGCAAATACCTTATTATTTTATCATCGTGCCGCCGAATTGTCAATGATTCCGAACACCACGGACGTCCCGGCCGGCATAAAATGCAGTGAGGTGAAGCAACTTGAATGTAAATTACTTTCTCGGAGCAAACTCCTGCGCCGGTTTTTGCTCGCTTTACGACGGCTTTTGCCGCGGCGAGGGAGACTTTCTGCATCTCATAAAGGCAGGACCCGGCGGAGGAAAATCAAGCTTCATGCGGCGCATCGCCGCTGCCGCGGCCGAGCGCGGCTATGACACCGAGTGCGTCCTGTGCTCGGGTGACCCGGACTCACTCGATGCGGTATACATACCCGAGCTAAGACTTGGGTTTATGGATGCCACTGCGCCGCATGTATGTGAGCCGGGGAATTTTTCGTATAATTCAGATTATGTAAACTTAGGACGCTTCTGCGATAGAATAAGGGATCCGCGCATCGGGTATTATACGGCGACCTATCGCACTATGTACAAAACGGCCTATGCTTATCTTGCCGCGGCCGGGAGCATCGAATGTGCGGAGATTCCCGGGCTCATAGACGAAGATACGCTTGAAAAGGTAAGAAAACGTGCGCGGAACGCCGCGCTGCGTGAGCTGGGGAGTGCGCGGAAGAGCGGTGCCGCTCCGTGCGAAAAGCAGATTTTTGTCCGCTGCATAAGCTGCAAGGGGGAGCTTGCGCTGAAAGATGATGTTAACGCGTTATGTAAACGGATATATCTCCTTGACAATCGCTGCTCGCTTGCACAGGTGTACCTCGCCGAGCTGCGTTCGGAGGCTGCATCACGCGGCGCGAATACAATACTCTGCATGTCACCGCTGCGCCCGGATAGATTTGATGCGCTGCTTTTGCCGGAATACGGACTGGGCTTTGTATCTGCCTCGGCGATGGAGATAGCCGAGCCGTGGCGTCATGTGAGACTGGATGCGCTCATCGAGCCTGCTGCATTTCGTGCATCACGAACAGAGCTCAGGCGGCGTGAAAAGCTGTGCAGCGAGCTGACGGGTGAGGCAGTGCACTGGCTGCATCGTGCGAAGGAACATCACGATGAGCTTGAGCGCGTGTATAATCCCCACGTCGACTTTGCGGCGCTTGATGCGTTCACAAACGAAACGATAGATAGAATTTTTAAATAGGAAATAAAAAACGGCTGAGGCAATGCCTCAGCCGAAAGCTTTGATTTCAGCAGCACATGCCGCCCCAGGGGGTCAGGCACGAGCAGCACAGATACGAGGTGCAGCAGTCATCGCAGACACAGCAGGAGTTATTGTAGTTTCCGCTGTACTGCTGGTAATACTGACCGTTATTCTCCAGCCTGCTCAAAAGCTGACGATAGTTCGGATTGTCGGGGTCTATCTCGACTGCACGCTTTGCGTCCTCAAGGGCGTTTATCCTGTTGCCGAGATACATGTTGGCAACGGCGCTGAGATAGTACCAGCGTCCGTCACGCTCGGCAAGCGGCACCTGCGAGAGCGCTGTGAGCGCTTCGTTATATCTGCCGTTGCGTATGTAGTTTACCGCTGCACGGCACTCTGCGCGCTCCTGCGGCTGCTCATACGCACCGTAGCCGGAAAATCCGCCGAATCCGCCGTAGCCACCGTAGCCGCCGTAGCCGCCGGACTGACCGGTCTCGCCGTTTTTGATCTGGTCGTAGGCGGCGTTTATCTCGTTCATCTTTGCCGCAGCCGCGGCGTTGCCGGGATTGCGGTCGGGGTGATATTTCTTTGCAAGCTCTCTGTAGGCCTTTTTTATCTCCTCGTCGCTCGCATTGCGCGAAACGCCGAGGACTTCATAGGGATCCCGTGCCATTCGGTACTGCTCCTTACTTATTGTCTGTTCCGTAGTGACTGTCGAATTTTATCCACACGCCGCTGCACAGTATATTTTTTATGATGTCCGCATCCTGAACTATCGGAAGCCGCTCAAAGCTTCTGACGCAGTCGGCAAGCAGAAGCTCAAGGATGGATTTGAACCGCTCTCGCTCGTCGAGCCTGCCGTACAGGTAAACGAAGGGGTTATACTTATATGCTCTTTTATCGCTTTTAAGGTCAATGCACGCATCCATGACGTAGACGAATTGTCCGAGCGCCATGCCGAAGGTGCGTAAATCGTTCTGCCAGTGATCCTCGCGCATGACGAAAAGCTCCGCCATGAGCCTGCCGAAGACTGTCGCCGCAGCGTCGGCCGACGTCTCCCTGCGATCCTCAATGGCCTTAAGCTCGGACATCGACTGCTTTATCACACCGCACTGGCGGGGATACTCTTTACAGACCTTCCTGTATGATGGTTCAAGTATTTTTGCCGAGGCAAGCGCCGGGAGGTTTATTTCATCGTTCCAGTCGTCAAGGCAGTTGAGATAGGCCAGCGCAACGTTCATATCCGCCGCATAGTCGCTGATCTCCGACTGCAAAAACGCCCTTTGCCCGAGGGGATGCGCAGGGCAGGGGGCGGAACCGCTGAGATTATATGGCTCGTACAGTGCGGACAGCAGCATGACGAGAAACGCCATATCGTATGTCAGCGTAAAACGGGCAAGGCTGCCGTGGCGCTCGCTGAGGCTTCGGCACAGACCGCAGTAATATGCTTTGTATCTCTGCCGCTGCCGCTCGTTAAGGGAGGAAAGATCTGCCGTTACAAAGCCGAACATCTCAGGTCCTGCCGGTGAATGAGTTGCCGCATTTTTTGCACACGATGTTTATTTTGCCCTTGTGCCGGGGAACTCTCAGCGTGGTGCGGCATGCAGGGCAGGTAAAGAACTTATAGTCCTTGCGCTGAGTCCAGCGGACCTTTATCATTTCGAATTTGCCGCCGATGCTCATGCGAATTCTCAAGTATCGGTTGTTTTCCGTACTGCGCTTATATAAATTTCTTGACAGCATACGCGCATAGACCAAAATCAGAAGAACAAACGCGATAAGCCATACGATTCTTGAAAATACCGTTCCGTTGAACACAACGGCCAGTATCATCAAAACAAGGCTTAGGATAGATAAGAATCTGTTTAGCTGATCAATGCCGCAGCGTCCGGACATAAAGCGCGCAAATTTTTCTCTCATGGAAAAGTCACCTTGATAGAACTAAATATTACAATAGTTTATATTATCACAGCCGCAGCCGCAATATATAAATTATTTGTGAATTCGTCAGCCTTTGACGTAGCTCCAGACATATTCGATGACGGTGTCCTGCTCTCCGTCGCCATGACTGCGGGTGCACTTTATAACATTGCCCGGTTCGTCGTACTCATATTCGTTCTTTGTGACGCTTATCGAATTCCCGTCCGGACCGTAAATGCTGACGGAAAGCTCGTTTCCGTGCTCGTCATAGCTGTACTCGGTGCGGCTTATTAAATTACCGTCCGCGGCAGACTGCTTCTGGATAAGGCGGCCTTTGTCGTCGTAGCTGTAGGTCTCGACAGTCTCGCTGTCCTCGAGCATGTCCTGCCGCGTGAGCTTTGTGAGCTTGCCCGCGTCATCATACTCATATGCGATGTCGCTTATGAGCTTGACACTCTCAAAAGACTCTTCGTTTGCAAGACACTCAAAATACTTTTCGCTCACAAGGCTTTTGCCCTCGTAGGCGTAGACTGTGTAGGCGGTGATACTGCCGCCTATCACGTTCGATTCCTTCATCTTAAGCCCCGACTCGTTATACTCGTACAAAACGCGGTATTCCTCGGTATATTCCTCAGGTCCGTCGGCAACGTAGCTTACCATCGTCTCGGCAAGTCCGTCGGAGTTGAGAGTGTATTCCTTGTATCCGACGGGGGCGTCGTTTATGCCGAGCGTTGTCTCCTTTACGATAGCCCCGCTGCCGTCGTATTCGTATATCACGGTATTGAATTTAAGCCCGTTTGTGTTGTACCGGATCTCTTTCTCAAGCTTACCCTCGGACTTTTCATAAACGGAAAGATCCTGCGTGGGTGCAGGCGTATTGCTTGGCTCGTCAGGTGTAGTGCCTCCGTCATTTGCACACGCACATAGTGAAAATACTAGCATTGCGGCAAGCATCAGGCTGATAGTTTTTTTCATATTTCGAAATCCTTTCAGTCGTCGATATCCTTATCAAGTATCGCGCCGGTGTAGGCCTCGATCTCATACTCGTATTCGAGCGCTATCGTGCGAAATTCAACGTCGTAATACCACACGCCGTCGTCAAGCTTAAGCCTGACCTTCAATTTAGACACCTGATTTTCGGCAAGACGCGCATCGCTCAGAGCGATCTGCTGTGCACGCTCCTCACCGATGAGAAGCTCATCGTCACGCGTCTGATTAATAAGATAGATAACGCCGACAGTAATGAGCGCCGCGACAAGTATGCAAATAATCAGAATTTTAATGCTTTTCTTCATGTTGTTCCTCACAATATATAGTTAAGGCATTATACCATTTTCGAGACCGTTTAGCAATATGTCTGTTTTTCTGCGATTTTAACGAAAAAACAAATTTTTCGGTTGACAAGCAGGCACTATTACACTATAATATTCAAGCGACTGTGGAGAGGTGCGCTATGCTGATTGATTTACGACAGATAATTGAAGTTCCCGGAAAAAGTGTTCCGTTCAAATGTGAGCTGGATACGGACGGACTGAAATTTAAGTCGATCAAGGAGTATAAGACCCCGCCCACGGCGGAAGGCAGAGTGTTTAACGAGGCAGGTATCCTGACACTCGAGGGTACCCTGACAGCCGAAATGACTTGCGTCTGCGACAGATGTGGTAAACTGTTTGACAGCACCAAGGTGATGAACCTCCACGCCTTCATATCCGACAGAGAGTCTGAAGATCCCGAGGTCTTTGTTCTCGACGGGGACATGCTCGATCTCGATGAAACGCTCTCGACCCTTTTCATTCTTGACATGGAAACAAAGTTTCTGTGCTCAGAGGATTGCAAAGGTCTATGCTCCCGCTGCGGAGCCGATTTAAACCTTGGCCCCTGCGCGTGCGGGAAAGAAGTCGATCCAAGACTTGCTGTTTTACAGCAGCTGTTGGATAGTGATCAATAATATTTACGCTGATATGCAGCTATTTTTCAGGAGGTGTCACCATGGCAGTCCCTAAGGGAAAAGTATCAAGACAGAGACGTGACAAGAGACGTTCGTCTCATTGGAAGCTCGAGGCTCCCGGCATAATAAAGTGCCCCAACTGCGGCGAGTTCAAAATGCCTCATCGTGTGTGCAAGGCATGCGGTATGTACAACGGCCGCAAGGTTCTCACCGTTGACGAGAAGTAATTAAAATGCTCAAGGAGGAAAGGGTAGCCGTACCCCTTCCTCCTTTTGCGTATCGTAAGCTATGAAAAACGACGTTATTTCAAAAATAGATAACGACAGTCCGCTGCTGCATAAGGCGCATATAGGTGACGAGATAGTCAGCATAAACGGAAATGTGATCCACGATGTGCTCGACTATAAGTATTTCTCCTATGACCCCGTGCTGCACATAACGCTGCGCAGACCCGACGGTATGGAGCATATCGTGCGCGTGCAGAAGCCTGAGGGACGTGATCTCGGCCTGGAGTTTTCCGAGTATCTCATGGATAATCCTCGAAGCTGCGCGAATAACTGTGTGTTCTGCTTTATCGACCAGCTCCCCAAGGGTATGCGCAAGACAATGTACTTTAAAGACGACGATGCGCGATTGAGCTTCCTGCTGGGAAATTACATCACGCTTACTAATCTCTCCGAGCGCGAGATACAGCGCATAATCGATTTGCACATAAGCCCTGTGAACATTTCCGTCCACGCGACCGATCCCGAGCTGCGAGTCAAGCTGCTGAACAATAAAAATGCCGGTAAATGCGTCGATATCATGAAAAAATTTGCGGCCGGCGGTATTGTTATGAACTGCCAGATCGTCTGCTGCCCGGGGCTCAACGACGATAAGGCGCTCATGCGCACGATGGAGGATCTCGCGGCGATGTACCCGGCGGTGCACAGCGTGTCGATAGTCCCCGTGGGGCTCACAAAATACCGCGAGGGGCTGTATCCGCTAACATCGTTTACGCCGGAGCACTCGGCGGAGACCATCGACATGGTCACGGCCTTCGGCGACGAGTGCGTGAAGAAATACGGAACGAGGATATTCTTCTGCTCGGACGAAATGTATATCTGCGCGCGCCGCGAGCTTCCCGAGGACGATTTCTACGAGGAGCACACGCAGCTTGAAAACGGCGTCGGCATGATAAGACTGCTCGAGCGCGAGTTTAAAAGTGCGCTGATGCTGTCGTGCGAGCCGGACGGAGCTGCGTTTTCCATAGCCTGCGGCACATCCGTTGCGCCGTATTTTGAAAAACTTATTTGTATGGCCGCCGAAAAGTATGGTAATATAAACGGAAAGGTCTATGCCATTCTCAACGACTTTTTCGGTCACAGTATAAATGTTTCGGGCCTTATAACGGGCCGGGACCTCATTGCTCAGCTCAGAGGAAAGGATCTGGGCGAGCGCCTTTTAGTGTCGCAGAATATGCTGCGCCGTGAGGAGCTCGATTTTCTTGACGATGTCACGCTCGAGGAAGCGATAGAAGCCCTCGGCGTTCCCATATACCCCATCGAGTCGGACGGATTCGCCCTTTGGGACGCCATAAGCGGCGATAATCTGCCCGAGGTCAAAATACCTGTCCGCTCACCCGAGCGGCAGCAGTATTATAAGTATAATCAGAATTGATCAGGAGGTTAAAACATGTCAAAGCCTCTCATAGCCATAGTCGGCAGACCGAACGTGGGAAAAAGTATGCTTTTCAATAAGCTCTGCGGCCGCCGCCTTTCCATAGTTGAGGACACGCCGGGCGTTACCCGCGACAGACTGTATGCCGAGTGCGAATGGCTCGGAAGAAAATTCAATATTGTAGATACCGGCGGCATCGAGCCGACGACGGACAACGAGATACTCCTTTTTATGCGCGAGCAGGCCAATATCGCGATAAGCTCGGCGGACGTTATCGTTCTGGTGACCGATGTGCGCACGGGCGTTACCGCGGCGGATAAGGACGTTGCCAACATGCTGCTGCGTTCGAAGAAGCCGACGGTGCTGGCGGTCAACAAAATGGACTCTACCGGCAGGACAGATCCCACGATATATGAGTTTTACGAGCTCGGTCTCGGCGATCCGATAGCTGTCTCGGCAGTCCACGGCCACGGCACGGGCGACCTTCTGGATGAGTGCATGAAATATTTCCCGCCCGAGGAAGAGGATGAGGAGGAAGACGACCGCATAAAGGTCGCCGTCATCGGCAAGCCGAACGTCGGCAAGTCCTCGCTGGTAAACCACATCCTCGGCGAGCAGCGCGTCATAGTCAGCAACGTTGCAGGTACAACGCGCGACGCCGTTGACTCCGAGGTAGATAACAAGTACGGCAAATACGTGTTCATCGATACCGCCGGCATCCGCCGCAAGAGCAGAGTCGACGAGCGCGTGGAGAAATTTTCGGTCATGCGCGCACAGATGGCGATAGAGCGTGCGGACGTGTGCATAATCATGATCGATGCACGCGAGGGCGTAACCGAGCAGGACACGAAAATAGCCGGCCTTGCGCACGAGGCGGGCAAGGCGAGCATCATTGTCGTGAATAAATGGGATCTTGTCGAGAAAGAGACCGGGACAATGGAGAAGATGCGCAAGGCCGTTATGCGCGACCTCAGCTTCATGAGCTATGCGCCGGTGCTGTTTATCTCTGCCAAGACCGGCCAGCGCACCGACAGGATATTCGAGCTTGTTAACTTCGTCAACGACCAGAGCAGCATGCGCATAAGCACCGGCATGCTCAACGACGTGCTCGCAGACGCGCAGGCGCGCGTCCAGCCGCCCACGGATAAGGGCAGAAGGCTCAAGATATATTACATGACTCAGACCGGCATCAAACCGCCGAATTTCGTCGTTTTCTGCAACAGCCGTGAGCTGTTCCACTTCTCGTATCAGCGATATATAGAAAATCAGATCCGCGCCGTGTTCGGACTCGAGGGTACGCCGATACGCATGGTCATACGTCAAAAGGGGGATAAGCAATGACACCCTTACTGCTTGCCGTTACGGCTCTGATCGCGTACTCCTTCGGCAGCCTGAGCACGCCGATACTGTCCTCGCACATTTATTTTCACGAGAATATCCTTAATTACAGCCGCGATAACGCCGGTATAACGCGCTTTTTGAAGCGTCACGGATGGAAGGGCGTCGGCGTCATCGTGCTCATCGAGGCGCTGAAGGTCATAATACCCGTGCTGCTGGGCAGCCTTCTGCTGCTCATCGTCGACCGATCCGCCGTCGGCAGTGCCTTTGCGCTGTTCTGCGTCGTGCTGGGTACGAATTTTCCGATACTCTATCGCTTCCACGGAGAGCACAGCCTGCTCGCGGTGGCTATAGGAACGTTTTTTGTCAGCAGTGAGGTCGCCTTCGCGGGGATCATCGTATTTGTTATCGTGTACCTGATAAGCCGCTATATTTCGCTTTCGTCGCTCACGGCGATGGCAGCAATGTGCCTTGTCTCCGTCATGAGCGTTGACGACACGATAGTCAGGAACATATACCTGCTCACGGGTCTGCTCGTCCTGATCGAGTACCGCGGAAGCATCTCGCGCCTTATAAAGCATAAGGAGAAAAAATTCCGCTATAAAGAGGACGTGACCTATATGTTTGACGATGATTACGGCAGCGGACAGAATTAATTTAAATTTCCGGTTGACAATGTGCGTACGGTCTGCTAAAATAACCAATGCGCATGGGGGTATAGCTCAGCTGGGAGAGCGCTTGAATGGCATTCAAGAGGTCAGCGGTTCGATCCCGCTTATCTCCACCAACAACGGAAACGACCAAGGACTTGTCCTTGGTCGTTTTTTATTAATTCAGCTTTTCTGCTTCTAACGTCATGCCGCCAAGACCTTACCCAGCACGCGCAGAGGCAGGGCGGGGGAGATGCGTATGTCCGGATACGCGGGGTTTAACGAGTGCAGCGCGAGATAACCGTCACCGGCGACGAGCTGCTTTAAGTACGCGCAGCCGTCGTAGAGGAAAATGCCGATCTCTCCGGTCATTAGGCTATGCTGCTGGCTGACCCAAACCGTCTGCCCGTCGTGAAAGCGCGGCTCCATACTGTCGCCCGCGACGCGCACACCGAAGTTCGCGCCGTCGGGAACTTCGGGACCGACCTCGGTCATATCGTAATCCTCACTGTCGAGAAACTGCCCCGTACCGGCCGATACCGCCAGTGAATACAGCGGCAGGGTGCGCGTTTTTGCGGGCTCGGACTGCGTGGAATATCGCCCGCTGTCGCGCAGAAGCTCTATATAATCCATGGCTTTTCTCCGTCCGACGGGGTTGAGCCCGGCGAGTATGCCTCCCTCGGGAGCCGAGCCGAAGGCGCCGGCTATGTCCTCTATCTCCAAAGCGCGGCACAGCGCGAGAAACTGCTTTGCGCTCGGCAGCGTGCTGCCGGTCTCCCATTTGGAGATGGCCTGATTTGTGACGTCGATGCCGTCCTTTGCAAGCGCGGCAGCAAGCTCCGACTGCGAAAAGCCCAGCTCGCGGCGCTTTGAATTTAAAATTTCTCCGATACTCTTTCGCATATCGTGCCTCCTTTTTTGTGTATGACTGCAGTATATAGTATGACGATATAAAAATCAAGCATAATCTCTGAAAAGGATAAAAACACCTGTTTACATATCCTGAACAGCGATGTATAATGGATGCATTATCTTAAATGGAGATGGCGCATGTGGACAGGGTAATACTTCATTCGGACATAAATTCGTGCTATGCAAGCGTCGAGCGGCTCTACAGGCCGTCTCTTGAGGGCAGACCGTTTGCCGTGTGCGGCTCGCAGGAGGCGCGGCACGGAATAGTGCTCGCAAAGGACGAGACGGCAAAACGCGCCGGGGTCAAGACCGGTATGGCGATATGGCAGGCGCGGCAGCTGTGCCCGGAGCTCCGGATCGTCGAGCCGCATTTTGATCGCTACGCAAAATATTCTGAGATGGTGCGCGAAATATACGCCGAGTACACCGACCTGTGCGAGCCGTTCGGTATAGATGAGAGCTGGCTGGACATAACGAACTGCCTTGCCTGTCCCGATCCGCGCAGGACCGCGGACGAGATACGCCGCAGAGTCAAAAACGAGACGGGGCTCACCGTCAGCGTCGGCGTATCGTGGAACAAGGTGCTGGCCAAGCTCGGCTCGGACTACAAAAAGCCCGACGCCGTGACGGTCATCGACAGAGAGCATTTCAGGAGCATGGTCTGGGGGCTTCCGGTCTCGGATATGCTCATGGTCGGACGCAGCACACGCCTTGAGCTTGCGCGCATGGGCATACAGACCATCGGCGAGCTCGCACGCACCGATCCCGAGCTTTTGCGCCTGCGCTTCGGAAAGGGCGGCACGGTGCTTTGGCGGTACGCAAACGGGCTGGATGATTCACGCGTGCGCAGAGCGGGCGAGGAGGAGCCGCCGCAGTCTGTCGGCAACAGCGTTACTCTTGCCCGAAACATCGAAACGGAGCGTCAGGCACGCGAGACGCTGCTGATGCTGGCCGAAAGCGTGTCAGCGCGCCTGCGAAGGCAGAAGCTTCGCTGCCGTACGGTCGAGGTGGCGCTCAGATCCGAGGAGCTTAAATGGACGACGCACAGAATGCGCCTGAGATATGCGACCGATGTGACAGTGTCTCTTTCGGCATTCGGCCTTGAGCTCGTGCGTCAAAGCCACGACTTTTCCTCTCCGCTGCACAGTATCGGACTGCGTGCGCTTGAGCTCGTGCACGCAGATGAGGATGAGCAAATTGACATATTTATAGATTATGTTAACTTGAATAAGCAGCGCAGCATCGATGCCGCCGTGGACGGCATCCGCGCAAAGTACGGCGCGGAGAGCATACAGCGCGCCTGCCTTCTGGGCGATCCCGCTGCGGCGAATTTGGCTTTTTGCTCATTGCCCGATTGAAAAAATGAGCTCCCGCCTGCCGAAGCATGCGGGAGCAAAATATTTTGATCATTTGCCGCTTTTGCCGTCACAGACGGAGGAAATGATGTATCTCGGCCGCCCCTGACATTCAACATAGATCTTTGAGATGTAAAGGCCGATGATGCCGAGGCTCATCATGATTATGCTGAAGCCGAACAGCAGTATTATTATGACCGTTGTAAAGCCGCTCAGGGCGTAGCCTGCGATCTTTTGATACAGTGCGATCACGCCGAGCACCACGGAAACAACGAACATGATGTAGCCCAGTATGGTAACGATCTGCATGGGAAAGCCCGAAAATGAGGCGATATTCGTTATGGCGTATTTGAAAAGCGCACGCGTGCTCCATTTCGACTCGCCGGCAACGCGCTCGCGCACGGAATACGATACGGTCGTTTTCTTAAAGCCGACCCAGAACGAAAGAGCCCGGAAGAAAACATTTCGCTCCTTCATCTGATTGAGCGTATCCACGACCTTGCGGTCAAGGAGCTTGAAGTCGGATGAATTGGACATGTCAAAGCCAGTGACCCTGCTTATGATGCCGTAAAATGCGTTTGAGAAGAAGCCGTGCAGCGCGCTTTCGCGGCCGCGATCCTCCTTTACGCCCTCGACTACCTCGTAGCCCTCCTGCCAGAGCCTGTACATTTCCACTATCTTTTCGGGAGGATGCTGAAGGTCGCAGTCGATTATAACGCAGCAGTCGCCGGAGGCCTTTTCAAGCCCTGCGAACATGGCGGCCTCCTTACCGAAATTGCGGCTGAAGTTCACGCCGACCACATTGACGTTTTTCTCCGCAGCGGTGCATATCTCGCGCCAGGTGCCGTCTTTTGAGCCGTCGTTTACAAACATGAGCTCATAGGGTATGTTCTCCTTCTCCATCAGCTCGGAGATCGTGCGCTCTGTTATGGGGATCATCTGTTCTTCGTTGTATGCAGGAACTATAATTGAAAGCATGTTGCACCTCGTAAAAAATATCAGTCGGAGAATTTTACGACTATGACGCCGTCTATCGTCTTTATCGAGCCCTCGTTCGGGTAGCAGGGCATGCTCTTGAATTCCTCGCTTTGGGTTATTTGCTCGACAGTGTCGTCATCGGCATAGACATAGCTTGATGCCAGAAAATACGAGAGGAACTGGGGTCGAGTGTACATATTGGCTGCGCTGTTGCCGGTGAAAACTCCGGTCATTGACGACTGAGGTATGACGCTGCCCATGTCGGCCTTTCCGATAAGTGCAACGGGTGTGTCCTCGGTAAAGCCCTCCTGAAGCTCGATCTTTGCGGTGAGCTTTGTCATAAACGCGTAGGTGTTTTCATATGTCAGATCCATGTCGAAATATGCGCGGTTGTCTATAAGCAGGAACTCGTACGCACAGGCAAATTGGCTGAGCAGCAGCGCACAGGTAAGAGCGATTGTTCCGGCGCCTTTTGCTCCGGAAATGGAAAAATCAATATTAGAAGCTAAAACGGCTGGCAGTATAAGCGGCAACACGCGCGGGAAGAGCATGACCAGGTGAACGGTGAACATGCCGGCCATAACGTAGACAAGGTCGCAGGCCAGCGGCAGCAGCACAAGGAGAATGACTGTTTCGGCGATCGCGGCGCCGCTTTTGTAAAGTCTGCGCTGCTTTATTATAAGAGCAAGGGCCATGATATCGAAAGCGAACGACGCGATAACGATGTATTTGAAAAAGCTGTGGAACACTGGCGAGCTGAAATAAAACTCGGGAAAGGAGATATATGCCGCCTTTATGCGCTCGATAAGGTCGCCGAGCGAGACCATGCCCATGGAGTTTATGCCCTGATAGTCGACGAGCTCTACGTTGTTTATCTTGAGGCATATCTTCAGAATGACAAAGTAGAGTATCATGCCTATTGCAAGACCGGTGCAGTATTTAAGCCCTGTGACTATGAAGTCCTTAAAGCTTGCAAAACGCGAATTTATCGCGTCGATGAGCATGTAAATGACGAGCAGGGAGGCTGCCAGAGGGAAATATGCCTGGTATATTCCCATCGAAAACGACATAACGACGCCGCCCAATATGATAAGCGGCACCTTTTCACGGCTTATCATATACGCTGCGGCTGCAGACAGCGCAAGCGCGAGAAGATACTGATCGGCGCAGAACATATATGCGTAGGTGGACGTTACGGTGGGGAAGGCCACAAGACAGGCGGCAGTCAGTACGGTGGGCACAAAGCGCCTTATGCGCAGCATGCGCAGAATGAGAACGGCAGCGACTGCAAGGTAAAAAGCGCCGAAGAGCGCACCGAGCCACGAGCTGCTGAAATTGCCGTTTATGCCGGTGGCAAAATGCAGGAACCAACGTCCCGAGGAGAGCAGATCTACGCCGGAGTAAAGACCGCCGATATCGTCATGATTCAAAAACTTGTGCGTAAACGTATACATGTGCACCAAAAACGTGAGCACAAACGCACTTGAGAAGACGATAGCATCAAAGCGGCTTATATATTTTCTGCATATATCGGAGATGCAGTCCAGGGGAGTATGACTTTTTTCGGAGCTGCTGTTATTCAAAAAGAGAACATCCTTTCGGTGTAAAATATAAACGCAAAGTAGCGGAAATTCAGCTACCATAACATTTTAATTATATCTGCGGCCGATATGATGTCAAGCGTTTTGTAAAAATTGTACTGCCCGATTGAAAGATGCACAATAAAATGTTATTATCGTAAAAAACAAAACGGAGCGAGTGAAATGACTGAAAAGCTTTACTATATCGACAGCCACATGAAGACCTTTACGGCAGCGGTGACCTCCTGCGAAAAGGACGGAGAGAGATACCTTGTGACCCTTGACCGGACGGCGTTTTTTCCGGAGGGCGGCGGCCAGCCTGGCGACAGCGGTATGATAGGTGATGTGCGTGTTTTCGATACGCACGAGAAAAACGGCGAAATCTTGCATTATGTAAACCGCGAGATTGAGCCCGGCCGTACTTACGATTGCGCCATCGACTGGGAGACGCGCTTCCGCAGGATGCAAAATCACTCCGGCGAGCATATTGTGTCGGGGCTCGTGCATAAGAAATACGGATACAACAATGTCGGTTTCCATATGGGCAGCGACGTTGTCACGATAGATTTCGACGGCGAGCTCAGCTGGGAGCAGCTCTCGGAGATAGAGCGCGATGCAAATTATGCTGTCGCTGCAAACTACAAGGTGACGGCGATGTTTCCGCCCGAAGAGGTGCTAAAAACACTTGAGTACCGCAGCAAGCTTGAGCTTACGGAAAACGTGCGCATCGTTGAGATAGAAAACACCGATATCTGCGCCTGCTGTGCACCGCACGTCAGCTCGACGGCCGAGGTCGGAACGGTGCGAATTCTTACGTCCGAGCGTCGCCGCCGCGGTGGGGAGGGCGTGCGCATAACCATGCTCTGCGGCCTTGACGCTTACGACAACGAAGTAGTCGTCAGCGAAAACAATACGGAGATATCCATGCTCCTGTCGGCAAAACGCAATGAGACCGCTGCCGCCGTGCGAAGGCTGATGGGCGAAAACGAAAAGCTGAAGACCCGATCGACAGAGCTGTGCCGCGAGCTTGCAAGGCAGAGAGCCGGCTCGATCGAGCCGACAGAGGGGAACATCTGCCTTTTTGACAGCATTTTGGACGAGCCGGCGCTCAGAGCCCTCGTGAATGAGGCGGTGAAAAAGTGCTCCGGTATCGCAGCAGCGTTTTCCGGAAGCGACGAGGGCGGCTATCGCTACATCATCGGAAGCAGGACTGCAGACCTGCGAAAGGCGGCAAAAAGCATAAACGAGGGCATATCCGGCCGAGGCGGCGGAAGCCCGGAGATGATACAGGGCAGCTGCACAGCGTGTTCATTAACTATTCAAAAATTTTTGACTAACTTCACGGTTTAGACACGTTATATATAAATGTCTAACAAAAACGAGGCGGAATTTGCACTAAATGCTGATTTATCTGACAAATTGCAATTGACAATAATATGACGCTTTGTTAAAATAGATAGGTACATAAGGGGCAGAGTATGTCCTTATAGGCTCAGCAAAATATTTTTTATGGGGGGTTATTCGTGAGAGACCTTAAGCACCTGATTTACTTTGAGAACCTGCTTCAGGAGGCCAACAACGAGTTGGTTAAGCAGGCAAAGGCAGAGGGCAAATTCGCCATCGGCTATACCTGCTACTTCATGCCTGAAGTACTTCTCGACCTGCCCGGCTGCTTCTCGGTTCGCCTGAGAGCACCGCGCTGCAGCTCACCCGACATAGCGACCTACTATATGTCCGCTCGCGTATGTCACTACGGCCGCAGTCTTTTCGAGCGCGCACTCGAAGGCGGCTTCAACTTCCTCGACGCACAGATGGCGACCGAGACCTGCACCGTCACCTGCCGCTTCCAGGAGCACATTAAGCCCAAGCATCTTGACTCCGTCAAGGACATGAACGTCATCCAGAACGACAAGTTCTTCTGCGAGTTCACCGACGTTCCCTTCAAAAACACCGAAAACGACTATGAGTACTTCCGCGATCAGCTCAGGGCTCATGTTCTGACCACGCTGCATGACAATCTCGGAATCGATGTTTCCGATAAGGCGCTCAAGGAAGCCATCAAGCAGCACAATGAGGTCTGCAAGCTCATAAACGAGATAGGCGATTACCGCAAGCTCGATAATCCGACCATCACCGGCTATGAGTTCCATGTCATCCAGCTCGTATCGCTGGTATGCCCGAAGTATCTCATCCTTCCCTACCTGCGCGAGACCGCGAAGGAAATGAAGACACGTAAGCCCGACGAGAAGTGGCCGTTCCGCTGCAAGGTCGTGCTCGCGGGAAGCGAGAACGACGACCCCGACTTCACCAAGCTTATTGAAAGCTGCGGCGCAGAGGTCGTTTGCGACCGTTACTGCTACGGTGCAGTCGAGTCCCGTCAGCCGATAGTTGTAGAGAAGGGCGAGGATCCCCTCTATGCTATCGCAAAGCATTATCTTAAGACCTCCAACTGCCCGCGCTTTATGCCTCAGGATGAAATGCGTGCAAGAAAGCAGCGTCTGGCAGACCTCGTCAAGGAATACAACGCAGACGGCATCATTGTTTGCTCCAACAAGTTCTGCGAGTATTGGAGCTATGAGCGCGTTGTTGACACTGTCGTCCTCAAGCGCGACTTCGGTATCCCCGTATGCTCGATCGAGAAGGAGTACATAAACACCGCATCCGGTCAGCTCCGTACCCGCTTCCAGGCATTCGTTGAATCTGTCGAGATCAAGAAGATTCAGGAGGGCAAGTAATTATGGATTTTAAGAAAGCATTAAAAGATTTTTGGTATGGCAAGCCCCATACCGCAGAAGAAGGCGGTCGCCGCCTCGGTGAAAACTACCTCCCGAAGACCGGCCTTTACAAGCACAGAGAGTGGCGCGGCGTGAAGGACACCTTCTACTACTTCCATAACATTTGGATGTATAACTACCTGCACATGGTAATGGATGTCATGAAGTACGGCGGCCTTGTCAACTTCGCAAAGGGCGTATGGCGCTACCGCTGGGTAGGCCAGACCTATCTGCCCGTTCTTCACTGGTTCGATCGTGGCCTTGAGGGTATGCGCGGCGAGGCTCTGCGCGGCTCGGCATGGCACTACCGCGCAATGGTCAACGCGACCATCTATCAGTTCATGTCAATGTTCAATGCCGACACCAAACTCCACGGCGGCAAGAAGAATGATGCATGGTATCACACCATGGCAATGAAGGAAACCGTATGGGGCGGTATGTTCTACGGCTGGCGCGATAAGTTTAAGGCAGTTGCTCTGGAAATGATCCCGTACTTCGTAACCTGCCACGTTAACTCTCACACCGTCCACAACTACATTGACGCGGTTCAGTCCATCGGACTGCCCGGCGACCCCTGCCCGATGTGCCAGGCCGAGGCCGGCCTCTTCGTCCTTGACGATGTTCCCGACTACAGCCCGTTCATGATAACCTGCAACGAGGCCTGCGACGGCTCCGTCGGTACCGCTATTCTTCAGGACTGGTTCAACGATAAGCCTCTGTATGCTCTGCAGATGCCCATGATCTTCGACGATCCCCTCGCAAACCAGTTTGTTCAGAAGGATATCGAGAAGTGCTGGAAGTTCATCGAAGACCAGACCGGTGTTCCCATGAACTTTGACCTCATGTGCGAGTACCTTGAGCGTCAGAACGAGCTTCAGAAGTTCGAGTGGGAGAAGTGGGAGGTTGCTGCAAAGACCGATTACTACCCCATCAACGGCGTTGCACAGGCACTGTACCGTATCTATCAGTCCCAGATGGGCGATCTTCCTATCTGGCACGAGGTAGACGGTCATGTCCGTAAAATTATGGAGCGCGCCGTCCGCAATAAGACAAATACCTTCCCCAACACCCGCCACAGAGTCATCGCATGGTCCTGCGCACCGCTGTACTACTCCAACTGGTGCACCTGGGCTTACAACACCTGGGGCCTGAATGTTATCATCAACATGGACTCTCTCATGTTCGATATGACCATCCGCACCGACAGCTACGAGAACATGCTCGAGGATATCGCACAGTACCACATGTGGGCTCCGATGCGCCGTATGGCAGTCGGCGGCATTAATCACATCTTTGAGCTGTGGGATTACATGGAGCGCTTTAACTGCGACATGGTCGCAATGTACGATCAGCTCCAGTGCAAGGGCATGCAGGGCGTACACGGCCTGTTCGAGGATGAGTTCCGTGACAGGAACATCCCCGCATTCTGGATTCCTCACGCACTGCCCGACAGCCGCACTGTTTCCCGTGCCGAGATCCGTCGTCTCATAAACGACTACATGACCACAGTTATGCACGAAGAGCCTCTGGATCCTTCTCTCCTCGAGCTCGACGACGACATGACCTGGTAATAGGGAGGAGCAGAGAATATGAAAAAGTTTGTTAAAAGAGCACTTGGCGTAGGCGCAGTTGCCTATGCAGCACTGTTTGCCGTATTTTTCTTTGATCTCGACGGTAAGTTCCTGTTCAACGTCTTTGAGCCGTTTGTTAAGAACCACTATGATAACATGGAGCGCAAGGATATGCTCAAGACGCCGTACGACATGGATAAGTTCCCCGACTACAAGTACGATGAAGTCTGATCCCGATATCAGAAACACAATTTAAACCGACTGCCAACTCTCCGGCAACGGAGAGTTGGCATAACAACGAATTTGTATAGTTAAATAATTATTTATTGGAGGCAACACTAATGAAATATTTTGGCGGTTGTGACGTAGGCTCGACCTACACAAAGGCAGTAATA